>Ga0209618_1000333_pt1 | contig 10675 bp, 8 predicted proteins | sample Rifsed13ft3_FD_184007 | JGI IMG/M metagenome (GOLD analysis project Ga0209618, IMG submission 184007) | Soil microbial communities from Rifle, Colorado, USA - sediment 13ft 3 (SPAdes) (version 2) | ecosystem: Environmental > Terrestrial > Deep subsurface > Rock core/Sediment | place: Rifle... | reverse complement strand
CCCCGCCGAAAGGCCGTAGGGCGTGTTGTTCGCCTTCTCCACCGCCTCGTCCGGGGTGCGGAAGGTGAGCACCGAGAGCACCGGCCCGAAGATCTCCTCCTGGGCGATGCGGTGGCTCTGAGCCACGTTCGTGAACAGCGTGGGGCGCACCCAGTAGCCGCGCTCGGGCAGGTCGCAGGCCGGCTGGTACAGCTCGGCGCCCTCGGCCACGCCCGCCTCGATGAGCTCCTCGATCTTGGCCAGCTGGGCGGCGTTGTTGATGGCGCCCACGTCGGTGTTCTTGTCCAGCGGGTCCCCCACGCGCAGGGTAGCCAGGCGGTCCTTGAGCTTCTCGACGAGCGGCTCGGCGATCGACTCCTGGACGAGCAGGCGGCTGCCGGCGCAACAGACCTCGCCCTGGTTGAAGAAGATGCCGTTGACGATGCCCTCGATGGCCTGGTCGAGGGGCGCGTCGTCGAAGACGATGTTGGCGGCCTTGCCGCCCAGCTCGAGCGTGAGCGCCTTGCCCGACCCGGCGATGGCCCGCCCGATCTGCTTGCCCACCGCGGTCGAGCCGGTGAAGGCCACCTTGTCCACGTCGGGGTGCTTCACGAGCGCAAGCCCGATCTCGCCCGGGCCGGTGACGATGTTGACGACGCCCGGAGGCAGGTCCGCCTGTCGGCAGACGTCGGCGAAGAGAAGCGCCGAGAGCGGCGTGGAACTGGCCGGCTTCAGGACGACGGTGTTCCCCGCCGCCAGGGCCGGCGCGATCTTCCAGGCCAGCATCAGGAGCGGGAAGTTCCAGGGGATGACCTGCGCCGCCACGCCGAGCGGCTGCGCGGTGCGACCGGGGAAGGCGTAGTCGAGCTTGTCGGCCCAGCCGGCGTAGTACCAGAAGTGCGCCGCCACAAGCGGGATGTCGACGTCGCGCGACTCCTTGATGGGCTTGCCGGTGTCGAGCGTCTCGAGCACGGCGAACTCGCGGCTGCGCTCCTGGAGGATGCGCGCGATGCGGAAGAGGTACTTGGCGCGCTCGCGGCCGGGCAGCTCGCCCCACGAGCGGCGGAAGGCGCGGCGCGCCACCGCCACCGCGTTCTCCACGTCCTCCACGCCGGCCCGCGCCACCTCGGCCAGCGGCTCCTCGGTGGCAGGGTCCAGGGTCGTGAACCACTGGCCGCTGCGCGGAGCGATCTCCTTGCCGCCAACGAAGAGCCCATAGCGCGACTGGAGCTTGACGATCTCGCGGGACTCGGGTGCCGGCGCGTATTCCCAGGGGATGGCCTGGCCGTCGCCGAACCCCCAGCTCGAGGGGCTGGCCGTGCCGCGGCCCACGGCGTCGGATGCGGGGCGTTTGGTGACCGTATGGTCACGCGACGTCGTCATCGGTCAATCCAACGTGAAGTAGTCTACGCCGGAATAGCGGCCATCGCGTTCCTTGCGGATCTGCATGAGCACATCGTTGAGCAGGCTGCTGGCGCCGAAGCGGAATCGGTCGGGGGTCATCCAGCGCGGACCGAGCGTCTCGTACAGGACGACGAGGTAGGCGATGGCCTCTTTGGAGGTGCGGATGCCGCCGGCCGGCTTCATGCCCACGGCCCGTCCCGTGCGTCGCTCGAAGTCGCGGATCGCCTCGAGCATCACGAGGGTCACGGGCAGCGTCGCGGCCGGCGTCACCTTGCCGGTCGAGGTCTTGATGAAGTCAGCGCCGGCGGCCATGGCCAGGATGCTCGCCCGGCGCACGTTGTCGTAGGTGCCCAGCTCGCCGGTCTCGAGGATGACCTTGAGGTGGGTCTGGCCGCACGACGCCTTCACGGCCACGATCTCGTCGAAGACCGCGGCGTAGTCGCCGGAGAGGAACGCGCCGCGGTCGATGACCATGTCGACCTCGTCCGCCCCGGCCTCGATCGCCCGGGACGTCTCCGCGAGCTTGATCTCGAGGAACGTCTGGCCGCTGGGGAAGCCGGTGGCGACGCTGGCCACCTTGACGCCCGAGCCGGCGAGGGCCGCTTTCGCATCCGCGACGAGCGCGGGATAGACGCACACGGCGGCGACCGACGGGATGGTCGGGTCGCCCGGGTCGGGGCGCTTCGCCTTCTGGCACAGGGCGTGGATCTTGCCCCGGGTGTCCTTCCCCTCGAGGGTCGTGAGATCGATCATGCGGATGGCCAGGTCGAGCGCCCAGAGCTTGGACTCGCGCTTGATGGAGCGCTTCGCCAGGCCCGCCGCGCGCTCCTCGACGCCGACCTGGTCGACGTTGCCGATCCGCCCCAGGAACCCGCCCAGCCCCGCGGCGCGGCCGTCCCAGGCGCGCACCAGCTCGTGCGCCTCGGACTCTGCCAGCTCGCGCGCGATGCGGTCGACGGTCGTGCTCACCGATCGATCGTACACCGTCCGCGCAATGACGGCGCTGAGCTTGACGTGCCAGCCTCGTCATGTGACTATCAGGTCACTATGACGACGACCGACGACTCCAGGCTCGATGTGATCTGCCGCGCTCTAGCCGACCCGACGCGCCGCGCGATCCTGCGCCGGCTGGGTAGGACGCCGGGGATGACCACCTCCGAGCTGGCCGCCGTGGCGCCGGCCATCAGCCGCTTCGCGGTCATGAAGCACCTCGAGGTGCTGCGGCGCGCCGGCTTGATGCGCACGATGGATGAGGGTCGGCGACGGCGCCACTACCGTGAAGCGGCCGCCCTGGAGCCCCTGCTGGCGTGGCTCGAAGGCGTCGACCGCGCCGCTACGTCATGACCGGCGGGCATGCCGGCGGACGAACCCGTGCCTGGCTACCCGACGATGACCGCTCATCGCGAGGCACGAGCGCTCGGATCCCCGCTCCCGCATGACCCCCCGGCATGCGGTCAGCCGCGTCGCTTCGGGACCGGTGGCAGGCGCGGCTTGCCCTCGACGAGGAAGTGGCGGAACCAGCCGCGGATGATGGCCAGGTTGTCCACGCGGCGGAAGGGCGTGCCGGAACGGGTCAGCTCGTGCGTCTCGTCGGGCACGCGCATCAGGCGCACCGGGCGCTTCAGCGAGCGCAGCACGGTGAAGAGCTGCTCGGCCTGGCCGATCGGCGTGCGCAGGTCGCGCTCCGAATGCTGGATGAGGAGCGGCGTCCGGATATTCGGGGCATACGTGAGTGGCGATTCGCGGTGGTAGAGGTCAGGGTCCTCCCAGGGGTTCTTGCCGTACTCGAGGTGGCCGAACTGCGGGCCCGCGATGTCGCCGGTCTCCATCTGCGAGGTCATGTCGTTGACCGAGCGGCAGGTCACCGCGGCCCTGAAACGGTCGGTGTGGCCGACGATCCAGCTGGTCAGGTAGCCGCCGTAGGAACCGCCCGTCACGCCCAGGCGCTCGGGGTCCGCAAGCCCGTCGGCGATGAGGGAGTCCACTCCGCCCATGACGTCGGCCATGGGGCCCGTGCCCCAGTCACCGAAGTTGGCATAGCAGAAGTCCTGTCCGTAGCCCTGTGAGCCCCGCGGGTTGCAGGCGTAGACGCTGATGCCCCCGCCGACGAGGCACTGCCACTCCCACATGAGCGACCAGCCGTAGAGTGTGGCCGGGCCGCCGTGGATCTCGACCACGAGCGGCGAGGCCTTGCCCGGAGCCGTGCCCGGCGCAGGAAGGAACCAGCCCTGGATGCGGCGACCGGCGACCTCGTGCCAGCGGGACTGCGGCTCGACCAGCTCGATCTCCTTCCAGGCCTCGCCCATCAGGTCGGTGAGGCGGCGGAGCTCGACCGTGGCCCCCTTCGGCAGAGGCCCGGGCGGAGCGTCGCCGACGTAGACGTCCGGCGGGGTCGTTCCGGTGGTGCGCGCAGCGGCGACACGGAGCGAACGGTCGCCGAGCGTGGCCTGGTCGACGCCGTAGAGGAAATGCCGATCCTCGGTCAGCCGCTCGAAGCGCTTCGTGGCGGCCTCGACCCGCCACAGCTCGTAGCTGCCGTCGATCGGCGCGCTGAAGGTGATCCAGCGGCCATCGCCGCTCCAGTGGACCGGGCTGCCGCCGGCGCCGAGCAGGTCGGAGTTCAGGTGCGCGTCGGCGAAGAGATCCGCGTCGGCGGTCAGGTTCTCGCCGGCGTCGCCGGCCACCGGCCGGAAGCGCCAGACGTCGCCGCGTGAACCCGCCCTGGCCGGGAAGCGGTGGCCGATGGCGGCGATCCAGGCACCGTCCGGGCTCCAGGCCGGCGATTCGAAGTACTGCTCGCGGCGGCCGCCGGTGATGCGCACCACCCGCCCGCCCTCGGCCGGGACAGCGTAGAGGTCCTGCTGCCAGGTCAGGTCCGCGTCCCGATGGCGGGACGAGACGAAGACGATGGTCGTCCCGTCCGGGCTCCAGCGGGGCTGCCCATCCGAGGCGGCGCCTCTCGTGAGGCGGACGGCCTCGCCGGTCGCCGCGTCGACGCGCCAGAGGCGGCCCGGGCGGTCGTACGTGAAGCCGGTCGCGTTGTCCATGTACATGAGCCGATCGATCTGGCGGATGTCGCTCTCGGGCGGCGCGTCGGGGGCACGCTCGGGCTTCGTCACGAGACTCGTGGCCGCGCTGACGACGCACAGGCGCGCGCCGTCGGCGCTCCAGGCCAGGTCGCTGACGTCACGCGGGAGGCGGGTCAGCTGGCGTGCCTCGCCGCCCTCCATCGGCAGTAGCCAGACCTGGGCGGCTCCCTCCTTCGGCGCCTCTGCCCGGCCCGGCTTCTCGCCCGCGCCGCCGGCCTGCAGGACGCCCGCGCGGTCGCTGATGAAGGCCAGCGTGCGACCGTCCGGGCTCCAGCGCGGCGCGGCGTCGCTCTTCCGCCCCAGCGTCAGCTGGCGGGCCGGCCTCGAGCCATCGGACGGCACGAGCCAGAGGGTGTGGCGGTAGCCGTCGCGAGCGGGCGCGATCGAGCGCAACGTGAAGACGACGGTCGAGCCGTCGGGCGAGATGCGGACCTGGGTCGGGACGCGCAGGTCGAAGAGGTCTTCCGGGCGCGGGGCGCGCGACATGCAGGGGCTCCGTTGGCGGGGCGTGGTGGACGGGTCAACAGTCTAGCGAGGCGCCCGGCCGGCGCGTGGCGTTCCGCGGGAGGTGGCGGGGACATGGGGCGTGGCGATGGGAGACCTCCGCGTATGCTCCCCACGTGCCCGCACCCTACACCGACCAGCTGCCGCTGGAGCTCGCGGCCGAGCCCACTCGTGCGCCGATCGACCTGCGCCCGATGCTCCCCCGTGCGGCGAGGGAACTGCCCACGGACGGGCGTTACCTTTTCGACCCCCACTGGGGAGGACCGCGGACGCTGGCGCACGTGGGACCCGAGGGCGCGCGGCTGATCGTCGGGGCGCGCGAGGTGACGGCGGCCTTCGCGGAGGTCGTGGCCGCCCTGGCCGGGGCAGCACCGCCGGGCACGATCCTCGACGGGGAGCTGGTCGTGCCCGACGCATCCGGCCATCTTGATCGGCCGGCCCTTCGACGGCGCCTGCGCGGGCGCACCGGCGCCGCGGTCGCGACGGCCACCTTCGTCGTCGGCGACCTGCCCTGGCTGGCCGGCGTCCCGCTGCTCTCGGAGCCCTTCCGCGTCCGCCGGGAGCGGCTCACCGCCCTGGGGATCGGGCGGGACCATCTCGTCGCACCGGCACCGCTCTCCGGCCAGGGTGCCGCGCTCCTGGCGGCCTGCCGCGAGCGCGGCCTGGAGGGCGTCATCGCCAGGCGCCTGGACTCCCCCTACCTGCCAGGCGTCAGGAGCCGCCTGTGGCGGCTGGTACGGGCGGCGCCTCGGCCGGGGGACACCGCGGAAGAGGACACGGAGACCGGTAGGCCTGGCCCACTCCTCGCGCTGCTGCGGACCCTCCCCTTCGGCGAGGAACCCTGATCCGGCCTAGCATCCGCCCATGAGCAGCTATGTCACCGGCGGCGAGTACCTGACCCCCGTTCGCATCCACGCCGACCGGCCGGGCGGCCGGCTCGAGATCGAGTGGGCCGATGGCCACCGCACCGAGTTCGACACCGTCACGCTGCGCTGGCTCTGTCCCTGCGCCTACTGCCGCGGCGAGGCGGGGATGCCCGGCTGGCTCGATTCGGCGCCCGTGCTGACGCCGGAGCAGACGCAGATCGTGGACATCCAGCTCGTGGGCCAGTACGCCGTCTGTCCCAGCTGGGCGGACGGCCACCACACCGGCTACTACACGTTCGAGCGCCTGCGCGAGGCCTGCCCCTGCCCCGAGGACACGGCGCGTCGCGCCTCCAGGCCGCACACCGCCCACCGCTGAACGGGACGGCGCCCGGGGGCGCCGACGTGGACCTAGAGCCAGCGCACCGCGTCCATCGGGCGCGAGTCCACGCCGACGCGCGAAACCAGCACGTCGAGGAAGGCGAGCGACCCGACGATGAGGCCGATGAACAGGATGAAGTCGGCCGACATCTGGGGCCTACCTTTCGTTGCAGCGCTCGCGAGCTACCAGCTCGCGATGTCGAAGGCATGGTAGCGCCTCACAGCTAACCTGTCCAATGGGCCGAAAGGGTTAGCCTCCGGGGGCCGGAGGTCCCGAACTGCCGAGACGCCGAGGCCGTCCGCTAGGATACGGGCACTCACACCCCACCAGGTCGAGAGCGCAGGCCGCCCCATGTCCGCCGTCCGCACCCCCATCGCGCGCCGAGCGGCGCGACCGCGATCGCGACCTGCCGTGCCGTTCATCAACCGCGAGCTCTCCTGGCTCGACTTCAACGCCCGCGTCCTGTACGAGGCGACCGACCCCCGCAATCCGCTCCTCGAGCGCACGCGCTTCCTGGCCATCTTCGCGCGCAACCTCGACGAGTTCTTCCAGGTCCGCGTGGCGGGCCTGAAGCAGCAGCTCGAGGCGGGCCATTCCTCCCCCTCGCCCGACGGGCGCCCGGCCGGAGAGACGCTGGCGGCGATCCGGGAGGCGGTCCTCGAGCTCACGGCCCAGCACTCGGCTGCCTTCGCGACGATCCGCGATGGGCTTGCGGCGGACGGCGTCCGCATCGTGGGCTACGACGAACGACCCGAGCGCCACCTCGAGCTGCGGCGTATGTTCATCGACCAGATCTTCCCCGTGCTGACGCCGCTGGCCGTGGATCCGGGCCACCCGTTCCCGTACATCAGCGACCTGTCACTCTCGCTGGCCGTCACCGTCCGCGATCCCGAGTCCAGGGAGAGGCGCTTCGCGCGCATCAAGGTGCCGCCGGTCCTGCCGCGCCTCGTCGAGGTCGGGGTGCGCACCTACCTGTTGCTCGAGCAGATCATCGCGGCCAACCTCGATGCGCTCTTCCCGGGCATGGAGGTCGTCGAGCACCACCTCTTCCGGGTGACCCGCAACGCCGACCTGGCCATCGAGGAGGACGAGGCGGACGACCTGCTGCTGGCCATCGAGGAGGAGCTGCGCCGCCGCCGCTTCGGCGAGGCCGTGCGGCTCGAGGTCGAACGGTCCATGCCGGAAGAGACGCGCACGCTCCTGCAGCGGGGCCTGGACCTGGCACCGGGCGACGTCTACGAGATCGCCGGCATGCTCGACCTGACCGCCCTCGATGCGCTGGCCGACCTGGACCTGCCCGCGCTCCAGCCGCCGCCGTGGCACGCGGTCACGCCGCACCGTCTCCTGCCGCACGACGAGGACGAGGAGGCGGACGTCTTCGCCGCCATCCGCGAGGGCGACCTGCTCGTGCACCACCCCTACGAGACCTTCGTCGGCTCCGTCCAGCGCTTCATCGAGCAGGCCTCCGACGACCCGGACGTGCTGACCATCAAGCAGACGCTCTACCGCACGAGCGGCGATTCGCCCATCGTCAAGGCGCTCATCCGGGCCGCCGAGAAGGGCAAGCAGGTCGTCGTGCTGGTGGAGATCAAGGCCCGCTTCGACGAGCAGGCGAACATCGAGTGGGCGCGCGCCCTGGAGCGCGCTGGGGCGCACGTGGTGTACGGCCTGGTGGGCCTCAAGACACACTCGAAGACGGCGCTCGTGGTGCGCCGCGAGGGCCGGGGGCTGCGCCGCTACGTCCACATCGGGACGGGCAACTACAACCAGCGCACGGCGCGCACGTACGAGGACCTGGGGCTCTTCAGCTGCGACGACGAGCTCGGCGCCGATCTCACCGACCTCTTCAACTTCCTCACTGGCCTCTCGCGACAGCGGCGGTTCCGGAAGCTGCTCGTGGCGCCGGCCGGCCTGCGCGAGCGGATCATGGAGCTGATCGCCGGCGAGGTCGAGCGCCAGCGCACGAAGGGCGACGGCCGCATCGTGATGAAGCTCAACTCGCTCGTCGACCCGGGCATCATCACCGCGCTGTGCGAGGCCAGCCAGGCCGGCGTGGCCGTGGATCTCATCGTGCGCGGCGGCTGCTCGCTGCGGCCCGGGGTGCCCGGCATCAGCGAGGGCGTCACCGTCCGCTCGATCGTCGGGTCGTTCCTGGAGCACTCGCGCATCCTCCGCTTCGGGATGGGCGAGCGGGCGACCCACTGGATCGGCTCCGCCGACATGATGGAGCGCAACCTGGACCGCCGGGTTGAGGCGGTCGCGCCCATCCGCGACCCGGTCATCCGGGCCCGACTCGACCGCATCCTCGAGGTCCTGCTCGACGACGACCGCCGCGCCTGGCAGCTCGGGGCCGACGAGCGCTGGCGGCGCGTCGAGACGCTCACGGCCGCTCCGCGCGGCGTCGATACCTTCGCGGAGTTGAAGCGCGACGCGGTCGCCTCGGCGGTCGCCGGATCATGAGCGGCGCCCCGCTCGAGGTCGAGCTGAAGTTCGCGGTCCGCGATGCTGACGCGCTCGAGGCGCTCCTCGACGCCGACCGCGTGGCGGGTCTCGTGGCCGGCCCCTGGCGCGTGGCTGACGTCGTCGACCGCTACGTCGATACCGCCAGTGGGGCGATCGCGCGCGGCGGGTACGCCGCCCGGCTGCGCGCGTCGGCGAGCGGAACGACCATCGACCTGAAGTCCCTGTCCGACGTGGATGGCTCGTCGAGTGGCGCCATCCGGCGCCGGCGCGAGCTGAACGGCCCGGCGGGCGACGAGCTGGACCCGGCCGCCTGGCCGCGGAGCGACGCGCGCGCCCTGCTCCTGGAACTGGCCGGCGACGCACCTCTCGCCGAGCGCTTCACGCTCCGCCAGCGCCGCCGGGAGCGCGATCTGCGGGGTCCCGAGGGCTGGGCGGTGCTGAGCCTCGACGACGTCGTCGTCGAGCACGCGGGCGTCGCGCTGGGCGACCTGGCCGCGCTCGAGGTGGAGATGCGCGGCGGGGATGAGGGCATGCTCCACGACCTGGCCGCGGTCCTGGAGCAGAGCGGCGCGGTCGGGGGCGCGCCGGTCTCGAAGCTCGGCGCCGCCGAGATGCTCCTCGCCGCCGCGACAGGCACGGCGCTCCCGTGGTCCATCGCCGCGACCGCCGACGCCGAGCCGCCGACGCCGCCCCACGAGGAGCCACCCGAGGAGCCGGCGCCGCCGGCCCCCAAGCTCGAGATCGGCAAGAGCCCGGGGCTGACACCCGACGACCCCCTGGCTGAAGCGGGTCGCAAGGTGCTCCGCTTCCACTTCGCGCGGATGCTCGGCTACGAGGCCGGGACCCGCTCGGGCGAGGACATCGAGGACCTGCACCGGATGCGCGTGGCGACCCGTCGCATGCGCGCCGCGTGGCGCGTCTTCGGCGACGCCTACCGACCGAAGCGGGCCGCGCGCTACGTCGGGGAGCTGCGCGGCGTCGCTGCCCGCCTCGGCGCGGTGCGCGACCTCGACGTGCTCCTCGACGGGCTGAGCAGGTACGTGGCTGGCCTCTCCGCCGAGGAATCGGCCGCCCTCGAACCGCTCGTCGCCGCTTGGCACGGTCAACGCGAGGTGGCGCGCCGCGAGCTGGCCGCGACCCTCGACTCGAGCGCCTACCGGCGCTTCGTGGCCGACTACCTCGCCTTCGTCGAGCAGTCGGGGGCCGGCGCCCGGGACGTGCTGGCCACGACGCCACATCGCGTGCGCGACACGGCCGCCAGCCGGGTCTGGACGGCGTACGAGCAGGTGCGGGCGTACGACGCCACCCTGGCCTGGGCGGACGTGCCCACGATCCACGAGCTGCGCATCGCCGGGAAGCGGCTGCGCTACACGCTCGAGTTCTTCCGCGAGGTCCTGGGCCCGGACACCGCGGCGCTGATCGAGAAGGTGACCGCGCTCCAGGACCATCTCGGGGCGCTGAACGACGCGGACGTCGCCACGCGGATGGGGCGCGAGTTCCTCGTCGCCTCGGCCGCCCGGCTCTCCCCGCCCACCATCGAGGCCGTGGGCCGCTACCTCGGCGCCCGCGACCAGGAGATGGCGCGCCTGCGCCGCTCGCTGCCAGCCGTCTGGCGGCCCATCGCCGCCGAGGCCTTCCGCCGCTCGCTGGGCCGCGCGGTCAGCGTCCTCTAGGTCCCGGCCGCCGCGCGGCGGCACGGGCCACGATCACCGAACGTTAACGGAGCGCCGACGGCGGGAAACGCCCCGTTGACGGCGCCACGAGAGCCTTCCCCCGAACGGACGACAGATGTCCTCGCCGCGGCCGGTCCCCTGCGGGCTCCAGGCCCACGCCGGGCGGCGAAGGAGGAGGTACCCCAGGCATGTTCCACCCGAGACAGGCCCGCATCGGCGCCCTGCTGGCGACGGCACTCATCGTCGCCGGGGCCTGCACCACGAGCGGCGCCACGAGTAAGCCCACGGACGGCGCTTCACTCACTCCAGCGCCGACGG
>Ga0209618_1000330_pt1 | contig 10704 bp, 13 predicted proteins | sample Rifsed13ft3_FD_184007 | JGI IMG/M metagenome (GOLD analysis project Ga0209618, IMG submission 184007) | Soil microbial communities from Rifle, Colorado, USA - sediment 13ft 3 (SPAdes) (version 2) | ecosystem: Environmental > Terrestrial > Deep subsurface > Rock core/Sediment | place: Rifle... | reverse complement strand
GGCAGACCCTTCCGCTGCAAATACGGCAGCCGCTCGCGGCAAACTAGGCGGTCTTCCCGATGCGCATTCTCAACGGCGCCTGGCAGAATCGAAGGCAGAGCACCGACACCGTCGAGGAGGTTCGAGCATGCCACGCTACATCGTGGAGCGAACGTTCGCGGACGGTTTGGGGATCCCACTCACGGACGCAGGCGTTCAGGTCTGTCTCGGGGTCGTGGATCGGAATGCCGACCTCGGCGTCACTTGGCTGTTCTCTTTCGTCAGCGAGGACAAGCAGAAGACTTTCTGTGTCTACGATGGACCGAACCCCGAAGCGATCCGTCAGGCCGCCCGGCGGAATGGCCTACCGGTGGATCGGATCACCCGAGTAACAGTGCTCGATCCATACTTCTATCGCTAGGCGCCTGAGAGCTGGGCTACTTCTTGAGCTTCGTGATCTTTGCCCCCTCCAGCGTCAGGTTATACATGAGGCCCTTCTGGCCCACCACGAACCCCACGATCGGTTTGTTGAGCTTCGACGAGTCAATGGAGGCGCCGGCCCCCAGGTCCACCAGCACCACCGACCCATCCACGCCCACCTGCCAGCCATCGCTCGCCTGGAAGTCCTGGAGAGCCTTGTCCTGCAGAAACACGATGATGATGTCTTTCTTCTGCGCCCCGAACTGAATCCCGATGGAGGCGGCCGCAATGCTGTAATACGCCACGGTCTTGCCGCGGATGCGCAGCGCGCCCTCGCCATATTCGCCGCCGACGCCTATGCCCGCCTTGATGACATCCGCGAACACCAGAACGCCCCTGGCGGTCTGGAGGAGCTCCCGGGATCCCTTCACCTGTTGGGTGAACCGGTTCAGCACCGCGGTCACGCTGGCGTCGATCTCCTGGGCCGATCGGGCAGAGGACACGCCTGGCAGGATCAAAATACTCACCAGACCGAGACAGACTGCCCACGCGATGCTCCTGTAGACCTGCCGCCGCCTCATCGCTGTTGCCTCCTTCACTGTGGCATCCCTTTCCATCATTGCGCGGATAGACCCCGTCCGGTTTCAGTAGCCGGCGAGGTCCCTTTCCGCGTCTTGAACTACCATCCCTTCCGCGGCGTGGGTGCGGGCGGACGATGGCCGCTGCAGGTTGGCTCTCCCCGGCCCCGCTTCCTCTGCCTGCGGCAGGGCGCCGGGGGCAGTCGCCCGAACCCTTTCTCGCACCCGTGACTCTCTGATGCCGCTTCGTCTCCGGTTTCCCTGGATCCATGGGCAGTCGCTCCCCGACGGGGTGCGCGCCGGCCGCCGCACCATTTCCCCGGAGCAGCGGGCGGACTACGTGCGGCGGATGTTCAGCGCCATTGCGCCGCGCTACGACCTGACGAACACGGTGATCAGCGCGGGTCTGCACCTCCCCTGGAAGCGGCGCACGGTGGCGGCCCTCGGCCTGCGGATGGGGGAGCGGGCGCTCGATTTGTGCTGCGGCACCGGCGACCTCGCCCGGATGATGGCGGAGGCGGTCGGACCAAACGGCTCCGTGGTGGGCGTGGACTTCGCCGCGCCGATGATCGCCGAAGCCGCGCAGCAGGCTGCCCCGAGCCCCCGCGACGGCGCCCCGCGCTCGTCTCGCCGCGCCTTCCTCGTCGGCGACGCCATGAGCCTGCCGTTCGCTCCGGCGTCTTTCGATGCCGTCGCGGTGGCCTTTGGGCTGCGCAACGTCGCCGACCCGGCCGCGGTCCTGCGGGAGATCCACCGCGTGCTCCGCTCAGGCGGCCGCCTGGCCATCCTGGAGTTCGCTCGGGTGCCCAATCCGGTGTTCCGCGCGCTCTACGACCTGTACTCCTTCACGCTGCTCGCGGGACTGGGGCGCCTCGTCTCGGGTCATCCCGACGCCTACTGGTACCTGCCGGTTTCCGTGCGGCACTGGTTGGATCAGGCGGCCATGCTTCGACTCCTCGGGGAGACGGGCTTCGTTAACGCCACCTGCCGGAATTTGGCCCAGGGCGTCGTCGCGATCTACCGGGCGGAGGCGGGGGCGCGCGGTGCCTGAACTCCCCGAAGTCGAGACCCTGGCCCGGTACCTCCGCCGGCGGCTGGTCGGCCGGACGATCCGCCGCGTGCAGATTCTCACACCTGCCACGATCCGGTCGCCCCGGCCGGACCGCTTTACCCGCGCCCTCCGCGGCCGGACCGTCCAGGGGATCGACCGGCGGGGGAAGTACGTCCTGGTGCGCCTCGACCGCGGCCTGGTCCTCGTCATCCACCTGCGCATGACGGGGGATCTGGTGATCATGCCCCGCCGCCGGCTCCTACATCCTCACACCAGGGTCGTCCTGGGCTTTGGCGGATCCGACCTGCGGTTCGAGGACCAGCGCCGGTTCGGCCACATGGACCTCCTGCCCGCCAGCGCGGTCCCCTACTTCGAGCCCCTGCGGCGGATGGGCGCGGAGCCCCTCGACGGGGCCTTTACCTCACAGCGATTCCGTGCCATTCTGAAGCGCCGGCGGGGTGCGCTCAAGCCACTGCTGCTGCGCCAGGAGGTCGTGGCCGGCATCGGGAATCTGTACGCGGACGAAATTCTCTTTCAGGCCAGGCTACATCCGGGGCGGCGGGTGGAGTCTCTGAGGCCGCAGGAGGTGCGGCGGCTCTACCTGGCGACCCGGCGCGTCCTGAGGCGGGCCGTTCGAGGGTTGGCCCGCGCAGGCGAACCCGTCGGCGCGCTCCTGGCTGTGCGGGAGGAGGGGGGTGCCTGTCCGCGCTGCGGCAGGCTTCTCGCCGCCACGCGCATGGGCGGGCGCGCCACATACTTCTGTCCCGCCTGCCAGCGCTAGGCGCAGGCGGGGCGGCGGGTGCGTAGAGTGCAGGGATTCTGGGTAGACAATCGATGACGCGAGGTGGAGCCATGGGCGAACACGAACGCACCGGGGTCTTCCGCCTGGGCCCGCCTCCGGTCCGGGACCCGCAGGAGATCTTCCGCTACACCTACCAGGCCCTGGCGGAGAAGGGGTACAGTCCCGTTGATCAGATCGTGGGGTACCTGCTCTCCGGGGACCCGACGTACATCACGAGCCACCAGGATGCGCGCACGGTGATCCGGCAGGTCGACCGGATCGTTCTTCTGGAGGAACTGGTTCGCACCTACGTCGAGACGAAACTGCCGCCGTAACCGACGCATCAGACGAAGCGGGAGACGCAGCGAGATCGAGGAGGTAGTCGTGGAACGGATCGTCATCACCGGCGGTCGCCCCCTGCGCGGGGCCGTGAAGGTCTCCGGCGCCAAGAACTCCTCGCTGGCCATCGTGGCGGCCGCGTGTCTCGCTCCCGACGTCTCGGTGCTGGAGAACGTGCCGCACTGTCAGGACGTCCTGACGTTGAAGCAGATTCTGGAGGACCTGGGCGTCCGCTTCCAGATCGCCGGCAGCCGGATGGCCATTGACGCCCGCGGCCTCTACCGCACGACGCCGCCCTACGACCTCTGCCGCCGCATGCGCGCGTCCTTCTACACCGCGGGGCTGCTGCTGGCACGGATGGGTCGCGCCGAGGTCCCGCTGCCCGGTGGCTGCTCCATCGGCACGCGCCCCGTGGACTTCCACATGCGCGGATTCGCCGCGCTGGGGGCGGAAGTGACCACCGAGCACGGCTACATGAAAGCCGGATTCGCCCGCCGCGCCCGCGGCACCCAGTTCTACGTCCCGCGCAGCAGTGTGGGCACGACGATCAACCTGATGATGGTGGCGAGCACCGCCCGCGGCACGACCGTGCTGCAGAACGCCGCGCGCGAGCCCGAGGTCGTCGACACCGCGGTCTTCCTGAACCTGATGGGGGCGAGGGTCCGCGGCGCCGGGACGGACACGGTCACGGTCCGCGGCGTCCCCGCCCTGCACGGAGCGCAGTACACGATCATCCCCGACCGCATCGAGGCCGGCACCTACCTCCTCTGCGGCGTGGCCACGCGCGGAGACGTGATCGTCGAGGGTCTGATTCCCGAGCACTTCCAGGCGCTGCTGACCAAGTTGCAGGAGGCCGGTGCAGAAGCCGTCGTCGAGCCCGACGGCGTGCGGGTGCGGATGAGCGGTGACCTGCAGGCCATCGACGTGGACACCGCGCCCTATCCGGGGTTTGCCACCGACCTGCACCCGCCGCTGGTGGCGGTGCTCGCCCGCGCCCACGGCACCTCCACCATCCGGGAGACGATCTACGACTCTCGCTTCGGCTACGTGGAGGAACTGCGGCGCATGGGCACCGACATGCGCGTGGACGGCGACACCGTGCACGTCCACGGCGTGGAGCAATTGACCGGCGCGCCGGTGGAAGCTTTGGACATCCGCGCGGGCGCCGCCGTCGTCATCGCCGCCCTGGGCGCCGTCGGGACGACGGAGATCACCACCATCGAGAATATCGATCGGGGCTACGAGGGGTTGGTGGAAAAACTGCGGCCTCTCGGCGCCCTGGTGGAGCGGGTGACGCCGGAAGCCATCCGGGAGGTCGTCTAGCGGACCGGCGGCCGCCCGGCCGCCTGCCAGATTCGGTCGGCTACGGCGGTCGGCTGAAACGGCTCATGATGAGCCAGAGGAAGAAGGCCACGGCGCCGACCCCCAGGATGAGCAGGAAAAACGTACCCTGCAGCTCCGCCCCGGGCTGCGGCGGGCCCGCCTGCAGAATCGCGAGGAGTAAGGGAAGCATCCCGGCCCACCTCTTGGCCTAAACCATTCCTATATACCCAACTTCGACCTCCTCTCGACCTGAAGTTACGGTGAGACGTCCGCGGCCAACACCTACAACTTCATTTATCAGATCGGCTATCAGATCGGCGCGATCTACCGGTTCTGATCCGGTGCCCGTCGGGAGCGCCGCGGCGAACACCACGCCAACACGCGTTCGACGCTTTCCGTGCCCGATCGATAGAAGGAGAGACGGGCCGCGCGGCCGAAGATGCCGCCGTCCACCACAGCGAGACGGCGGGGGCTCCGGCGAGTTCTGCTCGACTTTCGGCCGGGGCCAGGTGTCCGGTAGTGGCTAAACGGGTGCGTCTGGGGCAACTTCTCACCGAGGCCGGGCATCTCACGCCCAAACAGCTCGACCAGGCCCTGGCCCAGCAGAAGCAGACCGGCGAGCGCCTGGGAGAGCTCGTCGTAAGCCTGGGGTTTGCTTCCCCGGAACACATCGCCTCAGCCCTGGCCCGGCAACTCAACCTGCGGTTCATCCGCCTCGACGACACGGTGGTGCACGAGGCCCCCCTCGAGCGTGTGCCGGAGGTTGCCGCCCAGCGCTACCGGGTCGTCCCCATCGGTGAGGAGGAAGGGGGCCTCATCCTGGGGATGGTGGACCCCCTGGACGTCTTCGCCATCGACGATCTGCGTCGGCTCACCGGGCTGCCGATCAGACCGGCGATCATCACCGCAGACGATTTCTATCTCATCTTGAACCGGTATCCCGCCGCGGACCAGTCCGTGGCGGAGATCCTCGAACAGGTCAGGCCCACGGAACTGCTGGACGCGGAGGCGTCCCTGGACACGCTGCGGGCTGTGGCCCAGCATGCCCCGATCGTGCGTCTCGCCAACCAGATCATCACGCAGGCCATCCGCATGGGCGCCAGCGACATCCACGTCGAACCCCAGGAGCCGCATGTCCGCGTCCGCTACCGCATTGACGGCACGCTCCATCCGATGCTTACCGTCCCCAGGCACGTCCAGGCCGCGCTGATTTCCCGCTACAAGATCATGGCCAACATGAACATTGCGGAGCGCCGCCTGCCGCAGGATGGGCGGATCGAGTTGAGAATCGAGGGCCGGGACATCGACTTCCGCGTGTCCACAATCCCCGTCGTCTGGGGGGAGAAGGTGGTCATGCGGATCCTGGACAGGAGCGGTGCCTTCGTCAGCCTCGAGAGACTCGGCCTGACGCCCGAAGATCACGAGCGCTTCGAGCCGATTACCGCCCGGCCCCACGGGATCATCTTCCTCACCGGTCCCACGGGCAGCGGCAAGACGACAACCCTCTACGCCATCCTCAACCGGCTGAACCGGACCGAGGTCAATATCATCACGATCGAAGACCCGGTAGAGTATCAGATTCCGGGGATCACCCAGGTGCCGCTGAACCCGAAAGCGGGCGTGACCTTCGCGAGCGGCCTGAGGGCCTTTCTCCGGCAGGATCCCGACATCATCATGGTGGGCGAGGTGCGGGATGAGGAGACCGCCCGCATCGCCGTCCACGCCGCGCTGACAGGCCACCTGGTGCTCTCCACGCTCCATACCAACGACGCTCCGGGAGCGATGACGCGCCTGCTGGACATGGGGATTGAGCCCTTCCTGGTCGCCTCGTCCATGGTCGGAGTCATTGCGCAGCGGCTTGTGCGCGTCCTCTGTCCGAAATGCAAGCAGCCCTACAAGCCGACCAAGCGATTCCTCCATACCGTCGGCTTCGACAAGGTCGGCGGGACTCCGACTTTCTACCGGCCCGTGGGGTGTGGGTTCTGCAACCAGATCGGGTACAAAGGGCGAACAGGGGTCTTCGAGATCATGCCGGTCGACGACACGATCAAAACCCTGATTATCAAGCGCGCGCCGAGCACCGAGATCAAGGCCGCCGCCATCGCCGGGGGGATGCGCACGCTCCAGCAGGCGGGTTTGGCCAAGGCGCTCGCGGGGATCACGTCCTTCGAGGAAGTGATGCGGGTTGTCTTTGTGGAGGATTGACGGTGATCGGGATTCGGCCTGGAGCCCTCGGACTGGCCCCCGGCCCCCTGGTGGGCGAGGCAGGGGTTGAACCTGCGACCTCCTCCGTGTAAGGGAGGCGCTCTGCCGTTGAGCTACTCGCCCGACGCCGAGTATAGCACCGGCGGGCGACTCCGGAGGTCGGCCAAGAGGCCTCCTGAGCGCGTCTGGAGACCCCATCGGAGCCCTCTCCAAGCCCAGATCTAAGCCAATTTAGGCCAGATAATCGGCCATCATCCTCAGAAATGCGCCAAAACCCCATTCTGACAAGGAAAAGCGCGCCGGAAGCGCGAATTTGGGTCTGAAAGGGCAACTTACGGCTGAACGACCCGAGGTGAGGCCGAGTTGAAGAAGATCAAGCCCGGGGAGACCGACGTGCTCCTCCGGTTAATGCAAATGGCAGACGCCCCCCACAGCCTGGAGGCGATGCAGTATATCGTCTTCCAGTTCGATTTCCAGGACTACGAGCAGTTCATCATCGAGGCGCCTCCGGGGAGCATCCGTTTCAACAACCTGATCCGCGTGGCCCAGTTCTTCGATGGGCTGGGGGTGCTGGTGGAGGGCGGGGTTATCGAGCCCGACGTGGCGTTCGAGCTCTTCCCGGTCCCCTGGGGCAAGGTCGAACCCATCATTCAGGGGATGCGCCGCGAACTGGAGTGGGCGGACATGTTCGACCACTTCGAGGCGCTGGCGAAACTCTACCGCCGTTGGTGGGAGGAGAAGCGCAAGCGCCTGAAGCTGGCAGGTGAGGCTCCGCCGCCGGCGGCTAAGCCCAAGGTCGTGGCCATGCCGCGGCCGGTGCCGGCGGCAGGACGCGGGCCGCAACCTGCGGGCCGTCCGGGTGTTCCTGGACGGCCGGGCATGGTGGGCCCGCCGCGCCCGGGTGCGCCCGCGGTCGGATTCGCGCGGCGACCCGCGGGGATGGTAGGCAGCCCGGTGGCCCGGCCGGCCACACGTCCGGGGCAGGGCCAGAAGCCGGCGAAGGGCAAGGTCACGGTCCGGCCGGCGGCCCGCCGGACGCTGCGCCCGGCGGCGAAGGGGAAGGCTAAAGCCCGCCGGCGCTAGCGCACAGCAAGGCCAGGTTCGTTGCAAACAGAGCGGCGCACCGCAGACAGGTTTACACAAGAGTCTCCTCCTGCTTCTTCCCCGTCCGCGGCCGCGCCGCCGTTTTCCTTATAACAGGATTCCACGCGCCCAACAACAAAGTGTAGGAGTCCGTGACTCAGCCCGTGCCCGCTTCACGGCTGCGCCTTCTCTATCGCCTGCAGCAGGTGGACACCGACCTGGCGCGCACCGAGGAACGCCTCGGCGCGCTCGATCCCGGTGATGCCCTGCGCACGCGCGTGCAGGAGGCCGAGGCCACCCTCGCCGCGGCGCAGAAGGACCTCGCCGCCCGGCAGTCGCGCACCCGAGACCTGGACCTGGAACTGCAGTCGACGGTGGCCAAGCGCAAGCACATGGAAGAGGAGATGTACAGCGGCCGCGTGCGCAATCCCAAGGAGCTAGCCGCCATGCAGGAGGATGTCGCCGCACTGCAGCGCCACACCCGGCACCTGGAGGACAGCATCCTGTCGCTGATGGAAGAGGGGGAAGCGCTGCAGGACCGCGTGCGCACGCTGACCGATGACGCCGCCGCCGCGCGCATGGACCTGGAGCGGCAGGTGGAAGCCTACCAGCGCGAGCTGACCGCGCTGGGAGCGGCGCTGGAGGACCTGCGCCGGCAGCGCGGGGAGGTCGTCGCGACCGTCGACGAGGATCTGCTGCGGCGCTACGATCGGATCCGCGAGCGCATGGGCCCGATCGCCGTGGCCGCGGTGCGGAAGGGCATCTGCGAAGGCTGTCACGTGGCGATTCCCGAGGGGCGGGTGCGCCGGCTGGCGGAGGAGGAAGATCTCCTCCTGACGTGCGAACGCTGCGGCCGCATCCTGGTGCTTCCCGAATGACGTCGTCCAGACAGCGAGGCGACCACCGGTGAAACGGGTGCTGCACGTGGACGGGGCCTCCCGCGGCAATCCTGGCCCGGCGGCGATCGGCATCGCCATCTCCGATGCCCGCTGGAAAGTGGTGGAAGAGATCGGCGAGTACATCGGCGAGGCCACCAACAACGTCGCGGAGTATAAGGCGCTGATCCGCGGCCTCTCGGCCGCCCTGGCCCAGGGCGCCAGCGAGGTCGAGATCCGCACCGACAGTGAGCTGCTCGTCCGCCAGGTGCAGGGGACCTTCAAAGTGAAAAGTCCGGCGCTGCGCCCGCTGCACGACGAGGTGAGCGCGCTGCTCGACCAGTTCGCCCGGTGGGCGATCCAGCACGTTCCGCGGGAGGCCAATGCCCGGGCGGATGAACTGGCGAATCAGGCCCTCGACCTGGTCCAGCCGCGGGACTGGGTCGAGTACAGCGTGCTGCTGCAGGAACTGCCGGGTCGCGTGCGGGCGATCATCCCGGCGCTCCCCGGCATCGAAGCGACGGCGCCCTCCCGGGCGGAGGCGGTCGAGCGGGTGAAGGCCCGCGTGGAGAAATATCTCCGCCGGCTGCGCGACAGGGGGCAACCCTGGCCGCGGGAGGAGCGCATCCGCATTCGCCTGAACGGCGGCTCGGACGTTTGAGCCCCCCGCGGCGCTGTGATAACATTTGTGGCGGAGCAGGTCGGGTAGCCGCGGGCGTACACCGCGGGTGCACACGCGGTCAGGCGCTCGAGGAAAGTCCGGGCTCCACAGGGCAGGGTGCTGGGTAATCCCCAGCGGGGGCGACCCCAGGGACAGTGCCACAGAGAGATACCGCTGCGGGCGGTTTGATCAGCGCCTGCAGTAAGGGTGCAAAGGCCGGGTAAGAGCCGGCCGGCAGCCTGGCGACAGGCTGGCCAGGCAAACCCCACCCGGAGCAAGGCCAGGTAGGGGGAGATGAGGTGGCCCGCCGACTCCCCGGGTAGGCCGCATCAGGCCTCAGGCAACTGAGGTCGCAGAGAGATGGCTGCCCCGGACCGATCGCGGTCCGGACAGAACCCGGCTTACAGACCTGCTCCGCTTCGCTTTCTCCCGCGCAGACCCGCGGTTTCTCCGCCCTCTCTTCACGCTTTCTTTACGAGGCATCTGCTAAAGTTCTGACTACAGGCCCGCGGGGCCGAAAGGGAGGACGTTTATGCGCCTGAGAGATCTGCGCATCCCGGTCCTGGTGATGCTGGCAGTTGCCCTGACGCTGCTGCCCGCGCAGGCGGCACCGCGGCCGGCCCCGCCGTTTTCGCTCGAGCTGTTCAACGGCAAGACCCTCACGCTGGACAGCCTGCGGGGCAAGGCCGTTATCCTGCTCTTCTGGGCGCCGTGGTGAATCACGTGCAACCGCGACGCCCCCGGGTGGGAGCGTGTTTACCAGCAGTGGAGGGGCCGGGGGGTGGAGTTTGTGGGAATTGGGCTGCTGGACAGCCGGGCGGCCAGTCTGGGCTTCGTGCAGCGGCACCATCTGACGTTCCCCAACGGCTACGACGGCGACGGCAGGGTCGCCAAGTTGTACGGGTTCACCTACCAGCCGTACTGGGCCGTGATTGACAAGTATGGAATGCTGCAGCGCACCGGCTACGGCCCGTCCGGCGAGGAAGAACTCGTCACCACGATTCGGGCGCTGACGCGCTGATTCGCGCGTGAGGGTGGGATGGCGCAGACGGTGCTGGTCGTCGAGGACGACGCGAAGATGGTCAACCTGCTCCGCCTCTACCTGGAGCGCGAGGGGTACGGGGTGGTGACCGCCGCGGACGGCCGCGCCGCACTCGAGGTGGCGGACCGGGCACGCCCCAGCCTCGTCATCCTGGACCTGATGCTGCCGCACCTCGATGGGTATGAGGTCTGCAAACGGCTGCGCGCCACCTCGGACGTGCCGATTCTGATGCTCACCGCGCGTGTCGATGAGGTAGACAAACTGCTGGGACTGCAGCTGGGCGCCGACGACTACGTGACCAAGCCCTTCAGCCCGCGCGAGGTCGTGGCCCGGGTGCAGGCTATCCTGCGGCGCAGCGGCCGCGAGC
>Ga0209618_1000328_pt1 | contig 10758 bp, 13 predicted proteins | sample Rifsed13ft3_FD_184007 | JGI IMG/M metagenome (GOLD analysis project Ga0209618, IMG submission 184007) | Soil microbial communities from Rifle, Colorado, USA - sediment 13ft 3 (SPAdes) (version 2) | ecosystem: Environmental > Terrestrial > Deep subsurface > Rock core/Sediment | place: Rifle... | reverse complement strand
CCCGCGGGGCGAAGCGCAGCGGCCGCGGGAATCCCGGCGCGTAGACCAGGAAGGTGTAGAGCCGCGCCTCCCCGACCAGCGGGCTGACCAGCGCGTACGCCGCCTGGTGGTCGCTGTGCCGGTCAAAGGGCGCGTGGGTGATGATCACCGTGGGCCGCACCTGTTCCACCACCCGCTGGACCAGGGTACGCAGCACGGCCGCGCTGTAGGGCGCCTCGGGCGCCAGCATGCCCGAATAGGCAGCCTGGCTCAGACGGGTGAACGGTGACGCCACCGGCGTCTCGCTCGCCAGGACCTGCGCCAGCACTCGATCGGGGAAGCCAAGGAAGAGGACCGACTCGGCCGGCACGTCCAGCCGGCGCAGCCCTTCCAGCGTCTCGCGTTGGCGCACCCGCCCGGTCTTGATGAAGTCGGTCGGGCGGAGACGCAGATGCCGCCCGATCAGCGCCGCGCTCATCTTGTTGCTGTCGCCGTTGGTCAGGACGAGCACGCTGACGGGGACGCCGGCGCGGCGCGCCGTCGCCACGAGCCCCCCGGCGCCGATGATCTCGTCGTCGGGGTGCGCGACCACCAGCAGCACCCGGTCGCCCGGTTGGAGCGGCGAAACGGCGGCGACGCGGGCCGCGTGCGACGGCGGGACCAGAAACACCGGCGCGAGGAGCAAGAGGAGCAGCACCAGGAGCACAACCGCCAGTGCCATCGGGCTTTGCCTCGCTTTCGTCTTGCGGTTCGGCGGTGCGGGCGCCGCCAACGGCGCGCGTACGGCCACCGCCCGGCGGGCCTGGCGGACGATGTCGGACGAGGCCCGCATCTCCTGACGGAACCCCTTAACTGCACCGTACTTCTTCCGTTTGCGCGGGTGCGTGACTCCGTTGAGCGGAACGTTCACCACTCGCGCCCGCTCCCGGTGGGCGATCCGATCGAGGGCCAGTTCGAATCCAAACCCCGTCCCGGCCAACCCTTCCGGGTTGCGCAGCAGCCTCCGGTGGAGCGCTCGCTGTCCCGAGAAGCGGCGTAGCACGCCGTGGAGAACGTCCTCGGTGAACACACCGACGGACATCTCCGCCTGGCCGGAGAGCACGGGGGCAAGCAGCCTGCTCAGGTGCCCGGGGCGCAGACCGCAGAGGTCGGCGTCGAGGAGCAAAAGGATCTCCCCCCGGGCGGGCACGATCGCGGCCAGGACGGCGCCGCCCTTACCCTGATTGCGCGCCAGGGAAATGGCGCGGTCCGCGCCGGCCTCGGTGGCCCGGCGCACGGTGTCGTCGGTCGAGCCGTCGGAGACGACGATGACCTCGTCGACCTCCCGACAGGCGCGCGCCGCCCCCACGACCGCGGGGATCCGCGCGGCTTCGTTGTAAGCGGGGATAATGCACGAAACCTTCATCGTCGGTCCGCGTTCCCGACGCACCGAGAGTTCGTGAACAGGGACATGAAGAGGTTTAGCCAGGCAAGAACCGATACCTGCCTGCGATCGGGGGCGCGGCTGGGCGAACAGTCAGCGGGGACGAACGAGGACGAACTCGGTGAGGTCGAGCAGGCTCTGCCGCGCGGTCGACGGCGGGAGCGCCTCCAGCGCGGCGGCGGCCCGCGCGGCGTAGCGGCGGGCCACATCCAGCGCGTACTCGATGGCGCCGTAGCGGTTCAGCAGGAGGCGGACCTCCTCCATGCGGCCGTCCGGGGAGGGCAGCTGCAGCAGGCGCACCAGCGAGGCGCGGTCGCTGGCGGAGGCCGAGCGCAGCGCGTGGATCACCGGCAGCGTCACCTTCCCGCCCTGAATGTCCGAGCCGATCGGCTTGCCCAGATCCTCCGGCCGGCTGGTCAGGTCCAGCGCGTCGTCGGTGATCTGAAACGACATCCCCCAGGCCAGGCCGAACTCCGCCAGCGCGGCGGCCTGCGGCGCCGTGGCTCCGGCGACCAGGGCGCCGCTGCGGCAGGCCGCGGAGAAGAGCGCCGCCGTCTTGCCCTCGATGATGTCCAAGTAGACCGCTTCCTCGCTGTGCGGCTCTGCCGCGTATTCGATCTGCTGGATCTCCGCCTGGCTCATCCGCACCGCGGCGAAGGCCACCGCCGGCGCGACCTCGGGATGGCGCACCCGGCTGATCAGGTCGAAGGCGCGGGCAAAGAGCAGGTCGCCAAGCAACACGGCGATCTGGTTGCCCCACTGCACGTTCACCGTGGGGTTGCGGCGGCGCACGTCCGCCTCGTCGATGATGTCGTCGTGGATCAGCGAGGCGATGTGGATGAGTTCGACGGTCCCGGCGATGAACAGGCGTTCCTCCTCTCCACCGCCGATCGCCTCCGCGGCCAGACAGGTGAGCGCCGGGCGGACCAGTTTGCCGCGCGTGGAGAGTACGTACTCCACGAGTTCGCCGATGAAGGGGTCCCGGGTCGCCAGTTCGGCACGGAGCAGCCCGTCCAGGGCATCCAGGTTGCGCTGAATTGGAGCGTAGATTTCCGCCAGGTCCATCGGTGCTCCCGAAAACGGCAGCGGCCGCATCCCGCGGCCGCAGGCCTACGGTGATACCTCCAGTGTACCCACCATCCCGGCCTCCTCGTGCCCCGGAATGGTGCACACCAGGCGGTACGTCCCCGCCGCCAAGTCCACCCTAGCGGTCTGGGTCTCCCCGGGCTGGATGGACTCGACCTTGACCCCCGTGCCTTCGACGACGAAGTTGTGCTCCACGGTGCCGACGTTCTTGATCTGGAACGTCAGCCTGCCCGGCCTGGCCGCCAGGTCCTGGGGAGCGATCTTGAACTCGCTCTCCTCGACGGTCAGGGTCGTGCCCGGCGGAGGTGGCACGGTCCCCCCCGGCTGGCCCCGCCCGCCGCACGCGGCCAGGAAGACGGCGGCCAACAGCACGGCGATCCGCCGCCCACTAGGCTTCCGCGACGAGGCCAAAGGATGCGACGAAGAGGAGCAGCAGAAAGAACACTATGTAGAAGAGCAGGTAGAAGAGCATGGTGCGCAGCCGCATGCGGCGCTGGGTCATTCTGAGGCCTCCGGGGCGGCGGCGCGGACGGCGGGGCGCGCGGCCGGGGCGGCGGGCTGGGGCAGGCTCTCCAGCCGGCGGAGGAACGCGCCCACCTCCTCCAGGAAGGCCTGCCGGTCGTGCAGCCCGTGAGCGAACATGGCCACGCGCGCGGGATCGACGCGGCGGCGCTGCAGGCGCCGGGCCAGCTGCTCCACCCGGTCACGCATCAGGTAGTTCCCCTCACGGTTGAGGCAGTCGCCGTAGGGGCAGCCGGTGACGAAGGTTCCGTCGGCCCCGGCGCGCAGCGACTCCTCCAGCCAGTCCGGGCGCATGAAACCCGAGCAGGGGATACGCACGACGTGCACGCTGGGATGCGCCAGCAGGCGCCCCTGCGCGTCGAGCAGCGCCTCCGTAGACACCGCCCAGTCGCAGACAAAACCGATAACCTTCATCCGTCCTCCACCTACGCCGTTGCCGGCTGGGCCTGGATCGCCTCGGCGATGCGGCGCGTCAGATCCGCCTCCAGGAACTTCGGCAATTCGAGGGCTTCAAACGGGCACGCGCCGATGCAGATCCCGCACTCCACGCAGCGGGAATCCATCACCGCCGCCAGCAGTTTGCGGTTGGCCGCGGCCTTGGTCAGGCCGGGATGGGGCGAGGGTACCATCACGATGGCGTCGTAGGGGCAGTCGTAGTAGCAGAGCTCGCATCCGGTGCAGTTCCCGTCGATCACCTGGGCGATGCCGGCGTGGCGCACGCCCATCTGCGGCTCCTCCTCCCGCTGGAGGTACGGGATGACGTACCCCAGCAGCAGGAGGACGGTCAGGCCCACCCCGACCACGATCGGCGGCAGGTAGCTCACCAGCCAGAAGGGCAGCAGGAAGAAGACATCCAGCGGATAGGAGGTCACCGGTACGCCGGGCTGTGCGGCGGCGCCGGCGGTCGGCCGCGTCCCCGGCAGCGCGGAGAGCAGGATCACCAGGCCCAGCAGCGCCAGCACCCACGTGGCCGGCGGCCAGATCTTGGGGTGGCGGATGCGCACGTAGTGCCACCAGAGCAGCATGTACAAGAACGAAGCGGTGCCGACGTGGAGGAAGAGGATGCGCGGCAGCATCGCGCCGCTGATGCCCTCGCTCCCCAGGAAGAGCCGCACCAGGGCCGCCCCGGCCAGCGGGATGCTCTGCAGGATCGCCACGAAGATCTCCGTGATGGCCTGGGCGCGCTGGTCCCACACCATCTGGTAGCCGTTGATCCCGATAAAACCGCCGAGGATCAACAGGAACATCCCGGAGATCCAGGGGCCATCGCGCGCGAAGAGGTAGCGGTCGGTGAACCAGTTGCGGAAGAGGTGCAGCAGCACGGCGATGATGAACCCGTCGGCGGCGTAGCGGTGGATGCCGCGCAAAATGAAGCCGTAGGGCACCTGCTCCGTCAGGTAACGGACGCTGGCGTAGGCCCCGTCCAGGCTGGCCACGTAATAGAAGAGGAGCAGAATCCCGGAGATGACCAGCACAAACAGGAAGAAGTGGGACAGGCCCCCCGTGTAGTACAGGGGATTCCAGTCGGTAGGATAGACCCGGTTGATGGAGACGTCGAGCTTCAACGTCTGCCGCAGCAGCCAGGTCAGCGCCCGTCGGTACACGGATCCCTCCCCGCCCCTATTTCCCTTCGGCCCGGCGCGGCCCGATGAGGCCCATCTTCCGCAGGCAGAGGACGATCAGGCCGTAGGCCACCAGGATCGCTCCCAGGGCCCCGCCGCCCAGCGCGGAGTCGTCGCGCAGTTCGCCCAAGATGATCAGGGCTGCCAGCAGCAGGCTCCCGCCCGCCAGCGCCACGACCGCCAGCAGGTAAAGCCGCTGGCTACCCATGGTGCCCCCGGTCGAGGATGCGGTCGAAGAGGGTGATGGGCCGGCGCACCTTGCCTGCGGCGCGGTCCGCGGCGTAGACGACGAAGGCCACGTAGCCCAGGCTCAGCAGGAAGGCCGCGACCAGGCCGAGGAAGGCCGCCGGCGGCACCGCGGGCCGACCTTCCCAGGCGCCGCGAACGGCGCCCCAGAGCCCGGAGAAGGCGTAGATGGCCACGGCGAAGGCCGCCCAGGAGAGCAGGGTGCGCATCAGGGCGTCTCCGCCGGCTGCGCCTCACGCGGTCGCGGCGGCGGCGCCGCGGGAGGGGACGGGGCCGCGCGGCCCTGCCGCCAACGGCGCCACAGGTGCCAGACGAAGGCGGCGCCCATCACCGGGATCGTCACCAGCAGGACGATCGGCGGTTCGCGCTCGATCTGCGCGATGTTCCACATGATCAGCGTCGTGAACGCCAGGAAGTAGAAGAGCGCCAGCAGCCCCAGGACGAAGAAGAGCGGCCGGTCCAGCGGGTGGCGCGATTTCGACCGGTCCAGGAACGGCACCAGCATCCCCACGCCGATGAGCAGCCCGGGGCCCAGCCCCGCCCACAGCGGCGGCGTGTACTTCACGTACTGGTAGAGCGCCAGGAAGTACCAGTCGGAGAGGATGGGCAGCGGCGTGCGGTTGGGGTCGGCCCGCCGCCCCATTTCTGCCGGCAGGATCCAGCTGACGACGAGCACCATGACGAAGAACAACACCAAGGGGAACCACGACATCTTCAGGCGCTCCCGCCGCGTGCGGTAGACGTAGATCTCCATCAGGAGCAGCAGGATGATAGAGATGCCGAAGTGCAGGGAGTAGAAGCGCGTGATCGTGGCCTGGCCGATCGCCGGGCCGCCCAGGAAGATATAGGCGATCATCGAGCCGAACGTCAGGTTCTGCCCGATCTGCGGGATCCAGGCCGTGAGTTCGTCCAGGTAGACCGGCACGGTGAGGATCGTCTTCGCCGCCCAGAAGGCGCGCTGGTTCCAGATGAGCAGGTACCCGGTGACGCCGGAGATCATCGTCAGGACCAGCCCGAGGAAGAAGATCATCCAGCCCAATTCCCCCGGGCGCTTGTACTCGCCGGCGAAGTACATGCGGTAGATGCGCAGGATGAAGCAGACGAAGACCGCGTCCGCCGCGTACTTGTGCACGCTCCGCACCAGCGACCCCAGCGGGAGAACCAGGCCGCCGATGGTGACCCGCCCGATCTCCCGGGAGATACGGACGATGGAGTCGTAGGCGCCGGTGGTTGTCGGTTCGTACCAGAGCATCAGGATGACCCCGCTGACCACCGTGATCATGTAGAAGTAGTAGAGCATCGGACCCAGCAGGTAGAGGGGGTTGTACTGGTACTGCGTCTTGGTCTCGTCGAAGAGGTCGAGGTGCTCTTTCCGTTCGCGGATCCAGTCGGCGACACCCATGCCTACGCGATGCCCCCCGGCTCCACGTCGGTGACGACGATCTCCTTCCCCCGGATCTCATAGAGGAAGGTGCGCGGCGGGCGGGGAGCGGGGCCGGAGAGCACGCGCCCGGGCTGCGTCGGGTCCGCGGGATCATAGATGGAGAGGTGGCAGGGGCAGGCCATCAGGGCGTGCTTCCGATTATCCGGAGGCGTATACCCGCCGTAGCCGGCCTGAACCTCCTTCCACTCCGACACGAAGTTGTAGATGCACCCCAGGTGCGGGCAGATGCGGGAGAAGACGATGATGTCGCTCTCCTGCCCGACGAACTGCGGCTTTCCGATGCTGCTCGCCCAGTCCCACGGCAACTTGATCTTCTGCGGCAGGCGCAGCACCACGCCCGGCACGCTCGCCTGGCGCAGCCCTGTCGGCGTGTACTGCGGGTACTTCTGGGTGAAAACGAAATACCGGAAGTCCCAGGGCTTGGCCAATTCCGAGACACTCGCGGCGACCGCGACCTCGCCGAGCGGGATGTCCTGCGCCGTGGGACTGTAGAGCACTTCGAAGGGTTTGACGTTGGGCTTGAGCAGTCGCAGCAGCGGCGAGAGAAAGGCGGCGGTGGCGCCCAGGATCGGCACCGTCGTGATGAATCGGAGAAACGCCCGGCGGTCCAGGCGCTGCGACTGTGTCCCCACTTTCACCACCTTAGTTCAGTGTGTGGGCACCACCCGCGGTTAGTGTAGGGGCGTGGCCGCCGGGCAATCAAGGCTGCTGCCCCCGCGGCGGCGTGTACTCGTAGACGAACGTCCAGATGTAATCGACCAGCGACCAGATCTCGTCCGTCGTCAGGAACTGCTTGTAGGGCGGCATCAGGCCGATGCCGTCGTAGATCCAGGCGAACAGTTCGGTGGGCTTGCGCTTGACCATGAAGTCCCGGTCCCGGAAGATGCCCGGGCCGTGCCCCAACCGCCACCCCCAGGTGCGGCGGGCCATCAGGGGGCTCAACGCGCCGCCGCGCCCGTCCCCGTTGGACCCATGGCAGCCGGCGCAGGCCGTCCGCACCGTGCCCACCCCGGGGACCGGGACGGGGAATTCCCGCTCCTGGAAGATCTGCCGGCCGCGCTCAATGGAGGCGGGGGACGTGGCGAAGGTCCACTCGTAGAAGATGACGTGCCAGCGTTCGGTATCGGTGAGAAATCTCGGCCCGGGCATCCCGTCGTTCGCACCGTAGGCCGGCTTCGGGCCGAAGGCCGGCATGGCCGTGTGCGGGCGCCCCAGGGTCGCCACCTCGTACATGCTGGTCGGGCTGTTCAGGCGCATCTGCACCGTGTTGTGGAAGTTGGCTGGCCGCGAGGGCAGGTCCCCACCCTTCACGTTCAGCCCCAGCAGTTTCATGGTGTCGGTGAAGGGGTTCTTCTGCGGGGCCTTCAGGAAGTTGGCCAGCGCGCCGTCCCCCTTCCCCTCCACCCCGTGGCACTGCGCGCAGACGCGTTCGAAGACTTTGCGCCCTTCCGCCGCCGAGGGGATCAGGGGTCGCCCCTGCTCGCTGGCCACGATCGGCGCCGCCTCCAACGATACCTCCCGCAGCGGCCGGATGCGCGGCGCCACACCCACGGTGGGCTGGCAGGCCACCAGGACGAACATCCCCATTACCAGGAGAACGGCGGCAGGAAATCTGTGCATGCGGTTCCCTATACGGTTCCACCCGCCGGCGTGGACTTCCTTTTGGCCGGGTGCAAAATCAGGATGCAGACGCGCCGAGCGCCTCCAGGACCTCGCGGCTGTGCCCGTCCGGGCGGACCCGGCGGAAGATGCGGGTGATCCGTCCCCGCGGATCGATGACGAAGGTCGTCCGCTCGATGCCCCAGTAGGTGCGCCCGGACTGCTGCTTCTCCTTCCACACGCCGTAGGCGTCGGCCACGGCGTGGTCCGGGTCGGCCAGCAGGATGAACGGCAGATCGTACTTCTGCGCGAACTTCGCGTGCGCGGCCGGACCGTCGGGGCTGACGCCGATGATCACCGCGTCCCGCTCGGCGTAGGCGGCGTAGTCGTCGCGGAAGCCGCACGCCTCCGTGGTGCAGCCCGGGGTGTCGTCTTTGGGATAGAAGTAGAGGACGATCCTCTTCCCCCGGAAGTCGCGCAGGCGCACGGTGCGGCCAGGGGCATCTTGCAGGGCGAAGTCGGGCGCTGGACGGCCTTCTTCCACCATCACGATCCTCCTTCAAATATTGGGCTACGTCCCTGCTTCCAACATTCTCGTCACCAGATCCTCCACCGCGTTCAGCCGGTGCAGGAAATACGGGTACCCGCGGTAGACTGCCGCGTCGGTGGGACCGCGGTGCTGGTCCAGCGCGGCGAGCGCGGCCTCGAGTGCGGCGACGCGCTCGGCCAGCGCGGCGCTGAGCCGCTCGTTGAGCGCGCGGATGGCCTGCGTGGCCCCCCGCCGCTCCGGCCGCGTCAGGTCGGGCGCCTCCAGCCGGCGGATCCACTGCCACTTCTCTTCAATCAGTGTCCGCTGTTCCGGCGTCGGTTCCGTCAGCACCCGCTCGGGGTTGTGCCGCGCCTCCTGGATCATCCGCTGCAACGACTGCCGTGCCGCCTCCGGATCGGCCGATTCCGCAAACGGCAGGTACAGCGTCGCGGAGGCCACGGCGTAGCTCGGCGGCGGCACGCCGAAGAACTCGGCGATCACCGCGTCCGTCACCCGATCGTAGCGGCCGCCGCTGACCCCGTGAATGAAGAGATCCACAACCAGGAGGCGGAGAAACGCGGTCAGGGTGAGGGCCCGCGGGCGCAGCTGCAGGCGGGCAAAGACCGGGGCGGTCACGTCGCCGGGCAGCGAGACCTCGGTGGCCCGGGCATCCCCCTGCACAATTAGCACCCGCCGGTGCGCGTCCAGGAGGAGGCGCTGCCGCCGGCCGCCCGCCACCGTCCAGAAGGGCAGTTCAATACGGTTGCCCTCTGCGGTGAGATTCGGGAAGGGCTGCGCCTCGGTGCGGATGCGCTGCTGCTCGCGGTAGGCCTCCAGGTGTGTGTTGTGGATGTCCAGGAACCTGGTGGCGTCCGCGGCGATGTGCAGGAAGAAGGCGCGGAACGAGGGGGTCTCCGCGACCTTGGACACCGGAACGTCGAGAAGGCGGCGCGGCCCCTCGTAGCGCCGGCGCAGCGCGGTGAGGAACGCGGCGTAGTCGGCCGCGGCGGGGCGCCCGAGCGCGCGGAATGCGTCCCACGGCCGGCGAACCGCCTCTTCACGCACCGTCTGCACGTGCCCATCCACGCGCCGGATGAAGTCGGCCCACTCCGCGCCCGTCGGTGCAGGCTGCCCCTCGTACGGCTCCTCCGCGCCGGCGGCGCGCAGCACCTCACGGCGGCGCTCCAGAAACGCCGCGGGGTGGGACGGCAGGTCCACACCGGTCTCCTCCATCGCGTCGCTGTCCACGATCACGTGCAGCCCGGTGTGGCCTCGGGCGGCGAGGCGGTCGAGCAGCAGGTACTTCACCCAGATGCCGGGGTGCGGAAAGACCGGCTGGTGCCCGGTGGAAAGTAATAGGTCGCCTGCGGCGACGGGGCCGAGCTCCAGCGCCGCCGTGTATGCACGAGCCAGAGTCAGGATCTCGTCGCGGGCTCGCACCCTCAGGTCGGAAAGCGGCACGCCGGCGATGGGCGTGCGCTCCCCGGACAGGCGGTCGCGGTTGCGCCGCGCCACCGCCACCAAGTCCACGCGGCCCGGGACGAGGAGGACCTCGCCGGAGTGCTCTGGGATCTCCAGGGGGCGATCGCTCACGCGCCGCGCCGCCGCTACACGACGCCGTCGAGGCTGCGCAGGCCCAGTTCTTCGCGGCAGACGAAGGCCTCCGCCTGCGGCCGGTTGATCAGGTAGCCCCAGTACCCGTTGAGCGTGCGCAGGTACTGCAGAACGCGCATCTCCCCATTCTCGTCGGCGAACTGGGAAGTATAAGCCGCCACGGCGGCGAGCTTGCGCTCGAAGTAGGCGCCGATGTCGAAGAGAAAGGTCGGTTTGATGTGCAGGTCGTAGTGCGTCGAGATGAAGTGGAAGACGCGCGGCGGGTAGAAGGGCTCGCCGGGGATCTCCGTCTTGGTCAGTTTGGCGTAGAAGCGGGCCGCCTCGGCCAGGGCGCATGCGGCCACGTGGTCGGGATGGGCGTCGATCCAGTACGGGATGAAGAGAAGGTCGGGCCGGACCTCGCGAATGACGCCGGCCAGGAGCATACGGTGCTCCACGGTATCGGCCAGCATCCGGTTGGGCAGCGGCAGCGTGATCCGCCGGCCGACCCCCAAGATGTGCGCCGCCTCGGCGGCCTCCACCGCGCGCCGCTCCGGAGTGCCGCGCGGCGTGGGCTCGCCGTTGGTCAGGTCGCACAGCACGACCTCATGCCCCTGCGCCAGCAGCGCCAGGATCGTCCCGCCCATACCGATCTCGACATCGTCGGGGTGTGGACCTATCGCCAGAATGCGGGCCATCTACCTCCTACCTCCCA
>Ga0209618_1000318_pt1 | contig 10837 bp, 10 predicted proteins | sample Rifsed13ft3_FD_184007 | JGI IMG/M metagenome (GOLD analysis project Ga0209618, IMG submission 184007) | Soil microbial communities from Rifle, Colorado, USA - sediment 13ft 3 (SPAdes) (version 2) | ecosystem: Environmental > Terrestrial > Deep subsurface > Rock core/Sediment | place: Rifle... | reverse complement strand
ATTTTTAAAAACGAGAGTGAAACAAAAGCCCCAGAGAAAACCAGACAAGAGAACAAGGCTGAAACACAAGCGACTGAAAGACTTATAACTCAAAACCAAAATACGATTATTGAGGAGAAGACTGGAAAAGCCACTCATATGACCGAATCTGGACAGATGGAGGAGATTCAACTCGCAGAAGATCTTGAGACACAGGAAGTTAAAGCCCAAGAGCCTGCTACTTCTGACGAGCAGGTTACAAAAGAGAAGATTCTAGAGGCGCTAAGCGACGTTTATGATCCTGAGATTCCGATAGATATTGTAAACCTTGGTCTTATCTATGATGTTCAGATTGAGGATGGAAATGTTTTTGTAAAAATGACAATGACATCACCTGGCTGTCCTTCTTCAGCACAGATAGTAGCCGAGTCACAGATGCTTATAGAAGGACTTCGAGGAGTGAAGGAAGCGTCTATTGAAATTGCCTGGGATCCGCCCTGGGACCCAAGCAGAATGAGCGAAGAGGCTAAGAAGGGCATGGGATTTGTCTAGTTATGTATGTGTCTTTTTTTAACATAGTGTAATTCCTATACTCTAGTTGGATGTTACGTTTAATTTAGATAGAGGTTAATGTATGACAAAGAAGAGGTTTTTTAAAACGGAGGTGTAGTGACAATGCCAAAATCAACGATGAATGCAGGTAAGCTGTGGACTGGCGATCAGGTCTCCAAACTTCGCAAATTGGCCCGACAACATACTCCTACACGAGTCATTGGCTTAAAGCTTGGTCGTACAGAAGAAGCTATACGATCAAAAGCAAGTGAGGAGGGTATCTCATTAAAGCCGACTAATAAGCCACCCTACGGTAACAGAAAAAGATAGTTTTCACTTTACTTTTTCATTCGCTGTAACTTTCTGCAAAGATAGCACAGGTGAGTCGTTTTTTATTTATTTACTTTCATTTATTTGTAATCAAGGGGGTTTTCTGAGATGGCAAAGATGCCTAAGAGTGGAGATAAAGCACCTGATTTTGAGGCTGAGACATATGAAGGCAAGAAGGTTAAGCTTAGTGATTTTAAAAATAAAAAGACAGTAGCTCTTTATTTTTATCCGAAGGACAATACGCCAGGCTGCACGAAGGAGGCGTGTTCGATGAGGGATGGCATGAAGGAGCTAGAAAAACTAGGTATTCAAGTATTGGGTGTAAGTACTGACAGTGTAAAATCCCATGAGGGGTTTAGAGATAAATACAACCTTAACTTTCCCCTTTTGAGCGATAAAAGTAAGAACATAGTAACAACCTATGGTGTTGAGAGTGATTACGGCTCGGCAAAAAGGGTAACTTTTCTAATAGATAAAACAGGCACTATTAGACATATATGGGAAAAGGTTAATACAGCCGGGCATTCTGACGAAGTGATTAATAAGATAAAAGAACTAGGATTATATTAAACTACAAATTCCAAATCCTAAATCACAAATTCCAAACAATTTTCAATTTCTAAATTCTAAACCTTTGGTATGTGGAAATTGGAATTTGTTTGTGATTTTGAATTTGGTCATTGGAGCTTAGCTATTATTGGCTAAACAGCTTTATAATTTCTAACATGTTCCATCTTCCAAAAGGTATCTTTGTTACAGGCACGGATACAGGCGTGGGAAAAACCGTTGTATCCGCTGCGCTTGCCCTGACATTAAAACAGTCCGGTAATAAGGTTGCCGTAATGAAGCCAGTTCAGACGGGCACCGATTTAGGCGGCTGCTTAGACATTGAGTTTGTGCATAGTGTTATTGAAGCAAGTTATTCATTAGATGAAGTATGTCCTTATCGTTTTCCTCATCCACTTGCACCCTTAGTTGCGGCTAATATTGCTGGCGAAAAGATTGATCTAGAGAGAATAAAGTCTTGCTTCTATAAGCTTTCTTCGATTCATGATACTGTCATTGTTGAGGGGGCAGGAGGGTTACTTGTGCCGATTACTGATGCTTATCTAATGTCTGATTTGGCATTTAATTTAGGCTTATCACTGATTATAGTCACCCGTCCAGGCCTAGGAACATTAAATCACATGCTTCTTACCGTAGAATCTGCAAAGGCTAGGGGGCTTAAAGTAATGGGAATAGTAATAAATCAATTTCCTTCTCATCCTGGTCTTGCCGAACGCACAAATCCGGAGCTAATTCTCAAAATGACAGGAGAGCCGATTCTTGGTATCCTCCCCTTCGATCTCGGAATATGTGTGGAAGAGGGAAGGATTGGAAAGCTTAGAGAAATTGCATCTGCTTCTTTTACATCCGAGCTTGGCGGGAGTTTTAACGTTGAGGAGTTTCTATCCAAATTGAAATAAATTGACAAACGGTCACGAACAATACTCGTGATCCACCCTGTAGCAATTTGATAATTCGCATTTTGGAAACGTGGATAGGTGGGGTTTTCTAACCCCACGAGACAAGCCTGTCCTGAGTTTAACGATGGAAATGTCTCGTCTATCGCCACTACAATAAATTGGGTCCGCTAGTCTCGCTAGTGGAGGGTCAACAGGCAACGAGCAAGTCTGCCCTGAGTTATGTCGAAGGGACTCTTTGCCTACCCATTAAACGGGGATATAAAACAAAAAAATAAGCCCACCAGTCCCTGCCCTGAGCAAAGTCGAAGGGTTGCTGGTGGACATAAGCCCGTCCTCATCTTGATGAAAACCTAAAGATTAAGTGCTGAGAAATGAAAGATGCTCATAGCTTTAGGGATGAATTGGGCTCTTCTGGTAAATAATTCACTGGCTAGAAAACGAAAGACCTTTAGTTTACGAATCACAACTTGACAGATTTTTTGGGTATGATATACATACTAAGTTTTTTGTTATACCTAAGTTTTTAGCTTTCCGTTAGGGGCGCAATCCAAATTTAAGGTAGAGATTGATGAAAAAACTCCTGAAAGGATGCTCTGGTGTATTGCTCCTAAGTCTGATCTTTCTAGGATTCTACCTCTACTCTGCGGAAAGCAGCACTAAGGCTCCTGAGCAGCCAATCTTTTTTAGCCACAAGATCCATTCAGGTGATAACCAAATTCCATGTCAGTACTGTCATAGCTACGTCACAGAATCAACGATGCCTGGAATTCCCTCTATGCAAAAATGTATGGGTTGCCACACTTTTATTGCTGGAAAGGATGAGGAATATAAATACGATGGAAAGGCCATAAACATTCAGAAGGAAATTCAGAAGGTAAAAGAGTACTGGGATAAAAAGCAGCCAATTTCCTGGATTAGAGTTAATTATCTACCTGATTTTGTTTACTTCACTCATAAAAGGCATGTTCTTCGTGAAGGAATCGAGTGTAAGACCTGTCATGGAGAGGTAGAAAAAATGGATGTAGTTCAACGCGTATATAGACTCCAGATGGGATGGTGTGTGAGCTGTCATCAAGAAAAAGCAAAAGATGGGGATGAGCTGACTAAGCTCAAAGATTGTTTGACCTGTCATAAATAGGATGGAGGAAAAATGTCCGAGATTAAGAAGGGCGGTTCGACTAAGCCTGTCCTGAGCAAAGGCGAAGGACTCATCACAGGTGGGATAAAAAGAAGGGATTTCCTAAAAATCCTTGGGGTAGTTGGCGGCACTGCAGCAATTACTGGAGGTTGCTCTCCTGAGCCTGTGGAAAAGATAATCCCTTATGTTATTCCTCCGGATACTATTATTCCAGGAATTCCAAAGTGGTACGCAAGCACATGTATGGAATGTCCTGCGGGGTGTGGAATTCTCGTTAAGAATCGTGAGGGCAGAGCAATAAAGATCGAAGGAAATCCTCTTAGCCCGATTAATTCTGGAGGAACATGCGCACGTGGACAGGCCGCACTTCAGGGGCTTTATAATCCTGATCGTATTGGAGGACCGCATACTAGAAATTCTTCTGGAAGGCTTGAACCTACGGCATGGGATGAGGCAGAAAGGATTCTAGTTGAAAAGATTAAAGAAATCAGATCTAAGGGCAACGGAAATAAAATCGTCTTCTTAACTAATAATATCTCAGGGAGTTTAAATAGACTTATAGACGATTGGGTAAATGCTCTAGGTGGAAGACATATTGTTTATGAAACCTTTTCACACGAACCGCTTAAGGAAGCAAATCGAATTTCGTTCGGAATAAATAAGATCCCTACGTACAATATTGAGAAGACAAAATACCTTCTCTCATTTGGTGCGGACATGCTTGAAACGTGGCTATCTCCAGTTCAATACGCAAGAAAGTTTAGTGAGATGCACGGCTATAAGAATAAAAGCATGGGAAAGTTTGTTCAGGTAGAGCCTAGGCTTTCTCTTACAGGGGTAAGCGCGGATGAGTGGATAGCGATAAGGCCTGGAACCGAGGCTTTTCTCGCGCTTGGAATCGCTAACGCAATTCTTAGTGAGGGTGCAGCTTCTGTCACGAGTGGTGAAGCGGATAAGTTAAACAGGCTTGTTAAAGATTATAAACCTGATGTTGTTTCTTTAATTACAGAGGTTCCAACAGAAACCATAACTCGTATTGCAAAGGAATTTGTAGAATCGAGGCCGAGTCTAGCTCTCGGCGGAGGTGCGGCAAATACTTCATCCAAAAGCACGGAAACGCTTGTTGCCATAAATATTCTTAACTACATTGCTGGAAACGTAGGAGATACAGTAAATTTTGGAGACACTCTCACACTATCAAATGCAAACTCTTTTAGAGAAATTGCGTCTCTTGTTGACTCGATGTCTAAGGGTGAGGTTGAACTTCTTCTGATTTATAATGTCAACCCGTCCTTTACCTTACCTAAAACACTTAGGTTCGATGAGGCTCTTAAAAAGGTTCCTTTCGTTGTAAGCTTTTCAAGCTTTATGGATGAAACAACCGAGCAAGCGAACCTAGTCCTTCCTGATCATACAACGCTTGAAAAATGGGGGGATTACACACCTCAAGATAGTGTCTATGGGGTGATTCAACCTATTATGGATCCTGTTTTTAACACAAAGTCTATAGGTGATGTGATTCTTTCTATTAGTAAGAAGATCGAGGGGCTTGAAAGCCAATTTTCTTCTAACACCTTCTACGATTATTTAAGGGATTCTTGGAGAGGAATTCAAACAAGATTAGCTCCCGACAAGGATTTTGAAGCCTTTTGGACAGATAAAGTGGAGCGAGGAGGCATTTATAGAGAGATTGCTCCCATACAAGTTCGGCTTTCTCAAGAAGTATCAACGGTATCATTCTCAGAGCCTAAATTCGAAGGTGAGGGCGCGATCTATTTTATGGCTTATCCCTCATATAGATATTATGATGGAAGGGGGGCAAATAAACCTTGGCTTCAAGAGCTTCCTGATGCTATAACAACTGCTGTCTGGGATACTTGGGTGGAGATAAATCCTGAGACCGCCAGAAAAATTGGGGTCAGAGAAGGCGATTTTCTCTCAATTGAGTCTCCATACGGTAATATCACAACTCAGGCTTATATATATAAAGGTATTAGGCCCGATACAATCGCCGTTCCAATTGGGCTTGGACATAAGAGCTACGGGAGGTATGCGCAAAATAGAGGGGTAAACCCAATCGAAATACTCCCAGTCTTGACTGATGAGGCTTCTGGAGGTTTTGCCTGGCTATCAACTAAGGTCAATGTCTCAAAGACAGGAAAGCGTGAACAGTTAGTTAAAACACAGGATAGCACGAGTCAGGAAGGGAGAGGAATTGCTCAGGCTATAACCTTAAAGGAACTTGAGAGTGGGGTGCATGAGCAGCATGAGCTGGGTGAAAAATTTGATATGTATCCACCTCAAAAATACATTAAACACCGGTGGGGTATGTCAATAGACCTTTCAAAGTGTATTGGGTGCGGTGCGTGCGTTACGGCGTGCTATGCGGAGAACAATATTCCTGTAGTGGGAAAGGGACAGGTAGCTAAAAGACGAGAGATGTCATGGATAAGGATTGAGAGATTCTATCATGAAGATAATGGATTCGATATACGATTTATTCCAATGCTGTGTCAGCATTGTGGTAATGCTCCATGTGAGCCTGTATGTCCTGTTTATGCCACCTACCACAACCACGAGGGTCTTAACGCAATGATTTATAACCGCTGTGTAGGGACAAGGTACTGCTCAAATAACTGTACATACAAGGTTAGAAGATTTAATTGGTTTACTTATAACTGGCCTGAGCCTCTCAACTGGCAATTAAACCCCGATGTCTCGGTAAGAACAAAGGGGGTAATGGAAAAATGTACTTTCTGCGTTCAGAGGATACGCTTTGGTGAAGATAGAGCAAGGGATGAAGAAAGGAATGTAAGGGATGGAGAAATTATCCCTGCCTGTGCCCAGGCTTGTCCAACTAAGGTAATTGTTTTTGGAGACTTAAAAGATGGGGAAAGCACTGTCTCTCACCTTGCTAAGGATGAGAGGGGATATCGTGTGCTTCAAGAGGTAAACACACAACCGGCTATTACATATCTAAAAAAAGTAACATGGGATAAGGCATAATGAACCAAGAATCAGCGCTTACCTATTCAAAAGTAAACCATGATATTATACGGATGCTTGATAAGCCTACTGTTAAGTGGTGGTCTCTATTTATATTCGATTTAGCCGTCTTAGCGTTTGGTCTTTTCTGCTTTCTATATCAGGTTTATACGGGCCTGGGGGTTGCCGGGTATAGACATCCGGTTTTTTGGGCGGTTTACATAACTAACTTCGTTTTCTGGGTAGGAATTGCACACTCGGGAACACTCATTTCAGCAATTCTCTATCTCTTTAGAGCAAGATTCAGGATGTCAATCTATCGAATTTCTGAAGCAATGACAGTTTTTGCTGTATTGACTGCAGGACTTTTTCCAATAATTCACCTTGGAAGGCCTTGGTCTTTCTACTGGCTTCTTCCCTATCCAAACCAGCGTGAACTCTGGGTAAATTTCCGTTCTCCTCTTCTCTGGGATGTGTTTGCTGTGGGCACTTATTTAACTGTTAGCTCTATTTTCTTCTTTGTAGGTATGATTCCGGATATTGCGGCGATAAGGGACCGAGTTAAAGAGATTCCAAGAAAGATAATCTACACGATTTTATCCCTTGGATGGAAGGGTTCAACCTGGGAGTGGGGGCACTATACTAGGGCTTATTTCTATTTTGCTGCCTTTGCGACTCCTCTGGTTATTTCAGTCCACAGCGTTGTATCATGGGATTTTGCTATGTCTAACGTGCCTGGATGGCATAGCACGATCTTTCCTCCATATTTTGTTGCCGGAGCTATCTTTTCTGGGCTTGCTATGGTAATTACCCTAGTTGTCCCGATTAGGAAGATCTTCCACCTTGAGCAATTTATAACCATTGCAAACTTCGAAGGCATGGCAAAGATGATTATTCTTACTTCTCTTATTGTTACGTATGCCTATGTAGTTGAGTTTTTTATGGCCTGGTACAGCGGGAATCCATACGAGTGGGGGCAATTTATGTATAGAGCTAAAGGCGATTACGCACTATTTTACTGGATTATGATCTTTTGTAATTCAGTAGTTCCTCTTCTGCTTTGGTTCAAAAAGGTACGCACAAACATAAAAGCCCTCTTTATAATATCCCTTTTTATAAATATTGGCATGTGGTTTGAGAGATTTAACATCATTGTGATCTCTCTCTCACACGATTTTGAACCTGGCGGTTGGGGTCTTTATAGGGTCTCATGGGTTGAGCTTGGGGTTACAGCAGGAAGCTTTGCATGGTTTTTTATGTTTTTCCTTCTTTTTATAAAGATCCTACCCGCGCTTTCGATTTCTGAGATAAAGGAAATCTTACCAGCACCTACTCGGGAGGCAAAGGCAAGATGATAAAGGAGCAAGGTGTTTTTGGAATCTTTTCATATATTGATTCAACAGTCCAGGCAATAAAAAAGCTTAGAGAAGCAGACTTTAAAAACTTGCGAGTTTTTTCTCCCTTTCCTAGTCATGAGATTGAAGAAGCGCTTGAGAGGCGTGAAAGCATAGTTCGCTTTTTTACCTTGACAGGAGCAACCCTTGGAGCTTTATGCGGACTTACACTTACCATACTTACCTCTTTAGATTGGCCGATAAGGACTAGTGCGAAGCCAATAGTTTCACTCCCTCCTTTTATGATTTTCGTTTTCGAGCTTACCGTTCTATTTGGATCGCTCGCAACTCTACTTGGACTCCTTATTAATTCGCGTTTAAGACGGAATGCGCCAAGGATTATGTATGATCCAAGGTTCTCTGAGGACAAATTTGGTATTGCAGTGGTATGCAAAATTGAAGATATCAGGAAGGTAGAAGAGATTTTAAAACTTTCAGGTGCAGATGAAGTACAGTTTGAAGGAATTTAATCCGATTTCGGATTTAAAAAATCTTTTATTCCGAAATCCGCAATTGAACGGGAGGTAAAATAGGTTTGTTGAAGGGGTCAAAAAGGTATTTCATACCAATCATCTTGGTATTAATTGTACTAGGTACTGCAAAGGTTTTTGGCTGGCCCTGGTCCATAGATATGTGGGAGCAGCCCTCGATTAAACCCTATGAGTTACCTCTTCCTTATCCGCCATATTCAATCTCAACTGATGGAACTATAGTAGATCTTGGGCCTAGACAGAAGTTTGAGGCGATCACCCAAAATCCGGTTAGCCCAACAAATGCTTCGTTGGTAAAGGGTGAAAATTTGTTTAAAACATACTGTGCTCCATGCCATGGACCAGAAGGCAAAGGGGATGGACCTGTTATAAAGAAGGGGTTTTATCCCGTTGATCTTACTTCCCCTGGGACACAGGCAAGAACAGACGGATACATTTATGCTTATATCCAGTACGGTGGAATTGTTATGATGCCAAGCTATCGTGAGAGCATTTCTTCTAATCAGGCATGGAACGTTGTGAATTACGTAAGAAAGCTTCAGGGCAAACTCACTGCCACAGAGGAGACGAGTCAATAATATGGACGAAAAGGTTAGAGAAGAAATCGTTTCTAAAATCCCTATACAAGTTCCGAAGCTTCTTTCTCTTGTCCTTCTTCTATTGTTAATTTTAGGAGCCGCTACATTTGTTTCACAAATAAGGGGACCCGAAGCGGAGCAGGCCTGGGAGATTTATCTCGTGAATTTTCTTTTCTGGACTGGTATTGCTCAAGGGGGAATCATCTTCTCTTGTATCCTTCGTATAACCTCAGGAAAATGGGGAAGACCGGTTTTAAGAATCAGTGAGGCAATTGGCTCGTTCATACCTATATCCTTTGTTCTACTTCTTATTCTTTTTATTGGAAAAGACTATGTTCTTCCTTATGCTGCAAATCCTTATCCTCATCCTAAAGAAGTATGGCTCAATATCTCTTTTGTTTTTGGAAGAAACGTGATTGGGCTTCTTGTTCTCTACATACTTAGCTTTGTGTATCTCTACTATTCTCTTAGACAGGATTTAGGGGGGCTTGGTCCTAGTGTTTCAGGGTTATCTGCTGTGATAGCATCGGGCTGGAAGGGTGATGAAGAAAGAAAATTATGCTGGAATAAGCTATCTAGACTTTCTCCTGCTATTGTGCTCATTTATGCAGTTGTTTTTAGTATCCTTGCTTGGGACTTTATGATGTCACTTAATGATCACTGGTATAGCACACTGTTTGGAGTTTACTACTTTGTTGCGAGTTTTCTAGGAGCACTGGGTGCTACGACTATTCTTTCAGTCTTAGTACGGAAGTATCTTCACCTCCAGGACTACATAACAAAATCCCAGTTTCAAGATCTCGGTAAGCTCATTTTTGGATTTTCGCTTTTCTGGACCTATCTCTTCTTTTCTCAGTATCTTGCAATATGGTATGGTAACATGCCCGAAGAAACGGGGTTTGTGATTAAACGTGTACAGGAAGAGCCATTCAAGACCCTTTCATGGGTTGTAATTTCCTGCTGTTTCTTTTTCCCCCTTGTTACACTCCTTCCAAAGACAAACAAGATAACTACCCCAATAATCGCATTTATAGCTACTGTTTCCTTAAGCGGGCTTTGGCTTGAGAAGTTTGTTTTGGTTACACCATCCCTTTCTCCCGATATCCATTTCTGCTGGGTGCAGATTCTTATTACCCTTGGTTTCTTTTCAGCATTTATCCTATCGTTTTTATTTTTTATAAAAAACTTTCCAATTATGCCAGTGGGTGACCCGTTATTTAGCGGTAAAATCGGTGCACACCACTCTGGAGGACATTAAATGGAAATTGACGAACTACAAGAAAACGTTGATAAAATCACTCAGCTTGTTGTCGCCATTCTATGTATAGCGGTTGCAGGAGGAATACTCACAATAGCTGCTATATCTTTGTTTGGACCACAAATGGGACCACTCATGCAGAAACTTCCATTCTAATAAATAGCCCACTTTATTTCATTCTAAGTAGCGGAGGTCTTTAGACCTCCATAAATGGGATCCAGATGGTCTTTCAATTGTTAATCTAGTAATAGATAACCAAACTGGGTAGACAATTGTAGGGGCGTACGGCCGTACGCCCCTACTCGTTGCTGATGACCTTCGCTTCTCAATCTTCCTATCCTTCTAATTTCACGACTTGCTGGAATCAGCGCATCCTCATCATACCATTTCAATAGAATTTTCTGAACAAGGTTTCTTAAAATGTATGGACCGACTCCTAAATTAGCCCAAATAAGAATGCCCGTTCAGGGAACTGACGCTACAATAAAACATGTAGGGTGCGTTCCCCCAACGCCCCCAAAAATGTGCTTGAATTTTATCATTTAGAATCCATTTCTTGAATTGGTATCACCCTGCACAATGTGTGAGTTCGGCCAGTGGGAGATTTTGCTTGGCAAGAGTACATCTCAAAGCATAATACCATTTCCATTTTAAAATTTTCCTTAT
>Ga0209618_1000316_pt1 | contig 10899 bp, 12 predicted proteins | sample Rifsed13ft3_FD_184007 | JGI IMG/M metagenome (GOLD analysis project Ga0209618, IMG submission 184007) | Soil microbial communities from Rifle, Colorado, USA - sediment 13ft 3 (SPAdes) (version 2) | ecosystem: Environmental > Terrestrial > Deep subsurface > Rock core/Sediment | place: Rifle... | reverse complement strand
GTAGCAGTGCCCCGCCTGCCAATCCCAGGCGCCGGAGCATGGCTTTGGGCAGAGAGATCTGTCCACTCTTGCCAAGTCGCACAACCTCCATGGTACCGTCATTGTGGGTCATGAAAGCGAGGTCCGGCAAGCCGGATCCCGGCTTTCCGGACAGAACGCCGTGCCGCTAGCTCGTGCTCCTGTTCTACCCCGCGCCCTCGCCGCAGCCGCACCGGTCCTTGTAGTCGCAGAACTTAACCATCCACGGCGGCTGGCACGCCGGGAGTTGCTCGGGTGGGGCACCGCTCTCCAAGAGGTCCAGCCTCCGTTCCATCTCCGCGCGGATCGCCCCCAGGTTCTTGAACCAGATGTCGTAGACCATGAACTTGTCGTCGGGGATCAGCGAGTAGTAGACGATCAGGCGGCCCCGCTCGCTGTTCGCCAGGGCGCACTCGAATCCCAGACGGTCGATGTAGTGCGGGAACACCTCGGCCAGGCGCTTGCGCTCGACCATCTCCTTCTGGCCCTTGTTCGTGCGGAGGATCGCCGGAGCGCCCTTGAAGAGCAAGACTGAGGCGCGGATGGGCCCGAGGGTGACCGGAACTCGCTTCGACGCCCCGGGGAATCCGTACCAGACCGCGTCGCCAAGCATCTGATCAAACCCCTGACGCTGGAGGGACGCCATGCGCTCCTGCGCGTCCGCCTCTTCCTCTTCTTCCCCCGGCGCGCGCCGGAACGCCGCCTTCCGCGGGAACACCAGGTCGTTGAGCTTGATCTCCGGCCCGGGCTTTTCAAAGGTGATGCTCCCCATCAGCCGCGCCGCGAGATCGGGGTTCTCACTCACCTGGGCCGTGTTGGGCCCCGCCATCCGCACCAGGGGCTCCGCGAAGGCACAGCCGCAGATGTCGGCGAAGTCGCAGTTTCTACCGTACCAGGCGCACTGCGGCAGCCGCCCCGGCTCCCCGGTCCGGAGGGCCTCTCGCAACAGATCGCGCCGGCGCACCATCTCGGCGGCGATGGCACTCTGGTCCGTGAACTCGAGATCGAACGCCCGCAGCTCGGGCTGGCGCCCGTATTCCGCGCGCGCGTAATAGAGCAGGTACCCCATCGGCCGGTCCACCATGGTGCAGTACATGCCGAGCTGTTCGACGTGGTCGATGCGCCAGAAGACGTTAGAGGGAATCGACCCCGTGGTCTTGAGCTCGACCGGCGCGTTCTCGTAGATGTCGATCTTGCCGACGATCTCCTGGAACTCGACCAGTTGCTCGACGAACTCCTCTGTGGAGACCGCCCGGCCGAAGGCCTCGTGGAAACCCGTCCCGGCCATCATGGCCTGCCGGCGCTCCGGCGAAGGCTGGACCTCGGGATGCGTCCGCTCAAAGAACCTCTGCCGCGGATTGATTAGATCGGTGACGGAGATGCGCTTGCGCGCGGACTGGCGGTTGATCACCGCGACGATCTCTTCCTTTATTGTGCGGTTGGCGTCGGTGCCGGCGATGTAGGGCGCGCAGAAAGCGGCCACGGGCCTACCTCAGGGCCTGAATCACGATCCGGTTGTCCTGGAAGAGCGGGATCAGCACTCGGTTACGTTTTCCATCGTAGCCGATGTCGGCCGGCGAACGGACGTTGGATACGACCGCCTCCGCGCGGCCGTCTGCGGCCACGCGGAAGACGGCCGAAGCGCCCCAACTGGAGACGAGCAGGACACCTCCTGGCAAGGCCTCCACCCCGTCCAGCCCCCCGGCGGGAAGCCGGCGGACATTCACACGCTGACCCCCGGGGCCGAGCGCGAACAACTCGCCGTCATTCCCACCACCGACGAGGAGCACGGTGCCGTCGGCCAAAACCGTGATGCCGTTGGGATTCCGGAGATGGGTCCCCCTGGCCACCGCAGTGAGCGCCCCGCTGCGGTCGATGCGGTGCACGGCATCGGAGCCCGACGGACTGAAAGAGGCGGTGAACCCACTATCGGTGGCGTACACGGAGCCGTCGGGACCGGCCGCGGCGTCGTTGAGGAAGGTCGCGCCGGGCACCGCCACCGACCCTCGGGGCTGTCCCGTGCGCCGGTCAAACATGCGGACCGCGGTAATGTCGGCCACGTAAAGCGTGTCGCCCACAATGGCCATGCCTTTGGGTGCATGCAGTGTCACGCTTGAAACGGTCCCGTCGATCCACTTGAGGGCGAGCACCTGCCCCTCCGGCCCGATCCGGGAGATGAACCCATTGCCGTCCGCCGCGGTGGGACTGCCGTTGATGTTGGACACTAGGTAGACGTCCTCCGCCGCGTCGTAGAGAACGGACTCCGGTGTCTGCAGACCGACCCCTTGTACGGTGACTGCCTGGGCCTGCGCCGCCACACTGCTGGCGGTCACAACAACGGCAGACAGCGTGCTAAGGATGGAGAACAGGCGAGTTCCGATTCCAACCGGCTGCATGTCCCGCCTCCACGGTGATCGTCGGATTGCATCGTAGCGCCTTCGCCATCTCGCGGCCACAGCCGGGAGTGATAGAAGTCAGCCGGCCATCGCTGCCGCCTTCTTCGGCCGCCCCGTCCGCCGGCGAGGCCATCGTTCGACGAAGCGGGCGATGGCGTGCCGGTCCCACACGGGGCCGGCGGCAAGCTGCGCGATCGGCTTGGGGAACCGCCGACTGCGGGAGAGCTCCGAGGCGCGCTGCTTGGTCACCCCCAGGATCTCCGCCACCTCGGCGATACCGACGAGGTCCGGGAAGTTCGACTCCTGCAGCTGCCGGTCCAGCTCCTCGACAGTCTCGACCTCGGCACTCACGACGTCGGGGGGGTCCGGGAAGTGGATCCGTTTGAAGGAGGCCGCGAAAATGCGGAGAGCCTTTGTCAGAGCGGCATCCACAGTCCGGGCCCTGACATTGAACCGCGCGGTGACCGCGAGACTGTCGTAACCGGCCGCAACGGCAAAGGGCTTCAGAATTCCTACCAGATCGTCGACGTAGGCTTCCACCCGAGTCAGATCCGGGCCCAAGGTGTGAAGCGTTTTCAGGTCGACGCTCCACTCTCTCATGACCGCCCCTCCCTCTTCTTCTCTGGTTTCCAGGGGTTTCTAAAGCCAGATCTCTCCAATTTGCTCATGCAGTTGTGGAGACTTCTCCAGTCAGAGGGCGTGCCGGAGAACACAACAGGCGTCTTCGTCCGGTCTGGCGGAAAGAACTGCCAATGACCCTTGGAGGTCCGCTCGATCCGCCATCCCTGCGCGCGCAACTCCTCCAGCAGATCCCTAAAGTCCATTATCTTCTCGTCCTTTACGTTGTCAAGGACAATTCTGCACGAGTCTAGACAACCGTATTGGGCCTCGGCGTTTTCAGAGAATTTTTCGGTGGGCGCAGGTCTGGCGAGAGAGACGCGCAGGAAGCGGGCGCTACGGAGCCTCAGCCGAGAGCCGGTAGCCGAATCCCCGCACCGTCACGATGATCCGGGGCTTCGCCGGGTCTCGCTCGATCTTGCGGCGCAGCATGTGGATGTACTTCTTCACATCCTCCACCGTCGCACCCTCGCGGTCGGGCCAGGCCGCCGCCAGGATCTCCGCGCTGGAGAAGACCTTCCCCGGCCGCGACGTCAGCAGCCGCAGGATCTCGAACTCGCGCGGCGAGAGCGCGACCGGCTTCCCGCGGACGGTGACTTCTTTGCGCTCGTCGTCCACCACGACCTCGCCCGTGCGGATCACGCCCGCCGAGGCGGCCTGCGCCTGGTACCGCCGCATTACGGCCTGGATGCGCGCCTCCAGTTCTCGCAGATCGAAGGGCTTGGTGATGTAGTCGTCGGCGCCGAGCCCCAGCCCCGCGAGTTTGTCCCGCGTGGCATCGCGTACCGTCACCATGATTACCGGTACGCGGCTGAATTTGCGCAGCGCCTCCAACACGACCCACCCGTCCATCACCGGGAGGTTCCCGTCCAGCAGGACCAGGTCCGGCTCTGAGGCGGCGACGCTCTCGAGCGCGCGGCTGCCGTCCTCGGCGGTCGCCACCGCGTGCCCCTTCGCGCTGAGGTAGCGGACCAACAGTTCCCTCGAACGCGCGTCGTCCTCGACGACCAGGATGTTCATCGGACCGGCAGCGTGAAGTAGAAGGTGGTCCCCTGCCCGGGCACGCTCTCGAACCAGACGCGCCCGCCGTGCAGTTCGACGTAGCGTTTGACCACCGCGAGTCCCAGGCCGATGCCGTCGATCTCCCGGCGGGCGGCGTCGCCGGCGCGGCGGAACGGCTCGAAAATCTCCGCCGCGTCCGCCGCGGCGATCCCCTGACCGGTGTCGGCCACCGCGAAGAGCACCTGCCCGTCCCGCCTATCCGCCGGCGAGGCGGTCACTGTGATGCGCCCCCGCTCCGTGTACTTCACCGCGTTGTGCAGCAGGTTGATCAAGATCTGACGCAGCATCGTCTCGTCCGCGCGCACCGTCGCCACGCCGTCGACGTCCACCATGATCGCCAGTCCCTTCGACCGCGCCAGGTGCTCCACGTTCTGCCGCGCCTGTTCCACTACCGCCGCCACGTCCACCTCAGCGCGCTGCGGCTGAATCCCGCCCGCCTCCAGCGCCGAGTAGCGGAGGATCCCGTCGATGAGATGCATCAGGTGGTCCGCAGCCGCCAGCAGCAGTTCCAGGTCCTTCCGCTGCGCGTCCGTAAGCGGGCCTTCGATCCCCTCGAGGATCATCTGCGCCGAGGCCCGGATCGCGTGCAGCGGCGTCTTCAGCTCGTGGCTCATCGCCGCGGTGAACTCGTCCTTGACCCGGTTGGCCTGCCGCAGCGCCTCGTTGATGGCGGCCAGTTCCCGCTCGTGCGCCTCGATCGCCTGGGCCATGGCGTTGAACTCGTCGGCCAGCCGCCGCAGCTCGTCGCGCGCCCCGGGCCGTACGCGCGCGGAGTAGTCGCCCCGGCGAAGGTGCCGGATCGCCGCCAACATCCGGTCCACCGGCCCCAGGATCGCCCGGTGCAGGACGAACGCCGCGACCGTTCCGGCCAGCGCCAGCACCAGGCTCGCCAGCATGATCTGCGTCGTCTCGTGCCGGAGGCGCGCGTAGACGTCAGCCAGCGGGAAGCCGATGCGCACGTAGGCCTGCCGCGCCAGCGGGAACTCCGGCATCGCCCGCAGGATTTCCAGGAAGGGGGTCCCGTCCTCCGCCCGGCGCTCGTAGACCTCCAGCGGCCGGGTCAGCACGACGGGTGGCGGGGAGCTGGAGACACGGGAGTCCACAAACCGCACGGTGCCGTCCTTCACGATCTGGGCGTACAGCACCGTCCCGGCGACGAGCCGGCGCGTCAGGCGACTGCTGGCCGGCCGGTCGGTCTGCCCTTCCGGGGTGACGATGAAGCGGTTGGCTTCGCGCGCGAACTCCTCCGCGACGACCTTCCCGCGGAGGCGCACCTGTTCGATCAGGGTGTACCGGAGGCGGGAGGTGGCCAGGATCCCGAACGTCCCGGCAAATAGCATGGTCAGCCCGACGAACGCCAAGATGAACTTCGTCTTCAGGCCAAGCCGCAGCACGGCACCAGTATAGTCCGGGGTGGCGGGGAGAATGTTCTGGACAGGCTAAACCGGAGAGAACGTCGCCGGCGTGAAGACCGGCACGACCAGCCGCCCGCGGAAATGCCCGTCGCTCCACGTGACGAACGCTTCCAGCCCGGCGTGCAGGCGGTTCACCTGTGCGGCGATCAGCGCATCCCCGACCGCCGCCCGTTTCTGCATCACACGGAGGACTTCCCCCAAGCGCAGGCCCGGCAGCCGCTGGCGGTGGTCGTGATAGGGGAGAATCCGGACCTTATACCGCCGTGGGAAGTGCATGTAGAAGTCGACGAGCTGCTGCTCGTTCAAGTTGAAGGAAAGCACCCCGGCGATTTCGAGCAGACTGAACACGGTGGTGGCGCCGCTCTCGGATTGTCCCACCCAATCCAGGAACGCCCGGTTCCGGCGGGCGCGGCGGTCACGCGGGTACCGCAGGTCGATGAGGAAGATGTCGGAGTCGAGGCAGATCACGGCCGGCGCTTGCTGGCCTTCAAGGCTTCCTCCACATTCGCGTAAGCAGGCCGGCTCGTGGCCAGTACAGCTTCGATTTCGCCCCAGGCCTCCCCGTAAGGCCGTACCTTCAGTTCACCTTCCTCGTCAAAAGGCCCCAGTAGTGCAACCGGCTTCCCGCGAAACGTCACGGCGATTTGCTCACCACCGCCGGCCTGCTCGAGAATCTGCCGCGTGTGCAACCGAAGTTCCTTCAGTGTCACGTACTTCATGGTACTTTTTAGTATATCTTTTGTGTCTCTATAATTCAACTTCTCGATTAACATACTCGGGACTGCGCCGTAGCTCGCGTCTTGATGTAGATCATCGTTCCAGGGGTGACGATGAAGCGGTTGGCCTCGCGCGCGAACTCCTCGGCGACGACCTTCCCGCGGAGGCGCGCCTACTCCATGCGGCCACAAGGAAGGCGGGTGGCCGGGCCCCAGACACGGAAGGAGGCGCGCCGGGGCGGGGCGCGCCTCCCCCGGGGTGGGGTATTGCACTCGAACTAGCGGTTGATCGCGATCTGGACGATCTTCAGGGCCGACTCCAGTTGCCTCGCGACCCACAGCATCATGTCGGACGCCTCGTCGGACACGCCGGTCATGACCGTGCCGCGGTCCTCCACGCTCTCCGCCTCCGCGGGCATCACTGCGACGCGCAGGGCGTTGGTAGCCTGCAGGATCGCCCGGCTGACGAGCAGGCTCGCCTGCTCCTCCGGCCGGAGGCCCTGCGTGCCCAGCTTGATGTTGGAGGTTGCCGCCGGCGGAATGGTGCCGCCCGGACCCGCGACATAGATCTGAGAGTCACGCTGCTCCAGGGCAACGAGCCACTGCTGCTCGGCCGCCTCGCGGGCCGTCAGGGCCTGGCTGAGCAGGGGAACCACGCCGGCGGAGGTCGTCATCGCCTGTCCCGTCTGCGAATTGACGCTGGCCGACCCGGCCAGCAGGCTGATCGTCTGCTGGATGGCCGCCTGCTGCGTCTGGACGTCCGTCGCGTCCGCGGCCACTTTGGCCTGCTGGATCGCCCGCTCAAGGAGGGCCGCCGCTTCGACCAGCTGGCTCTTATCCACGACCAGCGGCGGGACGGATTCGTCAGTGACTGCCGGGGCGGGCGCCGGCTGCGCGGGCGGTGTCGGCTGCTGGGCCACCGTCTGCGTGGCCGGAGCCTGGGCGACAACCGCCGGAGCGGTCGGAGAAGAGTTTGTGGCGGTGCCGCCCGGTCCGGCCACAAGTGCTGGGGCGGGCTCCGAGGACGGCTCGGGGTTCAGGACGGGGTAGGCGAAGGACACACTGGCGAGGAGCGCGACCGGAATCAGGGCAAGGAGAAGACGCTTCATGGACTCACCTCCGGAGCTGAGGTCTGTCTGACCTCAGTGTGCTCCGGGCCCGGGCGGCTGGCCATAGAAGGGGGGTTCCCGGAAGGTGGAAAGGAGGTCAAGCGGGCCGGGCGATCCTTCAGCCTGGGGGGCAGGATCCCCGCCGCCCCCTGAAATGGAGAAGGGCCGCCAGAGCCAGTTTCCCCGGCGGCCCTCCGGAAATCCTGGGGCGGTCTAGCCTTCTTCGTCCTCCGAGCTGGGCCAGAGCGGCCCCGCGGAGTAGTCGTCCGCTCTTCCCATGCCGCCCACGCCACCGGGTCGGCCCATGCCCATCCCGGGTTCGGGGCGCATCGGTTCGGGCATCATGGGGGCGGCCGGAGGCATAGCCGGAGCCTTAGCCGGAACGGCCTTCTTCACGACCCGCTTCCGGGTTGGCGCCTTCCGACGGGGCTTGACCGCAGCTTTCCTGACGACCCTCTTCTTGGGGGCTGCCCTCTTCCTGACCACCCTCTTCTTTGCCTTGGCCACTTTCCGCCGAGCTGCCGTCCTCCGGGCCCCCGCTCGGACACTCCGGGCGGAGCGCCTCGCGGCTTTCGCCTTCCGCTTTGCGGCCACGCTCATCCTCCCTTCGGTGCCAGATCACTCCAAATCCTAACAGCATTAGCGTACCACGCACTGGATTTTCTACGACATCGGAAACTCCTGCAACCGCCCCGATTGCGCGTCGAGTCGGGTGGTGACCGGCGCGTTACCACTAGCCAGTCGCCCAAGTGGAAGATGGACTCGGACGGTTACTCCGATAGTCGGGGCGCCCACACCGCGCCCCGGTGTTCGGCAGGGCAGAAGCTCCCGTTCATAAATGACAAGCAGGACGCAGGCGGAAACCCGCGTCCTGCTCGCCTTCTAACTGGTAGCGGGGGCAGGATTTGAACCTGCGACCTTCGGGTTATGAGCCCGACGAGCTACCGGACTGCTCCACCCCGCGTCGACAACCTACATTATACGGGCGTCCGAGGGGCTGTCAAAGGCCCCAGAGAGCCGTGCGCATGGCCGTCGCCTGCGCCAGGGCGGCCCCTTTTCGTTCCTTACCCCAGCCGCGGCGCCGTGACGGGCCGAACTCCCAGGGCCGTCTCGACGTCGGCGACGTGATTGTGAATCGTGATCTGCGCAGAGCCAGCATACAGCAGGCCGACCGCACTGAGGGCAGCGTTCATCAACAGGCTGCCGGAGTCCCCGCCCGCCGCCATGGCCGTAGTAACGATCTGGTGCCGGAACTGCGCCACCCCGGACGCGCCGTAGCCGACGTTGACCGTAGCGTTGACGGCCAGGACACGCCCGACGGTAACCTGTGTGGTTCGGCCGGCTTTGATCACCTGCCCACCGACAAACGCCTGGTCGATCCCCCTCGGGACCAGCAACCCGAGGATGGACGCGGTGACATTCCGACTGAACGTCGGCCGCGCCACGGCCGCGTCCACGAGATTGTACCCCGAGCGGCCGAATATGATGGGCTCGAACCGGTCGAGTGTGGCAATCCCATCGGCGGGGTAGACCCCTCCATCGAAGGGCCCGGGCTGCAGAATCAGGTCACCGGGCTGCCCTCGGTTCGTGGCGGCCAGAACGTGGTTGTTGCTGAGGATCAGGTAGTCACCGGGGCATTCCTCTCGTGTGGGGGCACAGCAACCGTCCTTTTCCAGTCTGCCGCAGCAGCGGCGGATGTCGCGGACCAGACACCCCAGCGTCCCCGCGGTGATGTTGTGATGGCCGATACTGTAGCCGGGAAGGGCCGGTCTGACCGGCGCATTGAACACGAGGGCCTCGATCTTCCCCACTTCGACAACGTCTGTGGGCACGCCGGCGATGTCTTCGGGGATCCGCGAGGCCCGGGGCACTTTGGCCAGGGGGAGTTTCCGTTCGACGAACACGGTGAGGGACCACTTCTTGGTCGGCTTCCCTTTCGTCATCTTGAGGCTGGCCGCAACACCGACGACGTTCTCCAGCGCCAGCAGCTCGGCCTCATGCTTGTCTTGAACCTCGGCGATGCGGGCGGTCTCGTTGATTTCCTCAGACCGTTCGATAATCTCCTCGCGTTGGGCCCCAAAGTACGTGTGCCAGACGTCCGCGAACTTCTCCCCTGCCGCGTGTTCGGAATCGCTCCACTCCCTGAGATCGCTCACGATGCGCGCTCCTCCCGTAATGGACTCTGTTGCAGGCTGCGACGACGCGCCAAGGAAGCGGCCCGGCGCCCGGTTAGCCGGAGAGTGCCTCTACGGCACCGACCTCCACCACGTCCACAGGCACGCCCTCGATCTTCCTCGGCAAGACCTCGCCCTTGCCCAATCTGGCTCGCGGAACTTTCCGCTTCACGTAGACGACGAGGCACGGTTCACCGGTCGGCTTCCCGCGCTTCATCCGGATCCCCTCGGATACGCCGATGACGTTGGGATAGCGCATCAACTCGGCCTCGTACTTCATGCGGAGTGCAGCAATCCTGGCGTCGTCGATCCGCGACATTGGTGCGTCCCGCGCCCCCTTCTCGGCGGCCTCAGATTGGGAGAAGAACTCCTCCCACGCCTGGCGCCTCCGCTCCCCCTCCGCCATCTGCGCAGGAGTCCAGTCGGGCGGAAGTCCTCGCTTCACCGGGCACCACCTCACCGGGCGGCTGACTCTCCTGCGGCTGCGTGCTACTGCCCACAGCCATTCTACCGCTGCCGCCTTCTCCTCCGTCACGCGCACGGTGTCGGAGCCCACGCACGGAAGGGTAACCCTGAGGCGCCACAGCGCAACGGGGCGGGCGATCCCGGGTGCGTCAAAGGCCGATCTCGATGGCTTCCCAACCCGAGTTCCCGTGCCCGCCGCTCCAGCTGTTGTTGAGCACCGCGCGATCCCAGACGTCGATGCGCACGACGTAGCAGCATGGGACGATCCGCGGATCGCTCCATGGATCCCACAGGAATGTGGTCGGCACCGGGTAACCCTGATCGGCCAGGTTCCCGTTGTAGGTCTTGGACAGCGGCACGCTTGACGTGTCGACGATCGGGACGGACAGCCCCGAATTCCCCTGAGCGGCGACGTCGAGCCGGCTGAAGCTCCTCGCGTCGAAGGCCTGCACGGTCACCTCGATCAAGCCGTCTCCCTTCTTGACCTTGCCGCACTTGAGCAGCACCGTGGTCCCGTCAGGTTTCTTCAGCCGGAGACTGATCAGGGGCATCGGCGGCGGGGTGTTGTCGGTCTGAACGACCTGCGGGCTGCTCACCCGCGTGTTGCCGCCGCCGTCCCGCACGCGCAGCCGCAGGTAGTAGATACCATCAGGCAGCACTGGGGTCGTCCAGTCGAGCAGGCGCTTCTCGGCGATGGTGTTGGGCCCGCCGTTGGAATCGGGGATGCCGTCCGCGGGGTCGGTGCGGGCGGCGGTCGAATCGAAGATGTTGAACCACCCCGGGTCGGCCCCACCCGACGGAATGCGCGTCACCGGCTGGATGAAGGGGAAGACCGGGATGTAGTTGTAGCCGTGCACCGGCTCCGTCATCGGCGTGTACGGGCCGGCGGGATTCGAGGCGACTTCGACGAGATACTGGGTCGCCGG
>Ga0209618_1000314_pt1 | contig 10913 bp, 13 predicted proteins | sample Rifsed13ft3_FD_184007 | JGI IMG/M metagenome (GOLD analysis project Ga0209618, IMG submission 184007) | Soil microbial communities from Rifle, Colorado, USA - sediment 13ft 3 (SPAdes) (version 2) | ecosystem: Environmental > Terrestrial > Deep subsurface > Rock core/Sediment | place: Rifle... | reverse complement strand
ATCGTCCCTGAGAAAAGAGGTTTACAACCCGAAGGCCTTCATCCCTCACGCGGCGTTGCTGCGTCAGGCTTTCGCCCATTGCGCAAAATTCCCGACTGCTGCCTCCCGTAGGAGTCTGGGCCGTGTCTCAGTCCCAGTCTGGGTGATCGTCCTCTCAGACCACCTACCGATCGTCGCCTTGGTGAGCCATTACCCCACCAACGAGCTAATCGGACGCAGGCCCCTCCCGAAGCGCCTTGCGGCTTTACTCGCACGCATGAAACGTGCGACCACATGCGGTATTAGCCACCCTTTCGGGCAGTTATTCCCCACTTCGGGGCAGGTCACCTACGCGTTACTCAGCCGTTCGCCACTAGCGTCTCGAGCAAGCCCGAGACGCCCGTTCGACTTGCATGTCTCATGCACGCCGCCAGCGTTTATCCTGAGCCAGGATCAAACTCTCCGACGATACGAACCGGTCTCGCGACCAGCTCGATAGGTTCGGGGTTTGCCCGCTCACTTACCGGATTACCTGCCACTCTTCACTTGTTAAGGTGCAGCGTCCGATGCCGCAGACGGCGTCCGGCGCAACACTCCCATGTTGGGGCATGGCGCCGGCGCTGTCAAACGGCCCGGGGCTCTGCTCCCGCCTTCGGGAGCACCGCCCGCAGGCCGTCGGTCCGGTGGCGCGAAGGCGGATGGTAGGGGCTGTCCGGAGGGCTGTCAAACGGCCCGGCGGCCCGGCCCGAGTCCCTAGATCGGGCCCTCCTGGACGAGCAGGATGAAGGCCGCACCGGATAGCCAGCACAGGAGTGCGAGCTCGACCGAGCCGCTCGCCCCGAACTGGACGGTGGCGACCAGGTAGACGCCTGCGCCCAGCAGGGCGGCCACCCCGGCCTTCGCCAGCCGCAGGAGGATCTCGTTGACGAGGTGGCTCATCGCTCTGCCGGATCGAGGGCCCGGCGGCCCTGGAGGGCGCGCACGAGCGTCACCTCATCGGCGTACTCGAGGTCCCCGCCGACGGGGATGCCGCGGGCGATGCGCGTGATGCTCTCGACGTGCGCGGCGAGCCGTTCGGCAAGGTACATCGCGGTGGCCTCTCCCTCCAGCGTGGGGTTCGTGGCCAGGATGACCTCCGCGAAGGGACGACCGTCAGCGGCGCGAAGGGCGACACGCTCGATCAGCTCGCGGATGCGCAGCCGCTCGGGTCCGATGCCATCGATGGGCGAGATGGCCCCCTGCAGGACGTGGTAGAGGCCGCGCACGACGCCCGTCCTCTCGAGGGCCAATACGTCGAGCGGCTCCTCGACGACGACCAGCCGGTCGCGGTCGCGGCCCTCGTCGAGACAGATGGGACAGCGCGGTCCCGAGGCGATGTTGAAGCACTCCTCGCAGAAGACGACCTCGTCGCGCACGGCCACGAGGGCGGCGGCCAGCGTGCGTGCCTCGCTCTCGGGGGCTCGCAGGAGGTGGAACGTCAATCGCTGCGCCGTCTTGGGGCCGATCCCCGGGAGCCGGGCGAACGCCTCGATGAGCCGGGCGACGGGCTCGATCAGCTGGGCCACGGGCGCCTCAGCCGAGGCCAGGCAGGCGAAGGCCGCCGGTGATGGCGGCCATGCGGCGCTCGGCCTCGCTGCGCGCGGTCCGGAGCGCGTCGTTGACGGCGGCCGTGACGAGATCCTGCAGCATCTCCACGTCGGCCGGGTCCACGACGTCCGGGTCGATGGCGATCGAGACGAGTTCCTGCTTGCCGGTGACCGTGGCCATGACGGCGCCGCCCCCCGCGCTGCCCTGGACCGTCAGGGTCTCCAGCTCGCCCTGCACGCGGGCCATCTCGGCCTGCATCTGCTGGGCCATCTTGGCGAGGTTGCCGAAGCTCATCCGATCCTCCTAGCTGATCTCGGCGACGTCCACGAGGTCACCGCCGAAGACGCGCCGGGCCAGCTCGAGGGTATCGGCCGCCTCATCGGGGAGCGGCTCGAGCGCGGCGACGTTGGTGGCGATGCAGCGCACGCCGTAGTCGGCGCCCAGCACGTGGCGCACGGCGTCCTCCAGGACGCGCTTCTTGCGTTCCGCGATGTCGCGCAGGAAGGACTGGTCTTCGGGGAAGCCGAGGATGACGATCCCGTCGCGCACCTCGACCGGGCGGCAGGCCTCGATGAGCGGCCGGTTGGCGGGGTTGGCGGAGACGTGGCCCACCAGCTCTCGCCAGCCGCGGCGCAGGCGCTCGAGCGCGTCGCCGGACATCGGGACCGGGGCCGCATCCGGGGACGCGGCGGGTTCCGGGGCGGCTTCCTGGTCGGGGCGACGACGCGCCGGAGTCCGGGCCGGCGCAGGGACGTCGGATGGCGGCGCCGGGGCGGGGCGTACCGGGACGGGCGACGGGGCCGTGGTGGGCAGACCGCGCAGCAGGAGCAGTTCGAGCTGGAACCGGAAGCCGCCTGCCGTGCTGCGCGTCGCATCGAGGCCGGCGACCCGCCGGGCAAGCTCGGCCAGGGCGGCGGGCGGCAGGTCGGGTTCGCCGGCCGAGCCGCCGAGCCGCGCCACGACGATGGCGCGGAGACGGGCCACGACCTGGTCGGCGAACGCGACGAGATCGCGGCCCTCGGTCTCCAGCCGGTCGATCACGGCGATCCCGGCCAGCGCGTCGCCGCGCACGAGGGCGTCGACGAAGGCCTCGACGGCGCCGGAATCGGCGAAGCCGAGCAGCTCGCGGACACCATCTGCGGTGATCGTCTCCGCGGCGGAGCTGAGGAGCTGATCGAGCATCGACTCGGCGTCGCGCATGCCCCCCGCGGCGAGCTCGGCCACGAGCCGCACGGCCGCCGGCTCGGCCGTCCGGCCGTCGTCGGCAAGGATGCGTTCCAGCTTGCCCGAGATCTCCGCGACCGTTAGGGGTCGGAAGGTGAAGCGCTGCAGGCGCGAGACGACGGCGGGCCGGATCTGGCTGGGGTTGGTGGTGCAGAAGATGAAGAAGACGTCGTCGGGCGGTTCCTCGAGCGTCTTGAGGAGGACGTCCCAGCCCTCCTTGATGCGCTGCACCTCGTCGATGATGAAGACCTTGCGACGCAGGTCCGCGGGCGCGGTGTAGACGCGCGGCAGGAGCTCGCGCATGTCGTCCACCTTGTTGTTCGAGGCGGCGTCCATCTCGACGACGTCGAGCGCGCGGCCCTCGCGGATCGCGTCGCAGGAGGGACAGCGGTCGCAGGGCTCGCCGTCGGCCACGTTGGGGCAGTTGACGGCCTTGGCCAGGATGCGCGCCATCGAGGTCTTGCCGGTGCCGCGCGGCCCGACGAAGAGGAAGCCATGCGCCAGGCGGCCCAGGCGGACGCCGTTGCGCAACGTCTCCACGACCGCGGTCTGGCCGACGATCTGGTCGAAGCGCTGCGCGCGCCAGCGGCGATAGAGCGCCTGGTGGGCGGCGGCCAGAGCGGGACTCGAGGGGACGGTGGGCACCCGGCCATGATAGGCCGGGTGCAGGGAGGAGCGCTGTGCCGTGCACCCTCCGTCGACCGATGACGCCCGCGCGCCCTCCGTGGCGATCGGCTCGGACCAGGCCGGTCCGCGGCACCCGGCGAACAGCGCTTAACGCTGCTTCCTTCCGGACCTGACGTGGTTCGCGCGTCGCCGCTGCGCGGGACCCGGTCCTCAACGTCGATCGCCCCGGCGGCACTCGCGAAACGCGGGCCTCGGGAGGGGATTCAGCCCTGCTGGAGCGGATTGCAGGTACAGGGCACCGCTAGTTCCCCGCCTAGCACGGCCCGCGGATGATAGCGCTGACCGGGCAGACCGGCAGGAAGGAGGGTGGCGGAGAGGGCGGGATTTGAACCCGCGATGGGTTGCCCCATACCGCATTTCCAGTGCGGCGCCCTAGGCCACTAGGCGACCTCTCCGCGGGCGGGCCGGCGGACGGTGAAGGGTGGCGGAGAGGGCGGGATTCGAACCCGCGGTGCTTGCGCACACCGCTTTTCGAGAGCGGCACCATCAACCACTCGGACACCTCTCCGCGCGAGAGGATAGCAGAGGGTCGGACCGCGACCGGTCGGGGTCCGATCAGTGCCCGGCCGCGGCGGCCGGGTGGGCGGCCGCCCGTTTCCCGTTGGTCCGCAGGACCTCGACGGCGTCGTCCTGGAGGATCCCCGAGACGACGTTGAGGCGCCGACCGAGGACGCCGTTGCTGGCCAGCTGGAGCGCCGACCCGGCGGCGCCGGAAACGGGGTCGGGCACGGCGTAGACGAGGCCGTCGACGTCGCTCTCGAGCAACGCCCCGACGCACATCGCGCACGGCTCCACGACGGCGTAGATGGTCATGCCCTGGAGCGAGGTCGTGCCCATGCGCTCGGCCGCCTCGCGGATGGTGACCATCACCGCGTGTGCCGTGGGATCGCCGCTGCCCCGGACCTGGTCGGCCGCGCTCGCGACCATGGCGTCGTCGAGCACACCCACCGCGCCGTCGCAGCGTTCGCCGCGCGCGGCGGCTCCGGCGGCTTCGGCCAGGGCGGCGCTCATGTATAGCTCGTAGTGCATCGCCTGAATCGTACACCCCGTCGGAGGTAGCGCTACCATCGCCCCGTCGTCCCGAGCAGCGACGAGGGGTGGGCCCTCCGCGACACGACGAGGAGCGCATGGCTCGCATCCGACGCATCGGCGTCCTCACCGGCGGTGGCGACGTCCCCGGCCTCAACAGCGTCATCAAGAGCCTCGTCTATCGCTCGACCGAGCTCGGCTACGCGGTCCTCGGCATCCGCCGGGGCTGGGAGGGCCTGACCCACCAGCGGCCCGGCGCAGAGCTCGACCCCGCCTACGTCATGCCCCTCGATCGGATCAACACGCGGACCATCGACCGCACCGGCGGCACCGTCCTGCACACCTCGCGAACGAACCCGCGCAGGATGCGCGCCGACCGGCTGCCCGCGCACCTGTCGCCCGCGCTCGCGGCGACGATGACCGCGGACGGGACGACCTACGACCTGACCCCGGTAGTGCTCGAGAACATCGAGCGACTCGGGCTCGACTACCTCGTGCCCATCGGTGGCGACGACACGCTGAGCTTCGCGCAGACGCTGCACGACGAGGGCGTGCCGCTCATCGCCATCCCCAAGACGATGGACAACGACGTCCAGGGCACCGAGTACTGCATCGGCTTCTCCTCGGCCATCACGCGCGCCAAGGAGGTCATCAACCGCCAGCGCACGACGCTCGGCTCGCACGAGCGGATCGGCGTCTTCCGCATCTTCGGGCGCGACTGCGGCTTCAGCGCGCTCTATACGGCCTACGTCACGTCGGCGCGCTGCCTGATCCCGGAGGTGCCGTTCGACCTCGAGCGGCTGATCGCGATCCTGGCCCAGGACCACCGGGACAACCCGAGCCGCTACGCCTTCGTCATCGCCGCCGAGGGCGCCGTGTGGCAGGGTGGAGCCATCCAGGAGGTCGGCGAGGCCGACGCCTTCGGCCACCGCCACAAGGCCAACATCGCCGAGGTGCTCGCGGCCGAGATCAAGGCGCGCACGAAGATCGAGACCGTCTTCTCCGAGCTGACCTACGACCTGCGCTCCGGCGAGCCCGACTCGCTCGACCAGATGGTCGCCATCACCTACGCCAACGTGGCCATGGACCTCATCGCCGACGGGGTGCGCGGGCGGATGGTCGGCATCCGCGACGGGAAGTACGCCCATTCGCCGCTGCCCGACCCGTCACTCGGTGCCCGGCGCGTGGACGTGGCGACGATGTACAACGTGGATCGCTACCGGCCGCGCTATGTCGGGCTCCTGGGGCACCCTCTTCTGCTCGGCCAGTCGCTGGCGGCGGCAGCAGACTAGGCGACCGCGGGCCATTCGCGCCAGCAGGCCTCGTGCGCGTTCTCTGACGAAGTCCAGATAGGTCCGTGACACCCGGGCTGGAGCGGCACGACGGCCCAGCTCCCGACCCGGCCCAGCTCCCAGGTTCGGCGCAGCTCCCCGGCACGGCGCGTTGTTGGTGGAACACCAAAACGGCCCCGAACCGGCCCTCCGAACCCTCCGAACCCTCCGAACCCTCCGAACCACCCGATCCGGGCACGACGCGGTGACCCCCTGAGCGTGGCCGGCCCCCGTTCTCGACCCCGGCGCGCCCGCGCCGTCTCCGAGGTCGCCTCACCAGTGCCCCGAGGCGCACCGTTTGGTGTTCAGGACGCAACGCCCCCGGCCGGGCACGGGCGGGTCGGCATGGGCCGCTGCGAGGGAGATACCGGGCCGCCCGCTTGTTCAGTGCCCAGCATCCGGAGCCGCCACCGCCGCCGGCCGCATCCGCAGCGCGGCGACCAACCCGGACGCCGCAGTCAGGGCGGCCACGACCCAGACCGAGGCCACGAGGCCGAAGCGGTCGGCCACGAGGCCGGCGATGACGGCTCCGACGACGTAGCCGCTGTCCCGCCAGAAGCGATAGACGCCCACGGCCGAGGCGCGCCAGGAAGGGTGGGACGCGTCGGCGACGACGGCGATGAGCGTCGGATAGACGAGCGCAGTGCCGAGGCCGAGGGCCACCGACGCCATGGCCCAAGCGGCGAAGTCGGCGCCGAGGGCGATGCCGGCGAGAGCCCCGGCCTGGAGCAGCATCCCGCCGACGATCAGCCTCCGGCGGCCGACCCGGTCCGACAGCGCCCCCGTTCCGATCTGGGTGACGCCCCAGACCGCCGGGTAGATCGCCACCAGCAGCCCGACCTCGCCGAGCGTCAGGCCGGCACGGGTGAAGAGGAGCGGGAAGACGCCCCAGGCCAGGCCATCGTTGAGGTTGTTGACGAGGCCGGCCTGGCTCGCCGCCGAGAGCGTTGGATCGCGGAATGTGCCCGCGGCGACGATGCGCCGCAGGCCGGCGCCGGCGTGGTGCGCGTGGGCGGTCGTCGTGGCCGCCTCGTGCGCCACGTGGCTGGACGTCTCGCGCACGAACAGGGCCGAGACGCCGAGCCCGAGGGCGACCACCGCCAGCCCGAGGAGGAACGGCTCCGGGCGCAGGCCCGTCTGCGCCGCGATGAGCCCGGTGACGAGCGCGGCGCCGGCGACCGACACGTAGCCCGCCGATTCGTTGAGCCCCAGCGCGAGGCCACGGCGCGCCGGCCCCACCAGATCCACCTTCATGGCCACCGTGGTCGACCAGCACAGGCCCTGGTTCACGCCGAGCAGGAGGTTGGCCAGGACGATCCACGACCACTCGGGCGCGGCGATGATGAGCAGGGGCACCGGCAGGCCGATGAGCCAGCCGGCAAGCAGGACGGGCTTCCGGCCGTAGCGGTCCGAAAGGGCGCCCGCGGCGAGGTTGGCGACCGCCTTGGCGGCGCCGAAGGCGACCAGGAAGGCGAGTCCGGCGGTAGCGGCGGTCACGCCGAACTCGTCCACGGCGATGAGCGGCAGCAGCGTCCGTTCCTGGCCGACCGTCGCGCCGACGAGACCGTTGACCGCGACGAGCAGCGCGAACTGGGGCAGATTGGCGCGCAGGCCGAGCCGGATCACCGGCACCCCGCTCAGCTCAGGCGGATGGTCGGGAGAGGAACGCGGAGGCGGACGACAGGACCCCGACCACGATGCCGCTCCAGTTGGCGATCTCCATGAGCGGCCAGGCCGTCTGGCAGGGGAAGGCGCAGAACGCGACCGGGGTGGCGACACCGGTGACGACCAGGAAGAGGAGCGCCAGGATCAGGACGGCGTTGGCCCCGCTGCGCCGGCCTGCCGCCAAGCCCACGAGGGCCCAGATCCAGATGGCCCCGACCGCGAGGTAGAAGGCCATGGCGGCCGCGGCCGTCGCGATGTCCGTCTCGGCCATGAAGTCCGGATAGACGAAGCGCCAGTCGAGGAGCGCCCGCCCGAAGAAGGCGAGGAAGGCGAGCGCCGCGAGAGCGACCGCCGTGCGAGGCGATCTAAGCGAGGCCATGATCCCTACCTCCTCGGTGCATCCGGAGCGCCGCGCCGACCGGCCCAGCGCCGTCGGTCCTCGAGCGGCCGCTGCCGGTCACCACGATACTAGGTACGCGGGGCGTCCCAGCCGACCGCACACCGAGGACCTGGACATGGCGACTACCGACGCGACCGGTCGGGGGACCCGGGAGTCCCCCTGGAAGCTCAAGACACCGCCCGGCACGTCCGAGTACCAGATGTACCGCGACGAGACCGCGGACCCGCCGGCCCTCGTGTGCCAGGTGGGCTCAACGCAGCTGCGCTACCACCTGCGCTGCATCGAAGACCTGCACGCCATGCTCAAGGCGCATGGCGACTGGACGCCGCTCGGCGCCGCCGACGAGCAGAAGGCCGCGGCCGAGGGGACCGTCGAGGCCTGGGGCCGCTCGGCGGACAACCCCGTGGGCGGCTGGTACGGGCTGCGCAAGGGCTACCGCGGCCGCTTCGGGATGTACCTGCCGCCGCTCCTGGAGGCGCTCGGACTGGCCGAGGTCACGCACGACCCAAAGAACAACCGCATGCGGGCGCTGTAGGGGGGCGGCGAGCTCAGACTGCCTGGGGCGGCCAGCGTATTGAATTGCGTTAGCGGCTGCCGGCGGGCACGAGGGTCAGCTCGTCGGCGATCGTCCCGGCCCAGGCCTCGATCTCATCCCAATCGCGGAAGTCCCCTGCCGGCATCGCCGCACGGGCGGCTGGCATCATCCGGGTGAACCGCTCGATGAACCCGATCGGCTTGCTGGTGGGGTCGTAGGCTCCGAAGAAGATCCGCTGGTCACGGGGATGGATGGCCTCGCGGAACTCGCCGAACTCCCGGGGCTCGGCCTCGGCGCGGACGTCGCGGCCCTGGGCGTCGATGGTCTCGGTGCCCAGCGGGCCGCTGCTGAACAGCCAGTTGGGCCGGCTTGCCAGGAGGGAGCGGTTGCGCCGCACGAACGCGGTGGCCTCCTTCAGCCAGTGGAAGGCGTAGGCCGCGCTGCCGATGACGAACGCGTCGTAGCCGGCCAGGTCGCCGGCCTGCGCGGTGGACTTCACCGTCACCTCCACGCCCCCCTGGCCGAGTCTCGCCGCGATGCGCTCGGCGATCCCCTGTGTGGCTCCGTGACGGCTCGCGTAGACGACCAGCACTCGCACGTTCATCACCTCGTCCTGCGTGGCAGCCGCGGAGGCGGCCCCGATGGAGCCGCGCGTCAACGCACCGCCGCCTCGGGGCATCTTCGCGCCCGGCCCAGGCGCGAGGCAGTGCCGAGCAGCCCGATCAGGGAGAGTCGTCCCGCTCTCGCGCTGCTCCGGTCGGCGCGACGTTGACGGAGCCACTGACCCGCCGGACACGCGAATGGAGCAATGGTCCGATATGCGTGGATCCGGGCGTTCCACGAGCGGCTGCGCGCCGAGGCGTACCGCTCCTTTATCGAGATCCTGCGCCTGAAGTCCACCCTTCGCGGCGGGATCACCCCGGAGCGGGCAACGCACCCGTCGCGCGCGTAACGGCTAACCGCAGTCGAGCACCCAGAGCCCCGTGCCGTCGGCGGCCTTGATCCAATTGACCGTCACCTGGCTGGTCACCCCGCTGACCAGAGCGCCGCTGCAGCTCTGCAGGACCGCGGAACCGTTCATCTGCTCAAGGGCCGACAGCACGAGCGTGAGCTCCGTCGCGGCATTCGCGACCTGGTCCGGAGAGGCCTTGGATGACAGCGTGAGTTCCTGCAATTGTTCACGGAGACGCAGAAGCGTGTCCTTGTAGCTGATCCAATCGCTGTCTCCCCGCCCCACGACGTTGACGGTGTATTTCGTGGCCGCGAGGGCGACGGCCGTTCCGGATCTGCCGGCCTCGATCCCCATCGATACCTGACCGTGATCGAACTTCACGGACACGAACGCATCAGCAGTCGAGCCGATGTTGGACACGGTGACCTTGTCGGAGAACTCTGCGAGACCGAAGCCGAGGTCGCACCCGGCGACGAGGACGCCGGTCATCACAATGGCGGCCAGGAGCAACTTCATGGAGAGCATGGCGGTCGTCCCTTACTTCCCGCAGAGCGTCGACGTCGCGACGAAGAGCTCGCGAGCGTCGGTCGGTGTCGCGCCGGCTCGGCTGATCGCGATCGCGCCATCGACCGCAGCGAAGACATAGCTGTCGGCGTCGGAGATCTCGATCTTGCACGTCGACTCGCTCGTGCTGCCCGGCGGCTGGCGGAAGGCCAGCAGGTAGGTGCCCGACGGCACCTGGTTCGTCATCTGTTCGGACGATGCGAGGGTGTAGGTTCCAAAGTCGAACGAGTCGTCGCTGCTCGGGTCGACGTAGCTCACGATCACGGCGAGCTCGGCATCGGCCAGGTCGATGAACGTGATGGAGGAGGTCAGGAAGACATCGAGCTCGGCCTGGTCGATGCTCGGTCGCGGTATCGCCGATGTGCTCGGCGTCGGCGACTCCGCGGGGACGACTGCCTCCGTCGGGGCCGCGCTGGCGACGGGAGCCGACGAGGGGCCGACCGAGGCCGACGGGACGGATGTGGGAGCCGCGACTCCGCCACACGCCGCGACCGCCAGGGCGACCATGATCACGGCACACGCCCGAACTCTCGGCCATGTGACCATGGCCGGCCTCGTGTGAGCTGGCGGCACTGGATCCTCGCGGATCGGAAGCGGCGGATTCCTGTCCATCGTCGGCCAGTAAGGCAGCGACACCCCTCGCCGACTCTGGCTCGTTCGTACTGGTGCGGTCAGCAGAGGTCCGGTGGAGATGCAGTACGTCTGGAGGGCCTCGGGAGCGCGCGGACGACAACGCCAGGGTACGCCGTGGGCCCGGCGGTTCGGTCGCGGACCGCCCGGAGGCCCGCGCGAAGACGCGAGCCGACGACGCACGGGTGACAGCCTTCGAGCTGCTGGGTGACCGGCCTCGAGCGGCGGCGTGCCCGGAGCTTCGGCTGCGGGCGGAGCCGACGGCCGGCATCGCTGCCCAGCGAGGATCGGACGGAGCGCAGAGCGCCCGCTCCGCAGCCCGAGAGCCGC
>Ga0209618_1000312_pt1 | contig 10970 bp, 10 predicted proteins | sample Rifsed13ft3_FD_184007 | JGI IMG/M metagenome (GOLD analysis project Ga0209618, IMG submission 184007) | Soil microbial communities from Rifle, Colorado, USA - sediment 13ft 3 (SPAdes) (version 2) | ecosystem: Environmental > Terrestrial > Deep subsurface > Rock core/Sediment | place: Rifle... | reverse complement strand
GCGCCGGCTGGGCGAACAACCTGATCGGTCTGGCCCGGCGATTCATCGGCACCAAGTACCGCTGGGGCGCGACGGGACCGTCGGCGTTTGACTGCTCCGGTTTTCTGCAGTACGTCTATGCCCGGACCGGAGTGTCCCTGCCGCGCACGACGTATTACATGTATCAGGCGGGCCGGCCGGTGCCCGAAGGTGAACTGCTGCCCGGCGACATGGTCTTCTTCACGACGTACCGCCCCGGCCCGTCCCACGCGGGCATCTACCTCGGCGACGACCGGTTCATCCACTCCTCCTCCGGCTACGGCAGCGTCACAATTACCCCGCTGAGCAAGGACTACTACCGCAAGCGCTACCTGGGGGCCCGCCGCTTCTAGCACGCGCCTGATATCCTGACGGTGTGACCGACCTCCGTCTTGGCGCCGGCATTCTCGCCGGCCGCCTCTCCGCCGCATTGATCCGCGCCCTCGGCGCCGGCGGCGCCACGACCATGCCCGGGCGGGTCGCCCGCGCGGTCGTCCCCGACCTGCTGGCGCGGCTGGGCCGGCGTCTCGTGCGCGGCAGCGTGCTCATCACCGGCACCAACGGGAAGACGACCACCGCGCGGCTGCTCACCGGCATCCTCGGCCGCGCGGGGTGGCGCGCCATCCACAACCGCGCGGGGGCGAACCTGCCGGCGGGCATCGCGGCGGCCCTGCTGGCGCACAGCGCGCTCGACGGACAGGTGCGGGGGGACGTGGGCGTCTTTGAAGTGGATGAAGCCGCGCTGCCGCTCGTCGTCGAATCGCTGCGGCCCCGCGTCCTCGTCCTGGGAAACCTCTTCCGCGACCAACTCGACCGCTACGGGGAGATCGACCTGGTGGCCGACCGGTGGCGGGATGCGCTGCGCCGTCTCGAGGCGAACGCGCTGGTCATCTACAATGCGGATGATCCGCTGGTCGCCGACGTGGCGCGAGACTTCCCGGCCGCACGGACCTTCGGGATCGCCGATTCTACGGTCCGCCGCGGGGAGGCATTGGAGCACGCCGCGGATGGGCGGTACTGCTACCGCTGCGGCGTTCCGTATCGGTACGAGGCCGTCTTCCTTGGACATCTGGGGGCGTACCGCTGCGACAGCTGCGGCACCGCCCGGCCGTTGCTGGCGGTGGCGGCCGATAACGTGCGGTTGCGCGGCATCACGGGGTCGGTCTTCACGCTGACGACCCCGGTGGGGCGAGCAGATGTCACTACGACGTTACCCGGGCTGTACAATGTGTACAATATCGTCGCGGCAGCAACAGCGGCACTGACACTGGGAACTACTTTGGGACTCGTCCGCACGGTGGTCCGCGACTTCATTCCCGCCTTCGGCCGAGGCGAGCAGATCACCATCGAAGGTCACACCGTGTACATGCTGTTGGCGAAGAACCCTGCCGGATTTAACGAAGTCCTCCGTACTGTTCTTTCGGGCGCGCGTCCGGTCGTCACCGTTATCGCGATCAACGACCTGACCGCAGACGGGCGGGACATCTCCTGGCTGTGGGACGTGGACTTCGAACTCCTTGCCCGCCGCTGCCGCGCCGCCGTGGTCACGGGGATCCGGGCGCACGACATGCTGCTGCGGCTCAAGTACGCGGGTCTCCCGTCGCAGGCGCTGAATCTGGAGCCGGACGAGGAGCGGGCCATCCGCCGCGGCGTCGACTTGCTGGCGCCCGGAGAGCCCCTCTACGTGCTGCCCACCTACACGGCGATGCTGCGCATCCGCGACCTCCTGGCCCGGCGCGGGTACGTGCGCGCCTTCTGGGAGGATTGAGTGGCCCTCGACCTGCGGATCTGCCATCTCTACCCCGACCTGCTGAATCTGTACGGCGACCGCGGCAATATCACCACGCTGGCGCAGCGGGCGCGGTGGCGGGGGGTGGCGGTCGAGGTGACCGAAGTGCCCGTGGGTACACCGCTACGCGCGGCGGAGTTCGATCTCTTCTTCATCGGTGGCGGCGAGGATCGCCAGCAGGTACTGGCGGCGGGCGACTTGCAGCAGGGCAAAGGCGCGGCGCTGCGCGAGGCCGTCGAGGAAGGAGCGACGCTGCTGGCGGTCTGCGGCGGCTATCAACTGATGGGCCGCTATTACCGGCCGGCGGAGGGAGAAGATCTACCCGGGATCAGTCTCCTCGACCTGGCGACGCAGCACCCCGGGAAGCGCCGCCCGCGCCTGATCGGCAACATCGTCATCCGCTGGGATCCACCGCCGGCCGGCGCCCCGCCCACCCTCGTCGGGTTTGAGAATCACGGCGGGCGGACCGTCCTGGGTTCCGCGGCCCACCCGCTGGGGCAGGTGGTGGCGGGGTTCGGCAACAACGGCGAGGACCGCACCGAAGGCGCGGCATACAGAAACGCGTACGGCACGTACCTCCATGGGCCGCTGCTGCCGAAGAATCCCTGGTTCGCCGACCACCTGATCATGCTGGCGCTGCGCCGCCGCCACGGCGAGGTAGAGCTGGCGCCGCTCGACGATCAGATCGAAGCCCAGGCCCACGAGGCTGCGGTGCGCCGGGCGAGGTAGTTGTCCGCGCCCACGAGCCTGCGGCAGACGGTGCGCGGCCTGCCCCCCGCCGCCTGGGCCCTCTTTGCCGGCACCTTCATCAACCGGTTCGGCAGTTTCGTCGTCCCGTTTCTCATCCTGTATCTCATCCGGCAAGGATATTCTGCGGCCGCCGCGGGGACCGTGGTGGGCGCCTACGGATTGGGCAGCCTGGCGGCCTCCGCGGTCGGCGGCCACCTGGCGGACCGTCTGGGGCGGCGCACGGCGATTGCCATCTCCATGTTCTCGGCCGCCGCCACCCTGCTGCTCCTCTCGCAGGCGCGCCACCTGGCCCTGATCATGCTGCTGACGGGACTGGCCGGGTTGACCGCGGAAATGTACCGCCCGGCAAGCGGCGCACTGCTCGCCGACCTGGTGCCGCCGCCGCAGCGCGTCACCGCCTTCGCCTTGTACCGCCTGGCCATCAACGCGGGATTCGCCTTCGGTCCCGCCGCGGCCGGGTTCCTGGCCGACCGCTCCTTCTTCTGGCTCTTCCTCGGCGACGCGCTGACCTCGGCGGTCTTCGGGGTCGTCGCCCTGGTGGCCCTTCCGGAGGGGACGCGCAGTCCCGCGGCGGAGGAACGCCGCGGCGAATCTATGCGGGCGATCCTGGCGGACGCCACCTTCCTGCGCTTTCTCGCCGCCTCCGTCGCCATCGCCTTCGTCTACTTCCAGTCCACCTCCACCTTCGCGCTGCACGTGCGGCAGAGCGGTCTGAGCAACGCAGCCTACGGCGCGCTGGTCTCGCTCAACGGGTTGATCATCGTCTTCCTGGAACTGCCGCTGACGAGCATCACGCAGCGCCTGCCGCCCCGGCCGGTAATCGCGGCGGGGATGCTGCTCATCGGCGCGGGCTTCGGCCTGACCGCCCTGGCGCACACGTTTCCGCTGCTCACCCTGACGGTGTTGATCTGGACCCTCGGCGAGATCATCGGCGCGCCGGTCTCCTCCGCCTACGTGGCGAACATCGCCCCGGAGCACCTGCGCGGTCGCTATCAGGGGACCTGGGGGATGACCTGGGGGCTGGCCTTGATTCTCGGCCCCGTCCTGGGGACGCGCCTGTTTTCCTGGAGTCCCGCCGGATTCTGGATGATCTGCGCGGGATTAGGAGCCGTTGCCGCCGCCCTGGTGCTGGCGGGACGGGAGAAAGGTTCAACGAACTGACGGCGCCGCCGTTACAGCCACTGGCTCAGGACGACGCCCGTCAGGACGAGCGCTCCGCCCACCCATTGCCATCCGTCGAGTAACTCGCCGAGCAGCAGGAAGCCCAGCACGGCGGCCACCACCGGCTCCACCGTGGCCACGATGCTCGCCCGTCCCGCCTCCATCATCCGCAGGCCGCCCGCGTACAGAAGGTAAGCCAACACGGTCGGCACCAGGATCAGGTAGAGGACGACCGGCAGCGCCGCGGCCGAGGGCAGGGCGGGCCAGCGGCGCAGCGCCAGCAGCAGAAACCCCGTGCCGAATCCCAGCGCGAACAGCACCGTGGCGAAGGGATCGTAGCGACGCAGCGCGTGTTTGCCCAAGATGCTGTAGAGGGCGTAGGTCAGGCCGGCGGCCAGTCCGGCGAGGATCCCGGCCAGGTTCAGGCGCAGCGCCGCCGGATCATACGCACGGACGACCAGCGCGCTGCCTGTGACGGTGAGCAGGACCGCGGCGGCCTTCCGCCGGCTGAGCGGTTCGTGAAAGAAGAGCCGGGCCAGCACGGTCACCCACGCCGGGGCCGTATAGAGCAGCATCGCCGCGGCGGCCACCGTGGAGAGACGAATGGCGGTGAGGTAGACCGTCATGAAGACCGCCACGCCGATCAACCCGTACCCGGCGAAGAGCGGCAGGTCCCGCGGGGCGATGCGGAAGGCGTCCCGGCGGGCGAGGAGGGCCGCGGCCAGCAGCACGACGAACGCGCCGCCGGCCCGCCACAGCGCGACGTCACTGGGGGAGATGCCGTCGCGGAAGGCGCCCTTGGCCGCGATGCCGATGGTGCCCCAGAGCGCTCCCGCGCCGGCGACCAAGATCGGCCCCAGCGCCCGGCCGCGCGGGCTCCGTGACGACATGGCCCCATGATACACTGGGCCCCGGTGACGGCCCGCGCGGCGCGGCAGGCGGACGGCTAGACCGGGCGCGCCGCTGCGGCCTATAATCAGACGTCTCTGCTAGGCCCCATCGTCTAGGGGACCAGGACGCGGCCCTCTCAAGGCCGAAACGGGGGTTCGAATCCCCCTGGGGCCACCAGCCCGGAGAGACTCCTCATAGAGCAGCGAGCATCTTGATGGCGCGCCCGCGCGCGACGCGTCCCTCAGCACATCCCGCGCCGGCCCGTCGGCGCCCGAGAAAACGGTGCGTCTGGGCCGAGGGCAGCGCGCTCATGCGCGCCTACCACGACCGGGAGTGGGGCGTCCCCCTGCACCACGACCGCCGGCTCTTCGAGTTTCTCATTCTGGAAGGGATGCAGGCGGGGTTGAGCTGGGAGACCATCCTGCGCAAGCGGCCGCAGTTCCGCAAGGCCTTCGACCGCTTCGATCCGGCCCGAGTCGCGCGCTACACCCCGCGCGACGTGCGGCGCCTGCTGCGCGATGCGGGGATCGTGCGCAACCGGTTGAAGATCACCGCGGCGATCAACAACGCCGGCCGCTTCCGCGAGATCCAGCGAGAGTTCGGCTCCTTCGACCGCTACGTCTGGCGGTTCGTCGGTGGGAAACCGATTCGGAACCGCTTCCGCACCCTGCGGGAGATCCCCGCGCAGACCGGAGAAGCGGAGGCCCTGAGCAAAGATCTTCGCCGTCGGGGGTTCTCGTTCGTCGGGCCGACGATCTGCTACGCCTTCATGCAGGCGGTGGGTATGGTCAACGACCACACCATCGACTGCTTCCGCCACCGCCGGCTGTGATGCGCCGCCTCCGCATCCGCGCGGGGCAGGTCGAGGCGGCGGCCGACCTCGTCGCGTCGCCGACGGCGGACGCCATCTGGCAGGCGTTGCCCATCCAGGGGCGGGCCAACCGCTGGGGGGACGAGATCTACTTTGAGATCCCCGTGCAGCGGGCCGCGGCGCCGGACGCGCGCGACGTAGTGCAGTCCGGAGAGATCGCGTACTGGCCGCCGGGCGCGGCGTTCTGCATCTTCTTCGGCCCCACGCCGGCCAGCCGGGGCGACGAGATCCGCGCCGCCAGCCCGGTGAACGTGGTCGGGCAGATCGACGGGGACGCGGCAGTCTTCAAGCGTGTGCGCGGCGGCACCGCAGTGATCCTTGAACGGAGCGAGTGACGCCACCGGGGCCTTCCGGCGAGGCCCTGAGACCGGTTCGGGAGGGGACGATGCTCACTGATCTCAGACTGGCGTTCATCGGCGCCGGCGTCATGGGCGAGGCGATGATCCGGGGGCTCCTCACCCAGCAGCTGGTCGCGCCCGACGCCATCACCGCCAGCCACCCCCGGCAGGCCCGACTCGATGAACTCGCCTCGCTCTTTGGGATTCAGGCGACCACCGACAACCGCACGGCCACGGCCAAGGCGGACATCGTGATCCTGTGCGTCAAACCGCAGGTCCTCCCCGGGGTGCTGCGCGAGATGTGCGGCGCCATCCCGGGGCAGGCCTTCGTCCTCTCCATCGTGGCCGGCGCGCGCATCCGCACCATTGCGGAGGGCCTCGACCACCCCGGGGTCGTCCGCTGCATGCCAAACACGCCGGCGCAGGTGGGTGAGGGGATGACCGTCTGGACGGCGACGCCGGAGGTATCACCGCGGCAGCGCGCCCAGGCCCAGGCGATCCTGCGCGCGCTCGGTAAGGATCTCGCCGTGGCGGACGAGGCGTTCCTGGACATGGCCACCGCGATCAGCGGCACCGGGCCGACCTATGTCTTTCTGATGATGGAGGCGCTCATCGACGCGGCGGTGCACCTGGGCTTCTCCCGCGCCGACGCGCGGCAGTTGGTCGTGCAGACCATCCGCGGCGCGGCGACCTTCGCCGAGCAATCCCGACTGCACCCGGCGGAACTGCGCAACATGGTCACCTCACCCGGCGGCACCAGCGCCGCCGCCCTCTATCAGTTGGAAAAGGGCGGGCTGCGCACGGTCCTCTCCAAGGCCGTCTGGGCCGCCTATCAGCGGTCCGTCGCGCTGGGACAGGTGGGCGAAGCGGCATCGCCCGTCGAGATGCACCTGCCGGGGGAGGACACCCAGAGCACATAGACGAAAAACGAAGGTTATTCCACGGCGCGACCCTGGCCGGCCTGATGAAGCGCATGAAGAGCAACTTCGCCGTCACCCGCCTGCGGCGTCCTCCTCAGGCCTGGGACCGCCTGAAGCTGAACAAGGTGGCGCTGGCCGGGGTGGGCGTGGTCGTCGTCGTGGCGCTGGTGGCCATCCTGGCCCCCTGGCTCGCGCCGTACGATCCGGCGGAGCAGTTTGCCGAGGGACTGAGTCCCGCGGGCGAGCCGTTCCCGCCGGCCGCCCGCTTCTGGCTGGGGACCGATCTGCTGGGCCGGGACCTGCTCTCCCGCTTGATCTACGGCGCGCGGGTTTCGCTGCTCATCGGCGTCGTCGCCAACGGCGTCGCGCTGGCGATCGGCACGGTGCTGGGCGGGCTGGCCGGGTACTTTCAGGGCTGGATCGGCCCGGTCTTTATGCGCTGCACCGACATGATGATGGCCTTTCCGGCGTTACTGCTGGCCATCGCCCTCTCCGCCATCCTCCGGCCGAGTCTGTGGATCGTCGCTCTGGTGATTGCGCTGGTGAACTGGGTCTGGATCGCGCGCGTCGTCTACGCGCAGATGCTGGCGCTCTCTGCGCGGGAGTTCGTCGAGGCCGCCCGCGCGCTGGGCGTGGGCCCGGGGCGCATTCTCAGCCGGCACCTCTTCCCCCACTTGCTGCCCACACTGCTCGTCTGGGGGACGCTGGGGATTTCCACGACCGTGCTCTTCGAAGCGGCCCTCTCCTTCCTCGGCGTGGGGGTCCGGCCGCCCACCCCGTCGTGGGGCGGGATTATCAACGAGAGCCAGTCCTACTTCCTCTCCGCGCCCTGGCTGGTGGCCTTCCCCGGCGCGGCGATCCTCCTCACCTCGCTTGCCTTCAATCTGGTGGGGGACGGGATGCGCGACGCGCTCGATCCCCAGATGCGGGGCCGCTGATGGCGCACTACCTCCTCGTCCGCCTGGGGCAGGCCCTGCTGGTGCTGCTGGGGATCATCGTCCTGACGTTTCTGCTCACCTACATCGTCCCCGCCGATCCCGCCCGGATGATCGCCGGGCAGAGCGCCACCGTCGAGACCGTGGCGCGCATCCGCCACGAACTGGGCCTGGACCAGTCCCTGCCCGTGCAGTTCGGGCGCTACCTGAGCCACATCGTCCGCGGGGACCTGGGCCGCTCCTACGCTCAGAAGGTGGACGTGGGCGAGCTGCTGCGCTCCCGCCTGCCGGCCACGGTGAAGTTGATGGTCGCCGGCATCCTCTTCGAACTGTTGATTGGGCTGCCCGCTGGGGTGGCGGCCGCGCTGCGGCGCAACACCTGGCTCGACCAGGCCGTGATGGTCGGCGCCTTCCTCGGCGTCTCCGCGCCGCAGTTCGCCGTCGGCCTGATGCTGCTCTACCTGGTCGCCTTCAAACTCCAGATCCTCCCCCTGGGCGGCTACGGGAGCGTGGCCCATCTCATCCTGCCGGCCGCAACACTGGGCATCGCCGGCGGCGGGTGGTACGCGCGGGTGATGCGCTCCTCCGTGGTGGAGGTGCTGACGCAGGATTACGTGCGCACGGCGCGGGCCAAAGGGTTGCCCCCCTCGGGGGTCGTATTGAAGCACGTATTACGGAACGCCGCCCTGCCCGTCGTGACCATGGTCGGGCTGGACTTCGGGACCTTCATGGGCGGGGTGGTCGTGGTGGAGTCGGTGTTCGGCTGGCCGGGGATCGGGCAACTCGCCTGGCAGGCCATCCAGATCGTCGACATCCCGGTGATCATGGGCGTGGTAATCACGTCCGCCCTGGCGATCGTGACCGGTAACCTGCTGGCGGACCTGGTGTACCCGCTGCTCGATCCCAAGATTCGCTATCAATAACGCGCAGCGCGCAACGACAACGATCGGCCGGACCGCCGCGCGGCGGCCGGCGAGGAGGGGAGGGGAGCACGATGCGGTGGGTAGTCTGTGCGTTGGTCGTCCTGTCCCTGCTACTTCCCCCGGCGGCTCTGGGCCAGGGGAGCAAGAGCGCGGTCGTCGTTACCTTCAAAGACGACATCAGTACGCTCGACCCGGCGATCGGGTACGATTGGCAGAACTGGTCCATCATTAAGTCGCTCTTCGACGGTCTCATGGATTACGCGCCGGGGACGACGAACCTGGTGCCGCACCTCGCCACATCATTCTCCGTCTCCAGCGACGGCCGGACCTATACGTTCAAACTGCGCGGGGGCGTGAAGTTCACCAACGGCCGCGAGGTCGTGGCCACGGACTTTAAGTACTCCCTCGAACGTGTGCTCAATCCCAAGACGCAGAGCCCCGGGGCTGGGTTCTTCGGCGGGATCAAGGGCGCCAAGGCGTTCCAGGATGGGAAGGCTAAAGACGTCGGCGGCATCAAGGTGGTCGACGCGTCGACGCTGCAGATCACGCTGGACGAGCCCAACGCCGCGTTCCTGCACACCATGGCGATCAACTTCTCGCACGTGGTGCCGCGGGAGGAAGTGGAAAAGGCCGCCGACTTCGGGCACAAGCCGGTGGGTACGGGGGCGTTTCGCCTCAAGGAGTGGGTGCTGGGGCAGCGCGTCGTCCTGCAGCGCAACCCCGACTACTTCCTGAAGGACCGGCCGCGGACCGCCGAGATCGTCATCCAGGTGGGCGTCGACCCCAGCGTGGCGCTACTGCGCTTCCAGCGTGGCGAGGTGGACATCCTGGGCGACGGGATCCCGCCCGCCCGCTTCGTTCAAGTGATGAACGACGCGAAGCTGAAGACGTTGGTCGTCACCGGCGAACAACTGCAGACCGGTTACGTGACGATCAACGTGCAGGTCAAGCCGTTCACGGACGCGCGGGTGCGGCGCGCCCTGAACAGGGCCATCGACAAGACCAAGATCGTGCGCATCATCAACAACCGCGCCACGCCCGCCGGTCAGGTGCTGCCGCCGCTCATGCCGGGATACGACAAGGCGTACAAGGGGTACGCCTATGACCCGGCCGGGGCGCGGAAACTGCTGGCGGAGGCCGGCTACCCCAACGGGTTCTCCACCGTGCTCTACGCCAACAACACCGACCCGAACCCGCGCATCGCTCAGGCCATTCAGGCGGACCTGGCGAAGATCGGTGTTCGGGCCGAACTGAAGACCCTGGCCCAGAGCACCGTCATCGAGGCGGGGGGCACGAAGGGCAAGGCGCCGCTGATCTGGTCCGGCGGCATGGCCTGGATCGCCGACTACCCTGATCCGAACAACTTCTATTGGCCGATTCTCTCCTGTGCCGCGCGCGGACCCGGGAGCTGGAACTGGGCGTGGTACTGCAACGAGCGCGCGGAGAAGCTGGCGAAGGCGGCGGACGCGCTGGTCCGGCCGGAGCAGGCGAAGACCCGGGCGGAGCGCTACCAGGCGATGTACCGCCTGGTTATGGCGGACGCGCCGTGGATCCCGATCTTCAACGAGCGGCGGTACACGATGCGGTCGGCGCGCCTGAGCGGTTCGGTGGCCATCTTCGTCGATCCCATTCACATCCCCGTGCACTACGACGAGGTGGGGGTGAAGTAATGCCGGTCCGGACCATCCACCGGACACAGCACCATTTTGGCTGGGATCATTCCTTCAAGCCGGTGCTGACGGTGGCCCCCGGCGATGAGGTGGAGTTCGAGATCGTCGACGCCTCGGGCGGCCAGCTCGGGCCGTCGTCCACGCCCGAGGATGTGGGGCGGCTCGACTTCGCGAAGGTCAACCCGGTGACGGGCCCCGTCTACGTGGACGGGGCCCAACCGGGGGATGCGCTGGTGGTGGACATCCTCGCCTTCGCCCCCAGCGGCTGGGGGTGGACCGCCATCGTCCCCGGCTTCGGCCTGCTGGCGGAGGACTTTCCCCGCCCGGTCCTGCACATCACGCACTATGATCAGCAGGGCGTGGCCTGGACGCCGGAGATCCGTCTGCCCTTCCGTCCCTTCCCGGGGACGATCGGCGTGGCGCCCCGCGAGCCGGGGCTGCACTCTGTCGTCCCCCCGCGCGAGGTCGGCGGCAACATGGACATCTGCGATCTGTCTCCGGGGGCGCGGCTGTGGCTGCCGGTCGCCGTGCCGGGGGCGCTCTTCTCCGTCGGCGACACGCACGCGGTGCAGGGCGATGGGGAGGTCTGTGGCACGGCGGTGGAATCCCCGATGTCGGTCCGCCTGCGCTTCGACCTGCTCCGGCAGGCGCGCCTGCGCCGGCCGCAGTTCCGGCCGGGCCGACGTGAGCCCACCGCCGACAGG
>Ga0209618_1000305_pt1 | contig 11075 bp, 13 predicted proteins | sample Rifsed13ft3_FD_184007 | JGI IMG/M metagenome (GOLD analysis project Ga0209618, IMG submission 184007) | Soil microbial communities from Rifle, Colorado, USA - sediment 13ft 3 (SPAdes) (version 2) | ecosystem: Environmental > Terrestrial > Deep subsurface > Rock core/Sediment | place: Rifle... | reverse complement strand
CGCCAGCGGCATGGCTTCGAGGATCTGCGGCACGACGTGCTCAGGCGTGACGAAGTTGACGTTGTGGCAGCCGAGGGCCTGCAATTCCAGCATCATCGCGGCCAACCGTTTCGGCCACGTCTCCTGTCCCTCCCCGGCCTGACTGATGGAATGATTCTGACAAAAAACGCAGCGGAGGTTGCACCACGAGAAGAAGATCGTGCCGCTGCCGTGCCAGCCGCGCAGGCAGTCCTCCTCGCCGAAGTGCGGGAAGTAGGAGCTAGCGCGCGCGTAACGGCCGGTCTTGCAGACAGCGTAACGGTCCTCAAGGCGGTTGACCCGGCAGTCTCGGGGGCAGACCTCGCACGACCGGAGGAGTTCGAGGGCCTCCGCAGCCCTCCGGCGGAGTTCGGCTAGGCCCAGATCGAGGTAGGCGGGCCGGAATTGCGTGGAGGGCAGGAAGAACTGCGCCGGGACGGTCGACATGGGCGACCCCCTTAAGACTGAGTATCGGCATCGGAGCGGGGGTTTCAAGCCCAACGGGGCGGCAAGTCACCCGTGAGGGCCGCTGCACCAGGATTCAGCGGCGTCACCGCCCAATCTAACTCATGCAGAGGAGGCGAGACGAATGGAGATCTTTCGCCCCGAGGATGTCCCGGCCGAAAAACCCGAGTCGATGCCCGGCGTGAAGATCCGCTGGGTGATCGATCAGAAGCGCGGCGCCGAGAACTTCTCCATGCGCGTCTTCGAGGTCGACCCCGGCGCGGCCACCCCGCTGCATAATCACTGGTACGAACAGGAGATGTACCTCCTCGAAGGCCAGGGCGTCATGGTGGGCGACGAAGGCGAAAAGCCGCTCACACCCGGCACGGTGATGTGGGTTGCGCCCTACGAGCGGCATCAGATCCGCAACACGGGGGCAGCCCCGCTGAAGTTCATCTGCTGCATTCCGTCGAAGAAGCCATAGCACGACGCCCACCGCCCCTGCCCGGGGAGAGTGGGCGCCATCTTCACGTCGCGCGGTTTTGCTGCGGTAGGTTGAGCTCCTAGGCAGCCCTCCGGCGCGTGAGGGCCTTCCAGACCCACAAGAAGACCACTGCGCCGATCGTCGCCACGATGATGGAGTAGAGGTTGATTCCCGTCGCGCCGCGCCCTCCCAGCATGCCGAACAACCAGCCTCCGACGACTGCGCCGATGACGCCGATGACGAGTGTCGCTACGAGTCCACCGGGTTCCGGCCCCGGCATCAACCGCCTGGCCAGCCATCCCGCGATCAATCCCACGACGATCCAGGCAACGAAACTCATGAAGGCCTCCTTCGTTGAGTGCGCTTGGGCGTATCGCAGAACACGTTCGGGCCTGGGACGCGGTTCCCCTGCGATAAGACTATTGCCGGGAGGTGAGCCAGAAGCCGCCGGGACCTGGCAGACGCTCCAGCTTCCCTTCTTGCAGCAGCGTCTTCACTCTCTCTGCGCCCACAATTAGCCAGCGCCGGACTTCGCGCTCGGGTACCAGGACCGCGGAGCGGACGGAAGCGAGCAACACCTGATCCACGGCCGCGCTGAGCGTTGACCGGGCGGCGTCGTTGCGGAACCGCCTGGACAGTTTTCCCTGTGACCAGGGTGCGACGACGGCGGTGTGATAGCCGCCCTCGGTGTGGATGCTGCTGCTCACAACCAGCAACTGACGTTCCAGAAGGAGTCGGGCGCGCCGCGCCTCCGGCGTCCGAACACCCCAGTGATCCATCCGGACGCGGCCTCTAGCCTCGACCTCATCGAGCAGCCGTCGTGCCAGTGGCGGTAACTGCACCCGCGCGCGTGCTTGGCGTTCGCGGTCCGCGGCGATCCGCTCCACCGCCGGCCCGAGCGAGGGGTCGAGGATGGTCTCCTTCCCGAGGATCAGCGGTGCCGCAGGCAAATTGTACCTGGAAAGGCCGCCCAGGATGCGGTAGATGCGGTAGACGGCGGGGTGCGCCATCCAGCTGCCGGAGATCGGTTCTCCGGCAATGGCTTCGGCCAGCACCGGGAGACTGGAGCGGCCGGTGGACATGACGATCCGCCGTTCTTTGACGAACGCTGCCGTGGCGCGGGCATCGCGGAGTGGTCGCGGCGGCTGCAGACGGTGTAGTTTCAGCCGCGAGGATTGAAGTTCTCGGAACCTCTGGGCAACCTGCGGTTTGTGGATGCGGGTCTGTTTGGCCACGGACGCGCCCCCTGCCTTAGGGGCCCGGTTCAGCGCGGTAGGAATGCACGATTGCCGAGATTGTACCTCGCGCCGCAGCTTCCTCCTTTCCGTCATCCGAGGCGGCCTCCGCCGCAGTCACCCACCGATGACCGGGCAAGGGCCTCCCGAAGACCTTGGCGAACCCCAGGGTGCTCGGCCTATTTCCGTGTGGTCGTGGGGGGGTGGGACGAGATGCCCAAGCGGTGGGCTTGTGCGCTGGGACATCGTCTAGAGGCGGAAACGGAAGACGAGTTGGTGCGCAAGGTCCAGGAGCACATGCGCAACGACCACGGAATGGAGGTCTCCCGGGAGCGGATCATGAGAGACCTGCGCGAGGAGGACTAGCGAAAGAAACCGGAGCGCGGACTATCGGTTGTCTAGAGGACCTGTCCGCGGCGGAAGACGGAGAGGCCTCCGGCGAACCTGAGCCGCTGGGGGGAGCACCACTCTCCCAGAGGATCGGTCGGGTCGTAGATCACATGGTTCAGCAGCGCCGCGCGTAGCCCCAGTCTCCAGCGGACCTGGCGCACCCGGCCCACACGGCGGAAGCCGAACCGCCCCACCGTCTTCAGGGAGACTGCGTTGCTCGAGTTGGCCCAGGCATAGACTCGCCGCACTCCACGCTCCCCCAGCCACCGCAGCATGAAGTCGCCGACGGTCGTGGCCAGGCCGCGCCGGCGATACTCGGGCGGGGCAAACAAGGCGTACGCATAGACTTCGCCGGGCCGCAGCCGGACGTGCGCACCCATCTGCAGCTGTGAAGCCTCGTCGAACCGCACCCAGACCATGAGGCGGATTTCCCCGTCCTTCTCCGCGATGCCACAAACGTGCCCCCGCTCGTGACGCTCCTCGAATTCCTCCTGAAGAGGGCGGCGGAATTCCTCCATAAGAGGGCGGCGGAACACTTGCTGCATTGCCGCGGCGAGTCGCGGGGGATCCTCAGGCGCCGCCGTCCGGACCGTGATGCCCCTCGCGAGAGGCAGGTCCGCCAGCGGCACGCTCAGGTCTCGCGCCAGAGCCAGTTGGTCCAACCTGACGACAGGCCGGATGCGCCGCCACAGTTGATCCAGCACACTACGCCGCTGCACTGATGAGCGCCGGCTTTCCTGAAGTCTCGCGGGGCAGGCCCGCAACCCGTGGGCGACCTGCACGGTCTGCGGCGAGCGGTGGCTGTCCCGGCAGCTGATGCATGGAGCCTGCCCTGAAGCGTCCGCCAGGTGATTTTAGCACACGGGTCCGCTCCCTTCAGGCAGGGGCCCACAAGAGGCGCGGGGAGCGGACGCGCCGGACGTCCAACCGGTAGAGCCCCACGTTCTGCGCGGCGCGGACCGCCTCCTCAAATTCGCGCGGCTGGATTCGCCGGTTGATCGTCTCGTAGCGTTCATCCGTCCCGACGCGGCCCGCGGGGTGGTACTGATCCATCACATTGATGTACGTGTGTACGGATGGCGGAGATCGTCGCCCGCTGCGGGCGTGTTCCGGGGGGCTATCGCCGAACTGGAGCTTCTCCTCGCTGCTTTCCGATCGGCCCCACGCTTCTAGACGACCGGCAGGGGATGGCCCCCGGCTGCTGCGAAGTGACATACAACTCCGCTCCAAGGGCTCTTCCGAGCGGCTGGGGGGTGGGTGAGATGGCTCCACGGATGCAGAGTGCAGGGACCGCCGGCATCGTGGCCGGAATCGCTCTCGCCGTCGCCTTCGTCCTCTTTCTTACCAGCGGGCTGATGCAGGTTCTCGGCGATCCCGCAAAGGCGCTGGATTATTTCACCAAGAACGCTGGGCGCCTACAGTTGATGACCGCGCTGTTCGTCATCGCCGTGGCATTCGCCGTCGTCTTCGTGGTCGGCCTGGCTGCCAAGCTCCACGACCGCACCCCGACGCGGGCAAGCGCCACCCTGTATTTCGGCCTTCTGGGTCTGGCAGGCCATGGGCTCGGGTCACTGGTATTTTGGGCGGCGATCCCTGCACTGGCCGCTTACGCGGCCACTGATCAGGTTGCGGCCGGCCACGCGTGGGTGGCCGTCCAGGCGCTCGACGGTGCGGCAGATGGGATGGGGAATCTGTTTGTCGGTCTTTCCGCCCTGATGGCCGGGTGGGCTATCGTCACCACGAAAGTGTTGAGCCCTGTGCTGGGGTGGGTCGGTGTCATCGTCGGTGTCGCCGGCCTGGCGGTTTTCGTCAGCCCACAGAATGAACTGCTCGCCACCGCCTCGTTCGTATTGCCGATTATCTGGCTGATCTGGGCCGGCAACGCTCTCCGGACGGCCGCGTAGGCAGCTCTACCTGACCGCTGAGAACGGGGGCGACGTATGGCGCAGACCCGCGCCGCCCCCTCTCCCGCGCCTAGGCAGGCCTCCGGCGGATCAGCGCGTTCCAGACCCAGAAGAGGGCCTTACAGTCCGACGGGCTGGACGCTGGCGGGCAGTCCGATCTGGCGGAGGATGCGGGCCATGCGTTCGGCGTCCGATCGCGTGGTGTAGATTCGTCCGAGGACGCGGAAAGCTTCTCCCGCCGGTACGACTTTGGCCACATACCCTTTCGTCCGGACGAGGCGGGCCCGCACCCGGGCCGCCTCCGCGCTGGTGAAGCGGCCGAACACGGTCGCGTATCCGGCAACGCGGCTTTCGGGTTTGCCGCTCGGGGCAACGTTCTTCCGTACCGCTCGGCCCACGTTCGAGGGCGCGCCAGGCGACGGCTGTGCCCGCGCGGATGGCGCTGGCTGTGCGGTCGTGTCGACCTGCTGGCTTGGCGCCAGGGCCATGGGTGATGGTGGGGTCATCTGGTTGGCGGAAAGAAGCACGAAAGCCAAGAGACCGGCAGCGAAACCTCCGGCAAAGGCGAGGGCTGCCGCGCGTGGCCGAGGCCGCGGAAGGGAACGCACTGCCATCCCGACGCGGGCGGCGAAAGTCATCTTAGGGGTCGCCTGCGGCGCCTCCTCTGCCAGCGCCTCCAGCAGTCGCAGGTACTGTCTCATCCGGCGCAGTTCCTTGATTGTCAGGGTTCCATCGCGAAGTTGCTGCAGCTCACGGCGGACTTCTTTCTCCATCTGCCGCCAGGCGTGCTGCCACGCGTACTTCTCCAGGTCCGCGAGCGCGCCGGGCCTGGCGGGGAGAACGAACAGCAGGTTCCCACCCGCGTCGGAAAGGCGGAACTCCCCTTCCACCCACTGCATCCGGTACTCCGGGGGGAGATGAACGGGGCCGAACGGCGTCCTCATCATCGACTCTCAGTGAGACTATGCCCGGATGAACCCAAATTGACTCGCCGAAGACTTGCAGTGGGTGATACGCGCGGAGAACGATTATGGCGCGCCCGGCGGGACTTGAACCCACGACCTTCGGCTCCGCAGGCCGACGCTCTATCCGCTGAGCTACGGGCGCGCTGGAATGGCTCCTTTGAGAGTGTAACAGGTTGCCGCCGGAGCCGCCAAGAACGCCGCGGCGGGCGGACGCCGCGTCAGAGCGATTCGACGCGCTCTTCTTGCACGAAGTGGATGTAGTCGAGGTCCTGCGCCTCTACCCCCAGGTGGCGCAGCATCGTCATCGCCTGCGCCCGGTGGTGGACCTCGTGGAGCAGCAGTTGCGTGGCGATGTCCCGCCTGGTCGCAGTGAGAATCGCGACTCGCTTCCGCCCGTAGAGGCGGGTCTCCACGACCTTGTCGAGGTCTGAGAGGTCGGCCAGCGTGGCGCGTGTCTGGGGCACCTGTGCGGCCCAGGCCCGCTCCAACTCCGCAAAGGTGGGGTGCGCCCGTTCGTTGATGGGCAGGTCGTTCCAGGAGAACGGCCGCGGCATAGGCTCCTCGCGCAGGCGGGCGGCCAGCCACCACTCCCTCATTGCGATCTCGAGCGTGGTCGCCCGCAGCGTCCGGTGGGCGAAGGGGAACTCCCTGGTGTAGTCGTCCTGGCTCAGGGGACGGATCCACTCGAACAGCTTCTGCCGCGCCTGCGTGTGGATATCGTAGATGCGCACGAAGTCGACCATCCCTGGCGTCACCCCCTCCGAGGCGAAATCCACGGGACTCAGGCGCGCCCCAACGCGGAAAGCAGCGCACGCAGCCGATCGGGACGGCCGGTCTTCACCGCATCGACGCCGAGCGAGATCAGCCGGGCCATCGTCTCCTCGCTGTCGCCGGCGCAGATGTGAACGGCCAGCCCTGCGTCGTGGGCGCGGGAGACGTTGCGCTCGGTCGCTGCATAGGCCTGCGGCGAGAGCACGTCGAAGCCGGCGCGTGACGCAAAAGCGGCGTCGTCGGCGACGTCGGTGGAGACAACGGCCCACTGCGTGGGAACGTCCGGCCGGGCGGCGCGGGTCCAGGCCAGCGCCACGGCGCCAAATCCCGAAATGACCCCCCGCAGGAGCGCCCCTGTCTGTTCCACGACCTCCAGCACCCGACCTGCCAGGGGGATCGTGACGGTGGGATCCTCCGCCATCAGGCTCCCCCGCATCTGGGCGAGCGTCGTACTTACTCCGGGGAGGGCATCGTGGACCGGCGGTGGGGCGGAAGGGCGAGACGGAAAGCTCATGGCGATCCCCGCCTTCAGCTCGATGTCGATCCACGCCTGGCCGGCGAATCGCTCGAGGACCTCCCGCAGCGTCGGGATGTGCACGTCGCGCCACCGTTCGCCGAACCACCCGCCGGCGTCCAGCGCTTTGATCTCCGCCAGCGTCATCGCCTGCACCTCGCCCCGACCATCGGTCGTGCGGTCTACGCGGGCGTCGTGGATGACCACGACCTCGGTGTCCCGCGTCAGGTGAACGTCGAGTTCGAGCACCTCGGCACCCTGCTCGATGGCCAGCGCGAAGGCCTCCAGGGTATTCTCCGGCGCGTAGGCGCTGGCGCCCCGGTGGGCGACGCGGAGAAACCGCCGAGACTTCAGAACTGCGCGAAAAGTGGACCCTGCATCAGCAGGCGAGGGCGATCCCAACGGTGGGTGCACGCTGGACTCAGACGATGGCGGATTCGGTCGTCGGGTCGAAGACGTAGATCCGCTCCGGCGGCACAGACATGCCGATCGGCTGGTCAGGTTTGCCGGCAAAGCCGTGGTCGGCTATGGCCACGACGACCTGTCTGCCTACAGTGACCGCGACCACCAGTTCGCGGCCGAGCGGTTCCACGTCCAGGATCCGGCCCTGGACGGCACTCTCCCCGGGGACCAGGGAGAGCCTGATGTCCTCCGGCCGGACGCCCACCAGGACAGGCCCGCCGCGGTGCCCCGCCAGGTGCGGTGCGGTCCACTCCGCCGCCGGGAGGCGCATCCCCTCGGCCGCAAACGCCACCTGCCCATCCGTGGTTTCCACCTGGGCCGGGATGAAATTCATCGGCGGGCTGCCGATGAATCCCGCGACGAAGGTGTTGGCGGGGCGGTAGTAGAGGTCGTCGGGGGTGCCCACCTGCTGGAGCAGGCCGTCCCGCAGGACGGCGATCCGGTCGGCCATGGTCATGGCCTCGACCTGGTCGTGGGTCACCAGGATGGTGGTGATGCCCAGGCGCCGCTGCAGGTGCTTGATCTCCGCACGCATTAGGACGCGCAACTTTGCGTCCAGGTTGGAAAGCGGCTCATCGAGGAGCAGCAGGGTGGGCTGCTTCACCAGTGCCCGCGCCAGGGCGGTACGCTGCTGCTGGCCGCCCGAGAGCTGGCTGGGGCGCCGGTCCATCAGCGCTTCGATCTGCACCAACGCGGCGGCCTCGAGGACCCGGCGCTGGATTTCGTCGACAGGCCGCCGGAGGAGACGGAGGGGGAACGCGATGTTGTCGAACACCGTCATGTGAGGGTAGAGGGCGTAGCTCTGGAAGACCATGCCAATGTGGCGGTCCTGGGGCGGGAGGTCGTTGACCGCGACCCCGTCAAAGAGGATCTGCCCCGAGGTGGGCTTGTAGATGCCCGCCAGCATGAGCAGCGTGGTGGTCTTCCCGCAGCCGCTGGGGCCCAGGAGCGCGATGAGTTCGGCGTCGGCGATCTCCAGGTTCAGGTCGCGGAGCGCCTCCACGACCCCAAACCGCTTACCCAGCTTGTCCAGTACGATCCGTCCCATCGTCCCTCACGCCTTCGTGCCGCCGAGCGTAATCTGCAGCAGCTGCCGCTGCGTGAACAGGAAGAACAGCAGGCTGGGAATCATGTAGAAGACGCCTACTGCCGCCATCAGCCCATAGTCCGCGAACCGGTACTCCCCGATGACCGAATTGAGGTAGAGAGCCATCGTCCAGCTGCTGCGCCTCAGGACGAACGTGAGCACGTAGATGTAATCGGTCCATCCCCACAGGAACGAGAACATGGCCACGGCGGCGATGCCGTTGCGGGCCTGCGGCAGCAGCACCGTATACCAGGCCCGCAGCCGGCTGGCGCCGTCGATGAGAGCCGACATTTCAATGTCCCAGGGAATGCCGTCGAAGAACCCCTTCATGACGAAGAGCGCAAAGGGCAGGTGCAAGGCGGCAATCACCAGGATGACGCCGAGCATGCTGTTCAGCAGGTTGAGTGACCGCAGCAGGATGAACAGCGCGACGAGCAGTGTGATCCCGGGGAACGCCTGCAGTGCCAGCGCTCCTTTCAAAAACCCCGCGCGCCGGGAAAAGCCGTGCCGCGAGATGAAGTAGCCCGCGAGGGTGGAGACGACCACCACAATAGCCGCGGTACCCACGGCCAGCACAAGCGAGTTCGCCACGACCTGCCAGATGTTGGGCAGCCGACCGGCCGTGCCGCTGACGAATCCCAGGTTGGCCACCCACAGGAACCGCCAGTTGTTGAGGGTAAACCCTGAGGGGATAATGCCGTAGCTGACCCTCTCGCTGAACGCGGCCGCCACCAGCCACAGATAGGGGACGACAATGGGCAGGGAGATCAGCGTGAGCAGCGCGTAGATCATCGTCTGCGTCAGGACTTCCCGCCGGCGGGCGCGCTGGGCTAGGGCGGCGACCTCCTGCGGCGTCCGCCAGCGCCTTAACTGTCCGGCCGGAATTGTCACCTGCTCCATCCGCTCGGTCACCCCGTCAGTCTGCCTCGATCTTCGGCGCGCTGATCATCCGCTCGAAGTTCAACAGCCGCCAATACGACAGCGCAGCCACCGCCCCCACGACGACCAGGATGAAGGCCAGGGCCGCGCCGTAGCCGTAGTCGCCGTTCTGGATCGCCCGCCGGAACACGTACAGCGCGTAGACCGTCGTGTCGTAGAAGGGCCCGCCGCCGGTGACCAGCAGGATGTACTCATACGAGGTGAGCAGGGCCAGCGTCTGGTTCACCAGGACAAAGGTGAGGGGCCAGCGGATCAGCGGGAGGATGACGTGCCGCACAATCGCCAGACTGGAGGCCCCGTCCACCCGAGCGGCGCGCACGTAGTCGTCCGGCACCGACTTGATCGCCGAGGTCAGGATGACCATCCCCAATGACGCGCCGATGAACCCGTTGACCAGGACGATGACCAGCCAGGGGGAGGCCGAGATCAGATCCAGCGGCGCCAGGCCAAACCACGAGCGCGCCGTGTTCAGCATGCCGTACTTCGTCGGATCCACGAACCACAGCCAGAGCAGCCCGTAGACGACCATCGGCGTCAGGCGCGGCAGCAGCCAGATCGCCCGGAAGACCGTCCCCACCCGATCGGGGATGTGCGTGGTGAGCAGCGCCAGCACCAGCCCCAGGCCGGTATTGAAGCAGATCAGCGTGAAGAACACGTAGACGACTGTGTTCAGCAGAACCCGCGGCAGCAGCGGGTCGGCGAAGAGGCCGCGGAAGTTGTCCAGCCCAACGTAGGTTCCCTGGAAAGCGGCATCGAGATTCGTCAGGGCGAGGAAGGCGGTGATGATCGCCGGCATGACGAAGAAGAGGACGGTCAGCAGGACGAAGGGACCGAGGAAGAGCAGCAGCATGGCGGCCCGCCTCCCCCGCGGTCGCCTCGGTACCGGGCTGGCGTAGGGGAGGGCGGGCGCCTGAATGGTCATCGCGGGATGGGGGGGCGGCCCGGCCGCGTACGGCGCCGGGCCGCCCAGAGCGCCTACTCTACGACGATCAACTGATCCTTGATCTGCGACCGCATCTGGCCCTCGACAAACTGCAGGGCCTGATCCGGATTCAGCCGGTTCGTCTCGACCGCCTGAATCGCCTCATAGATGATCTGATCGTATCGACCGAAGTCCTCGTGGTTAGGGATGAAGGTCGAGAACTCCAGCAGCGGCGTGGCCTTGTTCAGCCACGCGTGGTTCCTGTACGCGGGGAGCCGTGTGACGGCCTTGCGAATCGCCAGGTGGTAGCTGTTCACCGAGTGCAGGGCGTTGAGGTCGGCCGACGACGCCTCGGTGACGACGCGGAACGCCAGCTCCTTCTCCGGGCTGCGCACATTCACCACGTAGATAATCGGGTGCGACAGCGTGACCGCCCGGCCGCCTTTGCGGCCCGCCGGGATCAGCGTCCAGCCGATCCGGCTGAAGAATTCTGTGGGGTCGCTCGGGGCGCCGTAGTCCCGGATGAACTCCCCGCTCTGCCAGATGCCGCCCATGTAGAACAAAACCTTCCCCTCGCCCCCAAAGGGACCCAGGATCGACCGCCACGGGATATTCGTCATTCCCGATGGGGTGATCTTGTACTTGTAGACGGCGTCATGCAGGAAGCGGAGGAAATCGAGGGTGGCCGAGCGGTCCAGGAGCAGTTTGCCGCTCTTCTCGTCCTGCAACTTGCCGCCGAATGCCAGGATGATCTGGTAATAGTCAGGCCCGCGGGTCGGTCGATGGAGGAAGCCCCATTCCACCAGGCCTTTGTCCTTCACCTGCTGGGCCAGTTCGGCCATGTCGGTGAGCGTGAAGTCCCCCTTCTCAACCCGGGCCGCTAGCCCCTGGATCTGGGCATCGGTCCAACCGAACTTCTTCAGCTGGTCGATGCGGAAGT
>Ga0209618_1000295_pt1 | contig 11329 bp, 9 predicted proteins | sample Rifsed13ft3_FD_184007 | JGI IMG/M metagenome (GOLD analysis project Ga0209618, IMG submission 184007) | Soil microbial communities from Rifle, Colorado, USA - sediment 13ft 3 (SPAdes) (version 2) | ecosystem: Environmental > Terrestrial > Deep subsurface > Rock core/Sediment | place: Rifle... | reverse complement strand
CTGACCGATCGCTGGCCCGGGGCAGCATCGTCGTGAGTGCGTTCGCCACCGGCCTGCTGTACTCGGCGTCGCTCGACCTCCGCTACCTCGTCTTTGCCGTGCTGGTGGGCATCGCCTTCGGGCTCGTGGTCCGCCGCACGGGGTCGATCCTCGGCGCGGCGGGTGGGCACGCTGCGCTGCTCGTCGGTCAGCTCGTGCTGCTGCCGGTGATCCTGGGATGAACGCGTCGCCGGAGGGCCCCGCGCTCGGTCGGACCGCGGCCCGCGTGCGCGGCGTGGTGGTCACGGCCATCACGGCCGCCACGGCGGTCGCGTACCTCGGCGGCTTCGCCACGCAGGTCGCGCCGCTCGTCGCCCTCTTCGTGCTGGCCTGTCCCGGGTTGGCGCTCGTGGGCGGGCTGAGGCTCCGCGACCCGCTCTTCGAGCTGGTCGTCGGGGTCGCCTTGAGCATCTCCCTCGCCGGCCTGCTGGCGACCGCCGAGCTGTTCGCCGGGTCGTGGGCCCCCGGATCGACGCTCGTGCTGTTGATCGGCGTGACCGTGGTCGGCCTGGCGCTCGATCCAGACCTCATCCCGCGCCAACTCCTGTCCCCCGCGAGCCTGGCGCGCGCGGGGCTGACGCGCGCTAGCCTGATGCGCGCGAGCCGCGGCGTCTCGGGCGTGCTGCGCGGCTGGGCGGCGATCTGGCAGCGACGGCTGAGTTCGCCCGCCAACGTCCCCGGGGTCATGGCACCAGCCGACCCCGTGCCGGTCGGTGCGCCAGCCGCCGCACCCTCGGCTGGGCGCGCCCGGACCACCCGGCCGACCCGAACGGCCGGAGGGGCCCGACCCACGCCGCCGCCGCCGACCGTCATCGTGGCCCGCCGCCTGCCCGCCGAGGAACGGCCCGCGCCGCCACTTCGTTCTCGCCGTCGACGGCAGCAGACCGCCGCCGACGAGGCAGCGGCCGACATCGCCGAGCCGCCCGGCACGCTGCGTTCGGTGGTGCGCGACGTGGTCGGTGACCTCGCCGATCGCCGGGACGGCAAGCCGTGAGGACCGTCGCCGTCGCCAACCACAAGGGTGGCAGCGCCAAGACGACGACCACCGTCAACCTCGCCGGCGCGCTCGGCGAGGCCGGCTACGGCGTCCTCGTCATCGACATGGACCCCCAGGGATCGGCATCGGCCTGGCTCGGCGTCCCGAACCCCGAGGTCAGCGTCGTGGATGCCATCCGCGGTCGCGATCCGCTCGCCCACCTCATCTACGAGACGACCGCGCCGGGCGTCCACCTGGTCGCGGCCTCGCCCGACCTGGTCGCCGTCGATCGCCGCGGTGAGACCGACATCGCCCTCGGCTTCATGCGTGCGCTGGAGCGGCTGCCAGCGCGCTGGGACGTCGTCCTCGTCGACTGCCCACCGTCGCTCGGGTACCTGGCTATCGCGCCGCTGACGGTCTGCCGCGAAGCCCTCGTGCCGGTCGAGGCGCACTTCATGGCGCTTGCCGGCGTCACGAGCGTGGTCGAGACGATGGACCAGATCAAGGTTCGCCTGAACCCGAGCCTGCGGCTGGGCGGCGTCGTGGCCTGCCGCGTGAACCGCACGCTGCATGCCCGCGCGGTGGTGGCGCGCCTGGAGCACCGCTACCACGAGGCGATGCTCCGGACCCAGGTCCGCGAGAGCATCCGACTGGCCGAGGCAGCGTCCTATCACCTACCCATCACCATCTATGCGCCCGACAGCTCAGGTGCCGAAGACTATCGGGCGCTGGCGGCCGAGATGTTCGAGCCCGCCCTTGCCCCGGGTCGGGCCTCCCGACGTGTCGTCGTGTCGGCTCCAGAGCCAGTTGAGGCCCTGGCTCCGCCGGCGGCGCCCGGCCCCCTGGAGCGGCTCAAGCAGCTGCTCCGCTGGGGCGCCGGTGCGGCCGGGGGCGACGCGGTGCCCGAAGGAACCGCCGACGGAGGCGCCTCGACACCGGAACGGTGACACCATGCACCACAAAGCCACGGACCGGGGCCAATCCGGGCTCCCAACCCCTTGTGGGCGACCGGATGCGGACCGTAGGATGCAGGTGCCGTCGTCAGGGCTCGGCGAGGGAGGGTGCACTCATCGGTCCGTATCAGGCCGAACGCGTCCCTACAGTCCGAGCGCCCGACTAGGCGAAGGAGGCCGCACGGGCTCGACGTCCCTCGTGTCGTCCGGAGAGAGCTGGCCCGGACGAAGTGTGGCAGCGGGGCGCAAGAACGGGAACGTGCCGTGAGAGACGGCGCGTGGCTTGTCCTGCGATGCGTCGAGGCCGCTATCGGGACGCTGAGGGAGGTTGTGCGTGAGGCAGGTGGCGGGACGGCAGGGCCACAGCACCAGACAGCTCGATCGCCGGATCAGTGTCGTGATCCCGGCGAAGAACGAAGCCAGGAACATCGGATGGGTGGTCGAGCGGCTGCCGTCGTTCGTCGATGAGCTCGTCATCGTCGACGGCAACTCGAATGACCGGACCGTCGAGGTCGTGCTCGCCCTGCGACCCGACGCGGTCATCGTCAACGATCGCCGGCCGGGCAAGGGCGCGGCCCTGCGCGCCGGCTTTGCCGCCGCCACCGGCGACTACGTGGTCATGCTCGATGCCGACGGCAGCATGGATCCCCTCGAGATCGAGAGTTTCATCGAGCGCCTGGACCGCGGGGCCGACCTCGCCAAGGGGTCGCGCTTCCTGCCGGAGGGCGGAACGGCCGACATGTCCTACGTGCGGGAGGCCGGCAACCGCGGGCTGCTGCTCGTGGCCAACCTCCTGTTCGGTGCCTGGAACACCGACCTGTGCTACGGCTACGCCGCCTTCCGTCGGCGTACGATCCTGGCCCTCGACCTGGACGCCGATGGTTTCGAGATCGAGACGCAGCTCTTCATGCGGGCGACGCGCCACGGCCTTCGCGTGGTCGAGGTGCCCAGCTTCGAGGCGCCGCGGCGAACGGGCACGTCGAACCTTCACACCTTCCGCGACGGCTGGCGCGTGCTCATGACCCTGTTCAACGAGCGCCTGCGGCCGGCTGGCCGCGGCGTCGGTGAGGAGGACGAAGGCATACTCGTCCACGAGGCCGGCGAGCACGCCGGCGCTTTCTCCATCGGGGCCGGCGTGGCGTCCGTCCCCGTCGAGACGTTGCTCGAGTAGACCGGCGTGACATTGGCTCGGAACAACGCGCGGGACGACCATCCGCCCCGGGTCCGATCCTCCGATCCGACCGACGCTTCGACGCGCGAGGCACTCGAGTCCATCCTGTACGGCAACGGCCTGCACGGCGACCCCAGTCAGGTGCCGGACGAGCTGGAACCTGACGGCGGCGACGCCGACACCGGCGGTAGCGTCGGCCTCGGCGGTATCGTCGGCCTCGGCGGCATCGCCGCACCCCTCCTCGCTGAAGCCGACGTGAGCGTCGTCGTCAGCGAGCCGGTCGCCTCGGACGGCATGGGTGGCGAGTGGGCGGTGATCGTGCGCGCCGAGGAGGCGCGCTGGCGGCGCTATCAGCGGCCCTGCGTCGCGGTCCAGCTGGAGGTCGTCGGCGGCGCGGAGCTGGAACATCGTCTCGGTCAGGAGGCGGCGGCGCGGGTGCGAGCCATCCTCGACGAGGTCGTTGCCACGACGACGCGCGAGAGCGACCAGTACTGGGCGCGCTCGGCCTGGCGTATGGCCGGTCTGCTGCTCGAAGTGGACGACGTCAGCGCGGAGCACGCGCTCGAGCGCATCAAGGCCGCGTTCGCGAGCAGCATCGGACCGGCGCTCGCGATGCGGCTGGCGGTCGGGTGGGCCACCCCCGAACGGTCGGGCACCATCCCCGCGGCCTTCAACGAAGCCGCCCGGTCGCTCGCCACGGACGTCCGTGGCACCCGAGCGCAGGCGGCTTCGTCTGTGCCCGACCATGACCCGCCGTCAGCTGCGGCGGCCGGGGCGCCGGCCGACCAGGGCGTGCCCGTCGGGCCGGATCACGAAATACGTCGTTCGCTGGAGACCCTCAGCCGGCTCGTCGCCGATGACCTCATCAGTCAGGCCGAATACGAAGCCAAGCGGGCCGAGGTCCTGGCCAGACTATGAGCGGCGATCGGGACCTCATTTTCCAGGGCGATCGGATACCGCTCACGAACCGCGCGTGAACCGGGGTTGATAGACGCCGCATACGCTGCGTCGCGCAGGGTCCCACCGGGCGACCGAGACCCGGGCCTTCCAGACCGCATCGCGAAGGACCGATGAAGATCCCCCACCCGCTCCTGGTCTGCGCGTCCACGCTGGTGATGGCGACGCTGGCCGCCCATCGCGGCTGGGAGCAGCGCAACATCGCGCGCCTGGCCGCCCATTTCGGCTGGCTGCGAGCCGACGCGGCGCGGGCATACGCGATCGCCCGCGACGTGGGCTTCGGCGCCGCCTACCGAACCGTCCTGGGTGACCCCCGCCACCAGCCCACGTAGCCCCTGCCGACCGGCAACGCGTTGAATCTACGGCGCCGGCGGTCGTTCGGAGCGGCCGCCATCGCCCCCAGACATAAGAATCGACCCAGGGGCCCGATCGGCGACCTCACGACCCCCTCGACCGCCCGATCCATCGCTCCCAGTAATCGAAACGACGCCAAGGCGGGCCTGGCGACCCCCGTCACGGTCCTTAGCCCGATTCCTATGCCTCCCAGCAATCGTCCCACCGCTTGACGCCCTACGGCGCCGGCGGTCGTCGTCGAAAGGCGCGCCTGGCGACGAGGAGAGCGACGGCGAGCCCAGCTCCCAACACCGCGATCAGCCACACCGCCCTGACGGCGCCACTCGGACTCGCGAGCGGTCGCGTCGGCGCGGCGGGGCCCGATGAGGTAGCGACCTGTGACTGGACCGTTGGACCAGGCGTGCGCGACGCCGACGGCGCGGGCGATGCAGGTGATGGCGATGCGGGCGAACGGAAGACCACTCCGTTCCCGCGGAGGACCGACTGGAGGGTGGCGATGTCGACATCCTGCACGTCGACGTCGAACCGGATGGCCAGGGCGGCGGCGGACCCGGCGGCCTCGCCCATGATCATGTACTGGGGCTCCATCCGGATCGAGGCGAACGCGACATGGCTCGCGGATACCGTGACCGGATCGAGGAGGTTGCGGATCTCCGACCTTTGCGGCACGAGGATCCCGTAGGGGATGTCGTAGCGGCCGCCGATCGGCTCCGAGATCAGGCCTTCGTAGAACAGGGTCGAGTCCTGACCTGCCAGCAGGCGGATGGGGTGGGCATCGAAGCGGTACGAGCCGAGCCCAACGGCGTCCGCCTTGGTCCGTCGATCGGTGAGGTCGGCCTGCGTGAGCACGACGTCTGAGACCATCCGCCGCGCCTCGCGCACGTATAACTGCGGCGGCCAGTTGTCACTGTCGGTGAACTCGTCGCGGCAGAGGCCCCACGCATCGAGCGCACCGCTGATGGAGTCCGGCACCGATGCGTCGTGGGTCAGGAAGTAGAGCAGTCCGGCCTGGTAGCGATAGTGCTCGCCCCAGATCGCCTCCCTCTGCGCATAGCTCGCGGTCGGGTACTCGTCGCTGCCGCCGAGGAGATCGGTCGACAGCGGTCCCGCAGCATTGAGATCCGCCTTCTGGTCGGGTATCGGGTTGATCGTCACGACGTTGGCCAACACCGGTGTCCTGCCGGCGTCTTCGAGGGCCTGGAGGTGGCGTTGAACCAGCAGGTAGCGGGACGGGTCGTAGCCATCCGGTCGCGGGAACGGCACCTGGTTGGCACGCTCGGTGGTAACGCAGAGCCGGAAGTTGTAGGGCTGGACGTGGCGATCCGCCGAGCCGATGGCGCCGAGCGGCCCGGCATCGACGCCTGGGGCGAGCGACCCTCCGGCGGTCGTCGCGGGCATCACCGGCAGCTCCTGCTGCGGCGGTCGAACGCCCGCCAGCGACTCCCCGTATCGGCTGCTCGCCTCCCGCCCGACCGTGAACGAGATCCCCGCCTGGGCCATGAGATCGCCTTCGTAGGTGGCATCGATGAAGACGCGGCCGCCAAACTCGCGACCGTCGACGGTGGCGATCCGCGTGATCCGCTGGTCGACGCGTTCCACCCCGTCGCGCTCGCGCAGGCGGGCGTCCACGACGACCGGCACATCCGCGTCGGCGAGCATCGCGACGAACGTGCGCTCCGCGACGCCGGGGGTGACATTCCAGGATGTCGTCTGACCGTAGCGGGCGAGGCCGTAGGTGACACCCAGGCGGTGGAAGAAGTCGAGCGCCAACCCACCGATCGAGTCTTTGATGCCGACGTCGCTCGCACCGAGGCCACTTGCGGTCATCCCGCCGATGTGCCGCGTTGGCTCGAGGAGCACGACCCTCATGTCCTCGCGGGCGGCGGCGATCGCAGCCGCGATGCCTGCCGGCGTGGCTCCGTACACGACCACGTCCCAGTCGGCCCCACTGCCGGACGGCGCTCCAGGCTCCGCGGCAAGCGCCAGCGGGGCCATCGCCTGGGCCAGCCAGAGCCCGGCCATGCCCAGCGCGATGAGCCAGCGACGCCGACGGCGGGGGCTCAGCTGCCGGATCATGCTGCGGCGCTCGGTCATGGGTTGCCTGGCTGCTGCGCCGTCCGCGCCTCCGCCAGCCGACCGGCGCCCTGGCGGTCGAGGATCAGCACAGCGGCTCCGATGAGCGTCGTGGCGAGCAGTGAGACCCGGCCCAGCAGCAGCGCGGCCAGTGCCGTCTCGGGCGCCAGGCCGATGCCAACGAACAACACCGAGAGCGCGCCCTCCTGGAACCCCAACCCGCTGGGCGAGATGGGCACGGCCAGGCTGAGGCGCGCAACCGCCACCGCGCCGACAACCGGGAGCGAGATCGCACGAGAGTCCACGGCGAGGATCAGCAGGGAGGTCAGCAGGATGCAGCCGACATGGAAGGCCATCCCAGAGGCGAACCCGACGAGCGTGGCACGCCAGGGCACCGTGGCGGTCGGGCGGGCAGAGACACGCGACTCGTGGCCCGCCGCTCGAGCGCCGAGGAACTGGACGAGATGCCCGTGCAGCCCCGCGAGCCGGCGCGGCGGGACGAGGAGTGCGGCGGCGAGGACCCCACCGAGCACGGAAACGCCCGCGGCGGGCACGACGATCCACGTCGCGACGGGGGATGAGGACGCCAGCATGACGAGGGCCGCTCCCCCAAGGCAGCTCAGCGCGAGGTAGCTCGTGGCGCGCTGGATCACGATCGGAGCCACGGAAGCATCGAAGGCGTGGCCCCCCTCACGCATCGCGTGGATCCGATACACATCCCCGCCGAGATTGCCTGGCGTCACGCCGCCCAGTGCCTGTCCGGCGTAGTAGCAGCGCAATGTTGCCGACCAGGGGAGGCGCAGACCGGCGGTCATGCCAACCAAGGCCCGCCAGGTCGCCGCCGCCATCACGTGGGCGGCCGTCAGGCCGGCGATCCCGGCTGCCGCGAGCGCAACATCGGAGGCCGCAAGCCTCGTGAGGACCGCCGACCCATCGAAGCCCGTCAGCAGCAGAAGCACCACGGCGATGCCGATCAGCCACCGCGCCAGTGAGCGCGCGCGAGGGTGTCGGCCGAGGCGTCGCCACCAGCTCATCCGGCCATCCTCACGGCGGGCAGCAGTGCGCCGATCGCGCCGGTCAGCGCGTCGGCCGTGGGTTCGATGCTCGTCTGGTCATGCTCCGCGAGCCACGCGCGGCACTTGTCCGCGTACGCCAGCGGGATGATCGGCACGCCCGCCCGATCGGCAAAGAGCAGGGCGTGGTAGCGCATGCAGACCGCCCCGGAGAGGGCGCCGAAGAGCGACAGCACGGCGGCCGGATGATGGACGCCTTCGAGCAGGCGGATGCGCGGGGCGCGGTCACGGAGGGATCGCGCGAACGCGAGATCGTTGTGCCGGTGCACGAACGGATGCTGGCTCATCGGCACGAAGAGGAACTCCACGTCCGGCATCCGGTTCACGCATCCGACGACGGCGTCCGCGACCGCGTCGCCCATCCGCTCATCGATGCCGGTCAGGCACAACCCGATCGCGGGCCGAGAGCCATCGACGCCGGCCATGGCGAGGAGGTGGCGTCCGACTGAGGGGGGCGCGGCCGGCATCAGCGAGGAGAGGTCCGGCCGGACGACCGACTCGACGTGCCAGGACCGCAAGACGTCGCGCGAGGTCGCGTCTCGAACCTCGATTCGCGCGGCACGTCGAGCGAGCATCCGCAGCATCGTTCCGCCCAGCGCGGACTGCTCGGCGTCGATGCCGACGCCCATCAGGGCAACGGCGCGAGACGGGACGCGCGCCAGCAACCCGTACGCAGGCAGCAGCCGGCCGAGCAGGCCCATGTGGCGTCCGAACAGGCCCCCTCCCCCGATGACAACGCTTCGGTGGTGGCGCAACTCCGACACGGCGCGCCAGACGGGGATCGAGCGCACCCCATGCATCGCCGAGGTCTCTGCCGGCGACCGTGACACGACCGTAAGCCCTCTTCCGGCGAGTCGGTGCAGCAGGCCGGCGAGGATCGCCTCATCGCCGACGTTGCGATAGCCGTACCCGCCGACGATGAGGATGGGCTCGGGCAGGCCGAATCCCTCGCCGGTCACTGCGGGTGCACCAGCACGACGTAGGAACCGAAGTCGGCGCCGGGCACAAAGCCGAGTCGTTGCATCCGGCTGAGCCGTGCGTCGAAGCTGGGATCCCGGGTCAGGACGACCGCCGAGACGTGGTAGCGATCGATGAGGTCCTCGGGACGCAGGAGCTGGAGGCCCATGCTCGGCGAGGGGGCGGCGGTCAGGTCCGTGATGAGGAGCCGGATCCGGTGTTCGCGTGATCGAACGCCCAGGCCTCCGTCGGGGAGGGCGTCGAGCTCACCGGCTTCGCCGGCGAGGGTGACGAGGACCCGCGGCTGGCTCGACCCAAGGCGCGGGAAGGTGATGGTCGCCTGATGCCCGTCGATCACGATCGAGCTGCCGGGAAGGCGACTGCTCGGCCGAAGCTCCATCTGCATGCCGTCCACGGCCAGCGCAGAGGAGATGACGGCCCGAACCTCGAGGGTCGAGGAATCTCGGCGCAGCGTCACGGCCTGGCGGTACGAAACCGTCGCTCCGTGCCGCTGCCCGCTCCAGGCCGTAACGACACTCACTTCGTCGTCGGTCACCGTGTCGGTCCGGCCATCCGGGGCCAGGTTCGTCACGGTCGCCAGGACGTCGCCCGAGCTATCGAGGATCTGCGTGCGACTGGGGACGAGCGAGAGCAGATCGACGAACTCGCCGCCGTGGTTCGCCCCGACGACCAGGCCGCGCAGGTCGCTCGCTGCGGAGCCGGCGTCGGCGAAGCGGGCAAAGAAGAACTCGTTGACGATGGCGCCAGCGCTGCCCACGAGCGTGTCGGCGGCGAGGCTTCGCTGCCACTCCTCGGCGCGGAAGCTGTACCGGATCGCGTTGCTGAACAGTGCCGCTCGTCCGGTCAGCCCTTCGAGCCACTTCGCCTCGCGCGCGGGTGCGAGGATGGTCGCATCGGCCGCGAGATTGGCGTCCATCCACTGGGCGGCCTCGGTCAGGCTTCCGAGTGCCGCCAGGCGGTAGCCATCCGCTTCGGCCCTGAAGCCCGCGACGGCGGCCGGCGTGCTGAGCGCGGTGACCAGGACGACAGCCGCCAACGACCAGCCGGCGTCGGTTCCGAGGCGGGTCCTGGCCACCACCCATCGGGCCGCGGCGGCGACCGCCACGTAGAACGCGCCGGCAGCACCGATCACCAGCGGGGCAAGCACTGGCGTCACGAAGCGCGGGTAATCGGTCGCTGCGCCCGTGACGATCGCCCCGAGGACGACACCGAGCGTTATCGCCGCCCACGCGGCGACGACGACGTATGGCCCGATGCGTCGTCGGCGTCCCTCTCGGATCGCCCCGACCGCGATGGCGATCAGCCCCGCGACGGCCACGAATGCCGTTGCAGGCGACGAGGTGAACGCGTCAAGCAACCGGTTCGGCCCACGGTAGGCGAGGCTCGCTGGGTTGTGGGCGAGGTCCGTGCTGCCGGGGAGCAGTGCCACGAACCAGTAGATCGCGACCGCCGTCAGGACGAGACCGAGCGGCACGAGCCGTCGCGCACGATCGCGCCAGCGAGCCGTCGAGCTGACCGCCGCAAGCGCCGCGACCGTGACCCCCGTCGGGACCGCGATCGAGGCCGTTCCCATGTGCGAGAGCGCAGCGAGGCCGACGCAGCATGCCCCGAGTGTCCACCAGCCCCACGCATCCCCTGGATCGCGCGACGCGCGCACGAACGCTGCGACGCTGAGCCAGAGCCACACGATGGCGGCCGCCTGCAGGAGACCGCCGAACGCGAACAGCTCGAGAAACGGATCGGCGACGAGAAGCGCCAGCACGGCGGCCACCAGACCCGCAAGACGGGACCGAAGGAGGGTCGCACCCGCGGCACAGGCGCTCAGCGCAAGCCCGGAGAGGATGAACACCGTCACGAGCCGAATGGCCAGGATCGGGTCGCCGACGATCGCGAGCGTGGGTCCGAGCAGCAACGGCACGACTGGAGGAACCGCGCTGTCAGCTCGGTAGTCCGGCACCGCGAGCCCAACGTACGGGCGCGACGCCATGAGCCATTGGCCGTAGTCGCCACCGCCGAGGTCGGTCGTGACGAGCACGGCCGCGCAGCCCACGATGACGATCGCCAGCAGCAACCAGACATACAGGTCCCAGCCGCGCGAGCGGAGCGTGCCCCACCCGAGTCGATCGCGTGCCGCGACCTGCGGCAGCGCCGTCGCCACGTTCACCGCACCGCCGCCAAGGCCGGCAGCGCCCGCACCGCGTCGAGGTAGACCAGCTCCATCCGGTCCGCCAGGAGATCCCAGTCACGGGCCGCGGCCGTCTGCTGCGCGGCCATCGACATGGACGCCCTCCGGGCGGGGTCGCCCAGCAGGGCAGCGATCCCGCGTGCGATCGCGTCGGGAGTGGGATCGACCACGAGCCCGTCCACCCCATCGCGGACCAGCTCCGGCGCCGCACTGGCGGCACTGCGCACGACGACGGGCACCGCGCCACACGCCTGGGCCTCGGCGACCGTCATCCCGAAGCCTTCGCGCATCGACGGCTGCACGAGGAGCTTCGCCGCCTTCATGAGCCCGAACGCCGCGCCGTCCTGGACCTGGCCGAAGAAGGTGACACGGCTTCCCAACCCGAGCTGCGCGGCGTGTCGTTCGAGCGGGATCCGCTCGGGCCCATCGCCCACGATCCCGCAGCGGAGCCCCGGCACCGATGTGTCGAGCCGAGCGAGCGCGTCGAGCAGCAGGTCGACGCGCTTCTCATCGATGAGCCGGCCGACATAGAGCACATCGAGCTCCTCGGCGGCAGGCGGGACCTGGGCG
>Ga0209618_1000293_pt1 | contig 11342 bp, 15 predicted proteins | sample Rifsed13ft3_FD_184007 | JGI IMG/M metagenome (GOLD analysis project Ga0209618, IMG submission 184007) | Soil microbial communities from Rifle, Colorado, USA - sediment 13ft 3 (SPAdes) (version 2) | ecosystem: Environmental > Terrestrial > Deep subsurface > Rock core/Sediment | place: Rifle... | reverse complement strand
CTCGAGCTCGAGGCGGACAACGTCGAGGCCCACTACTACCTGGGCTACCTCTACCTGAACCTGGCGCCCCCGGACTACGAGGGTGTCCAGCGGGAGTGGGCCGAGGTCGTCCGCCTGGATCCCGACTCCGATCTCGCGTCCTTCGTCAAATCCCACCTCGACGCCCTGGCATCGCCGGCGGCGAGCCCGCGGTCCTGATACGCACCGGTCTCCAGGACGAAGTGCAGCGCCTGTGCTCGGAGCATCGCAATGCCCCGCCCGCCGGCCTGGCGCAGCCGGCCGGGTGGTCGTGGGTAGAATTCACCCTGTCGCCGGAGGCGCAGCGCAACAAGCATCAGGCGCTCAACGCCCACCGCAGCCAGCTGGAGACGCCCTACCTGCGGCTGCTGCTGACCGGATTCGTGCGGACCAACGAGCTTTTTGCAGTGCCCCGGGGGGTCACTGAAGTTTTCGAAATGACCAAGTAACTCCGCTCCCGGCCGCGGTCTCTTTCGGCGAGGCCAGGGTGGGCGGCGCGGCGCGGCGCAGCAGCCAGCGGCGCAGACCCACGGGAAGCGCACCGCCAGAGGAGAGGCTGAAGAGGAGCGTCCCGCCGGGGCGGACCACCCGGGCAAGTTCCCGGAAACTGGGCGGGGCGTTCTGGATCACCGCCAGATCCAATCCGCCGCTCGCCAGCGGCAGCGTCCATCCGTTTCCGACGAGCCGGTGCACCCCGACGGCGGGCCGCAGTTCGCGCAGCATCAGCGGGGAGAGGTCGACGGCGACGATGCGGGCCTGTGGAAAGCGGGCCCGCAGCAGCCGCGTGGCCGCCCCGGTGCCCGCCGCGATGTCGCCGCACCAGCGTGGTGCCGGCGCGGACCCCTCCAGCGCCGCGCGCAGCGCCGCGTCGTAGCCCGGCGTCCGCGCGATCACCTCCGCTTCATACCGTGGAGCGAGCCGACGGTAGGTCCAGCGGAACGCGGGAACAAGCAGCCGCGCCACCGAAGGGAAGGCCGCCTGCAGCAGGTAGCTGAGGTCGCTCAGAATGCCGCCCAGAGAGACTCCTGGAGGGTTCCCCCGGCGCACGGCGTCACGCCCGCGGCTCGGAGTCGGGCCGGTCCTGGTCGGGCTCCTGCAGGCCGCGCCGGAACTCGCGGATGGCCCGGCCCAGCGCCGTACCCATGCCCGCCAGCCGTTGCGGGCCGAAGACCAGGAGGGCGATCGCGAGGAGAAGGATCAGTTCCGGGAAACCGACGTTGGGCAGCACCCCGTTCCACCTTCCTCCATTATGAGCCGCGCGGCCGTCAAAGACACTAGCAAGCGAAAGCGCGCCCGCCGGCGGAGAAGTTCCCCGGCGGACCTGGACGGCGCGGCCCAGAGGAGGGGCCGCGCCGCGGGGGCGGGAATGTTACTGCGGCATGCGTGAGGTGCAGACCGACCCCACACCGACCATTCTGCGCCGCCTGGCGACCAACATTGTCGCCCTTCTGCAGACCTACGCCCTCCTGGCCGGAGTTGAGGCCCGCGCCGCCGTCCGCGACTTCGTCACCGGCCTGCTCTTCCTGGCCGTCTCCGCGCTGCTGGCCGTCCTGGCGCTGGCGATGATCGTGGTGACCGCGGTGCTGCTGCTCTCCCTCGTCCTGCAGCCCTGGGAGGCGGCCGCCGTCGTCTTCGCCCTGACGGGGATCGTGATGGTGCTCTTCATCGAGATCGGCATCGGGCGGCTGCGCCGGCGGCGGTTGCAGAAGGTGATTGATGTCTTCAAGGAGGATCTGCGGTGGCTGCGCCGGGAGCTGCTGGAGAAAGACTGAAGACGCTGCGCGCGGAGATCGCCCGCGACGCCGCGGAGGTGCGCCGCCGCTGGCGGGCCACGCGGGAGCGGGTGCCGCGCGAGTGGCGCGAGATGCGCGATGTCGGGCGCGAGGTGATGGAGTTGTTCTGGGTGCTGCTGCGGCGCCGCGCCACCACGGACTCAACCTCGCCGCCGTCTGCATCGTCTCCCCCGGTGATATAATCAGCGCGGAGGTGGCGCATGCCCAACGTCGGACTGCCCGAGCTGCTCATCATCTTTCTCATCCTGCTGCTCCTCTTTGGCGCGAACCGCCTGACTGGCATCGGCCAGGCGATCGGCCGCACCATTCGGGAGTTCCGGAAGGAAGTGCGCGACGTCGAAGAGGACGTGCGCGACGAGCGGCGGCCCAAGGCCTCTTCGTAACCCCGCCTCCTCCATCGGGCCATGGCCGCTGACCGGCCGATGACCATTATCGAACACCTGGAGGAGCTGCGCCGGCGGCTCCTCATCGCTATTGCCGCGCTGCTGGTGGCCACGGCGATCAGCTGGTTCTTTGCCGACCAGTTGCTTACGTTCTTCATCCGGCCGGTCACGGCGGCAAGCGGTAGAGGCGTGATCTTCATCGGCGTGACGGAGGCGTTCTTCGTCCGCCTGAAGCTCGCGTTGCTGGCAGGGGTCTTTCTCAGCCTGCCGGCCGTACTCTATCAGATCTGGGCCTTCGTCGGGGTGGGCCTCACGCCGCCGGAGCGGCGGTACGCGCTCTGGCTGCTGCCGCCGGCGCTGGTGCTGTTTGTGGGCGGGGCGATCTTCGCGCTCGTGGCCATCATACCGATCGGCGTACGCTTCCTCCTGAGCTACCAGGTCCCCGGCGTGCTGGAGCCGATGATCAGCGTGGGGGCCTACGTCTCCTTCCTTACCGCCTTCATGCTGGCCTTCGGCGCAGTCTTCGAGTTGCCGATCGTCCTGGTCTTCCTGGCGAAGCTGGGTCTGGTTACGTCGGCGCAGTTGGCCGCGGGCCGCCGCTACGCCATCGTGGCGATCGTTGCTCTGGCCGCCGTGCTTACGCCCGGCGGGGACGTCTTCTCGCAGTTGCTGATGGCCGTTCCCACCTACCTGCTCTACGAGGCCTCCATCTGGATCGCCCGGTTGGTCGCACCGTCCCCCGCCGCGGTCCAGCAGGTTGAGGGGCGCTGAGCCAGAAGGGGAGGGGCATGGCCCGGGCGCGCCGCACCCACAGTCCGTGGTGGGTGCTCGTCTTCATCATCTTCGTCGGCGGGGTGCTCGGCAGCGTCATCGCGGAGGCGCTGAGCGCCTATCCCTCGCTGGCGTTCCTCACCCGCGACCTCCGGATCGCCCTGGCGGACCCTCCGTTTACGTTCGACCTGCGCGTGCTCACGGTGACCTTCGGGCTGACCATCCGCCTGAACCTGGCGATGGTCGGCGGCGTCTTCCTCGCGCTCTGGCTCTTCCGCCTGATGGTCTGAACCCGCCCCAAACCACGGCGGGCCCGCCGATAGTTCTGTTTGATGGCATTCGGCCGCGTGTTATACTGCTCCTGATGTGAAAGTTTCGGCTCCAGCGGGGACGCGGACGCCGGAAAGGCTTGGGGCAAGCGCATCCCCGCGTTGGGTCGAGCGCCTTCGGCAGCTCGGCCTTCGATGTTTCGTCCGGACAGTGGGGAGGTGGACGCCGCCGGTCGGGGCGGCCGCGGCGCAGCCGCCCGGGTCCCCACGCCGTGCGGATGAGTCGACTGCCTGGTTTCGCCCGCCGATCGCGGCCCAGGAGCCGAGGACCGGAGGCTCGTCGCGGTGGAGGCTTCTGGCACTCCGCGAAATCCGCGATTTCGCGGGGACCCCGCCCGGCTCAAGGTCACGGCTCTCCCTCGGGAGGCGCGGCCGCGGGAACGGCTGCGCCAGGTCGGACCCGAAGCCCTCGGGACGACCGAACTGCTGGCCATCGTGCTCGGCACCGGCACCCGTGCCCGCGGGGTGGTGTCGCTGGCCGAGCATCTGTTTTCCACCTTCGGCTCGCTGCAGGACCTGAGCCAGGCCCGCCTGGAGGAGATCGACCAGGTGCAGGGAGTGGGCCCGGCCAAGGCGGCGGCGCTGATCGCCGCCTTTGAACTGGGCCGGCGCGCTCACGGCCCGGCGCCCGCCTCCCGCTACCCCATCCGCACCCCCGAGGACGCCGCCCGTCTGCTGCTGCCGCTGATGCGCTACCTCGACCGGGAGCACTTCCGGGCGGTCCTGCTCAACACCAAGCACGAGGTCATGGCCGTGGTGCAGGTGGCGGTGGGGAACCTGGATAGCGCGCCGATCCATCCCCGCGAGGTCTTCAAAGAAGCGGTGCGGCGCAGCGCCGCGGCGGTGATCGTGGCGCACAACCACCCCTCCGGCAACCCAGAGCCCAGCGGCGACGACCTGGCGATCACGGAACGGCTGCGCGCCGCGGGCCGGATCGTGGGCATCGATGTCCTGGACCATCTCATCATCGGGAATGGCACTTTTGTGAGTCTGCGGGAGCGAGGCGTGCTGTAGAAGAGAATCCCCGAGGAGGTTTTGCATTGTTTGACTGGCTGGTCGGACGGTTGACACGAGACATGGGAGTGGACCTGGGCACGGCCAACACCCTGGTCTACGTCCGCCGCGAGGGGATCGTGCTGCGCGAGTCCTCCGTGGTGGCCAAAAGCACGGAGGACGGGCAGATCCTGGCGGTGGGAGATGAAGCCAAGCGGATGCTCGGCCGGACGCCGGGGCACATCACGGCGATGCGCCCGTTGCGGGACGGCGTCATCGCGGACTTCGACACCACCGCGGCGATGCTCGCCTACTTCATCAAGCGGGCGATGCGCAGCCGCTCGATCTTTCGCCCCCGCGTGATCGTCGGGATTCCCTCAGGCGTGACGGAGGTGGAGAAGCGTGCCGTCATCGACGCCACGATGCAGGCCGGCGCGCGCGAGGCCTACCTGATTGAGGAGCCGATGGCCGCGGCGATCGGCGCCGGACTGCCCATCTCCGAGCCGGTCGGCAGCATGATCGTGGATATCGGCGGCGGCACCACCGAGGTGGCGGTGATCGCGCTCGGCGGTATCGTGACCAGCCGTTCGATCCGGGTCGCCGGCGACGAAATGGACGAGGCGATCATTCAGTACTCCCGCCGTGCCTACAACCTGCTCATCGGAGAACGCTCCGCCGAGGAGATCAAGATCGCCATCGGTTCGGCCTATCCCCTCGACCACGAAGAGCAGGTGGTGGACGTCCGCGGCCGGGACCTGCTCTCCGGCCTGCCCCGCACCATCCGGATGACCAGCACGGAGATTCGTGAGGCGATGGCCGAGCCGATCCAGGCCATCGTGGAAGCGGTGAAGCAGACGCTGGAGCGTACGCCGCCCGAGCTGGCCGCGGACATCGTCGATCGGGGCATCGTGCTCACGGGCGGTGGGGCCCTCCTGCGCGGGATGGACCGCCTGCTCGCGGAGGAGACCGGCATGCCCGTAACGCTGACCGACGACCCGCTCTCGGACGTCGTGCTCGGCACGGGGCGGGCGCTGGAAGAGATCGAGACGCTGCGGAAGGTCCTGATTTCACCCAAGCGCGGGTGATCCATTTGTCCCGGCCACCAGGGTCCTCTTGATGGAAGGCTAAGCCCGCGGTCCCCTCATGAGCGGACGCCGCCGCACCATCTTCTTCCTCGTGATGCTCCTGGCGGTTCTGGTCCTCCTCACCGGACAGGTGCGGGGCGAGGACCGGCGCAGCCTGGGGCCGCTGGGGACCGGTGTCCTCACCGCGCTGGCGCCCCTGCAGACGGTCATGGCCCGCGTGGCCGACTCGCTCTCCCGCAGCTGGCAACTCTACACCGAGATCGGCCGGCTGCGGGTGGAGAACGCCCGGCTGCGCGAAGAGGTACAGCGCCTCACGCGTGAGGTCACCCGCCTGCGCGAGACCGCCCAGGCGGCGCGGCGCCTGGAAACCCTCCTGGCCTTCAAACTACAGACGCCTTACCGCGTGGTCGCCGCCCGGGTGGTCGGCCGGGACCCCGCCTCGTGGTTCGCCACCATCGTCGTGGACCGGGGCAGCGCCGACGGGGTCGTGCGCAACAGCGCGGTCGTCACCGCGGAGGGCGCGGTGGGCCGCGTGATCGAGACGACGCCGTTCACGGCACGGGTCCTGCTGCTCTCCGATCCGCGCAGCGCCGTGGGCGTGATCCTGCAGCACTCGCGCGAGATCGGAGTCGTGGAAGGCAATGGCCAGGGTGACCTCCAGATCAAATACCTCTCCCGCGCCAGCGCGGTACCGCCGGGAGACATCGTGATCACCTCCGGGCAGGGCGGCGTCTTCCCCCGCGGGATCGTGGTCGGGCGGCTGCAGACTCTCCACGCCGCGGCCAGCGGGGCGGTCTTCCGCGAGGGCACGGTGCGCGCGGCCGTGGACCTCGGCCGGCTGGAGGAAGTGCTGATCCTGCTGCCCGAAGGAGGCCCGCGCCACTAAATGGCCTTCCTGGTGGCCGGTCTCCTCCTTCTCACCGAATTGGTGCACAGCGTCTGGCTGGTCCGCGTCCCCGTCTGGGGACAGATCCCCGACCCGGCGATCCCCCTCATCATCGCGATCTCGTTCCGCCGCCCCGACTGGGGACCGGTGGTCGGGCTCGGCGTCGGGCTGCTGCAGGATCTGCTCTTCGGCGGAAGCCTCGGCCTGTTTGCGCTCTCCAAACTCATCGTGGGCCACGGCGCGGGCGTGCTGGGGCGGACCGTCCTGGTCGATCAGCCGCTGCTGCCCTGGATCGTCACCGCCCTGGCCACCGTGCTGCAGCAAGTCATCCTGGTCATCGTCCTCGCCGTGACCGATCTGCTGCCGGTCTCGTTCGGCGCGTTCGGCCAGCCGCTCCTGGCGCAGGTCGGGCTGAATCTGCTGGCGGTCTGGCCCGCCTTCGCGGCGACGCGCCTGCTGCTGCGGGCGCCGCGCGCGGCGGGCCCGCGGGAGAGGTTCCATGTCATCTGAGCCCGCGACCAGGCGGCTGGCGGCCTTCGCGGTCGTCGTCGTGCTGCTCTTTACGCTCCTGCTCGGGCGCCTGTGGCAGATGCAGGTGCTGCAGGGGAGCTACTACCTGCAGTTGTCCGAGGAGAACCGGCTGCGCGATCTCCGTCTCCCGGCGCCGCGCGGGATTCTCTACGATCGCAAGGGCCGGCCGCTCGCCAGCAACCGCGCCGCCTTCACGGTCTCCGTTCTGCCGATGGAACTGCGCGACGCGGAGCGGGTGCTGCCGCGCCTGGCGGCGATCCTGGACGTGCCGCTGGCGGAAATCCAGCAGCGCCTGGAGCGAGCGCGCGGCCGCCCCTTTGAGCCGGTGCGACTGCGGCGCGACGCCCCCAAGCGGGTCGTCGCCACGGTGGAAGAGAACCGCCTAGACCTCCCCGGGGTGATCATCGAGGTCGAGCCGGTGCGCCACAACCTCTACGGCTCGCTGGCGGCGCACGGGCTGGGCTACCTGGGGGAGATCAACCCCAGCGAACTCGCCAGTCCGAAGTGGTCCGGGTATCGGATGGGCGACCTCATCGGGAAGGCGGGCGTGGAGCGGATCTACGACCGCGACCTGCGCGGGCACGACGGCCGCCTGCGGGTGGAGGTGGACGCGCGGGGGCGGCCGCTGCGCGTCCTCGGCCGCGAGCCGTCGCATCCCGGGAAGTCACTGGTCCTGACCATCGATCTTGACATCCAGCAGGCCGCCGAGGCCGCGCTGGGCGACAAGGCCGGGGCGGTCGTTGTGCTTGACCCGCGCAACGGCGAGGTCCTGGCCATCGCCAGCCATCCCACCGTTGATCCCAATGTCTTCTCCGCCGGGATCTCCGCGGACGACTGGGCGCGCATCGCCGGAGACCGGAGTCTGCCGCTCCTGAACCGCGCCGCCGACAGCACCTACGAACCCGGTTCGGTCTTCAAGGTGGTGACCGCGGCGGCGTCCCTGATGCGCGGCACCGCCACCCGCGCCACCCGCGTCAACTGCAACGGGATCTTCCGCCTGGGCGGGTGGGTCTTCCGCGACCTCAAGGCCCACGGCACCCTGGACTTCATCGAGGGCGTGGCCCAGTCGTGCAACGTCTTCTTCTGGACCCTGGGCATGCGCACCGGCGGCGACGCGCTGGCGGAGATGGCGCGGGCGCTCGGCCTGGGGCAGCGCACCGGTATCGACCTGCCCTCGGAGAGCGCCGGGCTGATCCCTGACAGCGCCTGGAAACTGCGCACGCAGGGGGAGCCGTGGTATCCCGGCGACCACGCCAACATGGCGATCGGCCAGGGATGGGTGAACGTTACGCCGCTGCAGATCGCCCGGATGATCGCTGCCGTGGGCAACGGCGGGACGCTCGTGCGGCCGCACCTGGTGCGGCAGATCCTCGACCCGGACGGCGGCACTTCGGAGCGCGTGACCGTGCCGCCCGCAGGCAGGGTCGATTTCCGCCCGGATGTGCTGGCGACGCTGCAGGAGGCGCTGGCGGCGGTCGTCCAGCGCGGCACGGGCCGGGCGGTGGCGATCGAAGGGTTGAGCATCGCCGGCAAGACCGGCAGCGCCGAGAACCCTCGCGGGCAGCCGCACGCCTGGTTCGCCGCCTACGCCCCCACGACGGAACCGCGCGTTGCCCTGGCGGTGCTCGTCGAGCACGGCCGCCGCGGTGGGCTCGTCGCCGCGCCCATTGCGAAGGCTGTGCTGCAGGCCGCCTTCGGGATCACCCCGACCCCCGAGGCGCACGGAGGCCCACCGTGAGGCGGATGCTGCGCGACCTGGACTGGCTCCTGCTGGCGGCCACGGTGCTGCTCGTCGCCTTCGGTATGGTGGCGCTGGCGAGCGCCACCGTTTCTCTGGGGGGGCCCTGGAGCTACATCAAGACGCGCCTCTTCCACCTGGCGATTGCCCTAGCTGCGATGGTGGCGGTAGTGCTGGTGGACTACCGCCGCCTCGCGGGGGCCTATCGCTTTCTCTACGTGGGGAACCTGGCGCTGCTGCTGGCGGTGCTCGTCATCGGCGTGACGCGCCTCGGCGCCCAGCGGTGGATTCCGTTGGGGCCCTTCGGCGGCTTCCAGCCCTCCGAACTTGCCAAGATCGTCCTGATCATCACGCTGGCACGGTACCTGAGCGCCCAGAAGCCGCCGTCCACGCTGCCGGGGGTGGTGCCCTCGCTGCTGCACGTGGGGATCCCCATGCTCTTGATCGTGAGGCAGCCGGACCTGGGCACCGCCATGGTCCTGGGGGCGATCCTCCTGGGCATGCTCTTCCTGGCGGGAGTGCGGCTCAACCTGCTCGCGGGCCTGGGCGGGCTGGCGCTGATGGGCGCGCCCTTCCTCTGGTCGTTCCTGCACGATTACCAGCGCCGGAGGCTGCTGGTCTTCCTGGACCCGGGGATCGACCCGCTGGGCGCGGGCTATGCGCTGAACCAGGCCAAGATCGCCGTGGGCTCGGGGCAAGTGTGGGGGAAGGGGTTGTTTGCCGGCACCCAGAACCTGCTGCGCTTCATCCCCGAACAGCACACCGACTTCATCTTTACGGTCATCGGGGAAGAACTGGGGTTCGCCGGGGCGGCGCTCCTGCTGCTGCTCTTCCTGCTGTGGATCTGGCGCGCCCTGCATATCGCCAACACCGCCGGGGACCGGCTGGGCATGCTCGTCGCCGGCGGGATCGTGGCGCTGGTGGTCTTTCACGTGTTTGTGAACATCGGCATGACCGTGGGGTTGATGCCGATCACGGGTATCCCGCTGCCGTTCATCAGTTACGGCGGGAGTTCGCTGCTGGCAACAGGCGTCGCCACCGGCCTCCTGCTGAACATTGGGATGCGGCGGCGGAAGATTCTGTTCTAGCTCCGGAGGGCGACGGGTGGGCCGCCGGGGCGGACATCATCGGGAGTGGACATGGCACGCGAGATCATTGCCAGCGTGGAACCGTACGAGACCCGCGTCGCCGTCATCGAAGACGGCACCCTGGTCAACATCTTTGTAGAACGGGGCGAGCCGCTCGCCGGCAACATCTACAAGGGGAAGGTCGTCAACGTCCTGCCGGGGATGGAGGCGGCCTTCGTGGACATCGGCCTGGACCGCAACGCCTTCCTCCACGTCACCGACATCCGCAGCCAGCGGCTGGTGGGCGAGGAAGTGGACGAATCGTTCGGCCGCGGGGCGATCGCCGACCGCCTGCGCCCGGGTCAGGAGATCCTGGTGCAGGTGACCAAGGAGCCGATGGGCACCAAGGGCGCCCGGGTGACGACCTACATCGCCCTGCCCGCCCACTACCTCGTGCTCATGCCCACGGTGAACTACGTCGGGGTGAGCCGGCGCATCGAGGGTGACACCGAGCGCAAGCGCCTCCGCCAGATCGCGGACAGCATCAAGCCGGACAAGATGGGCGTCATCGTCCGCACGGCGGCGGAGGGGGTGGGGGAGCGGGAGCTGCGGGCGGACGTGGACTTCCTCCTCTCCGTCTGGAACCGCGTCACCGAACGCGCCCGCAACGGTAAGGCTCCAGCGCTGATCTACCAGGACGTGCACCTGATCCGCCGCGTGGTGCGGGACCTGCTGACGGAGGACGTCGAGCGGTTTGTTATCGACTCGCCAGACGAGTATGGTCGGATTCTCGATCTGCTCTCCTCGTTCGCCCCGGCCCTGAAGTCGCGCGTCACCCTCCACAAGGGGGAGGAGCCGATCTTCGAGCACTTCGGCGTGGAAAAGGAACTGGAGCGGGCGCTGCGGCGCAAGGTCTGGTTGCGCTCCGGCGGCTACATCGTCATCGACCGCACGGAGGCGCTCACCGTCATCGACGTCAACACCGGGAAGTACGTCGGCAAGACCGACCTGGCCAGCACGATCTTCAAGACCAACCTGGAGGCGGTCGACGAGATCGTGCGCCAGATCATCCTGCGGGACATCGGCGGCATCATCCTGGTGGATCTTATCGACATGGAGAACGAGCGGCACCGCAAGCGGGTGCTGCAGGCGCTCGGCGAGGCGGTGAAGGCCGACCGCGCCAAGATCCACATCATCGACCTGACGCAGCTGGGGCTGGTGGAGATCACGCGCAAGCGCGTCCACCAGGATCTGGAGGAGGTCATGCGCACCCACTGCCCCTACTGCGAGGGGCGGGGACGGGTGCTCAGCCCGGAGACGATGAGCCTGCGCGTGCGCCGCGAGGTGCGGCGGCTGGCGCGGACGAACCGCGCGCGGGCGCTGCTGGTCGAGGTCCATCCGCAGGTGCACGCGCTGCTCTTCCGCGACGGCGAGTCGTGGCTGCGGCAACTGGAGGAGAACAACGGGAAACGCATCCTCATCCGCGGCCGGGAGGGGCTGCACCTGGAACGGGTCAACGTCACGGAGGCGGCAGACGCTGCGGCGCTGGAGCGGGAGGAGGTCCTGGTCGGCGCGGGCAGGGGCACGCAGCTCTACTGGCTGGACCGCGAGCCCGACGAGGCCGTGGACATCGCGGAGGAGGAAGAGGAGGAGTACGAGCACGCGGCGGCCGTGGCCGGGGAACGGTCGACCCACGGGATTTTCGCCCGGCTGCGGCAGTTGTTCGCCGTGCGGCGGAACTAGTCGAC
>Ga0209618_1000290_pt1 | contig 11396 bp, 9 predicted proteins | sample Rifsed13ft3_FD_184007 | JGI IMG/M metagenome (GOLD analysis project Ga0209618, IMG submission 184007) | Soil microbial communities from Rifle, Colorado, USA - sediment 13ft 3 (SPAdes) (version 2) | ecosystem: Environmental > Terrestrial > Deep subsurface > Rock core/Sediment | place: Rifle... | reverse complement strand
TCCGGTACGGCTGTCGATGGGTGGCCACCCGCCGCCACAACGATGGCTTCACGCTCGAGACCACAGACGGCGAGTATCACTGCCGGGTCGTCGTCTTTGCCGTGGGCGTCGCCGAACCGTGGAAGCCGGAGATCCCCGGCATCGAGCACGTGCCGCACTATGTGGAGATGCGGCCGGCCCGGGAGTACGCCGGGAAGCGCGTCTTCATCATCGGCAAGCGCAACTCGGCGTTCGAGCTGGCTGACGCGTTGCATCCGTGGGCCAAGCAGATCATCATGGCCTCACCGCGACCGGTGGTGTTTTCGCTGTACAATCGATCGCCCGCTGCATCGGTGCGAGCCCGGTACGTCATCCCCTACGAGGATCACCTCTTCGGCGGCGGAACCTTTGCCCTGGACGCGGCCATCGACCGGCTCGAAAGGCACGCGGACGGTTGGCGGATCTTCGCGACCGGGACCACCCACCCCGTGGCGTTCACCTTCGAGGCGGACGTCCTCGTCGCGGCCACCGGGTTCACCACGCCGTTAGCCGACCTGCGCGCCCTGGGGCTGAAGACGTTCAGCCACGACCGCATCCCGTCGCTGACGCCCTTCTGGGAGAGCGCCACTGTTCCGGGCGTCTACTTCGGCGGGACCGCTTCCATGGGGGCGGTGGGGCTGCGCAAGTACGGCCTGGGCAGCCTTTCGGGCGGCGTCGCTGGCTTCCGGCACAACATGCGCATCCTCGCCCTCCACCTGGCGCAGACCTACTTCGGCGTTGACGTGCCAAAACGAGAACTGCGGCCGGACGAGGTGGTTCCCTTCCTCCTCGCCGAGGCCAACGGGGCGCCCGAACTCTGGAACCAACGGGCCTATCTCGCGCGGGTCGTGTCGGTTCAGCCCGACGCGCGGGTCTTCGACGAAGGGGTCCTGCCGCTTCAATACTTCCTCGACAGCAGTGGTCCCGACGCCGTCGCCATCACGGTGGAGACCGATGACCACGGCGAACACCGGCCGGCGGCGTACGTGCGGCAGCGCGGCGCCATCAACGAGGTTGTGCTCCCCGGTGACCCCTTGCTGAACTTCGACGGTCAGGAGCACCACGCCAGACTGGCCGAGGTAGTCAGACCGCTACTTCCCCCTGCCAGCCTTTGAAGAACACCTCATCGCCGCCGCGTCCCGGCGGCATGAATCCCGGGTGGGGAGGTCGAAGCAGAAGGCCCATGCCCTGGTAGAACCAGCGGCAGGAATCGGGTGCCGCGGCACGGAACCCCGCGGCCGATCGTCTGGTCTTCATCCAGGAGGTGCTCCGGTGAGTACCCCGACGGCCCCGCCGGCCGCGCGCCACCCCTCCGCCTCCCCCGTCTCTCGCGGCCGAGAGTGGGCCTCCCTGATCACCAGCGCCCTCGCCGTCTGGATGGGCGTGCATGCGCTGCGCAGTTTCTGGTCGATGATCGTCTGGAATGTCGCGGAGGACCGGTCGCCGCCGCAGATCGCCTTGATCGCCCTGGTGTTCTGGGGCATCGGCCTGCTGGCCTGGCTGGCGACGCGCTGGTTCGGCGGGCCGGAGCCGGCGCTGCGCTTCGGCGGTCTGTTCGCGCTCGCCTACGTCGCGAACCAGGCCGTCTCGCACTATCTGCTGACCCCGGCCTTAGGGATCGCCGGAGGGGTGCTCTGGTTGTGGTTTCTGCCAGCCCTGATCGTTGGCCTGGCGCGGCGCGGATCGACGGGCGTCCTCATGTCGGGGATTCTGCTGGGGCTGGCGGCCCAGGTGGCGCTCCAGGCGGCGCTGCACGGCCTCGATATGCCGGTGCTGCACGGCATCCGTCCGGGGATCATCGGTCTGCTCCTTGCCGCAGCCCTGTACTCTAGCCTGCGTGCCGCGGTCGGGTCGGTCGCCGGAACTCCCCGCGCCCAGGGTGGTGAGGCGGCCCCCGGATGGGGCCTGGCGGCCCTCGGTCCCTACCTCCTGCTGCAATTCACGCTCTTGACGAATCCGGGGAGGATCGCGGCCCTGACGGGGTGGGATCTCGCCGCGGCGGCGGGGTATGTTCTCCTGGGTCTGGTCGTCGCGGGCGCGGTGCTGCTTTGGTCAACACCCCCCACGCTCCGCGGCATCGCTGGCCTGCTCGCTGTCATTGCGCTGACCCGGCCCGCGTGGCTGACAGGAAACGGCATCTGGTTGCTGTTTGCCGCACAGGTCTTCGTGACCTTGGCGATGGCCGCGGCCCTGGCGCCCGCGCCCGGCGGTCGCTCCGGCCGGGTGTTTGGCGGAATCGTCGTTGCCGCCATGCTGTTCTTCGTCATGATGTTCCTCTACTACCGCCGCTACGGCTGGCCGGAACTCTGGTCCGTGATGGCCGCCCTCGCTGTGCTGCCGGCGATTCTGACCCGCCCGACCGTCACGGTCGGCGCGGCTCGTCAGGCGCTTGCCGCGACCCTCGTCGTGGCCGTCGTGGGCGTTGCGCTGTCATACGTCGGGCCCCGCCGTCCCACGGTCGCATCGGTCGCCCCGGCTGAACTCAAGGTCCTCGACTACAACATCCACGAGATCTTCAACGTCTGGAGCGTGCCCGATCCCGAGGCCGTCGCCCGGGTGATCGAGCAGTCCGGGGCGGACCTGGTGGGATTGCAGGAAGTCGGGCGGGGCTGGAACATCAACGGCGGTCCGGACCTGGTCGCCTGGCTGCGCTGGAGGTTCCCCCAATACCGGGTGATCTTTACGCCGCTGCTCGGCGATCTGGTCGGCATCGCCATCCTCAGCCGCTATCCCGTACCGGAGACCGGCTCGCTGCGCTACGCGAAGCGGAAGAGCCGCCTCCCCTACGGCCTGCAGTGGGCGACGATCCCGACGGCGGCGGGCGACCTGTTCTTCACCAACACCCACCTCTCTCCTTACCCCGGCTTCGAGCAGGACCGGCTCGCGCAGGCCAACGACCTGCTGAAGTTCTGGCTGGGGCGGGACCGGACCATCGTCGTCGGGGACTTCAACGCCGGACCGGGAGAGGAGGCCATCAAGTTGATCCTGGCGGCGGGACTGGTGGACGTCTCCGCGGCGCACGGGTTGGCCGAGGCGTTCACCTACCCGTCGGCCGACCCCTCCGAGCGGCGGGATTACATCTTCTCCTCGCGGGAGGTGGAATCGCTGACCGCCGTCATCCCCAAGACGACGGCGTCGGACCATTTGCCGTTTGAGGCGCGGGTGCGGCTCCGCTAAGCGATCGCGGGAAGGACGCTAGCCGGTGCCGCCGTGCCGGCGGAGGATCTCGGCGACCTCGTGATGGCCGTTGTCCAGGGCCAGGCGCAGCGGGGTCCGGCGATTGTAGTCCGGGGCGTCGACGTGGCCCCCGCGGGCCAGCAGCCACTCGACCATGGCCGTCTGTCCGAAGGCCGCCGCGCCGTGCAGTGCGGTATTGCCGCCCTTGCCAACGTTCACGTCCGCCCCACGAGCGAGGAGCAGTTCGGCGACGTCGATGCGCCCGCGGATGGCCGCGTGGTAGAGGACGGAGATGCCGTGGGCGCCCGTCGCGTGGGCCTGGCGTGGGTCCGCCTCCAGCATGGCGCGCACGCGGTCGGTCATGCCCAGCATTGCCGCCGCGCAGATATCGATCGGCGCCCCGGCCGCCAGGAGAAACTGCGCCACGCCCTCCGCTCCGGTGTGCGCCGCCGCCCCAAGCGGCGTCTCGTCCCATCGGGCGCGCCCCTGCAGCAGATCGGGGTGCTGGGCCAGCAACTCCTTCGCCCGGTCCAAATCGCCGTGGGAGGCGCCCACGAACTCGTCGATGAGGTCCTGCGGCAGCGCCATTAACTTCCGTTCAGCAGGCCCCGCAGTCGCGTGAGGGAGCGCGCCAGGACGCGGGAGACGTGCTTCTGGGAGATGCCGATGCGCTGCGCGGTCTCCACCTGCGTGAGCCCGCCGAAGAACAGGTAGTAGACCACCCGCCGCTGCAGCCGGTTGAGACGCTCGATCGCCTGATAGAGCACAATCTTATCCTCGATCGGCAGGTGGAACGACACGTACGCCCGATGGCGGATGCGGCGGTGGTTGAACGCAAATTGCTCCTCGTCCTCGCCCGCATCCAGCGAGACCGTCCGCACCGCCTCGCGCACCTTCAGGAGTTCGCGGAGGCCCTCCTCCTGAATGTTCAACTCGACGGCCAGATCCTCCAGGCTGGGGAACCGGCCCTCCTCGCTGAGGGCGCGGCCCACCGCCTCCTCGATCCCCCGGTTCAGGCGCCGCAGCCAGCGCGGCTGGCGGATCGTGTCCCGGTGGTCCCGCAGGTAGTGGCGGACCTCGCCGCGGACGAGATGGCCGGCGTACGTCTTGAACTTCGTCCCGCGCGTTGGATCGAAGAGTTCCAGCGCCGTGAGCAGGCCGACGTATCCCACCTGCCGCAGGTCGTCCACGGGGACTCCGGCGAAGTTGAAGTCCAGGAGGGTGCGCTCGATCAATGGGGCGTAAGTGCGAACGATGCGCTCGCGCAGCGCCGGGTCACGCGTGTGAGCGTACTGCGCCGGCAACGCGTCCGCGTCATCCGGGGGGTCAGGGGCCGCAAGCCGGACGGACCAATCACTCCGTCTTTGATGTGTGGCCATCTGCCGCAATCGCGCTCCGACGAAAGGTGTCAACCATTCATGCATGCCCGTCCGGCGGGCCGGGTAGACGCTTCGACCAGGGCTCCCCGGCTCCTCCGAGCCACCCCGAGCGGAGGCGTAGAACCCGCGCCCGGCCCGCGCTCCGCTCGCTAGATTTGACACGACCGTTACACGAACCCCGTATCCATTAAGCGTATTGCACGCGGGCCGAATTCGGCCTATCGAGGGGGAGCGGATGAAACTCAGGTGGCTGATCATTGGAGTGATCGTCGCGGGGCTCGCGTTCGCCGCGGCGCCGGTGGTGCCGGCGCAGGCCCAGGCGAAGCGGGTGATCCGCATCGTGGCGACGTCGTATAAGTATGAGCCGAACCTGATTCAGGTGCGGCAGGGCGAGATGGTGGTGCTGCAGTTGGTCAACGAGGACCCGGAGAAGCGGAATCACAGCATTGCCGCGGAGCTCTTCACCAAGATCCCGGTGACGGCGAGGGGAGACGTCTTCCGCACGGGCGTCTTCGAGGACCGGCGCTTCTTCGCCGTGGAGCCGGGGAAGCAAGCGGAGATCGAATTCGTCGCCAGTACCCGCGGCTCATTCGCGTTCTTCTGCGGGATCTCCAACCACGCCGCGCTCGGACAGGTGGGGGCGATCAACGTCCTGCCGCCCCAGTAGGCCGCAGACCAATTCCCCTGGCAACAGCAAGAGGGACGCGGAGGTTCGCGTCCCTCTTCAACTTTTCTGGTTCTCGCCGTTGACTCCAGCCCAGCGGCAGCGTGGAACGACCCTCGTGGAGGACATCGGGAAGCCCGGCCCAGACGCGGTTTCCGCGTTTGGGCCGTCTGGATTGTGGCGGGCCCGGAGGGATTCGAACCCTCAGCCTACGACTTAGAAGGCCGTTGCTCTGTCCATTGAGCTACGGGCCCTGAAGAATCTCCCATCCTGCTGAACGTAGTATACTGCATCGACTTCCGACCAGCAGAGGGCAGCGACCGCCAGCGGTTCACGCCGCCAGCCGGAACAGGCCTCCCACGCGGGTCTCCAGCCACTGGCGCGCCGCCTGAATCACGCGGTCGTCGTCGGTACCGAAGGTCCCCTCTTCCGCCTCCACCTCGGTCTGCGGGAGGATCCCGCGGCCGTCCACCAGGATGCCGTTGGGCGTGAGGTACTGCGCCACCGTCAGCTGCAGCACGGCCCCGCCGGGGAGTCGCCGGAGCTCCTGCACCGTCCCCTTGCCGTAGCTGCGCGTGCCGATCACCGGCTGGCCCGCGTCCTGCAGGGCCCCCGCCACCATCTCCGCCGCGCTGGCGGTGCGCTTGTCCACGAGGACCACCACCGGGCCGGTGAACTTGAACCCGCCGGGGTTGACGTTCAGCCGGGTGCGCTGGCCGGTCTTGCCCACCAGCGTCGTCACCGTGCCCCGCGGCAGGAAAACGCTCGCCACGGTGATGGCCTCGTCGAGAAACCCGCCGGGGTTGCCCCGCAGATCGAAGATCAGCCCGCGCGCGCCCTGGCGCTGCAGTTCCGCCACGACCGCGGTGACCTCCTCGCCCGCGCCGTCGTCGAACTCTTCCAGCCGCAGGTACCCGACGCCGCCCGACAGGCGAAATGTCGTCTGCCGCAGGCCGATGATCTCCCGCACCAGCGTGATCGCCAGTTCGCCCCCGCCCCGGCGGATGCGGACGACGACGGAGGTCCCGGGGAGCCCGCGCAGGCGGTTGACGACCTCCTGCGGCGGCATGCTGATCGTGGAGCGCCCGTCGATCTCCATGAGGATGTCGCCGCGCTGCAGGCCGGCCCGCTGCGCGGGGCCGCCGTCGATCACCTCGACGACGATTGGCGGGTGCACCTCCAGGTCCAGGACGATACCGACCCCGCTGTACCCGGCGGGCCGCGTGTCCCGGCGTCCCGTGGCCGGGAGGACCAGGCGCGTGAAGGGATCGCCCACCACGCGCAGCATCCCGGTGATCGCCGCGTAGCCCGCGTCGCGCGCCGCCGCCGCCGTGCCCAGGCGCCGTCCCACCGCGGCAACGGCCTCGCGCACAGCTTCCAGGTCGCGCGCGTCCTGACCGGTCAGGGTGACGGACTGCGGAGGCAAGCCCCGGCTGCGCAGGTACTCGTTCAGCCCGGCGACGGCGCCCTGCAGGAGATCACGCGGCGCTACGGGGCGGAGATATTCCTGGACGACGAACAGATACACCGCTTCGAAGGCGTCGGCGCCGACGGCGCCAATCTGCGCGGCGGCGGGAGCCGGAACCCAGGCTCCCAGCAACAGGATTAAGACGAGAGAAGGGACCAGTTGGCGGCGCATGGCCTCAGGCCACCCGCCGCACCGTGAGGAAGGAGAGCAGCAGCGCGCTCAGCAGCAGGACACCCGCGGCTCCCGCGGTCAGGTTCGTCACTTCGGTGGGCCTGCTCTCCCACCCGATCACCCGGCCCAGGTGCCGGTAGGCCTGCCGCAGCGCCGCCGCCGATGTCGTGCGGTAGTAGGAGCCGCCCGTGATTTCGGCCATCTCCCTGAGTGTCTCCTCGTCCAGCCGCACCCAGATGGAGCGCCCGCCCAGGTTGAGGAACGTCCCCTCCGGCGTGCCGACGCCGACCGTATAGACCTTCACCTGCTGCTCCCGGGCGATCCGCGCCGCGTCGTGCGGCAGGATCCCCCGATTGCTTTGCCCATCTGACAGCAAGACCACCGTCGCCGACGGCAGGGACAGGCCCGGGGTCGGCGGCGGGTTGAAGGGGTCGCTCGGCCGCGCTCGGCCGGGCAGCGCCCACACCGCCTCCAACAGCCCGTCGCCGATGGCCGTGGCGAACTCGGTGCTGAGCAGGTCGATGGCATCCCGCACCCGCGCGTGATCCGCGGTTGGCGGGACGATCAGCGTGGCGTAGGAACTGAACGTGACCAGCCCGACCTTCAGTCCCGGCGGGAGCACGCGGACAAATTCCTGCGCCGCCGTCTTGGCGGCGTCGATCCGCGAGGGCGCGACATCCTGCGCCAGCATGCTGCGGCTGATGTCCATGGACAGCACGACCGTGACCTTGTTGGACGGCACCGGCAGCGGCGCCACGGGACGAGCCAGCGCCACCAGGAGCACCGTGATCGCGATCAGGTAGAGGGCCGCGGGGAGGTGGCGCCGGATCCGGCCGCCGCGGGCCATCGCCGCTGCCAACAGCGGCGCATTCGGAAACGCCACCGGGTGCGGCGACGGACGCCGCTGCAGGCGCACGTAGCCCGCGACCAGCAGGGGCACGAGCAGCAGGCCCCACAACAGCACCGGCCAGACGAAGGGCAGGCTCATGGCAGCCGCCGGAACCAGATCATCGAGAGCAGGCCGCCGGCCAGCATCAGCACCCCCGCCGCGCCGGCGACGAGCGAGGTCATCTCGGTGCGCCGCCGCTCCCAACCGATGGAGCGGCCGAGTTGCCTGTAAATGCGCCGCAGATCCTCCAGGTTGGCGGCGCCGAAGTACTCCCCGCCCGTCTGGCGGGCGACCTCCTGCAGCATCGTCGGGTCAAACGGCACCAGGACCAGCTGGTTCTGGTAGGTCATCACCGTGCCGCCCTGCTGCCCCAGCCCGAGCGCGTAGATCTTGACCTTCGCCTCCGCCGCCAGCGCCGCCGCAGCGCGCGGGTCGGCACCGAGGTTCGAGACGCCGTCGGAGAAGATCAAGATCGCCGCCGGCGGCAGTTCGCTCACGGATGGCGGTGGGGCCGGCGGACCGGGGACGGGTGTCGGCGCCGGAGCCGGCACCTGCGGCCCCTGCTGCGGCACGGGGCCGCGCAGCCGCTCCAGCCGGTCACCCAGGAATTCCTTCCGCAGCGGCAGGACGCGCAGCGCCTCCAGGATGGCGGAGCCGACGGAGGTAGCCTGCTGCGGCTGCAGCCGGTTCAGCGCCTCATCCAGTGCCTGCCGGTCGGTGGACGGGGGCACGAGCACGGTACCGTAATCGCTGAAGGCGATCAGCCCGATGCGGGCGCTGGGGGGCATCGCCTTGACGAAATCGCGCGCCGCGTTCTTGGCCGCCTCCAGCCGGTTCGGCTTCACGTCTTCCGCGATCATGCTCTTGCTGGTGTCGATGGCAATCACCACGGCCGCGCGGTTCACCGGCAGCGGGATTGCGGCGATCGGCCGGGCCATGGCCAGCACCAGCAGCAGGACGGCGCCGAGATAGATCGCCACCGGCAGATGGCGCCGCCAGGCGCTGACGGGAGCGACCAGGTAAGGGAGGAGATGGCTGTCGGCCAGGCGTTCCTGCATCCGCCGCTGCCGACGCAGCACGGCCAGGTACGCCCACACCAGCAGCGGCAGGGCCAGCAGGGCCCAGAGCATCACCGGCCAGGTGAACGCCATCGTCCTCGCTGCTTTCGATAGGTGACGAACTTCACCAGCGGGTCCACCATCGCCCCCGCGGTGGAGAGTTCCAGCGTGTCCACCCGCGCCCGGCGCAGCGCATCGCGAATCCTCGTTTGCTGGGCCGCCACCAGGTCACGGTAGGCGGTGCGGACGCGACGGTCCGAGGTATCGACCCAGGTCTGTTGACCGGTCTCGGGATCGCGGATAGGGATGACGCCGACGTCGGGCAATTCCTCCTCCGCCGGATCACGGATCCAGACCGCGATGACGTCGTGCCGCTGCCCCAGGTCGCGCAGCGGTCCATCCCACCCCGGTTGGGTCAGAAAGTCGCTGATGACAAAGACCAGGCGGCGCCGGCGGAGCATGCGGCCGGCGTGGCGCACCGCCGCGCCCAGGTCGGTGAGGCCCCCCTCCCCTATCGCCGTGCGGTTCAGCACCTGCAGGATCCGCAGCGCCTGCACCCTGCCGGCGCGCGGCGGGATCACCGGGAGGTGCCGGCCGGGAAAGGCCAGGCACCCCACCTTGTCCCCGTGCCGCGTGATGATGTACGCGGCCACCGCGGCGAACTCCGCTGCGACTTCCCGCTTCAGATGTCGGCGCGTGCCGAAGCCCATTGAGGGCGAGAGGTCGACCAGCAGCCAGGCCGTCAGTTCGCGCTCTTCGAGATACTGCCGGATGAAGAGGCGGTTCATCCGCGCGGTGACGTTCCAGTCGATGCGCTTGATCTCGTCGCCGGGCTGATATTCGCGGACCTCGGCCAGGTCGAGGCTGGGACCGTAGAAGATGCCGCGGTAGTCGCCGAAGAGGAATCCGTCCAGGCGGCGGATGACTTTGAACTCGAGACGCCGGAGGACCTTCTCCGGCGTTTCCATTACGGCCATCGCGACTCTCCTGTCGGTAGTCCTTCGCCGCCTACCCCGTCGTGGCCGGGGGGACCACCTCTCCTGCCCGGCCTTCGTAGGGGTCGCCGATGTGCACGCGCGGGGCGGCGACGGCCTCCAGGATGCGCCCGACCAGCGCGTCCGGGGTGACCTCGTCCGCCAGCGCCTCGTAGGAGAGGACGAAGCGGTGGCGGATCACCTCGGCGGCCACGTCGCGGACGTCTTCCACCATCACGTACTCCCGCCCCCGCAGCAACGCCAGGGCCTTCGCGCCCAGGATCATGTTCACCGAGGCGCGCGGGCTGGCGCCGTAGGCGATGTACTTGGCGATTTCGGGGAGGCCGTACTCGCCGGGCCGGCGCGTCGCCGTGGCTAGGGTCACGGCGTAATCCATCACCTTGGGATCGACGTAGATCGCGTCGGCCAGGCGCTGCATCGCCAGCAGGTCGTTGCTGTGGATCACCGGCGCCAATTCCGGCAGGCTGGTCGTCACCCGCTCCACCACGTCCATCTCCTCATGGTAGGACGGGTAGGTGATGACCACTTTGAACATGAAGCGGTCCACCTGCGCCTCGGGCAGCGGGTACGTCCCCTCGCTCTCGATGGGGTTCTGGGTGGCCAGCACCAGGAAGGGCTCGGGCAGCGGGAAGGTCTGTTTGCCGATCGTGACCTGCCGCTCCTGCATCGCCTCCAGCAGCGCCGACTGCACCTTGGCCGGGGCGCGGTTGATCTCGTCGGCCAGCACCAGGTTGGCGAAGACCGGTCCCTGTTCGACGTCGAACTTGCCGGTGTGCTGGTTGTAGATGCGCGTGCCGATCAGGTCGGCGGGGACCAGGTCCGGCGTGAACTGGATGCGTTTGAACTGGCAGTCGATCACCCGGGCGGTGGTCTTGATCGCCAGGGTCTTCGCCAGGCCGGGCACGCCCTCGATCAGGATGTGCCCCCGCGCCAGCAGCCCGACTAGGATGCGCTCGAGCATCAGGTCCTGGCCGACGATGACGCGTTTGATTTCGTAGAGGACCTGCCGCATTCCAGCGGATGCCTGCTGGATGGCCGACAGTGAGGTGGTCACGGGAAACCTCCGCAGATTTGCCTCACTCTATCACTACCCGCTTTGGGGGGTCAAGGCGACGTCCTGGATGTGGGACGCCGCTGGCCCGGGAAAAGTTCCGGCCGGCGCGTTACGGAGTCTGGTAGTTGATGCCGCCGGTGGCGTTGACCGTGACCGTCCCGTTACCTGTGGAATTCTGGATCGTAATGGTGTGCGCGGCATCGGGCTGCCCGAAGGCGGAGAAGGTGACGATGTCGTTGGCCGTCACGGTGACGTCGTCCGGGAGCCGCGCATTCTCCGCGAAGGTGCCGCCGGCGATGACGTAGGCAGAGGACGCCGCGGTGAAAGTGACGGTGTACTGGATGCGCGCCTCCTTGGCCCGCTCCTGCCCCTCCCGCAGGTCGGTGGCCACCTGGACGATGCCGTAGCGCAGACGCTGCTGGGCGACGTGGCCGCGCCACGCGCTGAACGAGAGCCCCAGGACGACGGCGATCAGGCTGAGGACGACAACCATCTCCAGGATGGTAAACCCCGCTGTGGACCG
>Ga0209618_1000289_pt1 | contig 11402 bp, 10 predicted proteins | sample Rifsed13ft3_FD_184007 | JGI IMG/M metagenome (GOLD analysis project Ga0209618, IMG submission 184007) | Soil microbial communities from Rifle, Colorado, USA - sediment 13ft 3 (SPAdes) (version 2) | ecosystem: Environmental > Terrestrial > Deep subsurface > Rock core/Sediment | place: Rifle... | reverse complement strand
CGTGGGCAAAGGCGGTGCGGTCCACGGCGAGCGCCGTGCCCGCCGGGACCGCGTGGGCCCTCGCCGCCTGCTGGATGACGGACCCGAGGCGCCCTGCCTCCGCGTGCAGCAGGCCCGACGCGCTCGTCAGCTCTTGGGACTTGAGGGAGTTACTACAGACCAGCTCGGCCAACAGGTCGGTCTGATGCGCCGGGGTGCCGGCGGTCGGTCGCATCTCGAAGAGGCACACCGGCACACCCCGTTCGGCCGCTTGCCAGGCCGCCTCTGCACCCGCAAGGCCACCCCCCACGATGGTCACACACGCCTTGGGCTTCACGGATCCGATTATGCCCCGGGCTTGCGGTAATTGCAATCCACCGTCGCGCACTTGAGCTCAAGACCCTGACGGGTCCGGTGCTGGACGAGGAAGGGGGCACCACATTGAGGGCACGGCTCGGGGATCGGCCGATTCCAGAGGACGAAGGTGCACTCGGGATACCCGGTACAGCCGTAGAAGGACCTGCCCCGTTTGGAGCGGCGCTGGGTCAGGGCTTTACCGCACCGGGGGCACTTGACATCGATGGGAAGCGGTCTGACGGTTCGGCACTTCGGGTAGGCGGAACAGGCCAGGAAGCGGCCATACCGGCCGTGGCGAATCACCATCGGGGCGCCACAGGTCTCGCATTTCTCATCCGTCGGTTCCGGCGCCACCCTTTCCTTCCCTTCGAGGCGGAGGACGTTCCGGCAGTCCGGGTAGCCGCTACACGCCCAGAAGAGTCCGTACCGCCCCCGCTTCAACACCATGGGGCGCCCGCACTGCTCGCACACCTTGGTGTCGTTCGCCGTTGACCGATCACCGTCAACCGCGCCCTGACTCTCGTCTCCCCGGTCATCGGTCGCCGGTATGCGGTCATCGGGGGTCACCAGTTCGCGGGTGTTCTTACACTCCGGGTAGGCGGAGCAGGCCAAGAACTTTCCGAACCGTCCCCAGCGGATGACCATGGGGCTCCCGCACTTCTCGCAGGTCTCCTCCGTCTTCTCTTCAAGCGCCTTGAGGTTTTCCATCCCGGTCTTCGCCTGCTCCAGCCACTTGGAGAAGGCCCCATAGAAGCGCCGCATCTCCTCGAGCCAGTCGACCTTCCCCTCCTCGATCTCATCGAGGACCGACTCCATCCTCGCCGTGAACTCGTAATCCATAATCCGTGGGAAGCTCTTGACCAGCAGATCGACCACCACTTCTCCCACCTCGGTCGGCCGAAATTTCCCCTTCTCCTTAATGACGTAATCGCGATTTTGAATGACCTGCACGATGGGCGCGTAGGTGCTGGGCCGGCCGATGCCCCTCTCCTCAAGGTCCTTGACCAAGGTGGCCTCGGTGTACCGCGGGGGTGCCTGGGTGAAATGCTGCTGGGGGTCCAGAGATCCGAGCGTCAGTACCTCCCCTGCGTGAAGGGAGGGCAGCGCCATCTCTCCGTCGGCCTCGCCATCGCCGTTGGCCTCCTGCCCCTCGTCCGTTCGGCGCTTCATCCCCTCGTCGGTCCCCTCCACGTAGAGCCGCATGAACCCCTCAAATCGCGTCACACGCCCCGTGGCGCGGAGCAGGAAGCGCCCTGCCTCCACCTCCACCGTGGTCACGTCAAAGAGGGCCGCGGGCATCTGCGAGGCGACGAAGCGATTCCAGATCAGGGTATAGAGGTTGAGCTGGTCTTTCGTGAGGTAGCGGGCCACACTCGCGGGATCCCGCAAGACCGAGGTGGGCCTGATGGCCTCGTGGGCCTCCTGGGCCGCCTTGGCGCTCTTGTATACGGGGGGCCGCTCGGGAACATATTCGGCGCCAAATCGCTCGGTCAGGTAGCGGCGGGCTTCTTGCACCGCCTCGTCCGACACCCGGGGGGAGTCCGTCCGCATGTAGGTGATGAGACCCACGGACCCCTCCTCCCCCAGCTCGATCCCCTCGTAGAGCTGCTGAGCAAGGCTCATGGCCCGCCGGGCGGTCATGCGGAGCTTTCGCACCGCCTCCTGCTGAAACTTGGAGGTGGTGAAGGGGGGAACGGGATGACGGCGCCGCTCCCGGGTGCTGACCTCTTTGACCCGAAAGGGCTGCTGCCGAAGCTCTTCGACCAGGGCGTGGGCCTCGGCCCCGGTGTGGATCTCGATCTTTTCCCCGTTCATCCTGGAGAGGCGGGCCCGAAACTCCGGCGGCGCCCCGGCGGCGAGCAGGGCATCGATGGACCAGTACTCTTGGGACACAAAGGCGCGAATCTCGAGCTCGCGATCGACGATCAGCCGAAGCGCCACGGACTGGACCCGACCAGCGCTCAGCCCACGCCTGACCTTCTCCCAGAGCAGTGGGCTCACCTGATATCCGACGAGACGGTCGAGAATACGGCGCGCCTGTTGGGCCTCGACTTTTTTGAGATCGAGCGAGCCGGGATGGGCAAAGGCCTCTTGGACGGCCCGCCTGGTCACCTCATGGAAGACGACCCGATGTACCGCCTTCTTCGGTGGCTTCAGCTCTTGGACGAGATGCCACCCGATGGCCTCCCCCTCCCGATCCGGATCGGTGGCCAGATAGATGGCCTGAGAGTTCCGGGCCGACTTGCGCAGCTCCTCCACCACTTTCTCGCGCCCCTTCAGCACCTGGTACTGCGGCTTGAAGTTCCGCTTCGTATCCACCGCGAGCCGATTCGGCGGCAGATCCCGGACATGGCCATACGAGGCCTTGACCACATACCCCTTTCCGAGAAACTTCGTGATGGTCTTGGCCTTGGCCGGCGATTCCACGATGACGAGCGATTTCGGCACGACTATTGTTCCTCCTGTGAATGGCTATCAGCTATCGGCGATCGGCTGTCAGCAAAAACTTCCAGCCATAATACCATGAAGGCTCATGTGCTTACTTGCTTCGCCGTTTTCCCTCTTGCTGACCGCTGCCTGCTGACTGCTGACCGCTCCAGGGGTCGGTGGCGCGAACGAACGTCTTGCCGGTGAGCTGCTTCACCCACCCCTTCATCTCTAGCGCAAGCAGGGACGCGGCCACCGCGGGGGCCGGGAGTTTCGCACCGGCGATGACGGCGTCGATATGGACCGGCTCCTCTCCGAGCAGCTCGAGCACCCGGCCTTCTTCCCCTTCGAGCGGCGGAAGGGACGGCATCGGGGCAACCGCCTCCGGCGGCATGTCAGTCGGGATCCGCAACTCTTCTACAACGTCCTCCCACCCCTCGGTGAGCTTGGCCCCCGCCTTGATCAGCCGGTGAGACCCCTGGCTCAGCCGGCCCTTGGCCATCCCTGGGACCGCGAAGACTTCCCTCCCCTGCTCCAGTGCATGATTCGCCGTGATGAGGGCGCCACTCTCCACCGACGCCTGGACCACGATGACCCCCAGGGAGAGTCCGCTGATCAGCCGATTCCGTTGGGGAAAGTTCCCCTTCAGAGGAGCAGTCCCCAGAGGAAACTCGCTCAACAGCGCTCCCTGCGCTGCGATCGCCTTCGCCAGTGTCTCATGCTCCGCGGGATAGGTGATATCGGCCCCCGATCCCAGCACGGCGATGGTCCGCCCGCCGGCCCTGAGCGCCCCCCGATGAGCGGCCGCGTCGATCCCCCTGGCCAACCCGCTGACGATGGTCAGCCCTCGCATCGCCAGGTCGAAGGCGAGGCGATCGGACACCCCCCGACCATACGGTGTGGCGTTTCTAGACCCGACAATGGCGACCGCCCTCCGGTCCCGATCCTCCCAGGTGCCGCGAATGTACAGCACGGGCGGGGGCTGGGCGATCTCCCGAAGAAGGGCGGGGTACTCTGCGTCCCGGAGCGTGATGAACCGGAGACCCCGCGCCGCCATCCGCTTTCGCTCCCGAGCGACCGTCTCCTCCGCAGGAAAAGAGCAGATGGCCCTCGCCGTGACGGGACCGATTCCATGCACACTCTCCAGCGCCTTGAGCGGAGCCTTGAGGATGCGTCGCACGCTTCCGAAACGCTCCAAGAGCAGCGCAAAGGCGGCCGGCCCTACGTGGGGCACCATGTTGAGTGCCAGCCATGCCTCTTGCTCTTGCATTGCGCCCTTCTTCCGAGATCAATAATCCTCACAGTGTATAAGGTTCGCATTATACCCGGGGAAGGGGGGGAGTCAAGTAGAGCAGTCGGCAGCCCACAGGCTAGAACGCTAGAAGGCTAGAACGCTGGGAAGCGGGAAAGTCATGATCGCTAGAGCCTGCTAGCCTTCTGGCGTACTAGCATCCCAGCCTACCAGCCTGCTAGCCGCTCGCGGTTAGGGCATCTTCCGGAACAGGACGAGTCGCTCACCCACACGCAGATCGATGTCGGACGAGACCAGCAGCCCCGTGGCCGCCTGGGCAGAGGTTCGGATCACCACCAGTTGCCCCTGCTTAGTCGGCGCCAGGGGAATCGTCTGACCGCTGGCTGGATGGATGCCCACCCCAGACATCCGATAGATGCTGAACTCATCGCCGGGGACAATCCCGTGCTCCTGCCCGACATCCATATAGATGATGTCCCCCTGCCCCATTGCATCGGCGTCGTCCTTGGAGCCCACGATGTATCCCCCCAGGCGAATATCGGTTGCCTGGCTCACGCTTCTCTGGGGGGGCATCAACTCCTTCGCCTCCACCAGCAGGTCTCCGGTGGCCAGGTCTTCACAGTTGTACTTGACCTTCGCCCGGGGCGCCGCTCCCGTGGTACTGACGATCTCTAGCGTGCCCAAGGTCCTCACCTTGACCCCCACCCGAGCGCCCGTCGCGGGGTGTGCAACCGCTGTGGTTGGGCGGACCACGTGGAACCGATCTCCCCGCTGGACCTTTCGGCCACCGAGATCCACAAAGACGTCATCGTAGTACCAGTGCCGAATGTTCTGTGCATCGAGCGGCCGAACGATCCGGCCCGCGCGAACGATCTCTTTGGGCTGCGCTACGAAGCCGCTGCACTCCAGGGCCGCCTGGGGAATTGCGAGAACTGGGCGGGCCGCCGGGAGCTTGATACCGTCTTCCGGCCTCGTGACCGCCGCTACATCAGGTGGAGGAGCAACCTCAGCCGGGGGGGCCGCCTCCACCGGAGGTGCGATGGGCGGAGGAACCCGCTCCTCGCCGACGGGAGGCACCGGGGGGGCCTCCGCCAGCGGCCGAGGGGGCGGGGCGAATCCCGGGATGGTCAGGGGATCACCGGGGAAGATCCGGTTGGGGTCGGTGACAAAGGGGTTCTCTTTCCAGATCTGCGGCCACAGACGAGGGTTGTCGAGATAGCGGCCGGCAATCGCCCACAGGGTATCACCCTGCCGGACATGGTGGACCCCTTCCGGAAGCGTCTCCGGCCTCTTCGTCTGCTCCCCACCAGGGGCAGCCTCTTGGGCCGCGACCTGCCCCATCAGCAGCCAGGTCATGACCAAGAAGCTCAGCACTCCGCGTATCCGCTCTCTCTTCATCATCCTCTGCTCCCCCTGTGTTTTGGCCCTTCCGCCTTTCTTTCTTTCCCACGCGCTTCCGATCCGAGAGGCCCGATCTCGCGCGCCGTTCGAGATGGTTGCGGGCTAGTGCAAGCTTTGTGCCTGTTTCTTGACCCTTACCGCCTGCCGGCGGGTCCGCATACGCCACTCGTAGACCAGCGCCGAGGCGACAAAGATGGAGGAATAGCTCCCCACGATGATCCCGATCGTCAGGGCCAGGGAAAAATCACGGAGGACGTCGCCTCCGAACAGGAGCAGCGCGAGGACCGCAAGCATGACCGTCACCGAGGTCATGATGCTCCGACTCAGGACCTCATTGATGCTCACGTTGATGATCTCGGCGAGCGTGCCACGCCGTCGGGCCCGGAGGTTCTCCCGGATCCGGTCGAAGACCACCACCGTATCGGTGAGCGAATACCCGGCCAGCGTCAGGAGGGCCGTGACGATCAGCAGGGTGATCTCCTTGTCCAGGAGGAAAAAGATGCCGAGGACTACCAGGACATCGTGAAACGTCGCCACGGTCGCGGCGACCCCGAACCGGAATTCGAATCGCCACGCGATATAGGTCACAATGCCCACAAGGGAAATCAGGACCGCCCACACGGCCGCCTGCTGCAGCTCCTGGCCGACGACCGGTCCCACCTCGTTGGAGCTCTCCACGACGAACGGGTCCCGGGGAAAGGCCTCCCGCAACACCGCCTCGATCCTGGCCGCGGTGCCGGACGCCGACTCCCCTGAGGATTTCACCCGGATGAAGAGCCGCCTTCCGCCGATGAACTGCTGGAGCTCACTCTCGGCGACGCCACCGGCGGCGAGGACCCTCCGGACCTCGCCGAGCTCCACCGGGTCATCAAAGCGCACCTGGATGGAGGTGCCGCCCGCAAAGTCGATCCCCAGGTCGGCCCGTCCCCGGGCGATCTGGACGCACGCGACGACCCCCAGGAGGACCAGCACGAGCGAGAGGGCGAAGGCACCCCGCCGCATGCTCAGAAAATCGATGTTCGTTTTGCCGACAAATTCCATAGCTCGTCGCCCGCGTCTCCGCGGCGGGCCCTCAGATACTGAGCTGCTTCATTCCCCGAAGGGTCAGCCAGTCGAAGACCACCCTGGTCCCCACGGTCGCCGTAAACAGATTGATGGACACGCCGAGGGCTAACGTCACGGCAAAGCCTCGCACCGGCCCACTCCCAAAGAGAAAGAGGGCTAACGCGGTGATCAAGGTGGTAACGTGCGAATCCAGGATGGCCACCCAGGCCTTGCTGAATCCGCCGTCGATGGCGGAGCGCACCGTCTTCCCGAGTCGCAGCTCTTCACGGATGCGCTCGAAGATCAGGACATTACTATCCACCGCCATGCCAATGGTGAGGGCGATGCCCGCAATCCCCGGCAGGGTGAGCGTCGCCTGGATCCCCGCCAGGACCGCGAGCATCATGAGGAGGTTGAGGAGCAGGGCCAGGTCGGCGAGGATCCCGGACCACCGGTAGTAGAAGCCCATGAAGAGGATCACCACGATCCCGGCCACGATGCTGGCCTGCACCCCGGCCCGGATGGAGTCCTGCCCCAGGGAGGGCCCGACGGTCAGATTGGAGATCACTGCAACCGGGGCCGGCAGCGCACCCGCCCTGAGGACGATCGCCAGGTCCCGGGCCTCCTGCGGGGTGAACCGGCCTTCGATCTGCGCCTGGCCCCCTGGGATCCGCGTCCTAATGACGGGGGCGGAATGGATGTTGCCATCGAGGATAATGGCCAGCCGCCGTCCCACGTTCTTTGTGGTGATCTCGTCAAAGATCCGCGTGCCCGCCCGGTCGAAGGCCAGCGAGACATACGGTTCATTGTTCTCGGAGCTGATCCGCACCTCGGCCGAGGTGATGACGTCCCCGGTGAGCAAGGTCTTCTTCTCCAGCAGGAAGGGGATCCGGCGGACGACGCGTCCCTGCGGATCCAACACCCTCTCGTAGAGGATCTCAGAGCCCTCCGGCACCTTGCCCTGGAGGGCCTCCTCCAGGCTGTGCTGCTCGTCGACCAACTTGAACTCGAGCAAGGCGGTTTTGCCGATGAGTGCGATGGCCCGTTCCGGATCCTTGATCCCCGCAAGCTGGACGATGATTCGACGATCCCCCTCCCGCTGAATCAAGGGCTCCCGGACGCCGAACTCGTCCACCCGGTTCCGGATCTTCTGGACGTTCTGATCCACCGCCCGCTCCTGAATCGCCGCCACCTCGCGCCCGCTCAGCGTCAGCAAGAGCCGGGTCGCCCCTTCCCGGAACCGTGTCATCTCGGGGTACTCCCCCAGGATCCGCTCCAGCTGCCCCAGGGCCTTTTCCTCCCCCACCTCGACAAAGATCTGGTTGGTCCCCCGTCGTTCCAGCACCGCGACCCGGATTCCCTCCCGCTCCACGGCTCGGCGGATCTCCGCCACGCGCCGCTCCACGGCGTTCTCGACTGCCTTGTTCGCGTCCACCTCCAAGACGAGGTGCATGCCCCCCTGGAGATCGAGGCCGAGGTTGATCGGCTCGGGGGCCGGGGCAAGGATCAGAGGCCGCATGTATCGCCACCACCCTGGAAGCGGAGAAAGCCCCGGGATCGAGGGCAGGATGTAGAGAAAGGAAAGGAGGGCAGCCGCGCCAACCAGGCCTGCCCTCCATGCAAGATACCGCTTCACGAGCACTGTCCTTCGCGGGGAACCGGTGCAATCACACCAGCAGTCCGGATGCTCGAAGGCCTAGTGTCGATTCAACTTTTTCCACCCGGCACAGACATGCGATGCCAAGACCAGGCTTCGTTGCCGGAGTTCGGGGCAACGAGGTGGAACGGCACTAGGACACCGCCGGGACCTTCTCGCGGGAGCTTTGGGACCGTCGCCCCGCCTGCTCCACCTTGTGAGGTAACGGCTCGCGCCCGGGCATGATCCCTCGCTTCACCTCCACGATCGACGGGTGAGGACACTGAAAACGGTCGGCAATGTGCCGGACCGCTTGCTCCGGCTTGATCGTCTCCCCACAGGTAAAGATATCCACGGCCGCGTATCGGTACTCCGGCCAGGTGTGGATCGAGAGGTGGGATTCGGCGATGACCACGACTCCACTCACCCCGAAGGGCTTGAACTCGTGGAAGGCCACGTCCACAACGGTGGCCTTGCAGGCCTTGGCCGCCGCGACCAAGATCTCCCGGACGGCGTCAACCTTCTTGAGTAACTCCGGGTCGCACCCGTACAGCTCCACTAAAAGGTGTCTGCCCAGTGCCCTCAATGAACTCCCTCCTTTCACGCGTGCTGCGCGATCTCACCTCCCACCAAAGCGCGAACATCCCCCGTGGACTACACAAACATTCCTTCGCTTATACAACGGTCTGGAGAAATTGCAAGAAAAAAATGCGTTCCGGGATTTCCGGTGACCACGGCCCCCGCCCACCTCCCCATTCGACGAAGGGGCGTCGCTCCCCTCAGGCCTGTGGATGGGCCATTGACGGCCCCTTGGAAGCCTCTCGTGCGCGGCACAGTTATTGCAACCTTCTTCCATGCGCGTGAGGAACTTGAGCGAGAGTGTCCGAAAGGCGGACACAGTCCCGCGCGACGGCGCGGGAAGGATCATCAAGAGTTTACCCGAGAGGCAACGCATGCGCCGAACCGAACGGAGCCCCGAGGCAGGCTTTACCCTCATCGAGCTTGTCGTCGTCACGCTCCTGATAGGGATCTTGGCCCTCTTGGCCATCCCGCGCTTTCCCCAGTACCCCAAGGCAGGGGTGGTCTCGCGGCGACTCCTCTCGGATATTCGCTACGCCAAAGAGCTGTCCACACGGTTGCAGACGATGTCCGGGATCTACTTCATCAGCAGCACCCAATACCGCGTCTTTACGAATAACGATACGAACAACGCCGCCAAGGACCCGCAGACGGGGACGACCTATGAAGTGACCATGTCGGGAAAGCTCTCGGGGGTGACGCTCAGTCAAACGTTTACCAACAGCATCCTGAAATTCGATTCCCTCGGCACCCCCTTGGAAGGCTCCGGCTCCGGGACCTCCCTCGGCGCGGCCAAGAGCGTCACCGTCGCGGGCCCCGGCGGGCCGCGGACCGTGACCATCGAACCGAACACCGGGAAGGTGACTGGGTCATGAAGCTTTCACGACTCTATCGCGATCAGCGAGGCGTCACCCTGATCGATCTCATCATCACCATCATCATCCTGGCGATCGCCGTGCCGCCCATGGTGGGGGTCTTCATCACGAGTACGCGGAACAGCACATTCGGGGTCACCATAGCCCGCGCGAACCACCTGGCCTCGAACCTGTTCGAAGAGATCCGGTCCAAGCGCTGGGATGAAAATACGGGGGCCGCGAGCGCGACCCTTGGACCCGACAGCGGAGAGACCCGTGCCACTTACGATGATGTGGATGACTTCAACGGGCTCGACGAGACCCCCCCGAAGGACTCCCTGGGAGTGACCATGAGCGGTTCCACCGGATTTCGGCAGGAGGTGTGCGTCCGCTATGTGGCCAGCAACGACCTGAACAACAACACCTGCCCCGAGGCAGCCGCGACGTCAAACTATAAGAGGATCAGGGTGAGGGTCACCGATCCCGAAGGGAGAGTCACTGAGCTGGTGACGCTGATCTCGAGCTTTTAATGCAGTACCAACTTGTTAAGGTATCAGGGGGAAGGATGCGGAGGGAGCGCACGCCATTCAGGAAGGGGATCGAGGGGTTCTCCCTCATCGAGATCGTGGTGGTGTGTGTGCTGATTGGCATCATTGCGGCAGTCATCATCCCACCGCTCCATCAGGGGGTGCAGAGCTTCGCGGTTACCGAGGCGCGGGGCGATCTCACCTCCCAGGCGCGACAGGCCGCGACCCGCATGATCCGGGAGCTGCGCAACATCCAGAAGAAGGCCGACAACACCCCCAACATCACGGCCGCCAACGCCGCCAGCATCACCTTCGTCGATGTCCTGGACAACACCATCACCTTTTCCCTTTCGGGGAGCACGCTACAGCGGAACTCGAACGCTCTTGTTGACCAGGTCTCGAGTCTCCAGTTTCGGTACTTCAACGGGAGCAATACCGAGCTGCCTGTGCCCCTGAGCGCCCCCGACCTCGCCCCCGCCAGCGTCGACGACGTCGACGACATCAGGAGGATCATGGTGACCCTGACCCTGGCGGAGGGCAGCCTGACGGTCTCGGTGACCGAGCAGGCGTATCTGCGAGAGCTGACAGGCCTGTGAGATGACTATGAAGCATGTGAGGAATGAAAAGGGAGTGACTGTCATCGCCGCAGTCGCCACCTTGATGGTTCTCTCCCTCATGGGGACGGTCGTGGTCTCGCTCGTGGGGATCGAAAACTATTCCGCCCTCCACCAGGCCCAAACCCTGGAGGCCCACTGGATTGCCGAGGCCGGCATCCAACGGGCCCTGACATACATGTCCCGAGAGGACGGGAGCTGCACGGCGATCACGGGGGCGGCGCAGTTCACCAACGTCGCGTTGGGCCGGGGGACATTCACCGTGACGGCGACCCGCTACCTTCCCTCGCCCACCACGCTCTCGGCGAATATTACGAATACCGACACCACGATCACGGTCGGGAGCACCACGGGCTATGCGCCCCGCGGCCGCATCGCCATCGACTCAGAGCTGATCGCCTACACCGGGACCACCGCCACCACCTTCACCGGGGCGAAGCGCGGCATGGATGGGACCACGGCGGCCGCGCACACCTCGGGCGCCGCGGTGTCCCAGCTCCAGTGTACCATCAGCTCCACCGGCACCGTCTCCGCAGGGTTCGGGGACGCCAAGCGGGTCGTGGAAGCGGTCGTGCAGTAACTCCCCGTCACCCAGGGCGCACCACATCAACTGGTGCGAGGTGTACTAGGGGGTGAGACTGGAGACTAGAGACCGGAGCCCTCAGTCCGCAGCCCTCAGCCCTCAGTCCTCATCGCTCGCAATCCCCCCCAGAACCCCCTGACCTATTTCCG
>Ga0209618_1000287_pt1 | contig 11474 bp, 11 predicted proteins | sample Rifsed13ft3_FD_184007 | JGI IMG/M metagenome (GOLD analysis project Ga0209618, IMG submission 184007) | Soil microbial communities from Rifle, Colorado, USA - sediment 13ft 3 (SPAdes) (version 2) | ecosystem: Environmental > Terrestrial > Deep subsurface > Rock core/Sediment | place: Rifle... | reverse complement strand
GGCAGCGAGCGGGCGCAGGTCGCGAGCGTAGCTTTGGGGAATCCCTCCGCGAGCCAGGGTCCACGGGAGCGCAGCCGGTATCTACGCACCTCGGTAAAAAGCATCCCTCTCTTCAGTGTTACCGCAGGATGTTCAGGGTGGGCTTGATGAGCTCCATGAATTCCATCCGCGTGGACTGCCGCGTCCGGAAGACGCCCAGCATGGCGGATGTGACGGCTTTCGAGTTCTGTTTTTCCACTCCCCGCATCATCATGCAGAGGTGAAACGCCTCGATGACGACCGCCACTCCGTGGGGCGCAAGCGTGTCCATGATGGCCGTGGCGATCTCCTGGGTCAGGCGCTCCTGCACCTGGAGGCGGCGGGAGTAGAGCTCGACCACCCGGGCGATCTTCGACAGCCCGACGATGTTCTTCCTCGGGATGTACGCCACGTGGCACTTCCCGAAGAAGGGCAGAATGTGATGCTCGCAGAGGGAGAAGATGTCGAGGTCCTTGACCGTCACCATCTCGTCGTAGCTCTCGTGGAAGATCGCGCGCTGGAGCACTTCCCGCGGGTCCTGGCGGTACCCGGAGGTGAGGAAATGGATCGCCTTCTCGAACCGCTCGGGGGTTTTCGCAAGTCCCTCGCGGTCGGGGTTCTCCCCAATCTTGATGAGCAAGTCGCGGGTAAGATCCTGCATAATGGAGACATCATATAGCATCCGGAGGCGCGGCCGAAGATGAAAAAGGGACCGGGGAAGATCCTGTCCGGCGTGGTGGCGGAGGGGTGGAAGAAGGCGCTGATGAACGAGGTGGAGGGACGGGAGTTCTACCGGATGGCGGCGGAAAACGCCCGCCTTGACGGCGTTCGCCAGATGTTCACCTTCCTGATGGAGGAAGAGGAGCGCCACCGCGTGGCCATCCTGGAGCAGATCGGGCGGATAGCGGAGGGGAAGCCTCTCCGGCCTGTCCGGAAAGGGTCGGGAAAGAAGGGGATCCGGAAATTCAAAAGCCCTCTTTTCACCCCGGACTTCGTGGCCCGGGGGAAGCAGGCGGAGGGGGAGGCGGCCGCGCTCTCGATCGGGATGACGCTTGAAAAGCGCGCCATCTTGCAGTTTGCCGCACTCCGGAGAAAGGTGAAGGGGGACGCGGCTGCGCAAAAAGTCTTCGATGACCTGATCGCGTGGGAGCGGGATCACCTCGAGATCCTCACGCGCCAGTACGAGCAGCTCCGGGAGATGTACTGGGAAGAGGCGCGGTTCTGGCCTTTCTGAGGAGAAACTCCCTCCGGCAAAGCGTCGCCGGACCGGGGGTCGGAAGGAAGGACCGGGATCCGGTGCGCCACGCACCGGGAGAATCGTGGACGGGATGAGGACCGATGCCGAACTGATGGAGCTTTACCGAAGGGGGAGCCGGGACGCCTTCGAGGAGCTTTTTGCCCGGCACCACCGGAGGGTGATCCACTTCTGCTACCGGATGACCGGGGACCAGGCGCGCGCGGAGGAGGCGGCCCAGGAGGTGTTCTTGCGGATCGCCCGTGCGGCCTCCACCTACCAGCCGACGGCGAGATTCACCACCTGGATGTACACCATCGCCCGGCGGACGACGCTCAATTTTTTGCGGGACGAAAAGGAGGATGGGGAAAAAGTGCCGATCCACGACAACGGGGAGGGACGGGACGCAGCGGAAGGCCTCCCGCTTCCGGGCCCGGAGGAATGGGATCCCGAGCGCATCGCATGGGGCGAGCAGCTCAAGGAGAAATTCGTCGAGGCGCTCCAGAATCTTCCGGAGGGGCATCGGTCCGCCTTCCTCCTGAACCGCGCAGAGGGGCTATCGTATGATGAAGTGGCTACCGTTCTGAACATTACGGTTCAGGCGGTGAAGAGCAGGATTTTCCGGGCGCGGGAGGCGCTCCTTACGGAGCTCTCCGGCATTCTGAAATGAAACCATTCCCGCAAGAACGGGTTTAACGAGTGTAACGGGGTGACACCGATGGAATGCAGGGAAATCCGTGAGATCATCAGCGCGTACGTGGACGGGGAGGCCTCCCCGGAGGAGGCCCGGCGGGTGGAGGAACACCTCGGAAGTTGCGCGCAATGCCGGTCGGCCGAAAAGAGAATGCGGGCCCTGGGGGTGGCCGTCACGCGAACGGAAGGGTCGGTTCCCCCCGATTTCCGGGAGAGCCTTTTCGCGCGGATGGAAGCGGAGGATCTCCTCCCGAAGCGTCGCAGCATCTTCGTCTTCTCGGTACGTTGGGCTGCCGTTCCCCTGGCGGCGGCGGCCGCGATGGCCCTCTACGTCCTCTCTTCCCGGGAGGCGCCCCGGGAATTTCCCTCCCCGGCGGTTGGGCCGCCCCGGGTCGCCCGCGAAATGCCGGGTCCGGGAACCACTTCTCCGGAGGCCGGGTCTCCCTTCTCGGCTCCCCGTGAGCTGGCCGGCTCCCCTCCGGCCGTTCCCGGAAAGGAGGAGAGGAAAACGCAGGTCGTGGCCGACGGGGGGAAGCTTTCCCCGGAGGACCGGGAGATCGTGGCCAATCTGGAGATTCTGGAGGACCCCGACCTCTTCGACGAACCGCAGATCGACGAGATGGAGATTTTCGTCCCATCCTTCCGGCGACAGGGGTAGACTGATGTCACCGGGTTACCGAAAACGGTGGATTCTGACGGGTGCATGGGCGATCTGTCTGGCCGTCATGACCATTCCCTGGGGACTGGCCGTTGCGGACAACCGGGAAAGAGCCGTGTCCAGGCAAAGGGACGAGGTATCCTCAAGGGAGGAGGTCCGGGGGGTGGGCCAGGCGGGAGAGGTGACGCCGGAGAAGCTCGAGCGCTGGCGCACCATGACTCCGGAAGAGCGGGAGAAGGTCCGCGAAAGGTACCGCCGGTGGAAGGAGCTTCCCCCGGAACGCAAGGAGAGAATCCTCGAACGGAGGAAAAGTTGGCGGGAACTCCCGGAGGGACAGCGGCACTTCCTGATGAAGCGGCGCGAGATCTACCGGACCGCCGGGCCGGAGGAGAAGCGGACCATCGAGGAGTTCGTGCGACACTTTCGGCAGCTCCCCCCCGAACGGCGCCATGCGATGCGGCAAAGGCTGGCCGAGTGGAAGGACCTTCCCGCGGCCGAGCGGAACGAGCGTCTGGGGGACTGGGCGTTTTACCGGAACCTTTCCCCCGGCGAGCGGAAGACGGTGAACCGTTTTCTGTTCCCGGAGTCCCCTTCGGGACCGAGGCGCGGTCCCCCCGGTTCTCCGCGTGACTGACCGGGAACGGTGGATGCGAGCCGCGCTTGGCGAGGCGGAGAAGGCGGCGAAGGAGGGAGAGGTCCCGGTCGGCGCGGTCGTGGTGGGGCCCTCCGGGGAGATCCTCGCTCGCGCGCGCAACCGGATGGTCGCGGGGAACGATCCCGCCGGGCACGCCGAGATCCTCGCCCTGCGCAAGGCGGCGAAGAAACGTTCCAATCACCGGCTGACGGGTTGCCGCCTCGTGGTGACGCTCGAGCCGTGCGCGATGTGCGCGGGGGCCGCCGTCACCGCCCGGGTATCCGAAATCATCTTCGGGGCGGCCGACCCCAAGGCGGGAGCGGTCCACAGCCTCTACCGGATCGCTTCCGACGAGAGACTCAACCACCGGGCGATGGTGATCCCCGGGGTCCTCGGGAAGGAGAGCGCAGCCCTTCTCACGGCGTTCTTCCGGACCCGCCGGAAGATATAAGGGCGGGGCGCTCCCTCAGAACAGCGGGGAGAAGATCCGGCAGGTGTCCTCGAGGAACCGCACCGTTTTCGGGCGGCGCGAGAAGGTGGCCGGGTCGAGCCGGAGGGAAAGGGAGAGGTCCTCCTCGAACGCCGCCGCGAGCAGGTCGATCTCCTTCCGTCCGTAGAGAAACACGCCGAGCTCGAAGTTGAGGAAGAAACTCCGGATGTCCACGTTCGACGATCCCACCACCCCGACGTCGTCGTCGATGATCAGCATCTTGGTGTGGATGTTCGTGGGCCGGTACAGGTAGATCTTCACCCCCGCCACCATCAGCTCGTCGAAGTAGGACCTTCCCGCCAGCCAGACCATCCGCAAGTCCGATTTCTCCGGCACGATCAGGCGAACGTCGATCCCCCGCAGCGCGGCGTTTTCGAGGGACGTCCCGATCGCGTCGTCGGGGACGAAGTAGGGCGTGGCGATCCAGATCCTCCTGCGGGCCGAGGTGAATGCCGTGAACACGCCCTGGTAGATCGGGCGGAGGGCGCGGTCCGGGCCGGAGGTCACCACCTGGAGCGTCCCCGCCTGGGGAGAATCGACCTTCCGGGGGGGAAGGGAGGGGAACAGGTGCCCCGCCGGTCCGGTCTCGTCCGTGGCGAACGCCCAGTCGTCGAGGAAGATCACCTGGAAGTCGCGGACCGCCGGGCCGTGGATCACCGCGCCGATATCCCGCCACTGGTGCTTCTCCCGCTTCGGGCCCATGTAGTTCTTCCCGATGTTCATCCCCCCGCAGAAGGCGGCCATCCCGTCGGTGATGAGAAGTTTCCGGTGGTTGCGGAGGTGGGCCGACCACTTGCGGTGGAGGGGAAGCGCCGGGAGGAACTCCGCCACTTCCCCGCCCGCCCGCTGCAGCGGCCGGACGAGTCGTCGCAGGGCGCGCCACGATCCCACGGCGTCCAGCAGAAGACGCACCCGGATGCCCGCCTTGGCCCGGGCGGCGAGGGCGTGGATGAACCGCTTGCCGATGGGGTCGACGTCGAGGATGAAGAACTGGGCGTGGATGTGGTCGCGCGCCTCCTCGATCAGGCCCAGGACCGCCCGGTACGCCTCGTCCCCCCGGCTGATGAGGGAGACCCGGTTCCCGGCCACCGGAGGGGGCGCGCCCGCTTTGGCAAGGACGCTGCCGCAGTCCGCCGCGACAGAGGAGGAAAGGTCCCGGGGTCGTACCCGATTCTCCACGGAGCTTTCGACCGCCCCGATCGCCCCGATCTTCGCCCGGATGTGCCGCCGGATACGCCGCTCCCCCACGAGGTAGTACAAGGGAACTCCGACCACGGGCAGGAGGGCGATGGAGAGCACCCACGCGACCGTCGCCGCAGGCTGGCGCCTCTCGAGAATGATGCGCGGGATGAGGATGAAGGCGAAGATGTACCCGACCGTGGAAAGGACCAGCGCGGCGATCCGCCAACCGTCGACCAAGGACTTCCTCCGGGCCGTGCGCTTTTCCTGCCGGGAGCCGCTCCGGGGTTGCCGATGTTTTCATTGAAGGAGCCTCCCCCGACACCTATAATACTTCTCTTACACGTGGAGGGGTACCGAAGTGGCCGTAACGGGGTCGACTCGAAATCGACTTGGCGGTGCGAGCCGCCACGTGGGTTCGAATCCCACCCCCTCCGCCACCCTACTCTGCTCGAAGTCCGCAGCGGGAGATCGGGGACTTCGAGGCTAAGGAGGGTGTCCTCCGAAGCTCCGAAGCGGAGGGTCTTCGGATGCCGGGAGGAGCGGAGGTGGGCAGGATTGACAGCGGAGGATGAGGGGATCCGAACCGGAGCCGCCGCAGACGAATCGAATCGCTTAAGATCGCTTCGCGGAAATTGCCGGCAGCCCCGCCGGGTGCGCGCCGGCGGCCAGGCCCGCCGCAACGGAAGGCGGCAAACCCCGTCAGGTCCGGAAGGAAGCAGCGGTAGCCGCACAATCCGTGTGCCGGCGACTCCCCTGGCCGCCGGCGGGCCCCCGCAGGGCAAAGCGAAATTCGGCCCGCTCGCAACGGAGCGCATCGGCAAGGCGCCCCCCTCCGGGGCGGCGGGGCCGTTTACCGCCCCTGTGACCGGTGGCGCACGGAGCGCACAGGCGGGCCGATCGCGTCGGAGAGATGGAGCGGGACATCAGTCGCCCGCGGGAGGGATCATGGCGTACGAGGCGCTTTCGAGGAAGTGGCGCCCGAAAACGTTCGGCGAGATCGTGGGGCAGGGGCATGTGACCCGCTCGCTCGCCAACGCCATCTCCCTGGGAAAGATCCACCACGCCTACCTGTTCGCGGGGACGCGGGGGGTGGGGAAGACCACCTTCGCGAGAATCCTCGCCCGGGCCTTGAACTGCGAGAACGGGCCGACGTCTTCCCCCTGTCTTACCTGCCCCGCCTGCGTCGAGATCCTCGCCGGCTCCGGCGTGGACGTCCAGGAGATCGACGGGGCGTCGAACACGGGGATCGACGACGTCCGCCGGCTCCGGGAGAATGCCGCCTACGCGCCGGCGCGCTCCCGATACAAGATCTACATCATCGACGAAGTACACATGCTGTCGAAGGCCGCCTTCAACGGCCTGCTCAAGATCCTGGAGGAACCCCCCGCCCACGTCGTATTCGTCTTCGCCACCACCGAGCCGAACCGGATCCCGGACACGATCCTCTCCCGGGTGCAGCGATTCGATTTCCGCATGCTCACGGAGGAGGAGATCTGCACGCGGCTCAGGGAGATGGCGGAAGCGGAAACGATCGCCTTCGAGGAAGAGGCGCTGCGCCTCGTCGCGCGGTACGCCTTCGGGTCGATGCGGGACGGCCAGTCGATCATCGAACAGGCGGCGGTTTCGGGGAACGGCAGGATCACGGCGTCCCTCGTGGAGGAGATGCTCGGCCTCGTGGGCGCCGAGGCGGCGATCGACCTCGTGTGGGCCGCCGTGGCGGGGGGCGCGGAGGAGGGGATCCGGAAATTTTCCTCCCTGGTGTCCCGGGGGGCGGACCTCAAGTTCTTGTTCCTGTCGCTCGTGGACGTCCTGCGGGACGCCGCCGTGTGGAAGTTCACGGAAAAGGACGATCTCCTCTTTCGTCACTCCCCGTCCTCCCTGGCGAGGATGAGGGAACTTTGCGCCCTCCGGACCCGGGAGGAGTGGATGTTCCTGCTGGACATCGCATTCCGGTCGGAGAAGGACGTGCTCGGCACGGAGTTCCCCCGCCTGGGGTTCGAGCTTCTGCTCCTGCGACTCGTCAACGCCCCCGGACTTCTGTCCGTGGAGGCGCTTGGCAGGGAGGAGCCGGCCGCCGTCCCCGGGCGACCTCCGGCCGCCGCAGCGAAGCTTCCTGCCGTTGCCGCGGAGTCTCCGGCCATCCCGGCGGATGCCGCGACCGCCCCTGCGCAGAAGGGCCGGGAGATCGTTTCGAGGCGCATCCCGGCGCACGATCCCTCCCCCGGGGGCGTGGACGTCTGGGAGGGGATCCGGCGTACCCTGGAGGAGAAGAGGAAGCCCCTCCTCGTCGCGCTCCTCCACCAGATGAGGGGGAGGCTCGAGGGCGACGAAATGGTCATCGCCTGCCCGCACCAGATGCAGCTGGACCGGCTCCGGGAGGAGGATAAGTGGACCGTGCTGGTGCAGGCCGTGGAGGAGGTCGTGGGGAGAAAGGTCCCCGTCCGGCTGGTGGCCGAGCCGGAAAAAAAAAGCCCGGTGCCTGAGGGGTCAAAAAGCGGGGGGAGCGGCCCGGAAAAAAAGGCGTTCGCGGACCCGCTTCTCGCGGAGGTCCTGCGGGAATTCGAGGGGGCGACGGTCCTCGAGATCCGGCCTGCGCCCCGGGCGACACCGCCCCCCGGGCTGGCGGACGCCGAGGAACAGGAACCCGATGAGGGCGGCGAAGAGGCGGAGGACGGGGAATGAAGGATATGCAGGGAATTATCCGGCAGGCCCAGCAGATGCAGGAGCGCCTTGCCCGGCTCCAGGAGGAGCTCGCCGGGAGAACCGTCGAGGCGTCGTCGGGGGGCGGGATGGTGACCGTCGTCGTGAATGGCAGGCAGGAGGTCGTGTCGGTCCGGATCGAGAAGGAGGTCGTTTCCCCGGAAGAGGTGGAACTGCTCCAGGACCTTGTCACGGGAGCGGTGAACGAGGCGATCTCCCGATCGCGCAAGATGATGGCCGACGAGATGGCGAAGATCACCGGCGGACTGAACCTGCCGGGGCTGTTCTGACCGATGTCGTACCCGAGGCCGTTGCGAAGGCTCATCGCCCAGTTGTCGAAACTTCCGGGCGTGGGGGAGAAGACGGCGACGCGCCTCGCACTCCACATGCTCAAGATGCCCGCGCAATCCGTCCGGGAGCTGGGGGAGACCATTGCCGGCATCCCGGAAGCTGTGATACGCTGTTCGCGCTGTTTCAACATCGCGGATCAGGATCCGTGTGCGATCTGCACCGATGCGGCGCGCCGCGACGATCTCTTGTGCGTCGTGGAAAGCCCCACGGATCTTGTCCCCATAGAAAAAAGCGGGGAATACCGGGGGAGATACCACGTTCTGGGGGGGGCGATTTCCCCGATCGACGGGGTGATGCCGGAAGACCTGCGGGTCAAGGAACTGATCGAGAGGCTTTCGCGAGGCGGGGTCGGAGAAGTTATTCTCGCAACGAATCTCACGGCGGAAGGGGAAGCGACCGCCACCTACCTTGCCGGCGCCATCAAGTCACTGAACCTCCGCGTTACCCGTATCGCCTACGGGATGCCCGTCGGATCGGATCTCGAATACGCCGACGAGGTTACCGTGGGAAGGGCAATCAAAGGGCGAAGGGACGTGTAATTCGCGTGCAAGTCGTTCATCATCCCTTCGGACAACTTGACCGGCATCAAGGCGATATGGTACGAAATGGAGTATTTTTTCCCTGAACCGGATTCATGCAGGGATTTTTTTTAGAAACCCACGGGAGAGAGGTAGGAATCCATGGCCAAGGGGAAAACGGCGGTGAGACTGCCGGTGAAAAACGAGCTCGGGTTCTTCGAGATCCGCATGGAGAGCATCGGAGGCCTCGGGGCGAACGTGGCGGGCAAGATCCTGACCGAGGCGGCCATCCTCGGGATGGGGCTGAACGGCGCGGGGTTCGCTTCCTACGGCTCCGAGAAGAAGGGGACGCCCGTCAAGGCGTTCATCCGCCTGTGCGAGACCGATCAGCTGGTGCGGGTCAACAGCCCGATCGAGGAGCCCCACGTGCTGGCCATCTTCCACGAGGCGCTGGCCAAATCGGTCCCGGTCACGTCGGGGGCGGTGCCGGGCAAGACGACCGTCATCCTGAACACGCGGAAAAGCCCGCGGGAAGCCCGGGACTTCCTCAAGCTCGAGGGGGGGAAGATCGGCGTGGTCGACGCGATGGAGATCGCGCTGGCCACCCGCTCCCGGGTGAACATGGTCATGGTCGGCGCCGTCGCCCGGGCGAGCGGGTTCCTCGACATGAAGGCCCTCGAGGCGGCCGTCGAGGAGGCGTTCGGAAAGAAGTACGCGGCCCTGATGAAGGGGAACCTGGATGCGCTGCGCCGCGGCCACGACGAGGTCCGGTTCGAGGAGATCAAGGCGGACGGCAAGTACGCGCCCACCCCCTTCCGGCGGGAGGAGCCGAAGCTCGGGTACGCGAACGCCCCAATCGGCGGAGCGATCTACTCCGTGGGGAACATGCGCTTCAAGGATCTCTCCACCAGCCGAACGGGGGTCATCCCGCTGTTCGTCGTGGACAAGTGCACCCACTGCGGGGAGTGCGACCTCTCCTGCCCGGACTACTGCTTCGTCTGGGAGAAGGGCACCGATCCCAAGACCAAGAAGGAGGGGATGATGCTCCTGGGGATCGACTACCAGTTCTGCAAGGGATGCATGCGGTGCGTCGAGGTCTGCAAGTTCGGCGCCCTAGTGGCGGCCAAGGAGGCCGACCACGACGTCGAGAAGATCACGGTAAGGCAATCGATCACGACCAAAGCGAAGGCATAACGCCTGATTAGGGGAGAAGAGATGGCGAAAGCGGCGAAGAAGGCGGATGCGCGGCCCGCGCAGACCATTGTCGTCCAGACCGGCAACGAGGTTGCCGCGACGGCGGCCAAGCATGTGGACTACCACATCATGGGTTACTACCCGATCACCCCTTCCACGGAGATCGCGGAGACCCTGGACGCGATGAAGGCGGAAGGGGAGCACGACATCCGGATGATCCCGGGGGACGGCGAGCACGGGGCGGCGGGGATCTGCTTCGGCGCCACCTCCGCGGGGGGGCGGGTCTTCAACGCCACTTCGGCGAATGGGCTTCTGTTCGCCTTCGAGCAGCTTCCCGTCCAGTCCGGGACCCGGTTCCCGATGGTGTTCAACATCGTCACCCGGTCGGTGTCGGGCCCCTTGGACATCCGGGGCGACCACAGCGACATCATGCTGGCGATGAACACCGGCTGGATCATTCTGATGGCCTCCGACGCCCAGGCGGTCTACGACATGAACGTCATGGCGCCCAAGATCGGCGAGGAGATGTCGATCCGGCTCCCCGTGATGGTGGCCTTCGACGGGTTCTTCACTTCCCACCAGAAGCGGCGGATCGAGGTTTTCGAGGACCCGAAGACGGTCCAGAACTTCCTGGGCCCCTTCGTTCCGACGGTGACCTCGGTCGATCCGCGCAGGCCGGTGACCATCGGGCCGTACATGAACGACCCCGACCTGATCAACAACAAGAAGCAGCAGGCCGACGCGATGGTCCGGTCGCACGCGGTGATCAAGAAGGTCTTCGCCGAGTTCGAGGCCCTCTCCGGCCGGCGGTACGAGATCCTCGACCTGTACCGGATGGAGGACGCCGAAGCCGCGCTGTTCATCGTCAACTCCGCGGCGGAGACCGCCAAGGAGGCGGTGGACGCGCTGCGGAAAGAGGGGAAAAAGGTCGGACTCATCCGGCCCACCGTGATCCGGCCGTTCCCGGTGGAGGAGATCCGGGAGGCGCTTTCGAAGGTGAAGGGGCTGGTGGTGGCCGACCGGCAGGACAACTACGGCGCCTATGGCGGCGCGATGACCCTCGAGGTCAAGGCGGCGATCCAGGGCGTGCCGGGAAACAAGACGATGGTCGCCTCCCGGATCTACGGGATCGGCGGGAAGGAGTTCTTCGTCGAGGACGGCGTGACGATGCTTCGGGAGGCGGTCGAGATCGCGAAGACGGGGGAAGTCAAGGTCCCCTACGACTACCTGGGCGCCAACGCGGGCGAGACCGCCTTCGTTCCGGCCATGGCGTACGCGCCGATCCCCGAGGCGGCTGTGTCCGGCTTCACCCGCGTGGAGACGGGCGCCGACGGGAAGATGGTCGTGCGGGGGGTGAACTACCGGGCGCTGACCGCGCGGGAGAAGCGGATCGCCCCGGGACACGGGGCATGCCCCGGGTGCGGGATCTTCACGAACCTCGACACGTTCCTCAAGGGGATCGAGGGGTTCGTGACCGTCCTCTTCCACACCGGCTGCGGGATGGTGGTGACCACGGGGTTCCCGTACACCGCCCACAAGGTGACGTACGTGCACAACCTCTTCCAGAACGGCGCCGCGACGATGTCCGGGATCACGGAGATGTTCGAGGAGCGCAAGAAGCGCGGCGAGATCCCCAAGGACGAGAAGATCACCTTCATCATGGTGACCGGCGACGGCGGCCACGACATCGGGATGGGGCCCTCCATCGGGGCGGCGTTGCGGGGGCACCGGATGATCATCCTGGAGTACGACAACCAGGGGTACCAGAACACGGGCTCCCAGCTCTCCTTCACGGTCCCGAT
>Ga0209618_1000286_pt1 | contig 11553 bp, 11 predicted proteins | sample Rifsed13ft3_FD_184007 | JGI IMG/M metagenome (GOLD analysis project Ga0209618, IMG submission 184007) | Soil microbial communities from Rifle, Colorado, USA - sediment 13ft 3 (SPAdes) (version 2) | ecosystem: Environmental > Terrestrial > Deep subsurface > Rock core/Sediment | place: Rifle... | reverse complement strand
GCGTACACGCCGGCCAGACCGAAGTCCGGCGGATACCGCCGCGTCGCCGCCCAGATCTTGGCCGTGAACACCTCGATCCCGGCCGGGCGCCCGATGAGGGCGGGCACCTCGAAGGTGCCCAGGTTCCGAATGAACAGCAGGAGGAAAACGGAGAGCAGGCTGGGCGCCATCAGCCGCAGGGTAATCCGCCGGACGGTCGTGCCCAGACCCGCGCCCGAGACGAACGCGGACTCCTCAAGCGCCGGGTTCATGCTGCGGAACGCCGCCGACATCATCAGGAAGGCGAACGGGGAGTAGTGCAGACCGTCGACCCAAATCATGCCCCCCAGGGAGTAGATGTTGAACGGCGCCGTCGGGACGCCGAGGGTACGCGCCGCCAAGTTTACCAGACCGATGTTGGGGCTGAGCAGAAAGATCCAGGCAATGGTAAACAGGACTCCGGGCAGGATAAGCGGCACGATGCCGAGGATAAACAGCGTTCCCCGAAACGCCGTGTTCGTGCGTTCGTGCAGCCAGGCCAGGATGGTCCCCAGCAGCAGGGACAGCACCGCCGCGCCGGCCGCGTACGTCACAGAGTTGCCGAGCATGCGCACGGCGCCCGGCGCGGTGTAGGCCCGCAGGTAGGAAGCGAACAGCGACTGCCCCGGCCCATCTCCTCCCACGAGCGTCCCGTAGATGAGGAAGATCACCGGGCTCAACGCCAGGTAGGCGGCGGCGAGAGACGCCAGGCTGGGAACCAGGGGCCAGGAATACCCGCGCCCCGGCGCCGGGCTCAACCGCCAGAACGGCCGGGAGGGAACAGCCTGGCTCATCGTCCCCCGCGGACCAGCAACTCCTCCCAGAGGCGGTTGTAGAAGTCGAATTGCGAAAGGAACTTGGCCGGATCGATGGTGACGTACCGGAATCCCCGCCCCAGGTACGGCGGATCAGAGGGGACGAAGGGATGGGCCACGACGCGACCCAGCTTGGCCAGGACGGCTTGTCCTTCCGACGAGAGCATGTAGTCGATGAAGAGCATCGCCGCGTGCGGGTTCGCCGCCCGCCGGGGCAGTCCGATCATCTGGGGGACGGCGACGACGGGGTCCAGCACCGCCCAGTCGATCGGCGCGCCGCGCCGCTTCAACTGCTCCGCACGGTGGTTGTAGACGTGCGGGGAGAGCGGCACCTCGCCGGCGGCGATGAGTTCGGCCAGCGCGGAGTGGCCTTTGCGCACCTGCAGTCCCTGGCGGCCGAGGCGCGAGAAGTATTCGCGGGCCTTGCCCTCGCCCCAGAAATCCCACAACGAGGCCAGCCAGATCTGATCGTCCGCCTCGACGGCCACTTTGCCCTGCCAGCGGGATTGCAGCAGATCGTCATACGACTTCGGCGCGTCCGCCGCCGCGACGGCGCGGGTGTTGTACCCGGCGACCAGCATGTTGGCCCGTGTCATCACCCAATAGCCCTCCGGGCTCTTGGCGCTCCTGGGGTAGGCGCCCGACCGCGGGGAGGCGAACGGCGTGAGGATGCCTTCCTTCTGGACCTTCCCCAGGTCGATGCTGGAGAGCTCCACCACATCCGCCAGGTACTTGCGCCCCCGGTATTCGGTGATGACCTTGAGGGCGACATCTTCCGTGGAAGCCCGATAGATCTCCGCGCGGACAAATGGGTACCGCCGCGTGAAGGCCTCCAGTAGCGGGTTGGCCTCTTCAAGGCTGAGCGCGCTATAGAGCAGCAGCCGCCCTTCGCGCCTCGCCCCGGCCTCCAGTATCTGCTGCCGATCGGTTGCCCGGTACAAGGCCACCAAGGGGACTTGGTCCTGGGCCGCCATCCCCGGCAACGAGGAGAGGCAGAGCCCCAACGTTATCGCGAGGACTGCTACAATCCGCGCCATGGTCTATTCACGCTCCTCCTTCGGCCTTCGCTCTGACGATCGGAACGCCGGTAGGCCCCGACAGGGGCTGCGCAAATGCCCCTCGACGGACCCGCCCAGATTGACCTGAAGGGATTTCCTAAAAGTGTAGAGGAGGGGGTGGGGGGCGTCGATACGTCGAAGGGCGGAATATACCCCCCTTAAGGATAGATATCGGGGCCCCAGGGGAGCGGCGTGCCTGGGGTGGGGGGCTGAGCCCGGAATCGGGTCTCTGTCCGATAGCCTCAGGCAGGCGTGGCGCGTAGTTTCTAGGTAATTACGGACCCGGCTTATCGAAGGGAGTGAGGGTAGTGTCGGATCGTCTCCTCAGGGCAGGGCTGGTTGCGGGCGCGCTGGCCGTCGGGCTGATCCTGCTGCTGGTTCTCGCGCCGCTCCCCGGCCTGCAGGCGCAGACGGGGTTCTACGTGGCCATCGCCCCGTACATCAGCCAGACCCATCCCTGCACCTATCACGTGAAAGGCTCCTGTCAGGCCGAACTGAAGGCGGTGACCTTCCGCTACTGGCTGCGCTCGACCGATGGGGCGGTCAGCCGGACCGGAACCGTGCGGACGGGCTCCGACGGTTTCCTGGAATGGTGGCTGCCGCCGAATAAGAGGTACGTCGCCACGTTCGAATACGAGGGACGGCGCGGGACCGGAACCTTCTCGTCCTTCCCTAAGGATCCGACCTGCATCACGACGATTCAGCTCCAACGGGGCCCTGCCAGGTAGGTCCGGCGCTGCGCTCATCCGCGCACCATCCCCGTGTGCGACCTGCGACCCCCAGGGACATCAAGGCCCTGGTTCGACTATGTCGCGCGGCGGCGGGGCCGGGCGATTACGTCCTCGCGTACCTGCGAGAGATGATCGCCGCCCGGGAAATCCTGATAGCCGAAGAACGCGGCCTGATCGTGGCCATGATGGGCGTCACGCCGTGCCTGGACCGGGCCCTCTGGCTGGGACAGGCCCGCACGCATCCTGACTTTCGCCGGCAAGGTTATGCGCAGCGCCTGGTCGAGGCGGCCCGGGCGCGGGCCAGGCGAGAACGCCGCCCTGCGCTTCGCCTCTGGACGAGCGAACGGAATCTGGCGGCGCAGCGCCTGGCCGAGTCCGCAGGCTTCCGCCGCATTGCCGTCTTCACGCGTCGAGTCGCCCGGACCCGGCGCGCGCCGAGCGGCCTCCGCACGAGCCGCCGCCCCGCCGAGGCCCTCCGCCTGTGGCGGCGGAGTCTCTTCTGTCGCCAGGGCGGGGGACACATCGCCTATCAATGGCACTTCCTTCCGCTCACGCAGAACATGCTAAAGAAGATGGCCGCCCGCAACGAACTCCTGGTTGGTCAGGATATCGCCGTGGTGCTGTGGACCGAGGAAGAGCGAAGGACCGCATTTGCCTCGGTGCTCGCCGGGGGACAACGGGGATTGACTGCCGCCAGACGGGCGGCCGGCGAACGAGGTTACGCCGCGGTCCAGACCTTCCTCCCGCGGGATCCCCGGATCGTCCGGTGGGCCCGCGAAGCAGGATTCATCAAGGGTTCCTGGGGCACGCGCGCCGTCCTGTATGAGCGGCGCGTCTGATCATCCCCCGGCCTCCTGGAGCCGCTATCGTTCTGGCGCCAAGCCGAACCGCCCGACAAGATCCGAGCTGATGAAGGTCGTGATCCCGGCAATCCGGTCGCCCCGGATGGTCAACACTTGGATGCCGAATGCTTGGAAGGGTCCCGTACCGGCGCGCTGATACAGCGCAAACGCGGGTTGCGCGTTGGCCCGCGTCGGGACGAGCTTCCAGGTGTTCGGCCGAACAAAGATGCGCGCCGCCGTGAAGGCGCGAATTGCTTCCCGCCCCGCGAACCAGGACGGCGACGGCGGCATGCTGACCGTGGCATCCTCTTTCAGGAGGGCGACCAGGCCGTCCACATCTCCGTTCTCCCAGGCCCGGACATAGCGATCCAGGACGGCTGAAATGGCACCCGTCGGGGCGGCAATCGTCGCCGCGGGCGGGTCGGGACGATAGCGCCGGGAGAGCGTCACCCGCGCGCGGTGCAGGAGACTGTTCACGGTCGGTAGGGTCAACCCCAAGAGTGACGCCACCTCCCGGGCGCGGAACCCCAGAACATCGCGCAAGATCAACACCGCGCGCTGCCGCGGTGTCAGCGCCTGCAGCGCCGTCATGAACGCCAGCGTAATGCTCTCCCGCGCGGCGTAGCGGACCTCGGGGATCTCCGCGGGATCGGCCAGCAGGTCGTCGGGGAACGGTTCCAACCAGATGGGTTCCCCCGACGGCGGCTCGGCCGGCCGGCCCGGATCGCCCGGTGACAGCGTGGCCTCGGGGAGGAGGCGCCGCGGCCGGCGCCGCAGCAGATCGAGTGACGCGTTGGTCGCGATCTTGTACAGCCAGGCCCGCAGCGGCGCGCGCCCCTCGAAGGTGTGGCGGTGCCGCCAGGCGCGCAGCAGCGTCTCCTGCACCAGGTCTTCAGCGTCGTGGAACGACCCCACCATGCGGTAGGAGTGCACCAGGAGTTCGCGCCGGAACGGCTCGACGAGCGCGCCGAAGTCCTCCCGGCTGTCCTTGCGCGCCGGCCTTCGCTCCGCGCTCCCGTCCCCGCGGCGGACCTTCACCCCATTTCTCCCCCCGCTCGCCGTCGCGCACCTCCCCCGGTGTCCCCCTCATCTTACGTTTGACGCGGGGAGCGGGCAAAACTGTGCGCGCCCGGCCCACCTCCCGCCCTTCGGTCCCTGCATCCACATGTCCACGCATCGACGGATCGTCGCATGCATGACACATGGATGCACAGAATCAGCCAACCATCCCGCACACTTTCTGCCCGCGCCCACGTCATATCCAGCAAAACCCCCACAAGGAGGGTCCGATGAAATACGTGGTCACGGTTCGCGGCAGGCTCAAGCACAGGAACGAACAGGAGGCCCGGGTGGCGCACGACGCCGTCGTGGACAAGCTGTCCCCCATCGGTCGGTCCATGGGCAGCACCGGCCACCGCGCCTATCTGAACGCGCAGGACCGCAGCCAGTTCATGGCGACGGACTACTGGGACAGCCTGGAGGCGATCCAGAAATTCATGAGCGATCCCAAGACGGCGGCCGAGATCGGTCCACTCTTCGAGGAGCCGCCTGACGTCACCGTCTGGGTCGAGGCGGGCTGGAGGGGGTACTAACTCCGCGGGGCCAGTCGCAGGACAGTAAACAACCAGGGCGCGCCCAGGGCGATCCAGACGCCGACGAGCGAGTAGCGCAGGAACCGGAAGGGCAGGTACAATAACTCGCCCTCCGCCGGAAAGATCGCCCTCAGCCCCAGATACGGAATCATCACCGTCGCGGCGCCGACCAGGAACCGCAGCGCGCGTTGCCAGAACGGCCCCGTCGCCCGGAAGCGGAGGTACCTGTAGCTGAGCGCCAGGCCGACGGCGACACCAGCCAGCGTACCCAGTTCGCTGGCCGTGCCTTTCACCGGGTGCAGGAGAAAGAGGCCGCTGGGCGCGATGATGCCGAGCAGGACCTGCGTGCCCACGCTCAGCCCGCTGACCCACCGTTCGATCCGTTCCTGGCCGCCCCAGTACAGGACCACGGCCGCGCCACCGAGCAGCCATCCGGCGAAGACGTCCGTGGGGAAGTGCACACCGAGGTAGATCCGCGACAGGCCGACCATGCCCGCCATGACGGCGGCCGCGATCCACACCCAGGTGCGGCGCGCCCAGAGGCCCAGCGTCCCCCAGACCGCGGCGGACAGCTGGGCGTGTCCGCTCGGCAGACCGTACCCCTCAGCATCGCCGATCTTCACCGCGGGGTTGCGTTCGTACGGCCGCGGATGCGCGAAGCCATCCTTTAAGATGCTGTTGACAAAGGCGGACAGCAGGAAGATGAACCCCACGCGGGCGCCCCAGGTGAAGTCGACGCTCCAGAACAGCAGCGGCAGAAGGAGGAGATAGAATTCCTCATCACCGAGGAAGGTGAAGAAGGTAAACAGGCCGTCGAGCGCGGGCCCGCGAAACTGCTGCAGCGAGATGATTAACCCGATGCCCCACTGCCAGATCGCTTCCATCAGGACCCCTCCTCAGTCGGGCTCCGGGCGCGGGACCAGGACCTCCAGCATCCCGGGGATGCAGCGGAACGTCGCGGACACCCGGCCCAGCGGCTCGCCGTCGGCCTGTACCGGCATTGGGAGCTCGCTCTCGACGTGGACCTCGCGGGCGGAGGCGTGGCCCATCTTCGGTCGCGAGAGGTGGCTCCCCGAGAAGGTCCGGAGCAAGACCCCCACCACCTCCGCCTTCGTCAGATCCATCCCATAGACAATGGCGAGTTCTCCATCGTCGGCCCGCGCGTGCGGCGCGATGCGAATTCCGGCGCCATACCAGACTGTGTTCGCCGCGGCCAGAAAGAACAGCGGCACCGTCTGGGTCCGTCCGTCGATGGTGACCCGCGCTTCTACGGCCCGGTAGTCCGCCAGCGCGCGCAGCCCCGCGCCGATGTGCCGCGCGAATCCGTCGATCCAGCGCGGCCACCGCGCGGCCCGGTAAGCGATCTCGGCATCAAACCCCACACTGGCCACGGACGCGAAGTAGCGCTCGTTCACCCGACCGACGTCCACGCGCTTGCGCACGCCGTGAAAGAGCAGTCCGGCGGCGGCGGCCGGATCGGGGGGGATGCCCAGGCCGCGGGCAAAGATGTTGCCGGTCCCGCCGGGAATGACGGCCAGCACCGGTGGGCGCTCGGGTCGGCTGAGGAGGATGCCGTTCAGCACCTCATGGATCGTGCCATCGCCGCCCACCGACACCACGAGGTCGTAACCCTGCCCCGCGGCCCGCGCCGCCACCTCCTCCGCCTGCCCCGGCCGTTCCACCAGGACCTCGGCGAGGTCGACCCCTGTCGCGCGCAACACCGAGCGGATCCCCGACCAGGCGCGGTGCCCTCGTCCGCGCCCGGCCACGGGGTTGATCACGGCAAAGACATAGCGGAAGGCCATCTCGTTTGGCTTCAGCATGATCCTCGCCGGCCTTCCGGCCATCGGACTGCCGTCCCGGCCCGGCTCCGCGGTTGTCCCGGAAAGCCGGGAGGTGTACCTTCGGCACGAGAGGGGGCGAATCATGTCGACCGCGGAGCAGCGCCTCAAGGACCTGGGACTGGCACTCCCGCCGCCGCAGACGCCGGTGGCCAACTACGTGCGCGCCGTGCGCACGGGCACCCTGGTCTTCCTCGCCGGGCACCTGCCGGTGGAGCACGGCAAGATCGTCTATCAGGGGAAGTTGGGCCGCGACATGGACGTGGAGACCGGCTACCGCGCCGCCCGCCTGGTCATGCTCAACTGCCTGGCCTCATTGAAAGAAGCGATCGGCGATCTGGATCGGGTGAAGCGGGTCGTCAAACTGCTGGGGATGGTGAACAGCGCGCCGGATTTCGCCGAGCAGCCGCAGGTGATGAACGGCGCCTCCGACCTCCTGGTGCAGGTCTTCGGTGAGCGCGGCCGGCACGCCCGCTCGGCGGTGGGCATGGCCGGGCTGCCGTCCGGCGTCGCCGTGGAGATCGAGATGATCGTCGAGGTGGAGTAGCCGGGGAGCGCCACAGACTCCCTACGGGGTGGCGAGGAAGGACAGCACCTCGCGTCGAAAACGCTCGCGCGCTTCGACGAAGATGAAGTGCCCGCAGTCCGGCACGAGCACCGTCCGCGCGTGCGGGATGCCCGCGGCGATTTCCCGGGAGCACACCGGGCCGGTGATGAAGTCGGCCTCGCCGGTGATGACCAGCGTCGGCGCCGTGATGCGCGGCAACTGCGGGCGCAGATCAAACGTGTTGAAGATCTCCTGGTTGAACAAGCGCAGCGCATCGGCGTTGGGCACTTCGACGCGCAGACCCTCGATGTACGCCGCTGCGGCTGGGCCATAGCGCGCAAAGTACAACGGCCACTCGCGCAGGACGAGCGCGGCCATCTCTGCGTCGGTGGAGAACGCGCCGGCCTGCTCGGCCTCCAGCGCGGCCCGGGCGTCCGCGTACCAGGGTTCTCCCGCCTTCGCCTCCATCGCCGCTTCCATCGCCGCGGTCTGTTCCGCCGCGAAACGGGCCAGCGTACTGGCCAGAATCAAACGTGAGACCCGCCGCGGATGGGCCGCGGCGTAGGCCATGGCGATGACCCCGCCGTGGGAGTGACCCACCAGCCACATCTGGTCCAGTCCGAGGTGACGGCGCAGTTCGTCAAGGTCGGCAACGTAGTCCGCGACGGCGTAGGCGCGGCGGTCGGCCGGGCGATCCGAACCGCCGGTCCCGCGCGGGTTCAGCATGACCAGCGAGAGTCGCTCCCCCAGCCCGGCGAAGTCGCCGAAGTACAGCGCGGAGAACCCGGGGCCGCCTGGATGACCGACGAGCACCGGACCCCGGCCCTCCCGGCGGTATGTCACCATCCGGCCGTCCCCCGTCATCCAGCGCTGCATCGGTGCCGAATCTCCCTTCTAATGCTCGCAGTGCACATGAACCGCCCCGCCCAGCTAGGCGCCGCCACCGCGGCCCGATCGTTGGGCCGGGAAGGCGTGCAGGGAGAGAAACCCGGTTACCATCGGCAGCCAGAACGCGAACAACCGAAACAGGAGGGCCCCCGCGACCGCCGTCTCCAGCGGGACGGCGAGCGAGGTAAAGGTGACGATCATCGCCCCTTCCGTCACCCCCACGCCGGACGGCGTGATCGAAACGATCATGAAGAACGCCCCGATAGCGTAACCGGCGACGAGCACGCCCGGGTGCAGAGTGTCGCCGATCGCGCGGAAGACCACACTCAGGGTGGCAAGCCCGATGGCCTGCACGCCCAGGGCGTGCAGGGCCGGGCGCACGGCGTACCGGGGGCGGGCGCGGACCGCCGCGATCACGTCTTGCAGTTCGCGGGCCCACTCCCTCAGCCGATCCGGCTGAACGGCAGGACGCCGCCTCAGCCGCAGGCTCACCCAGTTGACGAGGCCCGCCACGCGGCCGAGCCAGCGCGGGACCGCCGCCGGCGCCGTGATGACGCGGATCGCCAGACCCGTCCCTCCCAGCATCACGGCGGCAAACAGGACGACGGCCGTCAACTGCGCCGGCGCCAGGTCACGCTGCGCGAACAGGATCACCAGCCCCGCCAGGAGGACGACCAGCAACGCGGCGTAGTCAAAGAAGTAATACGTCAGACTCACCAGAAAGGCGCGGGATGGCGAGAGCCCCCGGCCGCGTGCCGCTACGACGAAGAATGCCATGCCCGCCGCCGTGCCCATCGGCGTGGCCAGGCTGGCGAAGGCCATGACCAGCGAGAGCCATACGGTCGTCCCTAACGCCACCGCGGTATCGAGCAGGCGGAAGACCGCCTGGTAGAACGCTCCCTGGTTGAGGGCGAAGGCCACCTGCAGACCGATGGCGGCCACGAGCCAGCCGGGATGGGCGTGGGCGAAGATGCGGCCCAGCGTGTTCAGTTCCACCGTGCGCGAAATGATCGCCAGCAGCAGGAGGAGGGGGGCGAGGATCCACAACGCGCGCCGCAAAGGGAAACGTCACCGGCTCACACAATTCCACAGACGGGCCGTTCCTCCCGCACCATGAACGATTCCCGGCGCACGAATCTCCTGCCGTATACCGCCCTGGGGGTAGGCATCCTCAGCCTGGGGTTCTCCGGCATCTTCGTCCGCTGGGCGCACGCCCCGGGCGTAGTCACCAGTTTCTACCGCATGGCCATCGCCGTCGCGCTGATGGCGCTGCCGTTCGCCCGCCGCCTCCGCGCCGCCGGCGGGATCCCCGCGGCGGGACTGCGCTCCGCGCTGCTCGGCGGGCTCTTCTTCGCCGGCGACGTGGCGCTCTGGGCGACGGGTGTCGTGTTGGGCGGGGCGACCAATCCCACGCTGCTGGCAAATACCGCGCCGCTGTGGGTGGGGTTGGGCGCGCTGCTGATCTTCCGCGAGCGGCTCAGCGCCGCGTTCTGGGCGGGCCTGCTCCTGGCGATGACCGGCGCCGCGGCCGTGCTGGGCCTGGATGCCCTGCGCGCGACCACCTTCGGTCTGGGGTCACTGCTGGGTCTCCTGGCGGCGATCTTCTACGGCGGCTACTTCTTGGTGACGCAGCGCGGGCGCGAGACCTTGGACTCGATGACCTACTTCTGGCTGGCCGCGCTGAGTTCAAGTGCGGTCCTGCTGCTCCTGAGCCTGCTCCTCGGTCTGCCGCTGGTCGGATACGACAAGCGGACCTACCTGAACTTCCTCGGCCTGGGCGTCGTCACGCAGACCCTGGGCTACTTGGCCATCACATATGCCATCGGTCACGTGCCGGCCTCGCTGGTCGCACCGACTCTCTTGGGGCAGCCGGTGGTAACGGCACTGCTCGCCGGGCCGCTGCTGGGAGAACGGCTCTCCACGGGACACATCGTGGGCGGGATCGCCGTTCTCGCGGGAGTGTATATCGTGCACCGCAGCCGCCAGGGTGCGGTGCAGCCTTAGTCGGGCGAAAGCTTCACCCGGAACACCTGAACCCGATTGAGGAGCGGCTCGGCCACGTAGACGTTGCCGGTTCCGTCCAGTGCGATCCCTCGTGGCTGATAGAACTGGCCGGGCGCCGACCCCCAGACGCCCCACCGACCCAGGTGGGCGCCGCCGCGAGAAAAGACCTGCACCTGGTGATAGAGCGGGTCCGCCAGGTAGACGTTGCCCTTGCCGTCCACCGCGAGCGATCCATCCTGAAAACTGCTGTCCACGTTGGTCGGTCCGCTCCAGGTGCCGAGGACCTCTCCCGCGGGACCGAACTTGACGATGCGGTGCCGGCCGCGCTCCACGGCGTAGACGCGGCCCGCGCCGTCAACGGTGAGGTCGCCGGGGAATTCGACGCGCCAGCGGCCGGCGGACCGCCCCGCCGGGTCGAAGCGGCGGATCTCCTGGCTCCGCCAGTCGGCGACGTAGAGGTTCCCGGCGCCGTCCACGGCGACGCCCTTCACCGAAGCGAATCCGCGCAGTTCCCCCTCGGTGGCCCCGGAGGCGCTCAATTTGCGCACGAGCGGCACACCGCTCTCGGTCAGCGCGACGTACACGGCCCCCGCCGGACCGACCGCCACATCTTCAAACACCGCCGTCTGCGAAAACCGCCAGACGGCCAGCACCGTGCCCCGCTGATCCACACGGACGACGCGGAAGTTGCCCTGATCCGCAATGTAGACGTGACCCGCGGCATCGGCGGTCAGGGCGGCGGGCCGCTTCAGCACTTCCACCGGAAGAGCACCCCACTGCCGCAGGGGTGTGCCGGAGGGGCCGAACTTCTGCACGCGGTGGTTTTCGGTGTCGGCGACGTAGACGTTACCCGCGCGGTCCAGGGCCAGAGCCATCGCCCGGTCGAACTGACCGGCGCCGCTGCCCGCGCGGCCCCACGCCTGGAGGAGCGTCCCTGCGCCGGTGAAGATCTGCACGCGCTGCACGCGGAGGATATCCGCCAGGTTACGAGAGGGCGCGGGCTGCAGGCCCGCACTGATGACGTGCACTCGCCCGGCCCGGTCCACGGCGATCCCCGTCGGCGCGTTGAACCGGCCGTCGCCCCGGCCCAGCGCCCCCCACTCGAGTAGAAAGCGGCCCTCGGCATCGAACTTCTGGATGCGGTGGTTCCAGGTGTCGGCCACGAAGACGTTACCCGTCCGGTCCACGGCGATCCCCGAGGGCGTGTTGAAGTGGCC
>Ga0209618_1000284_pt1 | contig 11557 bp, 11 predicted proteins | sample Rifsed13ft3_FD_184007 | JGI IMG/M metagenome (GOLD analysis project Ga0209618, IMG submission 184007) | Soil microbial communities from Rifle, Colorado, USA - sediment 13ft 3 (SPAdes) (version 2) | ecosystem: Environmental > Terrestrial > Deep subsurface > Rock core/Sediment | place: Rifle... | reverse complement strand
CCTTCCGAAACTGCTCATGTTCGACGAGCCATCGCTTGGCCTTGCCCCGATCCTCGTGCAGGAGGTATTCGACATCGCCAAGCGGATCAACAAGGAAGGGGTGACCGTCCTTCTCGTGGAGCAGAACGTCCGCCAGACTCTCGCCCTGTGCCACCGGGCCTACGTGCTCGAGAACGGCCGGGTCGTACTCTCCGGGACGGGGAAGGAATTGCTGAACGACGATCACGTCAAGGAAGCGTACCTGGGGATCTAGGCGAAGCAGATGCAGTAGCCGTTGTCGATGCCCAGCACCGACGCGTCCCTCGTCTTCCGGACCCCCGCGCAGGCGATCCGCGTCCTCGCCATCGAGGAGTAGATCTTCGGTTGCAGCGCCTCCCGGAACGGGTCTCCCTCCGGATTGTCCTTCGTCGCCACGTGCAGGATCGCCTTCTCGGTGAGGGACTCGTAGGCGGCGTAGAAGGGGTGCTCCGTCGCGATGTCCCCTTCCGGGTCGTGCATGTGGTACCAGCAGCCCCCTCCGTGGAAGTTGCGCAGGTCGGTCACCTTTCCCCCGTCGCAGGGCAGGACGGTGAACGACCGGATTCTCTGGACCGCCGCGCTCTCCCTCCATAGCCTCCCGATCTCTCCCGGGACATAGTCCCCCTTCCCGTCGAGGAGATACCCGATGTTGTAGGACGTGTCGTGCATCGTGGTGGCGCACGGGTGGAGCATCCCGTCGGCGTTGATCCCGAGGATGGTGTACCCGGCGCCGCACATGTCCTTCCGGGGGCCGTTGGAGGCGATCGCCTCGAAGATCTTGTCGTTCGTGATTTTCAGCTTCGTCCTCGCTCCTTCCTTCTTCGCCTGCCGGACGGCCTCCTTGCACCGTATGACGACGTCGATGAGATCGGAGGCGGCGAGCTTCGCCGTGTCCCCCTGCCGGGCGTTGCCGGCGTGGACGACGTAGATGATGTGATGGTAGTCGACGCAGTGCCGTCCCTCGGACGTGCCGGAGAGGAGCCGGGTCAGCTCGGGGATGCGGCGGGCGGTCTCGGGGGTCGGGGTGGAGCTCACGCCGACCCGGACCCCTTCCCGCAGCAGGTTGCGGATCCCTTCCATCGCCTTCGCGAAGGTCCCCCTCCCGCGCAGCGACGAGTTGGACTCCTCGTCCGGACCCTCGAGGCTTACCTGGACCACCAGCCGGTCCCGGAAGCGGGAGAGCAGCCTGGCACGGTCGGGCGTGATGAGGGTTCCGTTGGTGAAGAGGATCGCCCGGGAACGTCGAGTCGCCCCCTCGATCAGGTCGGGGAGGTCCCCCCGGAGCAGCGGCTCACCGCCGGTCAGGTAGAACACCTCCGTGCCGAGCTGCCGGCATTCGTCCATCATCGCAAGCAGCGCATGCTTCCCCACGCGCCTCCGGTCGTTTTCCACCCTCTCGTAGGTGTAGCAGTGGCGGCACGCCATGTTGCACTCGAAGTTGGTGACGACCCAGACTTCGTGGAGCTTTTCGGGAGAGAGGACCCCTGCCCGGGCGACCTGTTCCCCGGTGATCGGCTCGGTCGAGAGGAACTCCTTCCTTGCGAGGTCCGCAGTGAACTTGCGCAGCAGGTTCTCGGCCTCCTCGGGGGAGAGGATCCCGGCGGCGACGCATCCGGAAGCGGCCTCCGCGACGGTTTTCCCCGGGAGCGTGCGAAGGATTTCCAGCCCGCTCCGGTTCAGGCAGACCCAGTTCGCACGGTCCCGGTCGATCGCGACGAAGACGCCGTCCTTCTCCCGGACGATGAATTCGGGCGTGTGGAAACGGCCTGCGGGGGTTAACGGGAACGCCATCCGGCGCCCCTCACCCCTCCTCGAGCGTTTGCAGGGCCTGCACGGCGTGGACCAGGGACGCTCCTCCCCGGATGACGGCCGCGACGTGGATCGCCTCGGCCAACTCTTCCCGGGTGGCCCCCGCGGACGAGGCTCCCTTGGCGTGGACGTCGATGCAGTACGGGCACTGGATCGCGTGCGCGACCGCGACGGCGATCAGTTCCTTGGTCTTCTTTCCGAGCGCACCTTCCGCGAACGCGGCGGCTACCCATGCGTTGTAGGCCTCGAAGGCCTCCGGCGCGTACACCTTGAAATCGGGAAAGGTGTTGAGATCCGTGCTGGTGTAAAGGGGACGGGACATTTCGATCAGCGCCTCCGGAGGGGGAAAAAATTGTTACTATTTTATCATAGTGCGTGAGGGCGGCCCAAAGGCCCTCCTTGACAACTCTCCCGGCACGCAAATAAGGTTCAGTGTCAGGGACGGGAGACGGGAAGGAAGACATGAAAACGGAACTGGTGGTCGGGGATATCCGGAAACACCGTGCGGACATGCTCGTCGTGAACCTCTTCGAGGGGGTCACGAGCCCGGGAGGCGCGACCGGAGCCGTCGACAAGGCGATCGGGGGGGCCATCACGGCAGCGATCCACGACGGGGATTTTCACGGGAAGTGGGGGGAGACCCTTTTCCTGCGTCCCGGAAAGGGGCTGGCGTCCCCCCGGGTGCTGGTGGTCGGACTCGGGAAGAAAGAGAAGTTCACCCCGGACCACGTCCGCCAGTTGGCCCTGCCCGTGATGCGGATGGCGAAGAAGAAGAAGATCTCCACGGTGGCGTCCGTGCTCCACGGGGCCGGGGCGGGGGGATTCGACCAGGAGGAAACCGCGCGGTTCCTGGCCTTGGGGGCCGTCCTGTCGGAATACGAATACGACCGGTACAAGTCGGAGAAGGAGGGCAGGGTCTCCCGGTTCCAGGTGGTCGAGAGGGAGAAGGCTGCAGCGCGGAAGGTCGCCAGGGGGCTTGCCTACGGGGCGAAGCTCGGCGAGGCGATCAACTGGGGTCGGGACCTGGTGGCATCCCCCCCCGGGGACCTTCGGCCGGACGGGCTGGCGCGGGCGGCCAGGAAGATCGCGGGAGGGAAGGTCCGCGTCAAGGTCTACGGGAGGAAGGAAGCCGAGGCGTGGAAGATGGGGGGGTTGATCGCGGTGGGAAAGGGAAGCGAGGTCTCCCCGCGGCTCATCGTCGCCGAGTACCGGGGAGGCCGCCCGGGTTCCCCGTGGACGGCCCTTGTCGGCAAGGGGGTGACGTTCGACACGGGGGGCATCTCCCTCAAGAAGTGGGAGGGGATGGAGAAGATGAAGTACGACATGGCGGGAGGCGCCGGGATGCTGGCCGCGGTCCGCGCCGCGGCCGCGCTCGGGATCCGCAGGAACATCGTGGCGATCGTCCCCGCCGTCGAGAACATGCCGTCCGGAACCGCCTACCGGCCCGGCGACGTACTCTGGATGATGTCGGGCAAGACGGTGGAGGTGCTCTCCACCGACGCCGAGGGAAGATTGATCCTGGCGGACGCCATCACGTTCGCGAAGAAGCGGTACCGCCCGGACGTCATCCTCGACGCCGCCACGCTGACCGGATCGTGCGTGGTGGCCCTGGGCAGCGTCACGATGGGGATGATGGGCAACGACGCGAAGGTCCTGGCACGGATGCGGGAGGCCTCCGCGTCCTCGGGGGAACGCGCCTGGGAGTTGCCGCTGCACGAGGAATACCTCGAGCAGATCAAGAGCGATATCGCCGACCTCAAGAACATCGGGGGGCCGGAGGCAGGCGCCATCACGGCCGGCTACTTCCTGAAGGAATTCGCCGGGGAGACCCCCTGGGTCCATCTGGACATCGCGGGGGTGGCGTGGAGAGAGAAGGAGAGAATGGGGTACGCCCCCGGCCCGACCGGGGTGCCGGTGCGGCTTCTCGTGGAATTCCTGCGGAGAGAAGGGACGGGGGCCTAGCGCCGGATCCCCCGGAGGAGAACATGCCCGACATGCCGCCGCGTTTGCCGACGGATAAAGAGTACACCTCATGCCCGCACTGCACGATCCAGATTCCCGCGAATGTGCCCGTCTGTCCCCACTGCGAGCAGATTCTCCTCCCCCATGCGCGCCCGCGGCGCCCGCGTTTTTTCGCCGCGGGACCGCGGGCCCCCGCCGTCCTGTGGGAACGGCACGGCAAGTGGGTCATGGTGGCGGGCCCGGTCCTCCTGGCCCTGGTCGTTCTCCTCCTCGTGTATCAGCGATGGGTCGCCTATCGCGTGAAGGTGGTGCAAAACCCTTCGCTTCTGGTTGAGGTGGGGAAGGAGAGGAAGGGGGATACGTTGATTCTCCGGGGAACGGTGACCAACCGGGGGGACGACATTCCGGACCTCTCGCTCCGGTCGGTCGGGATCATCGTGGAGTTCACCTACCGGGACGGCCGCAGGGAGAGGAAGACGGTGTTTCCGAAGACGGAGTTCCGCGGGGAGGGGGCGCTCCTCCGGGGGGAGACGGGGAAGTTCGAGGTGGAAGGGTCGGCGAAGGGGCTTACGGAGATCGTCCTGCGGAGCGAGATCGTGGACCTGGGGATGGGGCAGAAGCTCGTCCCTCCCCGCTGGAGGTGAGCCACTGCCGAGTGCGGGGGCAGGCCGGGGAGGAATGGCCCCGGGCCCAGCGGGCGAGCGCGGTCACGTCGTCCGCGGTGTCGATGTCGAACCCGGGGGGGAGGAGGGCGTACGGGATCCCCGCAGCCCGGCACTGCAGGCAAACCTCGGACAGGACCGAGCCTGTCCCCCAATTCACGCCCCGGAACAGGGACGGGGCGGTAGACGAGAGAGCGATCAGGTAGAACCCCCCGTCGTCGCTGGGGCCGAAAACGGCCCCGGCGGAGGAAGCCAGTTCCCGGAAGGCGGCACGTACGAGCGGTGCGGAAAGAACCGGGCAGTCCGCGCCGACGAGGACTACCCCGGCGAACCCCCGGGCGAAGGCGGTTTCGAATGCGTTCGCCATGCGCTCGCCGAGGTCCTCTCCGGACTGGGGGAGCGGCTCGTAGGAGGAAAACGGATCCCGCCGGAAGAGATCCCCGCTTCCGGGCGGAGAGAAGAAGAGGTAGCGATGGACCCGTTTCAGCCTGCCCATTTCCGCTGCCGTGTCCTCGAGGAGGCATGCATAGAGCGCGGCCGCTTCCGTTTTCGTGAAGGGGGGGCAAAGCCGCGTCTTGACCTGCCCCGGGACGGGGGCCTTCGCCAACAGGATCAACGCCTCCGTTCGCGTCACGGGGGTTCCCTTCTGGCGGCGACACCTCGCATGGCATTCATTGTAACAACCGTTTGCCAGAAAACCGATGCCCGGGTACGATATCGGCCTTACCCTTGTACCGCATGAGGGGAGCGCCATGAAGGGGAAAGCAGGGAGGGTTTTGAACATCGGACTTCCGAAGGGGAGCCTGCAGGATTCCACGATCAGGCTGTTTCGGAAGGCGGGATTCACCATCACGGTGGGCTCCCGCAGCTACGTCCCCTCCATCGACGACGAGGAGCTGTCCGGGCTTCTGATCCGCGCCCAGGAGATGGCCCGGTACGTGCAAGACGGCATCCTGGACCTCGGGCTGACCGGCCGGGACTGGGTCATGGAGCAGAATGCCAAGGTGAAGGAGGTCTGTCCCCTCCAGTACGCGAAAGGAGGATTGCGGCCCGTACGGTGGGTGGTGGCGGTCCCGAACGAATCCCCCATCAGGCGTCTCGAAGACCTGGGCGGCATGAGGGTCGCCACCGAGCTTGTCCAATACACCCGCCGGTTCCTCAAGGCGAGGGGGATCAAGGCGAACGTGGAATTCTCGTGGGGCGCGACCGAAGTGAAGGCCCCGCGTCTTGCGGACGCGATCGTGGAGTTGACCGAAACGGGGAGCACGCTCCTGGCCAACAACTTGCGGATCGTCGACACCATCATGGAGTCCACGACCGTCCTGATCGCCAACCGGGATGCCTGGAAAGACCCTTGGAAAAAGAAAAAGATCGAAAACATCGCGATGCTTCTCACCGGCGCTCTCCTGGCGGAGGAGAAGGTGGGGCTGAAGATGAACGTGAACCGCGCAGACCTCGACAGGGTGCTGAAGGTACTCCCCGCCCTCCAGAACCCCACGATATCGTCGCTTTCCGAGGCGGGCTGGTTCAGCCTCGAGGTCATCGTGGACGAGAAGACCGTCCGGGAACTGATCCCCGTTCTGAAGAATTCGGGCGCCTCCGGGATCGTCGAGTACCCGCTCAACAAGGTGATCCCGTAGACGGGGCAAGACATCTGCGGGAGGCCCTCTCGGCGGTTCTTCGCGCACACGGGGCCGCCGATCTGTCGTCGGACCCCGTACGATTCCCCCACCGGTTCGCGGGCCGGGCGGACGCCGAGGTCGCCGCGTTCGTGGCGGCCTCCTTCGCCTTCGGCAACGTGGCCCAGATCCTCGCCTTTCTCGAAAGGGTGTTCCGGGTCCTCGGGCCTTCCCCCCATGCGACCCTTTCGTCCCGTCATCCCCTTTCCCCGTCGCGGGTCACGGGGCTTTCCCACCGGTTTATCTCCCCGTCCGGCGTTCACCGGTTCCTTCTCTGCGTCCGGGCGGCCCTCCTCGAGCATGGTTCCCTGGAAGCTCTCTACCAACGGGGCAGGGACCGCGGGGGGGGCGACCCGCGGTCGTGGCTGGCCGGCTTTCTCGCCTCTTTCCGGGAATCGTGGAGGGAGAAGATCCCGCGGGAGAGGAATTTCCTCTTTCCCGACCCGGGCAAAGGATCGGCGTGCAAGCGGCACAATCTGTTCCTCCGCTGGGTGGTGCGGGAGGGAGACGGGGTGGATCTCGGGCTCTGGACGGCCCTCTCCCCGCGGCACCTGATCGTCCCTCTCGACACGCACATGGCGAGGCTGGGGAAGTGGCTGGGGCTCACCTCCCGCAGCTCCGCCGACTGGAGGATGGCCGAAGAGATCACCGGGGCATTCCGGGCGGTATGCCCCGAGGACCCCGTCCGGTTCGACTTCGCCCTGACCCGGATCGGGATCCTGAAAGCCTGTACTCTCCCGGTCCGGGGGACATGCGGACGATGCCCGCTTGGCGTCGCCTGCAGGGGGGGTGCAAGCCCGGACGGCCTTGCGCCAAGGCAAGGCGGACAAGCCCCGGGCAAGAAAATGGTGTTGCCCGTCCTTCCCCCTCTGGGATAGATTTGGGATAAGACCTTCGATCCCCGGGAATCCGGGAAGGAGGAAGGGACATGACGACCAAGAAATTGAAAATCGGGGAAATTCTCGTTTCCTCGGGCCTGATCACGGAAGAGCAGTTGAAGACCGCCCTCAGCAGCCAGAACCAGCTGGGGGGGACGGTGGGGGAGAACCTGATCCGGTTGGGCTACCTCACCGAGGAGGTGCTGCTGAACGCCCTGTCCGAACAGACGGGACTGCAGCATATCAACCTCACCCGGGTGGAGGTACCTCCCTCGATCCAGCGCCTCATCCAGCTGGAGACCGTCCGGTCCCGCCGGTTGCTGCCCATCGGGTTCGAGGGGAAGAGACTCGTGGTCGGGATGGTCGACCCGACGGACCTCTCGGCTCTTTCCGAGGTGGAGTTCCAGTCGGGGCACACCACGAAGCCGGTGATCCTGTCCGCCTCCCATTTCGAGGAGGCGCTCACCCAGATCCAGGCCTCCGGGTACGGGGTGAACACCCTGAGGCTCAGCGAGGAAAGGCCGCAGCGACGCATCCAGCCGGAGGGCACCATCGCGAGCCTTCTCAAGGCGCTGGTGACCTGGCACGGGCAGGACCTGCACCTCTCCTCCGGGGCCATCCCGTCCCTCCGCGTGGACGGGGAAATCCGGCGCATGGACATCCCGGCGCTCAAGCCGGCCGAGGTCGAGTCGATGGTCAACGCCATCCTCACCCCCGGGCAGAAGCGGGCCTTCGAGGAGAACCTCGAGCTCGATTTCGCCTATTCCCTCGACGGGGTCGGTCGCTTCCGCTGCAACCTCTATCGCCAGCGCGGCTCCCTCGCCTTCACCGCCCGCCATGTGGCGGACAAGGTCCCCTCCGCCACCGAGCTGGGCATCCCGGATTTCCTCCTGGAGTACTCGCTGCGGAAGCAGGGGTTCGTCCTGGTCACGGGGCCGAACGGGCACGGCAAGACCACGACGCTGGCCAATCTCGTGGACACGATCAACCGGGAGCGGAAGGCGAACATCATCACCATCGAGGATCCGATCGAGTACACCCACCGGCACAAGAACTCGAACGTGAACCAGCGGGAGGTGGGGACCGACACGATCTCCTTCTCCGACGGGCTCCGCCACATCTTCCGGCAGAACCCCGACGTGATCGTGATCGGGGAACTCCGGGACTACGAGAGCTTCTCCATCGCCCTGACGGCGGCGGAGACCGGCCACCTCGTCATGGCGACGATGCACTCCATGAACGCCACGGCGGCCGTGGACCGGATCATCGACGCCTTTCCCTCGAGCCAGCAGGCCCAGGTGCGGGCGCAACTGGCGGATTGCCTCCAGGTGGTTTTCTCGCAGCGCCTTCTGCGAAGGGCGTCCGGAAGCGGGCGGATCCTGGCGTGGGAGAGGATGAGCTCCTCCCTCCGCGTGCGAAACGCCATTCGCGAGGGGAAGGTCCACCTCCTGCGCGCCATGATGCAGACGAACATCGAGGAGTTGGTGAGCATCGACTGGACCCTGGCGGAGCTGGTCGCCTCCGGCAAGGTGAGGTACGAGGAGGCGCTGAAGTACGCGGACAACGCGACGTACCTCAACGAGCTGCTCAAGGTCCGGGGGGCGTACCGGTAGGGACGGCAAGGCGGTCCGGGGAGAGACGGCGGGATGATCGGAAAGAAGATCCGGCTGGAGAGGATCGTCGACCGGAACACCCGGCGAACGGTCATCGTCCCGTTGGACCACGGGATGACCGTCGGTCCCATCCCCGGGCTCATCCAGATCCCCCCCACCGCCAACCTCATCGCCGAGGGGGGCGCGAACGCCGCCGTCGTGCATCGCGGCGCCGCCATGTTCGGGCACCGCGGCTACGGGAAAGATCTCGGGCTTATCCTCCACCTCTCCGCCAGCACGACCCTCTCGCCGGACTCGAACCGGAAGGTCCTCGTGGCCACCGTGGAGGACGCGCTCCGGATGGGAGCCGACGCGGTGTCGATCCACGTGAACCTCGGGGCCGAGGACGAGGCCCGGATGCTGAGGGATTTCGGGACGGTTTCGACCGACTGCCAGAGATGGGGGGTTCCCCTCCTCGCGATGATCTACACGCGGGGACCGAAGATCCGGAACGAGTACGACGTCCGGTACGTCCGACACGCCGCGCGCGTGGGGGCGGAGATGGGGGCGGACATCGTGAAGGTACCGTACACGGGAAGCCCCGAGACGTTCCGGGAAGTGGTGGAGGGGTGCGCCTCTCTTGTCGTCATCGCGGGAGGCGAGAAGGTGGGAAGCGACGAGGATGTGTTCCGGATGGTGAAGGGGGCGATGGAAGCGGGCGGGGGGGGCGTCTCCATCGGGCGCAACGTGTTCCAGCACAGGTCCCCGGCCGCGATGGTCCGGGCCATCGCGGCGATCGTCCACGGGGGAGCGACCACGAAGGAAGCGATCGACGTCCTGAAGGGGAAAGGAACGTGATGGCCCCGGTGTTGTGGGCGCGGGTCATCCCCTGGGAGAAGGATGTCGCCATCGCGGCGCTCGAATCGGGTGTGGAGACCCTTTGGGTGCCTGACGGCTGCGGCGGGAAGGTCCGGGAGCTCGGGCGGGTGATGGCGGTGTGCTCCGAGGGGGACCTGCGCGAGGGGAGGGATTTCCGGGTCACACGAATGCGGGACAAGGAGGACGAGACGGCGATCCTTTCCTCGCCCCCGGAGACGACCTGGGTGGTTCAACAGGAGGAACGGGAAGTGATCCCCCTCGAAAACCTGGTGGCCCACCGGAGGAAGATCTTCGTAGTCGCCCATACCCCCGATGAGGTCACCCTCTGCCGGGGGGTGCTGGAACGGGGGGTCTACGGGATCGTTCTCGAGACGGACTCGCCCGCAAAGATGCGCCAGCTGGCATCGGCAGCCCGGGTCGACGCCGGGCGGGTGCCTCTTGTCCCCGCGCGGGTGACCGAAGTGGCCTCTCTCGGAATCGGGGACCGGGTATGCGTCGACACCTGCTCGCTGATCGAAGGAGACTGCGGAATGCTGGTCGGCAACTCGAGCGCAGGGGTCTTCCTCGTGTGCGCGGAGAATGCGCCGAACCCGTACGTCCTGCCGCGACCTTTCCGCGTCAATGCGGGGGCGGTCCACTCCTATTGCCGGCTTCCTGCGGGGCGTACGGGGTACTTGTCGGAGCTTTCGGCGGGTTCCGAGGTGCTCCTGGTGAACGAAAACGGAAAAGCGGAGACGGCCGCCGTGGGACGGGTGAAGGTGGAGCGCAGGCCCTTGCTGCTCGTGCGGGCGGAGGGGTCCGGGGGTGCGATCCATTCCGTGATCCTGCAGAACGCGGAGACGATCCGGCTGGTGTGCGCCGGGGGAGGCACGGTTTCCGTGGCGAGGCTGTCCGCGGGGGATTCCGTCCTTCTCGCGGAGGAAAAGGCGGGAAGGCACTTCGGGACAGCCGTGGAGGAGACGATCCGGGAAATTTGAGGAGTTTTTCCTACCCCGGTGGTATCATGAATCCGTAGACGCCTGTCAGAGGGGAGGAAATCATGTTCGGACTCGGAATACCGGAACTCCTGATCATCCTCGTGATCGTGGTCCTCCTTTTCGGGGCGGGGAAGCTTCCGCAGATCGGAAGCGGCCTCGGGGAAGGGATCCGCAACTTCAAAAAGTCGATGAAGGAGAAGAACGAAATCGACGTCACTCCCACGAAGCCGGAGAACAAGGACAAATAGCGGATGACAACCTTCCCGCCGGATCTCCGCCGCCGGTCCTTACTCCCCGTCTAGGGCTTCCAGGCGGTATTCCTCGATCCCCGCGGGGGGATCGAAAAACACCAACATAAACGGCACCGATTTCCCCTGCGCGACGTCGACGTTGATCAGCCCGTCCCCGAACCGGTTTGCCATGGCAGCCTCGATCGCCCCCCGCCCCATGGAGCCCAAGCCAGGGATGACGTTCCCCGCATACACGGTCTTCTCCGCGATCGTCTGACGGTTTCCTCCCAGCAGCTCGGCCCGGATCCGGATTCCGCTTTTTTTCGTCCGCCCCTGGTTGATGACCACTCCCTTGACAACGAAGAGCTGCCCGGCGTTTTCGCCCTTCTCGTAATAGCCGAACAGGTTTTCCACCTTGTAGGGGCGGGCGGGTTCCTTCCCGCCCAGCCAGAACGACTCCATGGCGGAGACGACGGTGCGCAAGGTTTCCTGTCCGCTGGCTGTGAACGCGAGGTACGCCCCTCCCCCTGCCAGGGTGACGAACAGGAGTACCAGAAGCGCGATCGACGGTCTCCCGGCAGGGGCGGTGGTCCGGGGGCGCGCCGCCAATGGTTCCCCGATCTCCAGGAGCCTCGGCGGAGGGATGTCCGCGGGGGGCGGTTCCGGACCAAAGGTCTCCTCCATGCGTCCGCTCCCGGCCAGGCCGGCCAGTTGGTCCTGGATCGCATCCGCCCGCGAGGAGGGGGGGACCGCGGTGCCGGTTGTTGGTCCCGGCGATGGGAGAACCGGCAGGGTGTCCTCCTCCGGGGTCCCGGCGGGCGCCTGTTTCAGGTGTTCGGAGATATCGAACGGCCTGGTCGATTCCGCGGCG
>Ga0209618_1000283_pt1 | contig 11571 bp, 8 predicted proteins | sample Rifsed13ft3_FD_184007 | JGI IMG/M metagenome (GOLD analysis project Ga0209618, IMG submission 184007) | Soil microbial communities from Rifle, Colorado, USA - sediment 13ft 3 (SPAdes) (version 2) | ecosystem: Environmental > Terrestrial > Deep subsurface > Rock core/Sediment | place: Rifle... | reverse complement strand
CGACAGGGTGCTGCACGAGGGGCCGTACGTCATCCTGTACCAGCCGACCACGCGCTTCGCTCTGCGGAAGAACGTGCAGGGGTTCGTCTGGAACCCCATGGCCTTTGCCGAGTTCAAGACGGTCAGCAAGTAAGATGTGAGCCGGTATATCCTCGGGCGGATCGCCTCCACGGGGCTCGTCCTCGTGGGGGTGTCCGCCCTTACGTTCTTCATCGCGCATGTTGTCCCGGGCGATCCCGTGCTGGTCGCGCTCGGAGAGCACGCCCGGGAGGAACAGATCCAGGCCTACCGTCGCGCCTACGGCCTGGACCGACCGGTGGTCGTGCAGTACGTCATCTACATGGGGCGCCTGCTGCGCGGAGACCTCGGTGTCTCCATCCGCACCAGGCGGCCCGTCGCAGTTGACTTACGGCAGTTCCTGCCGGCGACCGTCGAGTTGGGCACCGCGGCCTGGCTCGTGGCCATGATGCTGGGAATCCCGGCGGGGATTCTCTCGGCGATCTTCAAAGATCGCGCGTTCGACCACCTCTCCCGCATCGCGGCGCTGATCGGGGCCTCCATGCCCGTGTTCTGGCTGGGACTGCTTCTGCTGGGGAACTTCTACTTCCGTCTGCACTGGTTTCCCGGCCCGGGGCGACTGGACATCACGATCGATGCCCCACCGGCGCGCACGGGGCTGCTGTTGGTCGACGCGCTCCTGTCCGCAGATCCCATCGCGTGGGGGAACGCCCTACGCCATCTCATCCTTCCCGGTCTCACCCTGGGACTCTTCTCCACGGCGGTGGTCGCCCGGATGACCCGTTCCGCGATGCTCGAGGTGCTTTACCAGGACTACATCCGCACGGCGCGGGCGAAAGGCCTCTCCGCCTGGCGGGTCCACCTCTGGCATGCCCTGAGGAATGCGATGATCCCGACCCTGACCATCATCGGGATCTCCTTCGGCAACCTCCTCTCCGGCGCCGTGCTCACGGAGACGGTGTTCGCCTGGCCCGGGCTGGGCCGTTACGCCACGACGTCGGCGGTGAGCCTGGACTTCCCCGCAGTGGTAGGGGTCACGCTGGTTGCCGCGGTCATCTACACCCTGGTCAACCTGATCGTGGACCTCATCTACGCGCGGCTCGATCCACGGGTGCGCTATGACTGACCGCCCGCGGATCGCCCGGCGCCGCAGCGCGGCCACGCTCCGCTGGCTCCGCCGCAGTCCTCTGGTCACCGCAGGCGGCTTGGTGATCCTCCTCTACATGCTGGCGGCAATCACCGCGCCCCTTCTGGCTCCTCACCCGCCCCTGGCGCAATTGCTGGAGCGCCGCCTGGAGCCGCCGCAGCCGGGATATCCCCTCGGACTCGACCAGCTCGGCCGGGACATCCTCAGTCGCGTGCTCTTCGGCGCGCGGCTCTCCCTGCTCATCGGACTGGTCGTCGTCACCGTGGCCGGCCTGCTCGGGACGACGGTCGGCGTGGTCGCCGGATTCGCCGGCGGCCGCATCGACAATGTCCTGATGCGGATCACCGACGTCTTCTTTGCTTTCCCTTCGCTCATTCTGGCGATGGCCATTGCCGCAGCCCTCGGCCCCAGCCTGATCAACACCATGGTGGCTATCGCCGTGGTGACCTGGCCGGTCTACGCCCGCCTGAGCCGGGCACAGACGCTGGTCCTGCGACGGCAGGAATTCATCGAGGCCGCGCGCGCCCTGGGCGCCAGCGACGCGCGCGTGATCGCGCGCCACATCCTGCCCAACGCCCTGTCGCCCCTGATCGTCCAGGCCTCCTTCAACATGGGCGAGGCCATCCTCATCGCCGCCGGGCTGAGCTTTATCGGCTTCGGGGCGCAGCCACCCACGCCGGAGTGGGGCGTGATGATCAGCGAGGGACGCGATTACATTACGACGCAGTGGTGGGTGCCCACGTTCCCGGGCCTGGCCATTCTCCTGGCGGTCACAGGGTTCAATCTGGTGGGCGACGGCCTGCGCGACCTGCTGGATCCGCGCCTGCGGCGCGCCGGTTAACCTCTGGGGGCGGCTTCTTCTCTTCCTGATCCGGTCTGCGGGAAGTGAAAGGCGACCTTGAAGGCGGAGGTCTGGGCCTTCCCCATCGCCGTCGTGAAGGCCTGCGGGTAGGCCTCCAGCGGGTAGAGGTGGGTGAGCAGCGGAGAGAGGTCGATGCGCCCTTCAGTCATCCAGTCCAGCACGACCTCCACGGTACGGAGGCGGCGTCCGTTCCAGTGTTCCACCCCGTAAATGTAGCTTCCAGTGACGTTCAGTTCGTTGAGCCAGACCGGGCCCCAATCCACGTTGCGCGGCACGGAGGCCAGGCCGAGAATCAGCACGGTCCCCCCCGAACGGGTGAGCCGCAGCGCGTCATCAATGCTGCGGGATGAGCCGACGCATTCCACAGTCAGGTCCACCCCACCGATGAGCACCCGCTTGCCGAGCATCGGCCGCCGCAGGATCCCACCGGTGAGCTCGGCGATGGCCTCGTAGTGCGCATCGCCCCGTCCAAGTAAGACCGCGACATCGGCACCGAACCTGCGGGCCATATCCGCCTGGAACGGATACTTGACGAGCGCGACCACCCGCGCCGGGATCTCCAGCGCCCGCAGCGCGGCGATAGCGCACTGGCCGATCACCCCACCGCCAATGACCAGAACGGTCGCGCCATCGTGCGGCCGGTGGCGGAGCAACGGGTGCACGGCCACCGCCATGGGCTCGACCAGCAGGGCGTTGCCGTCGGTCACCTGCTCGGGCACAGGGAAGACCTGCGAGCGGTGCGCCACGAAGTTTTCGCCCCAACTGCCGCCGGTGTCGCGGCAGGCGCCGATGAGCAGTCCCGGGCTGATCTTCCCTTCGGTGAAGCGGAGGCACAGGTTGTAGTCGCCAGCGGCACAGTGCACGCACGGCGGGTCGATGCCGCGCGCGGCGCAGGGCAGCACCGGCTCGACGGTGACGCGCTGCCCCACCGCGAGATCCTGCACCGCCGGCCCGACCTGGGCAATGATCCCGACGTTCTCATGCCCGGGGACGAACGGAAAAGAGGTGTAGGCTGAGGTGACCATGCTCGTCTGCAGGTGGAGCATGGAAAGGTCGCTGCCGCAGATGCCGCCCAGGCGCGTAGTCACGCGCACCCACTCATCCGCGGGCAGCGGCGGATCGGAGACCTCGGTGAACTGCAGCGGGGAGAACCGACCCCACAGCGACCGCCGGCTGAAGACGCCGGAGAGCTTGGTCGCGGCGAACCGGGGGATGGTCGGGTTGAAGAGCAGGGCCCGCATCGGCGCTCAGGACTTCGCCACGGCGGCCCGGGAGGCCTGTACGCGCAGCGCGACGCCGGCCCTCAGGACATCGGCACCTGGCGGATGAAGCCCTCCTCCAGCCGGTCGAAGATGTCGGCGAGGGTATGCCCCGTGATGGTCAGCCCGTGGTTCTTCAGACCGACCACTGCGTGCACCGCGTCGGGCGTCTCGCGCACTTTCTCCGCCACCGCTTGCGCCAACTGGATCGTCCCGCAGGGATAGTTGATCGCCGTGGAGGGGACGCCCTGCATCCAGGCGTGCACGTGGACGATGGCGCCGACCTCCGGGTGCTCCGTGTAGATCATCCAGTGCTCGATGGCGTCCACCGAGACACGGCGCGGCTTGACGTGCGGCGGGACGCTCAGGAGCATCACCTTCCGCTGCGGATCGAAGCCCTTGACCAGCAGCATGTCCCGCCCGATCTCCGCCATGTGCCCCTTGTCCACGCCGGAGGCGCTCATCCAGTAGCGGGTGGCGTCCTTACGCACGCTCAGGTTGCCGTAGGAGAGGCCGCCGAGGCCGAAGAGGCGCTGGATGTGCCGCATGTCGCGGGCGGGAAGCAGTTCGTGCATCGGGAAGGGCGTGGGCAGCAGGTCCAACGCGTCCAGGCGCCGGCCGGCCTCGGCCAGCTGCGCCGTGAGTTCGTCCCCCTTCCACAGTTCGGGCGGCAGGTCGGTGTGGAACTCGTTGTCGATGACCAGTTCGGAGCACGCCAGCGGCAGCAACCGCTCGTAGAGGTACGCGAAGTAGGCGTCCCCAGTCAGGTCGGGACTCTGGTACGTGCCCTGCTCCAACGTGACGAAGTGGGTCTCCACGTGGCCGCCGGACCGCACCAGGTAGATCATCAGGTTGCCCAGGGACCGGATCAGGAGGGGATAGCCTTCCTTAAGGATGTTGTCGGGACGGCGGTCGGTGACTGCCACGGTCACCAAGAAGGTACCCTTCCCCTTCCGCCGGAAGGGCCGGGGGCGGGCCGCGTCGATGAAGTTGAAGACCAGGCGGAGGTCATCGTCCTCGCTCTGGGCGAAGCGGTGGCCGTGGCTCCCGAAGACCTCGCGCAGCCCCTGCGCCATCTGTGCCAGTACCGGATCACTGCGGGATCCGGCAAAGGCGAAGGTGATGGGCTCGGCCGCAATCTCCACTGCCGGACTGAGGCGGGATTTCACCACACGCTCCACCGTCGCCACCGCCGCTCTAGTCTTTCCGTTGCCGCCGCCGTTGCCGTTCCCCCCACCCCGCACCTCAAAGGTGCAGCGGGGGTCGCCGCGGATAATCCACTCCGACTGTTCGACCTCTTCGCCGACTAACCCCCGGATGACCTCCCGGGTGACGCAGCACAGGTCGCGGAACTCCATGGCCACCGGCGCGAGCGGGCAGGTGTACAGGGAGAATTGGTAGCCGCCGTCGGTGCGCTCGACCTGCGTGGCCTCAGCGTCGCTGAAGAAGAGGCGGCGCACCGCGTCCAGCCGGGCGCTCATGTCGGGGAGGGCGCGGATTTCCGGATGCTGCGCCGCGACGCGCTCGGCGATCTCGCGGAAGAGCGCGTCCACCCGCTCCTGGCCCTGACTGCGCAGGGCGTCGAAGACCGCCCGCAGGAAGGTCAGGTAGGTTTCGGGGCTGGCCAGTTCGGCCTGCGGCGTCAGCCGGTACATCAGCGGCGGGCGCCCCGAGGGCCGCCTTACCAGGTAGCTCTGGACGACGCCGTCGCGCGCCATGCGGCCCAGGTGCTGCCGCAGCGTAGAACGCGACAGTCCGGTCCGCCGGCGGAGATCGGCGAGCGTGGACCCGCCGGATTCGCGAATCAGACGGATGAGTCTCTGCCGGGTCGGGAGTTCCTGCTGTATCATGGCCGCGCCTCCAGATTCTGCCGGCAACGCTTTGGGCTCTTTTTAGCCGTCATTAGCACATTTATCGCAGGGGTCGGGGGGGGCGGGTATCGGGTGAGGAGTGTATTTTCGCGACCAGCCCAAAACGTCAAAACCGGGGTCCTGGGCATCTTCCAGGGAGCGGTAAATCACGGGAAATACGCTCTCCACCCGATTGCCATCAGGTTCGTGACGGTTGGAAGGTGATGACAGGCGCAAGGGGCCGGATGCGTCGTCGGCCGAGCGGGGAGGTCGGTTCGACATGGAACTGGTCGTCTCGATACTGAAGGTCCTCCACGTCGTCACCGCCGTCCTGATGGCCTGGCCCTTCTATGCGCTGGTGGCCGTCAACAACCGCGCCCGACTGGGACCCCCTCTCGGTGACCGCGTCGACACCTACATGGAGAGCATCATCAAGAACCGTACGATTCCCTGCTTCGTCTTCCAGGCCACGGCTCTGATTACCGGTCTGACCCTCATTCTGCTCCGCGGTGTGGGCCTCGGCGTCCTGGTGACCAACGCAGTCCTGGGGGCCAAATTCTTGCTCCTCCTTCTGATCGCGGCCGTCCTTTTCTACGTCCACTTCACCCTACAGCCGGCCATCGACCGGTCGTTCGCCGCCGCGGGCGGGAGCGCCATGACCAAAGACCTCGCCGCACAGATCCAGACCCTGCGGCTGCGCCGAAAGCGCCTGGCCTCCGTTTGCCTCTTTGCCGTACTAACGATGGTCATGCTCGGAGTGCAGGTATGGGCGCCCTTCCCGGGGTGGCTCACCGCGGTCCTGGTGGCGGCCATCGCGGCGTTCACCTGGCGGGCCTACACCAGCGTCACGCCATACGGCTGGGCCTAAGGCTGCCGCAGGGGCCAGATTGCCCGATGCCATATCGGGTGAAGACCTGATACTTCTGACGCCAGCCCTGGTCTAAAGTCACAGCAGAGGCCCAGAACGGGCTGGACCCGAGGGAGGATTCGCATGTCTGCGTCACCCCAGCGACGGATGGTCACCGTCGACGGCAACGAGGCGACTGCCTCGGTAGCCTACCGCGCCAGCGAGGTTATCGCCATCTACCCCATCACGCCCTCCTCGCCAATGGGCGAGTTCGCCGACGAGTGGGCGGCGGAGGGGATGCCCAACCTCTGGGGCACGGTGCCGCAGGTTGTGGAGATGCAGTCGGAGGGCGGCGCGGCGGGCGCCGTCCACGGCGCGCTGCAGGCCGGGGCGCTGAGCACGACGTTCACCGCCTCCCAGGGCCTCCTCCTAATGATCCCCAACATGTACAAGATCGCCGGGGAACTGACCGCCTACGCGATGCACGTGGCGGCGCGCACCCTGGCCACCCACGCGCTCTCCATCTTCGGCGACCAGTCCGACGTGATGGCCTGCCGGCAGACCGGCTTTGCCCTGCTCGTCTCGGGGTCGGTGCAGGAGGCGCACGACTTCGCGGCCATCGCCCACGCGGCGACGCTGCGCGCCCGGGTGCCCTTCCTGCACTTCTTCGACGGTTACCGCACCTCGCACGAGGTGAACAAGATCGACCTGCTCGCCGACGAGGACCTGCGGGCGCTGCTGCCCGAGGACTTGATCGAGGCGCACCGCCGCCGGGCGCTGACCCCGGACCGGCCGGTGCTGCGGGGCACGGCGCAGAACCCGGACACATTCTTCCAGGCGCGCGAGGCGATCAACCCCTTCTACCTGGCGGCCCCGGAGATCGTGCAGCGGACCATGGACCGGTTCGCGGAGGTCACCGGGAGGAGTTACCACCTCTTCGACTACGTCGGCCACCCGGAGGCGGAGCGGGTCATCGTGCTGATGGGTTCCGCCGCAGAGACAGTGCACGAGACGGTGGACTGGTTGCGGGGGCACGATGAGAAGGTCGGCGTGCTGAAGGTGCGGCTCTACCGGCCGTTTGCGGCGGCGGACTTCATCGCCGCCTTGCCGCGCACGGTGCAGGCCATCGCCGTGCTGGACCGCACCAAGGAGCCCGGCGCGTTAGGCGAGCCGCTGTACCTGGACGTCGTCACGACGCTGCGCGAGGCGGGAGAGGACGGTACCGCGCCGTTTGCCGCGGACCCCAAGGTCATCGGCGGGCGCTACGGCCTTTCCTCGAAAGAGTTCACGCCGGCCATGGTGATCGCGATCTTCGCGGAACTCGCCAAGACCCGGCCGAAGCGCCACTTCACCATCGGCATCACCGACGACGTGACCGGCCTGTCGCTGCCCTACGACGCCGACATCGACATCGAACCGGCGGAGGTCACCCGCGCGGTCTTCTTCGGCCTGGGCGCCGACGGCACGGTGGGCGCCAACAAGAACTCCATCAAGATCATCGGCGAAGAGACGGAGAACCACGCGCAGGGCTACTTCGTCTACGACTCCAAGAAGTCGGGCGCGATGACCATCTCGCACCTGCGCTTCGGCCCGCGACCCATCCGCTCCACCTACCTGATCCGGCGGGCCAACTTCGTCGCCTGCCACCAGTTCCCGTTTATGGAGCGGTACGACGTGCTGGGGTACGCGGCACCGGGCGCGGTCTTCCTGCTGAACGCCCCCTACGGCCCGGAGGAGGTCTGGGACCACCTCCCCCGCGACGTCCAGGAGCAGATCATCGAGAGAGGCCTGAAGTTCTACGCCATCGACGCGCTCGACGTGGCGAAGCGCACCGGCATGGGCGGGCGGATCAACTCCATTATGCAGACGTGTTTCTTCGCCATCTCGGGCGTGCTGCCGCGGGATGAGGCCATCGCCAAGATCAAGGAGGCGATCCAGAAAACCTACGGGCGCAAGGGGGAAGAGGTCGTCCGCCGCAACTGGCAGGCGGTGGACGAGACGCTGGCCCACCTGCACGAGGTGAAGGTGCCCGCGGGGACCACCGCCGCCCGGGCGCGGCCGGCCCTCGTCCCGCAGACGGCGCCCGACTTCGTCAAGCGCGTGTCGGCGGTGATGATGGCCGGGCAGGGCGACCTGCTCCCGGTCAGCGCCTTCCCGCCCGACGGGACCTGGCCGGTAGGGACGAGCCAGTGGGAGAAGCGCAACATCGCCAACGAGATCCCGGAGTGGGATCCGGACATCTGCATCCAGTGCAACAAGTGTGTCTTCGTCTGCCCGCACGCGGTCATCCGGGCGAAGATCTTCCAGCCGGACGGGCTGCTGGATGCCGCGCCGCCGACGTTCAAGACGATGCCCTACCGCAGCCAGGAACTGAAGGGCTATCTGTACGCGCTCCAGGTGTCGCCGGAGGACTGCACCGGCTGCAGCCTCTGCGTGATGGTCTGCCCGGCCAAGGACAAGGCCAACCCCAAACACAAGTCCATCAACATGGCGCCGCAGCCGCCGCTGCGCGAGCAGGAGCGGGAGAACTGGGAGTTCTTCCTGCGGTTGCCGGAATTTGACCGGACGCGCCTGAAGCAGGACGTGAAAGATTCGCAGTTCCTGGTCCCGCTCTTCGAGTTCTCGGGGGCCTGCGCGGGCTGCGGGGAGACGCCGTACGTCAAACTGATGACCCAGCTCTACGGCGACCGCGCACTCATTGCCAACGCCACCGGGTGCTCGTCGATCTACGGGGGGAACCTGCCGACGACGCCATACACGACTAACCGAGACGGACGCGGGCCCGCCTGGTCGAACTCCCTCTTCGAGGACAACGCGGAATTCGGCCTGGGCATGCGGCTGGCCGTCGATACGCTGGCGGAGCAGGCGCGCGACCTGCTGACGCGCCTGGCGCCCGACCTCGATCCCGACCTCGTCACTGGACTGCTCACCGCCGACCAGTCGAATGAAGCGGGGATCGCCGCGCAACGAGAGCGCGTGGCCGGCCTGCGGCGGCGGCTGGAGCGGCTGGATGGCCCGGAGGCGCGCCGCCTGGACCTGCTGGTGGACTACCTAGTGCGCAAGAGTGTGTGGATCGTCGGCGGGGACGGGTGGGCCTATGACATCGGCTACGGCGGGCTGGACCACGTCCTGGCGCTGGGCCGCGACGTGAACGTCCTGGTCCTGGACACGGAGGTCTACTCCAACACCGGCGGCCAGCAGTCCAAGGCCACGCCGCGCGGCGCGGCGGCGAAGTTCGCCTCCGCCGGCAAACCCACGGCGAAGAAAGACCTGGCGATGCTGGCGATGACCTACGGCAACATCTACGTGGCGCGCGTGGCCTTCGGGGCGAAGGACGCGCAGACCGTGCGCGCCTTCCTGGAGGCGGACTCCTACCCCGGACCCTCGCTGATCCTCGCCTACAGCCCGTGCATCGCCCACGGTTACGACCTGGCGTACGGGGCGGAGCAGCAGAAGCTGGCGGTGGACTCGGGGTACTGGCCGCTGTTGCGCTTCGACCCGCGGCGCGGGGCGGAGGGGAAGAACCCGCTGCAGCTGGATTCCGGCGCGCCGAAGATCGACCTGGCGAAGTTCGCCTACAACGAGACCCGCTTCCGGATGGTGGAGAACGTGGACCGCCTGCGGGCGCACGACCTGATGGAGGCCGCGCGGCAGGACGTGCGGGCCCGCTACCGGGCATACGAGGAGCTGGCGAAAATGCCGGTCAACGGCAAGGCCGCGGCGGGTGAGTGATGGGTGACCCCATGGACCTCTCCACGACCTACCTGGGATTCCGGCTGCCCCACCCGCTGATGCCGGGCGCCTCGCCGATGGTGGACAGCCTGGACACGGTGCAGCGGCTGGAGGAGGCGGGCGCCGCCGCCATCGTGATGCACTCGCTCTTCGAGGAGCAGATCCTCCAAGAGCAGTGGGCCACTATCTACCACATGGACGTCCACGCCGAGTCGTTCGGCGAGGCCCTTTCCTACTTTCCGCGCCCCGGCGAGTTTGCGCTGGGTCCGGAGCAGTACCTGGCGCAGATCGCGCGGATCAAGAAGGCAGTACACATCCCCGTCATTGCCTCGCTCAACGGGACGACGGCGGGAGGATGGGTGGAATATGCGCGCCGCATGGAGGAGGCGGGCGCCGACGCGCTGGAGTTGAATGTCTACTACCTGGCCACGGACCCGGAAGAGCCGGCGGCGACCGTGGAGCAGCGCACGCTGGACATCCTCCGCACCGTGAAGCAGACCGTGAGTATCCCGGTAGCGGTGAAACTATCCCCCTTCTTCTCCTCTCTGGCGCACTTCGCCACCGAACTCGACGTCGCCGGGGCCGACGCCCTGATCCTCTTCAACCGTTTCTACCAGCCCGACATCGACATCGAGCAGCTGGAGGTCACACCAAGGCTGGAGCTGTCGAATAGCTCGGAACTCCTGCTGCGACTGCGCTGGCTGGCGATCCTCTCCGAAAAGGTGCGGTGCTCGCTGGCGGTGACCGGCGGCGTGCACACCGCCCTGGACGCGATCAGGGCGATCATGGTCGGCGCCCATGCCGTGCAGATGGTCTCCGCTCTGCTGCGGCGAGGGCCCGCGTACCTGCGCACAGTCCTCGACGAGATGTCCACCTGGATGGAAGACCACGAGTACACCTCCCTGCGGCAGATGCAGGGAAGCATGAGCCTGGCCCGCTGCCCCGATCCGGCCGCCTTCGAACGGGCCAACTACATCCGGGTGCTGCAGGGATGGAGAGCCTGACCGCGCGGTGCTATCCTTAAAGCGCAGCACGCACTAACAAGTCAGCGTCCCGGCGGCCGTCCGGCCGCCCCATCATGCTGTGCCCCAAGGAGGTCCCATGCTGATCAGTCAGAAGATGAACACCGCCATCAACGAGCAGATCGGCCGCGAGTTCGGCGCCTTCCTGCAGTACATCGCCGTCGCCACCCACTTCGACGCGCAGAGTCTGCCCCAACTGGCGAAGCACTTCTACCGCCAGGCCGAGGAGGAGCGCGACCACGCCATGCGCTTCGTCCGCTATCTGATCGACGCGGGGGCGAAGGTCGCCATCCCGGCGGTGGGCGCGCCGAAGAGCACGATCGCCAGCGCGGAAGCGGCGGTGCAGCTCTCCCTGAAGTGGGAGCAGGAGGTCACCAAACAGATCCACGGCCTGCTGGAACTCGCGCTCAAAGAGAACGACTACACGACGCAGCAGTTCCTCCAGTGGTTCGTCGAAGAGCAGCTGGAGGAGGTCTCCAGTATGGACAAGCTGTTGAGTGTCGTGCGGCGCGCCGGCGAGGGCGGCCTGCTCTTCGTCGAAGAGTACCTGGCCCGGGAGGGCGAAGGCGAGAAGTCCTAGGGCTGCCGTCCGGCCGATCCCCGTCGAGGTGGACTGAGCAGGAGTGCTTGCTCGATCCGGTCCACCAGCGCCGGGATGTCGTCAAACCTCACCGCCCCGCCGGTGCCGTCTGTGGCCGTGACCACGGCAATCCGCGGACCCGCCGGCGCTGGTTTGTCCATTGTGATCCCGGGTCGCTGCACCTCCACCTTCGGCACCGGCTCCTGACTGTAACCCTCCAGCAGGATCAGGTCGACACCGCGCAGGTGCGCTTC
>Ga0209618_1000281_pt1 | contig 11646 bp, 11 predicted proteins | sample Rifsed13ft3_FD_184007 | JGI IMG/M metagenome (GOLD analysis project Ga0209618, IMG submission 184007) | Soil microbial communities from Rifle, Colorado, USA - sediment 13ft 3 (SPAdes) (version 2) | ecosystem: Environmental > Terrestrial > Deep subsurface > Rock core/Sediment | place: Rifle... | reverse complement strand
CGCGACCTTCACGGTGAGCAACCTGGGGATGTTCGACGTGGAAAACTTCATCGCCATCATCAACCCGCCGCAGGCCGCCATCCTGGCGGTGGGCAGCGCGCAACCGCGCGCGGTCGTGGATGGCGGCGCCATTCGCGCGGCCACGGTGATGAAGGCTACCCTCTCCGCCGACCACCGCGTCACCGACGGCGCGGAGGCCGCCCGCTACCTAGCCGAGGTCAAGCGGCTCTTGCAGAATCCCGCCCTGCTGCTGGTCGAACAGCAGTAACAGCCCACACCGTCAGCCGACCTCACCGGACCCGCGATTCGCCTGCAGCGCCGCACTGACGCCGGCGCGCAGGCCGGCGAGCAGCGCCTCGCCGGTCCGGTAGTGCGCCGCGTCCGCCCAGCTGGAATCCCCCAGTTGATGCCTCCACGCGGCCGGGACCGGGGGATCGTGGTCCCACCTGGCGCCCGGCGGGTAGACGAGATAGACGTCCCAGGCCACACGGCCCGCGCCGCCCACCGCCGCGGCAATCGCCTTCCCGGCGATCTTCTCCGGATCATAGAAGTGGCGCGCGCGGCGGTCGGCACAAACATGCGCCGCTTCCGCGGCGGCGGCAGCGCCGTCCTCCGGGAGCATGGGGAGCCAGACGATCAGCGCGGTGATCGCCGCGCCGGGTAACGCTTGCAGGATCGCGTGCACCGCCCGGGCGCCCTGCAGACAGGGCCCTCAGGTCGGCGAGAGCAGCGCCAGCACGCGCACCGTCCCGCCGCCTTCGTTGAACGCGGCGATCAGCGCATCCAGGAAAGCGAGATGCCTGATGGGGGTCAGGCCAGCGCCGTTCTGATGATCTCTTCCGCCGGCGAGACGATCGCGTCCCAGTCGGCGGCCGGATCGCGGGTGACGGTGATGAAGTCGTTCAGGACGAACACCTGGACGACGCCGGGGATCTCCAGCAGTTGGCGGGCAACCGGCATGTCCGCCGCCTCCGCCGCCGCGCGGAAGGTCCGGCTGCGGCCCTCGGTCAGCCGGCGGTTGAGCACGAATTTCAGTGCGTTGACGTTCGGCGTCGGCTGCACCTGAACGGTGATCTCGTCCACGCGTCCCTCCTCAGTGCACCCAAGGCTCGCTCTTGCCGCCGGGCAGTTCGCAGTACCAGGCGGCGAGACGGGAGAAGGAGATGATCGGGGCCAGCGTCGCCCGGACGCCGCTCGTCACCCGCTCCGGCGCGATCAGCCCGCCCCCGGTGAGCAGCGACCAGCGCAGTTCCACCGCTGCGGCCAGCTGGAGGGCCAGTTCGGTCGTCATCAGGTGCGCGTCCGCCAGCGGCAAGAAGACCTCCCAGCGGCGGGGTGGGCGTGGTACCTGGAACATATTGAGCATGGCCTTGGCGATGCCGGTGGCCGCGCCCGCCGCGTTGGAGAACCAGCCGACCACCTGACCCAGCCGCTCCGTGTCACGCGCCGGGCGTTCCGGATCGCGTGTCGTCTGGTCGAGCATCGCCACCGCGCCGAGGATGCGGGCCAGCCGCCAGCCGATGCGGATGGGGTCGAGATAGCGCGGCGGTTGCGGCAGCATGTAGCCGTTTGAGGCCATCAGCCCAAAGCCCAGGTTGCGCGCCTGGAGGACGGCCTCCTTCGCCTGCTCCACCAGCGCCTCCCGCTCCTCGGCGATGCGTTCCTCCGCGCGGCGGACAAAGACCTCGCGGACCGCGGCGTCGTTCTCCACGAGCAGGGTGCCGCCCTGGAGGATCTCGTAGATCACCGGGAGGATGTGCGTGTTCAGCGCAAACGGCATGAGCATCCCCGGGTGGCCGCCGAGCGGGTTCTCGTCGGAGAGGCGCTCCAGATAGGTTCCGATCGCGTCCTCGTCTATGGGCTCGGGGAAGACCAGGGCGACTTCGATATCGGTGTCGGGCCAGGACTGGTCGCTGCTGTAGGTGCCGTAGAGGTAGACGGCGGCCACCTCGCCCTCCTGACTGAAAAAGTCCCGCAGAGCCGCGATGGCCTTCATACTCTCATGATACTATCTGGCGCCTTCCCTCCGGTGGTGGTGCGGTGCTACGAATTGAGTCTCGGCTCGTCGGCTTCCAGCAACTCTGCCGCCAGCTCGTCGTCGCCCAGGCGGCGGAGCTTCCGTTCCGCCTCTTCCAGGCTCGACAGTTCCTCGTACATCTCCAGGATCTGCTTGTACAGCGAGTCTCGGATGGTGCGCTCAAAGGCGAGTTTCACGAAGAACAGGTGCTCCAGCCTGCTTTTGCGATACAACCAGAGCACGCGCCGGCGCACGTGCTCCACCCGGGTGGTGGTGTCGAACTCCACGTCCCGCCGCTCCAGGACCTCCTGCAGCCGACGGTACTGCCGCCGCGTGTCCGGCAGGAGCGCGGCGAGCCCCTCCGTGACCTCTTCCAGCGGCGTGGCCGCGTGTGCCCCCGCCCGGATCAACGTCAGGAGGCCTTGCTCAAGGTGATCCAGCGCCGCGCTGATGTCGGCGATGGCGCTTGTCGGATCCTGCTCGTCTGTCCCCATCGGCAGAGTCTACTTTCCCACTTTGAGACGTGTGCCCTGCTTCCACCGACCGCATGATCCGGCGGGAAACGGTGCGGTGGTCGCAGACCTAGTGAATGAGTCCCTCGCGCAGCACCCAGGCGACTGCCTGCGTGCGATTGCGCGCCCCCAGTTTGTGCAGGATGTGGCGGATGTGCGTCTTGACGGTGCCTGCGGCCAGCCCCAGTCGGGCCGCGATCTCCTGATCGGTAATACCGTTGGCCAGTTCCCTGAGGATCTCGAGTTCCCGCGACGTCAGGCCGTCCCCGGCCGTCCAGGGCTGGTGCCGCGGCGCCGCGTGGGCAAATCCATCCAGCAGCGCCAGGAGGGTTTGGGGCTGGGTCGGAGCACGGCCCGCCGCGCAGAGGGACTGCAGGGCAGCCACGAGATTGGAGACGGGGACGTCTTTGAGGACGCAGGCGGTGGCGCCCGCCGCGATGGCGAGCCGGACGGTTGCCGGATGCAGGGAGTCGGCCATGACGACAATCTCGACCTCGGGTATACGCTGCCGGATTGTCCACGTACCTTGGAGGCCGCCGGGCATCCCCATGTCCAGCAGGACCGCTTCCGGGCGAAGCACCTCGGCGAGGCGGACCATTTCCTCAACCGTTGCCGCCTCGCCGACCACCCGCAGACCGTCGAACCCCGTCAGGAGCGACCGCACACCCTGGCGGATCAGGGGCCAGTGCCCCGCAAGGAGCAGATGGATGTCCTTCATTGCGCTGGCGAGCCCTCTGCGCGCCCAGGTGTCCGCGGTGAGAACTCCGTCCGCAGCGGCTATGTGTGGGCCGGCGATGGAGGCAGAGATTCCCCGGTCCGGCGTGGTAATGAGATGAGGGACCGCGGCAACCGAAAGTCAGCGCCGGCGCCGCGCCGCGGAAGTTAGGCCGGGCCACCCCCGAAGGAGTACCTCCTCCCATCTTCTCGCCCGCTTGCGCCAGCACGCGTAACGTACCAAGGCTACCGCACCCGGTCAATTCTGAAAGTCCGTTCGCCTGCTGTGGACGATGTGGAGAGCGGGGATAACAAATGGAGACCAAATGTGACGGGAACTGTGCTCTCAAACCCGCACGGGGCGGGCCCCGATCAGCCGGTGCGGGGCGGAGTTCAGACGAAGCGGTCCACCGCCATGGCCACAAAGAGCAGGGCCAGGTAGACGATGGAATAGCCGAAGAGCCGCATGGCCGGTCGCCCGCCGGCCTCGCGGCCGAGGGCCAGCGCCAGGTAGATGAAGCCCGCGCCCAGGATCAGTGCGCTCGTGAGATACAGCGGGCCCGCACCGACCACCGGCACCAGCAGGAGGGTGGCCGCGACCAGTGCCAGGGAGTAGCGCATGATCTCCCGGCGCGTGTGGGCCTCGCCCGCGACCACGGGCAGCATGGGGATGCCGGCGGCCGCGTAGTCCTGCCGCTTGTAGAGGGCCAGCGCCCAGAAGTGTGGCGGCGTCCAGAGGAAGATGATGGCAAAGAGGAGCAACGCCGGAGCGGTGACCTGCCCCGTCACGGCGGCCCAGCCGACGAGCGGGGGTACGGCGCCGGCCGCGCCGCCGATGACGATGTTCTGCGGCGTCAATCGCTTCAGCCAGATCGTGTAGACGAAGACGTAGAAGAGAATTCCCCCCGCCGCCAGCACCGCGCTCAACCAGTTCACCAGCGGGCCCAACACCGCGACGGAGAGCACGGCGAGCACGATGCCGAAGGCCAGCGCGCGGCCGGGTGGGACGCGGCCCGCGGGGACGGGGCGGCGCCGCGTCCGCGCCATCACCGCGTCCACGTCGCGGTCCCAGTACATGTTGATCGCGTTGGCCGCCCCCGCGGCCAGCGCCCCGCCGAGCATCGTGTAGGCCAGCAGGGCCCAGGAGAGGTGCCGCCCGGCCGCCACCATCATCGTCGTCGCCGTCGTGGCCAGCAGCAGCAGGACGATGCGCGGCTTGGTCAGGGCGAGATAGTCTCCCGCGGTCTGCCGCAGGCCGCGCGACGGCGCGGCCTCACCCTGCGGCGCGGTAGTCAGTCCCGCCAGCAGGCCGAGCGTGCCGAAGAGCGCGACCGCGGTGAACAGGTGCAGCACGGTGACCGGCGGGGCGACCCGAGTGTAGATGTTGAGTGCGCCGAGCGTGATCTGCGCGACCATGAGGACGGCGGCCGCCCAGATGAGCCGGCGCAGGAGACCGGAGCTCCCGCGCGCCTGCACGCCCAGCACAATCACGCCGAGTGCCACGGCCAGCGCACCCAGGCGGTGCAGGAAGTGAATCAGGATCGGGCCGGCCAGCGGCGGGATCAGCGCCCCACGGCAGAGCGGGAAGTCCGGGCAGGCGAGGGCGGCGCCGCTGCCGCTGACGACTCCGCCGAGCACGATCTGCATGAAGGCCACGACCGCCGCGAGTGGGGCGGCCAGCCGCAGCCCCGCGGGCGCCGGAAGCGCGCCGAATTCCCGCCGCCACGCGGCGGTGTAGAGCAGCAGGAGCGTCGTCAGAAAAACGACCGCGGTGCCGAGGTGCGCCGCCACCAGCCCGGCGGTGAGTTCCGTCCGCACGGTGAGCCCGCCGAGGATGATCTGCGCCGCCAGCAAGACCCCGGCCAGGAACCCCCACCGCACAAGTGCCGCTTCCTGGCGATGGCGGCGCCAGATCGTCACCAGGAGAAGCAGGGTGACGAGCCCCACCACTGAGGCAACCAGCCGGTGGCTGTACTCGATCAGGATGAGTCCCTGCAGCGGCGGGATCAGGCGGCCGTGGCAGAGCGGCCAGTCGGGGCAGGCCAGCCCCGCCCCTGTGGCCCGAACGACTCCGCCCAGCGTGATCAGGGCAAGTGTCAGGCCGATGGTGAGGGTGGTGAATTTACGCAGACGAGACATCGCGTTCAGGATATCAGGTAATTCGACGGGCGAGGACGGGCGTGCCTGCTCGTGATTGCGCCCCCGGGGCGAGCGGGTACACTAGGGTTATGTTTGGCGGCCCCGGGGGCGCTGCCGGGAGGTGAGCGGAGTGGAGATCGGCATGGTCGGGCTGGGGCGGATGGGACTGAACATGACCCGCCGGCTGCTCCGCGGGGGGCATCGCGTCGTCGCCTTCAACCGCAGCCCGCAGCCTGTGGAGGAGGCGCGCAAGGAAGGCGCGGTGGGCGTCCGCTCCTTGGCGGAGTTGATCGAGAATCTCGGCAGCCCGCGCGCCGTCTGGCTGATGGTGCCGGCGGGGGAACCCACCACGAAGATGCTGGATGCCCTGGTGCCGCTACTGGCCCGGGGCGACATCGTGGTGGACGGCGGCAACGCCTACTACCGCGACTCGCAGCGCCGCGCCGCAGAGTCGAGTGCGCAGGGCATCCACTTCCTGGACGCGGGCGTCTCCGGCGGGATCTGGGGATTGCAGGTGGGCTTCTGCCTGATGCTCGGCGGCGAGGCGGAACCCTTCCGCCGCCTGGAGCCGATCCTCCGCACGCTGGCGCCGGAGCAGGGCTACGCGCTGGTCGGCCCGCACGGCGCCGGCCACTTCGTGAAGATGGTGCACAACGCCATCGAGTACGGCATGCTACAGGCCATCGGGGAAGGATTCGAGTTGATGCAGGCCTCCGAGTTCCCGGTGGACCTGCCGCGCATCGCCGACCTCTGGAATCACGGCAGCGTCGTGCGCTCCTGGCTGATGGAACTGGCCCAGCGGGCGCTGGCGGTGGACCCGCAGCTGGAGCGCATCCGCGCTTACGTGGAGGATTCCGGCGAGGGGCGGTGGGCCGTGCAGGAGTCGATCGAGAAGGCGGTCCCCTTGCCGGTGATCACCCTTTCGCTGCAGGCCCGCTTCCGCTCCCGGCAGGAGGACTCGTTTTCCGCCCGCGTCATCGCCGCGCTGCGGCAGCAGTTCGGCGGACACACCGTGCGCGAGGGCTGAATCAATGGAAACGTTGCTGGGAGACCGGCTGCGGGAGGGGCTGCGGCTGCGCCGCATACCCCAGCCCTGCGCGGTCGTGATCTTCGGGGCGACCGGCGACCTCGCTCGGAATCGGCTCATCCCCGACCTGTACAATCTCGCCCGCAAGGGGCTGCTGCCCGGAGCCTTTGCCGTGGTCGCGGTGGCCCGGCGGCCGTTTACCAGCGACACCTTCCGCGAGCAGGTGCAGGAAGCGGTGCAGCACAGCACTGAGGTGCCGTACGACGCCGCGGTCTGGGAGAACTTCGCCGGCAGCATCCACTACGTGCAGAGCGAGTTCCCCGACCCAGCCGGATACGCGCAACTGCGCACCCTGCTGGCCGAACTGGACGGCCGCCTCGGCCTGGGCGGCAACCGCCTCTTCTATCTGGCGACGCCGCCGAGCGCCTACCACACGATCATCGACCGGCTGGGTGAGGCGAAACTGGCGGGGCGGACGCGGCCGGCGCAGGGGCGTCCCGCCGGGTGGACGCGCATCATCATCGAGAAGCCCTTTGGCTCCGACCTGGAGACGGCGCGCGGCCTGAACGCGAAAGTGTTCGAAGTCTTCGACGAGACGGAAGTCTTTCGCATCGACCACTACCTGGGCAAAGAGACCGTCCAGAACCTGATGATCTTCCGCTTCGCCAACACCATCTTCGAGCCGATCTGGACGCGGCAGTACGTGGACCATGTGCAGATCACCGTGGCGGAGTCAGGCGGGATTCTCGGCCGCGGCGGATACTATGAGGAAGCCGGCGTGGCCCGGGACATGCTACAGAACCACCTGCTGCAGTTGCTCACGCTCGTGGCCATGGAGCCGCCCACGGCCATTGAGGCGGACGCCGTGCGCAACGAGAAGGTGAAGATCCTGCACGCGGTCCGCCTCTTCACTCCCGAAGAAGTGGAGACGTTCGTCGAGCGCGGGCAGTACGCCCGCGGCATCGTGGACGGCAAGGAGGTGCCCGGCTACCGCGAGGAGGAGCGGGTGGCTCCCGATTCGGTCACGCCCACCTACGTGGGCGTGCGCTTCGAGATCGACAACTGGCGTTGGGCGGGGGTCCCCTTCTACCTGCGCTCCGGCAAGCGCCTGCCCAAGCGGGTGACGGAGATCGCCATCCAGTTCAAACTGCCGCCGCTGATTCTCTTCCGCCAGGCCGGCGTGGAGGACATGGAACCGAACATGCTCACGCTGAACATCCAGCCCGACGAAGGGATCACGCTGCGTTTCGCCGCGAAGGTCCCGGGACAGGCCACGCGCATCCGGCCGGTGAACATGGAGTTCGACTACGGCACCTCCTTCGGCGTCGAGGAACCGACCGCGTACGAACGGCTGCTGCTCGACGCGATGGTCGGCGACCGTACCCTCTTTGCCCGCCGCGACGAGGTGGAGAAAGCCTGGGCGCTGGTGATGCCCATCCTGGAGGCATGGGACGCGCATCGCCCCACGGACTTCCCCAACTACGAGGCCGGCAGCTGGGGCCCACCCGCGGCGCGCGCGTTGATTGAACGGGACGGGCGCCGCTGGCGCCGTCTCTAGCCGGTGATGTCCACCGCCACGCTCATCCCGCTGATCGCCGCGCCGCGCCGCGTCGACGTCAAGGCGATCGACCGGGAACTGGCCGAACTCTGGCGCGCCGCCGCGGCGAGTTCCGAGGCCGAGCGCATCGCCCTCTCCCGCGCCCGCACCCTCACGCTGGTGGCGTACGCGCCCACACCGGACGCGGGTACCCGCCTGGCGGAGGTGGCGGCCCGCACCTGCCAGCGCCACCCCGCGCGGACGATCATTCTCATCGCCGATCCCGCCGCCGCCGACCTGACGGCGGAAGTGACCGCGGTCTGCCAGGTGCGGCGGCGGAATCTGAAGCAGATCTGCTGCGAACAGGTCCTCATCCGGACCGCGCCCGCGGCGGAGGGGCGGATCCCCAGCCTGGTCAGGCAGGTGATCCTGCCGGACATGCCGGTGGTCCTCTACTGGCCGGGGCCGCCGGCGGCGGAGAGGCTCTTCCGCGACCTCGGGGAAATCGTCGACCGCGTCATCGTCGACACCGCCGCCGTCCCTGACGGGCACGGCGCACTCCTCGCGGCGCACACGCTTGCCGCCGACCGTTCCAGTCACGCCGCGCTGAGCGACCTGACATGGGGCCGCATGACCACGTGGCGTGGCCTGACCGCGCACTTCTTCGACCCGCCGCACACGGAGGCGCTCGACCGGATCACGCGCATCCGCGTGGCGCACGCGGGCTCGTCGCGCGCGCAGGGACTGCTCTACGTCGGGTGGCTGGCGGGACGGATGCGCTGGCGGGTGGAGCAGCCTTTCATCCGCGGCGACGGGCCGTGGCGGGGGACGCTGGTGGACCAGCGCGGCCGCGCCATCCCCGTCTCCCTGCACGCGGAGTCGCGCGCGCCGCATCCCGCCGGGGCGCTCCTGTCCACTCTGATCGTCACCGGTAGTCCAGCGGGGCAGAACGGCGGGGCGACCTTCTCCATCGCGCGCAAAGATGACGCCGGCAGCGTCATCGCCGTCGCCGAGAGTGAACACGGGCAGGTGATCCGCCGCGCCCTGCCGCTGGACCCGCAGGATGAGGTCCCGCTGCTGGCGGCCGAGATGGACGTGCTCGGCCACGACCGCGTGTACGAGGAGTCCCTCCGCGCCGTTGCCGCCCTCCTCGGGCAGGCATGAGCGCAAACCCGGAGATCCGCGTCTTCCCCACCCCCCACGCGCTGGTTGAAGAAGCCGCCCGGTTCGTGCGCGACGCCGCGCAGCAGGCCGTGGCTGATCACAACCGTTTCGCCCTCGCTCTTTCGGGGGGGGAGACCCCGCAGGCACTCTACGCGCTGCTGGCGGAGGCCGGACCGGACACGCTCCCCTACAACCGCGTGGAGATCTTTTGGAGCGACGAGCGGGGGGTGCCGCCGGATCACGAAGAGAGCAACTACGGGCTCGCCTGGAAGGTATGGCTCGCGCGCGCGCCGCTGGACCCTCGCCGCATCCACCGCCTGCGTGGCGAAGACGATCCGGAGAGGGCCGCGGCGGACTACGAAGCGGAACTGCGCCGGGTGCTCGGCGACCCACCGCGGCTCGATCTCGTGCTCCTCGGGGTCGGCCGCGACGGGCACACGGCGTCGCTCTTCCCGGGTGAGGCGGCGCTCGCCTCGAACCGGCTGGTCGCCGCGGCCACCGCGCCCGTCCCCCCGCAGCGGCGCATCACCGTCACGCCCCGCCTGATCGAGGCCGCGGCGCGCGTGCTCGTCCTCGTGACCGGACGCGACAAAGCGGAAGCCGTCCGTCGGGCTCTGGAGGACGCACCCACCCCGGCGGTCCCCGCCTCCCTGCTGCGCGGGCCGGGCATTACCTGGTTTCTGGATGACGCCGCCGCCACCGCCCTGAGCCCGCGGTAACCCTCGACTAGATCGCCCCCTTTCTGGGCAAAAATCAGCCTGCAAGGGCTTCCGAACGGGCAAACCCGCCGCGAGGCGGGGGCGCAAAGCGCTGGGACTTCGGATGAAGTCCGCCAGGCTGCCGAAGAAGCTCGCACCGTGGGCCTGTTCGGTCAGCCGGACAGGCTTTGTGGTTTTGCGGGACTGCGGAAGCCCGGCAGGAGGCCACGATGCCCCGAGTCGCATTCCTGTCCGCGCTTCTCCTCACCGTCGCGGTGCTGGTCGCGCCCGCGCCAACCGCGTCTCCCGGCCCGATCGTCGCCGGGACGCCCGCCGCGATGGTCGTCTACCCGCTGCCCTACCGGACGACGGCCGCGCAGACCAGCTGGGACCTCGAAGTGACGATGCTCAACCTGATCAACAACGAGCGTGTCGCCGCCGGCCTGGCGCCGCTGATGCCGCACGCCACCATCCGCGGCGTGGCCCGCGCCCACGGCCGGGAGATGTTTGCCTTCGGATACCTCTCGCACGTCTCCCGCAGCGGCCTCTCCCCGCAGCAGCGCGTGCTGCGGCGGGGCGTGCGCGTGCGCACAGTCGGCGAGAACATCGCCTACGCCGCGGACATCCGGGAAGCCCACGAGGCGCTGATGGCCAGCGAGGCGCACCGCCAGAACATCCTGCTGCCGGACTACCGGCTGGTCGGCATCGGCGTGGTCGACGGCGGAACGTACGGCGTGGTGGTCGTCGAGAACTTCGGGAACTAGCCTTCCCAGAGGTGGCGGAGCCAGCGCCGCCGACCGCCCGCCAACGGCGCGGGGATGAAGAGCAGGCTCCGCAGCCAGTCGATCAGCTCCGCGGGCCCCCCATCCAGCCAGCGCATCGCTCCTACCTGCAGGATTGCGGCGGCGGGATGTTCCCGGCGCAGGAGCGTCCGGTTAGTCCGCGCCAGCAGGATTCCGCTGGCCGACCCCCGCGGCGGCCGGAGGGCGGCGGCCAGCGCGGCGGGCACCGGGGCGCCGAGAACCTGTACTGCGGCGGCGAGGGCGATCCGAATCGGGGTGCGCAGGAGCGGTGTCTCCTCGGCGGTGAGGAGCACCTGCGACCAATCGACACTGTGCCTCCGCGCGATCTCGGCGAGGTCCCGCAGGTAGCGCAATCGCGGCTTGCCGTACCAGAGCTCCCGCAGGAACGCCACGCCCGTCGCCACGAGGTGATCCCCTGGCGAGAGGATCGTCACCAGTTCCCCGTTCACGGGCGCCTCGCTCACGCGCTCGAAGATCCGCTCATAGTCCAGCGCGACCTGCAGCGGGTACCCCAGGTAGCGCCAGTGCACATCGACGGGAACGCGGGTGGCTTGCGGATCGTAGTAGGCTCGGCCGTGCCGCCAGGTGAGGTCCGCCTCCGTCGGCGCGTCACCGACGATCGCGTATCCCGTCTGCCGGAGGAGCCGATGCACAGCGGCGACGTCCTCCCTCCGGGTCAGCAGGTCGATGTCGCTGAATGGGCGCAGCCCTTCGTCGCCGTAGGTGAACCGCGCGAGGGCAGCGCCTTTGAACAGCGGCGCCCGGATGCCCGCCCCGCGCAGAAGCCTCTGGAGGTCTGCCACCTGCCGGTAGATCGTCTCGGCCGCCGCCGCCGCCTGCTCATACGATGACCGCAGCGCCGACCGGACGGAGTCCGGTACCTCCGCGTCCGCGCGTTCCAGCGCCCGGAAGGCCAGTGGCCCCACGCGCTCCCGCGCGGCCAGCTGCTGCACGGCCGCCCACTCCGCGGACGTCAGTTGCGGCAGCGGCCCGGGACTGAGGTGCACGAGCTGCAGGAGGGCGGCTTCGACGGCG
>Ga0209618_1000268_pt1 | contig 11943 bp, 16 predicted proteins | sample Rifsed13ft3_FD_184007 | JGI IMG/M metagenome (GOLD analysis project Ga0209618, IMG submission 184007) | Soil microbial communities from Rifle, Colorado, USA - sediment 13ft 3 (SPAdes) (version 2) | ecosystem: Environmental > Terrestrial > Deep subsurface > Rock core/Sediment | place: Rifle... | reverse complement strand
ACACGTCCAGGAAAAAATTAGCTGTACATCATAGATTTCCGCACCCCCTTCAATGTACTCACGCAAACCGTATTCCAATCCAATCAAGTAAGCAATCGTAATTGCAGCAAGAGGTACTACTGCTAGAAGACGCTTTGTTGGGATGTTTAATTTTAGACCGACAAGCTCAGCAACTACAAATGCTAAAGCAAACAAAAATCCACCTCTCCCCTGATTCCAACTTAGGCTAAAAGAATCAGGAAAAACTACTAATGCAAATAAGATCGGACTAGAAATCAACAAAATTCCAGCGATCAGATTCTTATTTTGCAATAATTAATTCGACAAAAATGATTATAAATAGTGCACTTGCCCCAACAGTTTTAATTATATACCAATAACCTTTCTTCAACTTAACGTGGAAAAAACTGTGCAACACGATCAAAAAATAAAGTTCTCCAATCTTGTCAGTGATTTTTCTCTGGAACAATTATCAAACATTATGAAAAATGCACGAGCACTTGATGAGTTAGGACAATATGAAGAGGCGATTTCTTGGTATGATTTAGCAATTGCAAAAAACCCAATAGACCCAATTCCGTGGTATGACAAAGGAAATGTTTTTGATAGTATTGGAAAGTATGGTGAAGCCATATCCTGCTATGATAAGGTCTTAGAAATCATTCCAAATGATACTAGTGCAATGTACAACAAGGCAACTGTACTTTCTAGGATAGGAAAATATGAAGAAGCAAATTCTTGTTATGATAAAATAATATCAATTGATCCTATACATACAGGTGCTCTATACAACAAGAGGGTTACTTTGAATAAATTAGGAATGCATTATGGTGTTATTCCAATGAAACAAAAGCAGATATTGTAAAATTTTTGGAATAAAATTAAAACTCCACTCAAAAAAAATCAGTTATTGATTTTTGTTTCATTTTTTTGAAAAGCTCACCCTTTGCTAACCATTCTAATTTACTAATGCTCATTGATTTACAGGCATGATTAATCCCATCATCGAGGCTTGAAGCGATGAAAGGCTGTTCTTTCATAGCAGCTCTTATTCCTTCACGTACCTGCCATACACCTACAGGTATTGCATACTCTGGCCTGATTTCACGCAACACTAAAACTGCAGCTTGCGTTTTATTTTTTGCTAAATACTCTGCAACACCAAGTTTTGCAGCAAAGTATGCCCCAGCAATTGCAGGAGGATGATCAATTCCTCTTGCATCCTCATAGTCTGAACCAAATCCAATCTGTCCTTGTTCGTCATACCAAGCTTCTTCCATTTCAAACAACCATCTATGAGGAAATAAAATAATTGAAAACATGTTGCCAAGATGATTAAATGAGAAAACCTTGCAACAGTCAATTAATTGATAATCTAAAATCTCTGTGACAAGTGATTTTGAAATAATGTCGTCAGTTGCAGTAATACTCCATCTAGTTGGAACAAGTTTTCTTTTTTTGCCAAACATTCCAATGCTAAAACATTTTTGAATTTGTGAGAGATCTATGCCAGTGTTATAGAGTTTTAACACCGCATCTTCTGCTTTTAGATCTTTGTCATAGTAAGCATTTTCAATTGTTCTTTGAGCAGATGAACCGGAGAACTTGGCTTTTTTTATTTCTCCTATTGGTCCAAAGGGAGCACTTTCGCCATCAATGGTGGTTATTGGGACAGTGTTTCTATGGAATTCAATATCAGAGTCAGTTGGACGAGATGACATTGCAACTTCTTGAAGATTTTCAATGAAACGACCCTCTGGTTCCAATACAGAGACCTTCTTAATTCCTCTTACAAGACTGAGTCTAAAATTAACGATTTCTTCAAGACTTTTTCCTAACCATCGTTCCGGAATATCAAGAAGACTAGTATCACCGTGAACTGGTGGCACCATTGGGCCAACATTCACCTTAGGATAATTGTACGTACCAACAAAAACCGATGGAGGGCTAGAACCACTCAATGAATTTGACGAAAATAGATTCCCATATCTTGATAGATACTCTCTCCAATTAGCCTCAATTGATTTTCGAATCTCTTTTGAGCTACGAGACACCAATTTCGTACATATTTTGAGCCTATTAATCTGACTAAATTTGAAATTTGACCTTGGGTAAAGATACAATTTTTTAATTTGAATTAACTTTCACAGAGTATGGGAGTAGAGCGAATTGTTTCTTTTTTCCCAAGTGCCACAGAATTGCTTTATGAGCTTGGAGTAGGAGACAAAATTTTTGGGGTAACCCATGAATGCCTTTATCCTGAAAATGCAAAATCAAAGCCTCGGGTAATTAATTCCGTTTTTAATCCTAATACCATGTCAAGCAGAGAAATCGATGATAAGATTGTAGAGCTAATGAGAGATGGTAAAGAAATCTACAAGATTGATGAAGAAAATCTAAGACAAGCTAGGCCAGATCTAATAATTTCGCAGGATACATGCGAGGTATGTTCAGCGTATACTAGTCATGTCACCAAGGCGCTAGAAATTTTGGATAAAAAACCAGAGATTTATCCATTAAATCCTCATGACGTTAAGGGAATTTTAGACAGTATTGATAATGTTGCAAAAAAAATTGGCATGGAGGAAAAGGGAAGGGAGTTAATACAGTCACTTCAAAAACGGATTGATTTTATTCAAAGCAAAAACTTTGATAGCAGACCTAGAGTTTTAGCATTAGAATGGCTTGAACCATTTTTCACTTCTGGTCATTGGGTTCCAGAGATGATTGAAATTGCTGGAGGAAAAAATGAGATTAGTTCTAAAGGAGAACAATCAAGAAGAATGAAAATTGAGGAGATAGTACAGTCTGATCCAGATATTATTGTGTTAATGCCATGTGGTTTTGATGTAGAGCGTACAGTTTCAGAATATAAAAAAATTCTTCAAAACGATCGAGACTGGAACAAGATTCGTGCAGTACGGCAGCAAAATGTATTTGCAGTTGATGCCAACTCATATTTTAGTAAACCAAGTCTTAGAACGGTCACAGGTATTGAAATTTTAGCAAAGATAATTCATCCTGAGATATTTGAAAAAATAAAAAATCCAGAAGTATCCTTCAAACAGATCAAGTCTTAAAGCACTTAATCTTCTTCTGTTTCGGTTAGCTCATCAGCCTCAGAATCTCTTCTACTTGGCCTTATCGGAATAAAGATCACTGACATTTTCTAGTATGATTTCAAGAAGGGCAATGATAGGCTTCCCGGTTACAAAAAATTGCCTCTTTGGTTAGATTCTTCACGTTTAGGGTTTTTGAGACAATAAGAGAAATAAAAAACCAATTTCAAATCTAATCAACAAAATTTTATTTACTATGAAATTTATCGATGAAAGGTAATGCCGCCAGTCCATATTGATGAATTAATAGAGTATTTGAAAAAAATAACAGGACATGAATTTACTGAAATGGAAAAATTTACTATTTTAGAACTTATTCATTTTGGAAGATCAAGTAAGAAAAAAGACGGAAAATACTACATGTCTCCACCAGGGTAATTCTGCCACAAAACACCTAAATGATTTGTTAGGAAAGAATTTCATTTCAGTGTTTATTCCAAGCTTGTTCAAATTCAACAAGCACCTTGTGAAATGCTAAAATTTTATATAGAAATTATAAGGCGACTGGATCTTTTTTCCCCACGTCCTATCTCGGGTGTTTTAAACGAGATTCAGTCGCCAATAAATTATAATTTTACTAAGTGTTAATTTTACATTCAACTGCAAGAGATTTTACTGTTGCATAGTATGTGTATGCCAAAATTGCAATCGCGACAAGTCTTATTGGTATTTCATAGTTTGCCAAAAATGCAGTAGCAATTCCGCCAGCTGCACCAAATGTCGAAATGACTGCAAATCCTATCGGACCACAGCTACATGCACCAGCTGCTGCGCCAATTAATGAACCAAATAGGCCCCCACCCATCTTTTTTTTCGGACTGTTACGAAATGCATTGATTCTATACACATTCATGGCAAGAACTAATCCAGACAGTGCAGAAACAACTAGAATTAAGAAGAAGCTGATTTCACCGCCACTAGGAATATGTGCAATGACATATGGTTCAAGAAATATGAATTCAGAAATGATTGAGAGCGGAATTAACATTCCAACAAAGATTGCTGCTGCTAAAATGATATATCTATAATCTGCAAATACTAGTTTTATCATCTGTGCCATTTTAGATCATTGAATCTATTACGTCTTTGAATACTGCATATGGTTGTGCGCCTACTAATTTTTGTTGTTGTCCATTAGAATTTACAATGATGAATGTAGGTGTAGCTGAAGCCCCTTGTTTTTTTGCTTCATTAATGTTAAACTGTACTCTCTTGTTGAATTTACCAGAGTCAATGCAACTATCAAATAATTCCATATCTAATCCTAAACTAAATGCAAATGCCTTGAGGCGCTCTGAATTTGCCCAACCAGAATCTATTCCCTCTTGAGAAGTATACAAAAGATCATGAAATTCCCAGTATTTTCCTTGTTCTTCTGCACAATAAGTTGCAGCAGCAGCCTTTGGGGAATCACGCCCAAGAAAAGCCAAGTCAACAAAAACTAGATTAGCTTTTCCAGTTTCAATATAATTTTCAACCACTGAGTCTCTTGTGTTATGAAACCAATTATAACATTGATGACATTGGTAATCACCAAATTCAATAATGGTGATAGGAGCAGAATCTGAACCTAAAATTGGAGAACCCATTGCAGTAGAAACTGTTCCATGTGTTTGTCCCATGTCAAGATTTAGAGATTCATTTACAGATTGAGATACAGAAATGGATGCTATAATAGCGATAATGACTATAGCTGCAATTCCACTAAAAATTATTCCTTTCTTTTTCATGAAACAGTTCTTTCCCAATAATTTAAAAAACTTGTTCCAAATTTTACATTCAAGCTAGTGTGAGAGTGTTATTTTGGCTTTTTGAACAAACCTACAATTTTCCCCAATACCGTGTCTATGGGACAAGATTGGGATGATACGCCAGATGAATGCCTAGAAGAATGTTTGTCATATTGTTGCTTGGAATTAAATACTTCATTACATTTTTCGCAATAGATCTTTGATACGTTTGCTTTATTGGATGATTTATCCATGTTATCTTTAACAATTTAGGATTTATAAATAATCCTCCTAATTTTCTGAAATAAAATTAACTTATAGATAATGGATTTTTACGTGATTGTTGTATTCAACTTCATATTGAGTAACAAAACCACAATGAGTACAAGAAAACATTTGTGCTGGGGGCCTTGATTCTCTTTCTATTGTTTTACCAGAAATTGATTTTATTAAAATTACGTCTGCTTTAGAAATTACTGCAAAGTTTCTTGCCTCTCCTATTGAATCAAGAAATTCCTTTATTGAAGTAATTACCTCAGTTTCGTCTATTACATCTTCATCTTGTATGGGAGATAGCACGAACTCATGTAGCTTTAATGTAGGGATAGCCCCTACCTGGTCTGAAACATAAACAAGTAATTCAGATTTTATGGATTCGACTTCTCTACAGTCGACAGTAATCATAAAACAACACCAATTTGAATACTATTTTAGTTTAATACCAGATTAGAAGAGTGGTTTTTCGAAAATTAGGATTTGCTAATAACCTTTTCTAACTTTTTTCCTTTTTATTCTAATTTACAGATGATTTTGTTTAACAAATAGAGAATGGTTTATGACATGATTATTCATCTAGTATGATTTGAATTTCATGGTATGAAGGATTCAGAGTCGTTTGCTGTAGAAAGTGGATATGGCTCAAAAGTTGTTGAATGGTTAAATGAAGAAGCAAAGAAACAGAATGTAAAATTCGAAGCTAGACTATATGGACATACTATCACAACACAGAATTTTGGCTCCTTTGAAATGTTTTCTTGGGTTGGAGATGTACAGGTTGCTAGAAAACTAATAATCAAAGCTAGCAAACGATTTAAAATCAAAGTTATTGAAGGAGGTTACAAAACCAAAGAGCGAATTTTTCATACGAAAAAATCAGATTACGCCATAGTGAGGAGGGGAGACAAAGTAATAGGACATTTAGAGTTAGAAGCTTCAAGATTTGCAAGTGAAAAGTGGCAGGTAAAAGAAGAAGAAAGAAAATAGAGGCTTTGTTTTAGTTTCAATTCCAGAAAGATACTTAATCACATTTAGAACAAAAAACCTTGTGACTCGAATTGGTGTAATTGGAACAGGTATGTTAGGTAAGGCAGTTGGTTTGCATCTATTAGAGTCAGGATATCAATTAACTGTCTACAACCGAACCAAAAGCAAAACAGAAGAGTTGAAAAATCATGGAGCCACAGTAGTAGATTCACCCAAAGATGTTGCAAGATCATCAGATTTGGTTATTACAATAGTAAAGGATGCTAATGCAGTAAAGGATGTCTCATTTGGAAAAGACGGAATAGTTGATGGCAAGCATGATGATTTGATTGTAGCTGATATGAGTACAATTAATCCAAATGCATCTAAGGAAATTGCAAAACAGTTTAGTAAACATGGAATTATAATGCTTGATACTCCGGTTATGGGAGGACCTAATGTTGCAATCACTGGAAAATTAGTATTAATGGCAGCAGGGGATAAAGATGCATTTGAGACGCACAAAAAAATTTTTGAAACCATAGCTAGCAAAACATTTTTCCTTGGACCAAATGGTACTGCTCATTCGGTAAAGCTTGCAATGAATCTTCAAATTGGAATGCTTGCACTTGCATTATCAGAAGGAATAACTCTTGCAAGAGGTGCTGGAGTTGACCCAGAGGTATTTTTATCGATTCTAAATTCTACCTACTTTAAAACAGGTATGAGTGAAAACAAGGCATACAATATGATAAAAGATGAATATTCTCCAACATTTACTCTAAGCAATTTAAAAAAAGATTTAGACACTATTAACGAAGCTGCCAAAGAATTTGGTCTTAAACTGCCAATGGCTACAAAAGCAAATGAGATCTACAAAAAAGCAAATGATGAAGGATTTGGGGATCTTGATTATACTGGAATCCTTGCCTACCTAAAGAAAGCTGCGAAATTAGTAGATTAGCACAATTAATTTAAGATGACTGGAATAATCATAGGTACATGCGCCTCAAAGACAAAGTGGCAGTTGTAACTGGTGCCTCAAGTGAAATTGGCATTAGTATCGTTAAGAGGTTTGTTGAAGAAGGTGCAAAAGTTGTATTGTTGGGAAGAAAACTTGATTCACTTGAAAAGGCAAGAACTACAATTAGTAATAAAAATGCCACAGTATCTATGCAGTGTGACATTACAGATGAAGCACAAGTGCTTCAGACAGTTGAACAAATTCTTAACAAGTATGGCAGTATTGACATTTTGGTAAATAGTGCAGGAGCTATAAATGATCCAATTCACTTTCACGAAATGCCTGATTCTGAAATAACAAAATTGATTGATGTAAACATGTATGGTGTTTTTAAGATGACTAAAGCTGTTCTCCCAAATATGCGTGAAAACAAGAATGGGTGTATTATCAATATAGGTTCAATCTCAAGCGAACGTGCTATTCCAAAAGTGCATTTGGCAGTTTATTCAGCTACAAAGGCAGCAATTAGTATGTTTACAAAAGCAATTGCAGTAGAGTATGCAAGATCAAATGTTCGATGTAACTGTGTAAATCCTGGTATAATTAATTCCGGAATGATTAAACCGTATCTAGATGATCCTCAAGCCAGAAAAGTTCTGGAAGATAGATTGCCTTTGAATAGAATTGGACAACCTGTAGATGTTGCAAATGCAGTCTTGTACTTGGCTTCAGATGAAGCAAACTGGATTACTGGAACAATTCTTAATGTAGATGGTGGCAAAACATCTTCAGAAGGCTAGTTTTCCTGAAGCAAGGTCTTTGCAAGTAATTGTGCAACCCGTAATGGCTCAGGAAACGATCCTTGAAGAGTGAGCTCATTTAGCAGATGCTTCACATCAGAAATGCTGCATCCTTCTTTTCTCACGTAAACATCGTATGATGTATGAAGAGTAATTTGTTCACGATCTCCTAATTCTTTGTATTCTTTTAGTTTAGTTTCATATGAGTTTGGAAAATGATGTTTAATTGCGTCATCAATGCCTTCAGACTCTTTGTAGGTAACGCCAATTACTGGAATGTTTAATGATTCAGAAATTTTTTTCAAATCTACAATGTTATACATCGAGATGATGATTCCAGAAATAAGCAAATAGCTAATATCGGGTCTTTCAAGTTTTTTGTACATTGACAATATTACCTCTGTTGCATCATCTCCTTCCAAGGTTGAGTTACCAAAAACAAATCCATCAATTACAAAATCTCGTCGCATTACGACACCTGCAAGAACTGATTTTTTTGAATTTTGAGTAAAACTTTCTGCGATAGCTAATCCTCGTAATCCTTTTTTTTCAAGATGAAGATGGCGCATTGGGTTTTCTCCTAGAATAGACCCTATAAGAAAGGCCAGTAACTATTACAATCGCAATGGTAGTTAGAGACCATACTGCAAATGGTACTATCTCGGGTTCTGCCATATTATTTAGAAACTATCAAACTATTAGAACGCTAGTTTTAGAATTAATGGGTTTTGACTGTTAGGAATAAAATAAATACATTAAATTAAACTTTAGAATCCAATTAAAGAGAGTTTTAAGCACGAATTAAGAATTTTCAGAAATAAAAAAGAATAAAGGATTAAGAAGAGTTTTATTTCTTCTTAATTAGTATGGTGTCAGTTCCTTCAAAGATTCCATCTGAAAGTGTGACTGAAACTGATCCATTTTCTACACCTGGTGCATTACAAACATCCTGTGTCAGAATGTGAACCACACCAAAGTCAACTACTCCGTCTCCGTCTTCATCTTCGAGATGAACTTTACCGTGTTTTTCAGTAACTGCTACTCCATTGAGTTGTAGATTGTTTACATCAATTGCTTCTAATCCTGCTTGATCCATCAAGATTGCAATAGGAGTTACTCCTTTAGATTTGCAGTTGACTGGATTTGTATCGCTTCCTGGTTTTACATCAATTGACACGTTGTTAATTGGATCACATGCATCACCAATACCGTCACCATCTGTGTCTTCTTGACCTGGATTGACATCATCTGGACAGTTATCTAAGAGATCGGCATATTCATCGCCATCTGTATCGTCTGCATCATTACATGCATTACCTACTCCATCACCATCAGTATCTGCTTGATCCTCATTTGCGACATCAGGACAATTATCTACTGCATCATCGATAGTATCGCCATCATGGTCTGCAAATACAGGTGGCATTACTGTTCCAATGAGTGCTACCATCAAAAATGGTAGTGCAAAGACAATTGGAAGTTTTAATTCCGTTATTTGTTTCATTATTTAGCAGAAAAATAATTTGGAACAAAAGACATCCGCTGTGCATCTTACACATTTTAAACAAAAAGAAATGAGAAAAGATGAGAAATATAGAGGATAAGTGAGATTACTTGAATTTTGTTCAAATAAACAGATCTAACCTTTAATGAAATAACGACTAAGATGAATTAGAATAAAAAATGAGTATGGCAAAAGGATTTGGTCTAATTTTAGCTATGATAGGCATGATAGTATTGCTTTATTCGGTGTCATTTGATAGCGAAAGATTTTTTGATATACCAAAAGGTGGAATTTTTCTTGGAATCATTTCACTGATTGTTGGAATTATTGTTTACATAAATGCCAAAAAACATAATGGTATGATTCGTGTCCGCTAAGTCAGATTCAATAGAATGAATCACAGATTAAAACGAGAATTAAGAATACAGATTGATTTTGGTTTTACCATTAGAAAATAAGTACCAGTTAAGATGGCAATAGCAACAATGCGAATTGGGATTTCATGTATAGTTAGAAATGAAAAAGTTGTTGCAGTAGTTGCCCCAAAGGTAGAGAGTACAGTAAATCCAACTGGACCGCAAGCAGTACATATGCCTGCTCCAGCACCTACAACAGAACCTAAAAGTCCAGTTCCCATCTTTTTGGTACTTGCTCCTACAGTTTTGATTTTGTATGTTGCCATACTGATTACTAGAGCAATCAGTCCAGCTGTTATGATAATCAATCCAAAGCTGAGATTGGAATCTTGTGGCAGATAAAATACAAAAAAGGGTTCAAAGAACAAAAGTTCTCTAGTATGTAATAGAAGAACTAACATGCCGGCAAAAATTACTCCTGCAAGAATTAGGTAGGGGGGATTTGAAAAAACTAGTTTTAATGATTCTTTATGCAACTTGGTTCATCATATCCACTTAGCCATTTCTTCTCAAGGAAATATTTTTCAATTTAGAAACTTGCAATGTAGGAAAATTAATCATGAAAATTATCTCTGCTTTGCTCCAACACCATCTTTAATATTTATCTTGATTACCTTTCCCTGAGATTCTTCCGAGTCCACCTCAGGTGCCACATCTTCAGCTTCAGTAATTGTTAGATTTTCTTCAGGTACTTGAGAATTTATTTTTAATTCTACTAGTTCATTTTTTAATGCGCTCATTTCTTTTTTTAATGCATCAAGCTCTGCGTTTGTATCATCTATTTTTTTTTGTGCATCAGAATTTGAAATAAAATCTTGAGCCTCTTCTAATGTAGGAACTATTGGGATGTCTTCTGGCAGAGTTTGAGAGTTTTCTATTGATGAAGGGTCGATTAAAACCTCGTCAGGCAATGATGCAATTCCAATAATGACAGATAACACTAGTACCGTTATACTTAACCCTATGACAGGGCGTCTTTTCATAATGATAAAATATATAATTTAACTTAGATACGAATTTGTTTAGTTTTTTTGAACAAACTATTCACAAACGCATTATTTTTAAATTGTAAAGTGATTTAACAAAATTGGTATCGAATCAATTCAGATTTTGTTCAAAGTTACTTTAAGACTCAAGTTATTGGCATTATTCTAATCGATGAATTTATCGTCTCTTTCGTCTCTGGCCTGGTTTGTTTTGTCCTGGGAATCTGTTTAAAACAAGTCTTTTTCTAAAGTTACTTTTGTGCTTTAGACCAGAGTTTGTGCCAATTTTTTTTCGTCCTTCTACCTTTGGTGTCTGACCTCTTACCTTTCCTGCCTTTGTAAGCGAGCCGTGGGTTGCCATGATTAATCACTTGATAAAATTGAATTTATGCTTTTGTATTACTCTACCAGTACTTTACCTTAATTTTTTCAATGACTCGCTCGTGCTCTCCGCCTCTTTTTCTAGCATATCTTTCCATTGCTCCTAGTGGTACACCACCAAGTGACCTTGCTATGAGATTAAACATGCTCTTCATTACAGAGCCGTTTCTTGCAGTCTTTACCATGAACTTTTGAATTCCATACTTGAAGTTGTGTTGCCAAGTCTTGTACATGACACCTAACTGAGCAGGATCCATTTCATTTCCAATATTGAAAAATTCAGATTTCTCCAGCAATCCAATTGGTACAAAAGTAAGAGGAGTTGCAGTAAACATTGCATCTGGTTGCTCTCTTTCTAGCTCACTGATTAGTTGTATAGTTTCCCAAGAGTCCTCTGGCGTTTCATCATTGTCTAGTCCCATGATTAATGTAAATGCAGGAACCCAATAGTTTTCATTTAGTGTTTTTACTGCCTCTTTGACTAGCCAGTGCCATTCCTCAGGCTTGTATGGGGCAAGTTTTCTGTCTGCATATTTTTCTATCAGTCTACGGCTGCCTGTCTCAAGGCCACACTGAACACCAATAAAGTTTCCAGGGCCTGCCTTGATTATTTTTGAGAGTTTTGGAAGCAGCTTCTCATCAGCAATTGCTCCTGCAAGTGTGCCATGTGTGGGATTTGTATGCTCTACACCTGTAGACATTATTGCAGTAAAGAGCTCTACTAGTGCCTCTCGGTTTGGCTCCATTTGTTTTGTTGTTCTAGGATCCATTCCATAAACAAAAATATCATCACTTTGAATC
>Ga0209618_1000266_pt1 | contig 11959 bp, 17 predicted proteins | sample Rifsed13ft3_FD_184007 | JGI IMG/M metagenome (GOLD analysis project Ga0209618, IMG submission 184007) | Soil microbial communities from Rifle, Colorado, USA - sediment 13ft 3 (SPAdes) (version 2) | ecosystem: Environmental > Terrestrial > Deep subsurface > Rock core/Sediment | place: Rifle... | reverse complement strand
GGGGGGGGGGCGGGCCCGCATATCATGGAAACTCGTGACGTGAGGGGGCGGCCGGGACTCATCCATGGGGAATCCATCCTTTTTCCAGCGCGCCAAGCGGTTCCTGCTGGGAGCTCCCCGCGACCTGTTCGATCCGAAGATCTTCCACAAGATCTCCCTGATCGCCTTCTTCGCGTGGATCGGCCTGGGCGCCGACGGGATCTCCTCGTCCTGCTACGGTCCCGAGGAGGCGTACCTCGCCCTGGGCGGCCACACGGTCTTGGCCATCTTCGTAGCCATCGCCACGGTATTCACGATCTTCATCATTTCGGGGAGTTACGCCCAGATCATCGAGGTATTCCCCTCCGGCGCGGGCGGGTACAACGTCGCCTCCAAGCTGCTCGGGGAGAAGGCCGGGGTCGTCTCGGGCTCGGCCCTGGTCATCGACTACGTGCTGACCATCACGATCTCCGTCGCCGCGGGAGCCGACGCGGTCTTCAGCTTCCTCCCCCTTTCCTGGGGTCCCTACAAGTTCTGGTTCATCGCTTTCATGATCATGACGCTTATCTGGCTCAACCTGCGCGGCGTGAAGGAGTCCGTGACCGTCCTCACCCCCATCTTCATGGCCTTCATGCTGAGCCACATCCCGCTTGTCCTCTATGCGGTGGGGCACCATGCCGCCGAACTGCCCACGGTGGCCTCCGCCGTCTCCACGGATCTGTCCGGCGCGGTCCGGGAGATGGGGTGGCTCGGGGTGGGGGCGATCCTCGTGCGCGCCTATACCATGGGCGCCGGGACGTACACGGGGATCGAGGCGATCAGCAACTCGATGCCGACGTTGCGCGAACCGAGGGTACAGACCGGGAAGAAGGCGATGCTGTACATGGCCGTCTCCCTCTCCTTCATTGCCGGCGGGATCATCCTGGGGTACGTACTGAACGACGTGCGGCCCACGGAGGGCAAGACCCTGAACGCCGTCCTCTTCGGGAAGCTCCTGGTAGGGCTGTGGGGGTCCGGCACGGGGGAAGTGGTGGTCGCGTTCGTCCTGGCCGCGGAGGCGGCCCTTTTGTTCGTTGCCGCCCAGACCGGGTTCCTCGGCGGCCCGCAGGTCCTCTCGAACATGGCGATCGACTCTTTCATGCCGCACCGGTTCGCCCACCTCTCCGAGAGGCTGGTGGCCAAGTACGGCATCTACTTCATGGGGGGGATGGCGTACCTGATGCTTTACATCACCGGGGGGTCGGTGAAGTACCTCGTCATCATGTACTCCATCAACGTGTTCATCACCTTCTCCCTCTCCCAGTTCGGGATGTGCGTGCACTGGTGGAAGGACCGCCACGAGGCGCAGGGGTGGAAGTTCGGGCTCGGGATGAACGGCGTCGGGTTCCTGCTGACCGCCTCGATCCTGTGCCTGACGGTGTGGATCAAGTTCCCGGAGGGGGGCTGGGTGACGCTGCTCATCACGGGGTCGTTCATCGTCGCCAGCTTCGTGATCCGGCGCCACTACCGGAAGGCCCAGGGGCACCTGCGGCGGCTTGACGAACTCCTTCTGCAGCTCCCCTCGGTCACCGTCCCGGCCGCGCAGGAACCTGCCCTCCGTCGGGACGCCCCGACGGCTATCCTCATGGTGTCCGGGTACAACGGCCTCGGCATGCACGTCTTCTTCTCCATCGTCCGGTCGTTCCCGGGGACCTTCCGGAACTTCGTGTTCCTCTCGGCGGGGGTCATCGACTCCAGCACGTTCAAGGGGGCGGACGAGGTGGAGAACCTGGGCCGGGACCTGAGCAGGCAACTCCAGAACTATGTCGAGTTCGTCAAGGGGCACGGGTATTACGCGGAGGCGCGCTGCGAGGTGGGGACGGAGGTGATCGAGATCATCGACCATCTCGCCGAGGGGGCCGCCGCGGATTTCCCCAACGCCGTATTCTTCGCGGGGCAGCTCGTGTTCAAGGAGGAGGGCTTCTTCAACCGGCTGCTCCACAACCATACCGCGTTCCTCGCACAGAAGAAGCTGGTGTTCGCGGGTCTTCCGATGATCGTCATGCCCATCCGGGTGCTGTAGGGTTGCGCCGGTTGGATTCGTGCGGGAAATGGGGTAGAAGGGGAGCCGGAACTAAGATGACGGGACGGGAGGTCGGCAAGGAGATGGCGGGAAGGGCATGCCGCAGACTCCTCCTCGCGCTGGCCCTGTCCCTTGCGCTTCTCCCCGTTCCCCTCGCGAGCGAGGATGGGCTCTTGGGCCCCGCGGCCGATCCCCATTCCCATTTCCGCAATCCCGAAAGTTGCCGCCAGTGCCATGTCTCCGATGAGTCCGCGCTGGAGCCGGACCGGTTTATCCCGGGTGCAGACGCGTTCTGCCTGGGTTGCCACTCGGCGGAGGGACTCGGGGTAACCCACTCCCGCAACATCCGGCCCACAGACCACCCTTCCGGCATGACGGTCCCGAACGACCTTCGGCTGGACGCCGAGGGGAGAATGTTCTGCCTCACCTGCCACAACGCGCACGGGCCGTTCCTCTCTCCGACCCGGGCGTTCGCGGCCCAGGAGCCGGAGAACCCGGGTGCCCCGGCGGGGACAGGGCCCGCCTTCCGGACCTACTTCGCGAGGCGGTCCGATCCCGTGCGGGGATTCGTCCCCCTGTGCGAAGGGTGCCACGGGAAACGATGAGGCAAACTCCCCATTTCGCTATCCGGCGACGGAACAAGCTGGTCAACCCGAGGCTCCAGGGAGGGGTGGCGATCCAGATCGCCGCCATCGTCCTCGTCGCCGGGTCGCTGGTTGCGCTGCTCCTGTTCCGTGACATCCGGCAGGCGCTTTGGGACGCCTCCTACAGCGGCCACTTCGGGTTTTCGACGCCCTTCCGGATCGTGAACGGAATCCTGGTCCGGCGGCTTCTTGTCCTGTTCGCCCTCGTCTTCGCGGGAGGATCGCTCGCGTTTCTGTGGTACGTTCGCAGGGTCCGGAGGGGGATCTTCCGGCTGGTGGAGGCGTTCCAGGCTTCCGGGGAGGGGGACCTCTCCTCCCCGGCGGATGCCCGGGGGCCGGGGGGGATCATCGATGTCGGGAAGGCAATCGACGACGTCCGGTCCCACACCCTCGCTCGTATCGGAGAAGTCCGGGGGGCGGTGGAAGCCATGCGGGCGTCCGCCCTGTCGGATGAGGAGTTCACCAGGCGATGGGAAACGCTCAAGGGGAAGATCGAGAGGGTCGTCCCGTGAACCCGACGAGATGGGGGAAGACCAGCCCGGCCAGGAGTGTCTCTTTCTGGGGAAGGTTCCTTCTTTTCTGGCTGGTGATTTCCGGATTGGGAACGCTTTCCCTGTTTCTTTTCCTTTTCCGGTTTTTCTCGTCTCCTCTCACGGGCGGGTACGGCGCATCGTTTTACGCCCTGCGACACCTGGCGGAGATCCTGCCTTCCGTCGTCGCCCTTTCCATGCTGGCCTACGTCCTCCTCGTCGGCGGGGGCGCGGCCCTGCTCTGCATCGCCTTGATCCACAGGATCGCCGGCCCGATCTTCCGGCTGGAGAGGGCTCTGGAGAACTGCCTCGACGGGGAGCCGGTCAAGCCGTTCTTTCTCCGCCACGGCGATCTGGTTCAGGAGCTCGCCTCGGCGTTCAACGGGTTCGTGGGCCGGCTGCGGGAGGACCGGCAGAGGTGGACGAGTGTCATGGAGAACGCGGATCGCCTTTGCCTTCAGGAGCGGGAGACGTGTCGCGTCGAAATGGAAAGGGCCCTGGCCGAGCTGGACACTCTCCTTTCCCGGTACCGCTAAACGGGTCCACCGGCCCCGATCGCATGGCTGCGAAAGAGCCATTGGCGAAGGGGGAAGTTATCGACTTGTCCGATCGGCGGATTTTTGCGAAGATAGGGGAAAAGAAGCGGGAATGGGCGGAATATCCTCGAAGGAGGTCGGCATATGAATGCGATCCGCAAGGCGGGCTGGTTTCTCTCATTGGCTTTGATGATGGCGTGCTGGATGGGAGTGCTCGGGTCGATCCGGGGGGAGGCACTGGCAGGCGTCATCCCGTCCCGCGGGACGGACGGCGCGGCGGTCCGGGACGCCGACATCGGGAGGCTCCAGGCATTATTGGAAAAGAAGATCGTTCTCCAGAAGCTCACGGACTACGGGGTTTCCGCGGAGGACGCGATGGCCAAGATCCGCGCCATGAGCGACAGGGATCTTCACCGCCTGGCCTCTCTCACCGACAGGGCAGCCGAAGGGGCGGATGACGCGCTCGGGTTCCTGATCGGAGCGGCGATCCTGATCATCCTCATCATCGTGATCGTCAAGCTGATGAACAAGGAGATCGTCATCCGCTGAACATGACGGGGAGAGCCATTCTGGGCGCCGTCCTGTTCGCGGGCGGCGCCCTTTTCGTTCCGGGGGGGTGTGCGCGGGATGACGGGATCCGGGGGTGGGGAGCCTTTGCCCCGGGGACGGCGGCAAGCGTCCCGCCGCCCGGTTCGACCGTGATCCCGGAAGTTCCCTTCCTGCCGCAGGAAGAGGACACCTGCGGCCCCTCATCGCTCGCGATGCTTCTTCGGTTTCACGGGAAGGAAGCACGAACCGGGGAGATCGCGCGGGAAACGAGGACCGCGGGGCTCCGGGGAACGCTCATCACCGACCTGGCGGAGGCCGCGAGGAAGCGGGGGTTCGAGGCGGAGGTCGTGGACCTCGATCTTCCACGCCTGCGGGAAAAGATTTCGGAAGGAATCCCCGTGATCCTGCTGGTGGACCTGGGGACCTGGATCTATAGCCGCCCGCACTACCTGCTGGCCTTCGGCGTGACTTCCGAAGGGGTGGTGGCCCACTCGGGGAGGGAAGAGAGGAAAGTGATTCCCTTCTCCACGCTGGACGCGCAGTGGGCGAAGATGGGGCGGCTGGCGATCGTCGTGAGAAGGGGGGCTTCTTGACGGGAAGGACCCTGGCTCGCCGGCCTCCAGAGATCCATTCCTTCAGATCCCGGCATTTGAGGGCCGCTGCATCCCCGCCGGCTTCGTTGCCCGCCCTCACCGTACCGCGGCGGGTACGCCTCGGTCGGGCGCCTCGCCGGACGGGGCGCATCGACCCTCTCGGTGCACGGCCTCTTCAGGAACGGACCTCTGGATGCCGGGGGGCTCCGTTATCAAGCGCGCGCGACCTTCGCCCGCTCGCTGCCATTCCGCTCGACGCATTCCCCGGGGACACTCCTGATTCATCTCCGGGATGCGGAAGAGGAGTGTCCCCGCCCAGCCACGGAACCCCCCGCATCGCCCCGGGTCCCCGGGAAGCGGAGCCGCTCCGTCGCCGTCCCCCTGTTTGGCGGCGGGTGCTTTTTCTTTTCCTCCTGCCGGCGGTGTTTGCGGCGGCAGGCTGCGCAAGGATGCCCCGCATCATCGTCCTTTCCGACCCCCTGACCGCGGGGGAGCATCTCGAACTCGGCGTGGCGTACGAGCGCAGCGGGGAATTCGAGATGGCGATCCGTGAATACGAGCGGGCCCTCCGGAAGAACGGGGAGTTTTTCCAGGCCCGGGTGAACCTCGGCAACGCCTGGTTGGCGAAGAAGGAGTACGGGAAGGCGGAGGAGGAATACCGGAAGGCGCTGGAGGTCCGGCCCGGCGATCCCGTGGCAACCAACAACCTCGCATGGGCGGCGATCTTTTCCGGGGAACGCAGGGAGGAGGCCGCGGCGAGGATGGAAGCGGTCCTTTCCCGCCCCGGGAACAGAACCGCGACGCTCCTCGACACGCTCGGTGTGCTGCGGATGCGCCTGGGCCGGGCGGCCACGGCAGAGGAGGCGTTCGCCGAGGCGGAACGGCTCTGCCTCGAGGCAGGGGAGCCCGGGTGCCCGGGGGAGATTCTCCGGGAGATCCGGGATCACCGGGCGGAACTTGACGGTCGAATCCCCTCCTCCCCGGCGCCCCCTCTGGTACAATAGAGTCATGCTGCGCGATCATCGTAACGCAACCGTGCGGGTGACGGCTTTCCTGCCCGAGCCGATGCCGCGCGCGGACGGGTGACCGGAGCGGTTTCTTGTTTCCTCCCATCCACCCCGACCTCAGGTTTCACAATTACGCCTCGTACCTGCGGAGGCGTATCGGCGGGGCCGCGGTGCGGATCAGCGTCGACGGCGGATTCACCTGCCCGAACCGGGACGGCACCCGGGGCACGGGCGGCTGCCGGTACTGCAACAACGACTCCTTCACCGGCGGGATCCTGTTTCCGGGACTGCCAGTCGAGGAGCAGGTCATGCGGACGATCCTTTCCCCCGGGAGGCACAGGAACGCCTCCCGCCTCCTGGTCTACTTCCAGCGGTTCAGCAACAGCTACGCGCCCCCGGAGGAACTGGACCGGGTATACCGCGCCGCCTTCTGCCATCCCGACGTTGCCGGGATCGTCGTGGGCACCAGGCCCGACTGCCTCGGGCCGGAGGCGCTCGACGTGCTGGAGGGGATCGGGCGGAACTGGTACGTCTCCGTGGAGATCGGGCTCCAGTCGAAGTCCGACGCCGTCCTCGCAAGGGTAAACCGGGGACATACCGTCGACGAGTTCGTGGTCGCCGTGGCCGCCGTGCGGGCCCGGGGGATCGACACCGGGGTCCACCTGATCTACGGCATCCCCGGGGACACGCGGGAGAATTTCGTGGAGACGGCCGGATTCCTCTCCGACCTCGACGTACAGGGGGTGAAGCTGCATCACTTCCACGTCGTGGCCGGCAGTGCCATGGCGCGGGAGTGGAAAAAGGGAACGGTGAGGGTTCCGGAATACGGGGAATACGTCTCGGCCTGCGCGGATTTCCTGGAACGGCTCTCCCCCGAGGTCGCCGTTCTCCGTCTGGTCGGGTCGGCTTCTCCCGGGACGCTGATCGCTCCCCTTTGGGAGAAAGGGGGCAGGGAGATGGCGCAGGACGTGGCGGCAGAACTCCGAAGGAGGGACACCTGGCAGGGCGCTCTCCGGTAGGGCGGCGGGAAAGGAGAAACGATGGGCGACGCGGAGAGGGAATATCTTCCCCACTCGTCCCGGTGCTTCATCTGCGGGGACGAGAACGGGTGCGGGGTGCGCACCCGGTTCTTCGTCCAGGGGGACGCCGTGCGGACGAGGGTGACGCTTCCCCGGCACGTCAACGGGTACAAGGACGTCGCGCATGGGGGAGTCACCGCGGCCCTCCTGGACGAGTCGATGGGGTGGGCGGCAACGGTGTTCGGGGGCAGGCACCCGATGTACCTCACCGGCGAACTGACCGTGAAGTACCTGTCCCCGGTTTCCGTCGGGGAGGAGATCGAGATCGCAAGCAGGCTCGTGGAGGACTCGGGGAGGATCGCCTACAGCACGGGGGAACTCGTCTGCGGCGGGAAGGTCTGCGTGAAGGCGAGTGGGAAGTTCCTTCCGATGAGCCCGGAGGAGACCGCGCGGGTGATTCCCTATCTCAAGTTCGACCAGTGCCGGAAATACCGGACCCTGTTCGACTACGCAAAGGAGCCGGAATGAAGCGCGTATCGGGCGTCACCGGCTTGCCGGGGAGGATGGGGAACCGGGAGTGTGCCTGACGCGGATCCGCACCGTGTAGGCGACGGTATCCAGGGATGGGCCGGCGTGGAATTCGACCTTGCCGGTCATCCCCTCCGGCGGAATGGTCCCCAGTTTCCCCAGTTCCTCGAGAAAGGCGCCGGCGGTATCGACCGGGACGTGGACCCGAACGATCTCGCGGAGGGGAAACGTTTCCTCGGCTCCGACTCCTCCTGCCGCGCCCGTTTCTTCCCTGCGGACCGTCCCGCCCAGACGCAGGGCGAGGACGGCGATGCGGTCCTCCAGCCCGGTCCGGTCGTCCGAAGCGACTTCGATCGTCACCTCCCTCCCGGAAGGCATCGGCCGCAGCAGCCGTGACAGCGGGGGGGCAAATACGCGGGGCGCCGTGGATTCCCCCGCCGGGGAGTCCCGAAGGGACGTCGGTCCGATTGCCCCGCCCTCGGTGCTCACGCGGGCGGCGGGGACCGACGGGAGTTCCGCCTTGGCCTGTCCGGCGGGTTTCCCGGGACGGGGCGCGAAAACGACCGCTCGTTCCTTTTTCCCTGGCATCGTCGACGATATCTCGCGGGGCGCCTCTTTCTCCCCTGTCTCCCGGTCGGCGGCATCCGGGGGCCGCTTGACGGGGGCGCCCGCCTTTTGCCGGTCCGTCCGCGTGTCGGTCCTGCTTTCCGAAGTTCCGCTTTCGACGGACGCGGAAGGAGCCGGGGAGACCTTCGATGCCGGCATCTCTTTCCGGATCCCGTACGCGAGGAGAAAGACCAGCACCACGGCGGCGGCCTCGAGGGGGATCTTGATGTGGGCGGGCAGAAACAGTTTCTTCCACAACGGCGGTGCCGCCTGCTCTTTCTCGAGGCGCAGCCTGACCCCCGCGAGCAGCCCGGGGGGTGCTGCTCCGGGGGGGAGGTTTTTGAGGAGGGACAGCGTTTCCTTGAGGGCCCTCTCCTCCTCGGCGCACCGGGCGCAATGCCGCAGGTGCTCCGCGATCCCCTCCCTCTCCCTCTCCGGGAGATCCCCGTCAAGGTAAGCGGAGAGAAGGTCCCATGCCCTGGCGCATTCCATCCTTTCCACCCGTTACACGACCGGCGCCAGCATCCTGCGCAGCGCCATTCTCGCCCTGTGTAGCTTCGATTTCACCGTGCCCAGAGGAAGTCCCGCAGCCGCCGCGAGCTCCTCGTACGTAAAGCCCTCCACATCCGACAGGAGGACGAGAAGCCGGGAATCCTCGTCGAGCCTTGCGATCGCCGCTTCCAGGATCTTCCCGGTCTCCCGCGTTTCGACCATGCGGTCGGGGCGGTCCTCCTCCCTGCCGGGAGGTTGGAAGGGCGCGACGCCGTCTCCCTGCGGTTCGTCGGGCAGAACCTCCCTTGCGGCCCGCGCCGTCCGCTGGCGGATGCGGTTGAGGCACCGGTTGGCCGCGATGCGGAGCAACCAGGTGGAAAGAGACGCCTCCCCGCGGAAACCCGTCAGGTTCCGGTAGGCCGACAGGAATACCTCCTGCGCGACGTCTTGGGCATCCTCCCGGTCCGACAGCATACGCGTGCAGAAGGCGTATACCCGGTCCTGGTGGGCCCTGACGATGGCGTCGAACGCCCCGGGTTTCCCCTCCCGGAAGGCTTCCACCAGAAGGTCGACGGGCCGGATTCCCGCCTCGCTCGCGCGGTTCTTCGGGCTGCATGGCGGAGGAGCGGCTGAATCCACGGCTACCCCTTATGTCTTCTGACAGTCGGCGGCCGGCTTCGGTTCCGGGGTATGCGACTCCGGAAGCGAAACCTCCCTCCGTGCCGTCCATTGTACTGCGGCGCCGGTTGCGGGAGGAGGGGCTTTCCTGTATTTTATTTATAGAATCGACGGAACTGTGTACCCGGTTGCAATATCTCAACAAAAAAAGGGGGTTTCGGTTTGGTCACCCAGTCGGGTCTGCTGACGGTACTTGCCCTGGCAGTCATCGTGGTTGTAGCCGGGATGGCGTGGGCCACATGGAAACTCCTGAAAACCATTGAATTATTGGCAAGTCGCGTGGATGAGTCCCTAAAGCAGTTCGAGAAGACGGCGGAGGAGATCCGGAAGAGCAATGCCGTCTTGCATGAGATTATGACCCACGCCCAGAGGAGCGTGGCGAACGTCGAGCACGTGACGGAAGGGGTGCGGAAGTTGAGAAAGACGCTGGACGCGACCACGGGGGTTCTGGATTTCGGGGTCCTTCCGGTTCTCGGAACCGTGGTCGGGGTGCTGGCGGGTTCGAAGGCTGCCGTGTCGTACGTTGTGAACCGAATATTTCGAAAGGAGGGTCGTCATGGCGAATGAAAACTGCAATGCGGGTGGGGTGTTCGTGGCATTTCTGGCCGGCGGCCTGATCGGCGCGGGACTGGCCCTTCTTTATGCCCCCGTATCGGGCAAGGAGGCGCGGGTCAAGATCAGCGACGTCCTGGAAGACATGAAGAAGAAGTCCGAAGGCTTTGGCGTCGACATCAAGAAGAAGGTCGATTCCTTCATGGAGGAGGAGAAGGCGATCATCAAGGCCGCCTACGACGCGGGCAGGGAGGCGATGACGCGCGAGAGGGAGAAGTACACCAAGTCCGAATAGAGCAGCCCATTCCGATACGCAGGGCCTGTCGGGAAGGACGGACCGATCGTTTCCACCGGAACTCCAGGGGGCCCGGGTTTCTGCCGGGCCACCTTCCTCAATGCTTCCCCCGAATCCCCCGGAGGAGAGCCGTGGCGGCGAAAAACGCCGCGGCGAACAGCACGACGGTTGCTCCGGTGGCGGTGTCCAGGTAGTACGAAGCGGCGATTCCCGAGAGGCCGGAGATCACGGCGATAGCGACGGCCGCCCAGAAGGCGGAAACGGCTCCGCGCGCGACGTTCCGGGCGGCGGCGGCCGGAACGACGAGCAACGCCGTGACGAGAAGGATCCCCACCGCCCGGATGGCGGTCGAGACCACGAGGGCGACCACGAGGGCGAAGGAGATTTCCAGGGCACGGACGGGGATGCCCATCGATTTGGCGAATCCCTCGTGGACACCAAGGAGCATGATCTTGTTGAAGGTGAGGAACAGGTAGGCGCAGACGGAGAGGAAGAGCACCGCCATCCAGAGGATCTCCGTTTCGGATACCGCGAGGAGGTCGCCGTAGAGGTAGGCCTGGAGGTTCCGCGTGAGCCCTTTTTGCGCGCTGATGACGGCGATTCCGAGGGCGATGACCGTGGAAAAGAAGACGCCGATGACGGTGTCCGGGGAAAGCTCCGTGCGTCCCTTGACCAGGGTGATCGCCCAGGCCACGAACAGACCGAAGGCGACCATCGTGAGGAGAGGGTGAACCCCGAGGAGCACGCCGATCGCCACGCCGGTGAACGCCGAGTGTCCTATGGCGTCGGAGAAGAAGGCCATCCGGAAATGGACGAGGGGCACGCCTACGGCCGCCGCGGCGGGAGCGACAAGAAGCATTGCCAGGATCGCCCGCTTCATGAAGAGCGGTTCCGCGAAGCCGAACGGCAGGACACGGCCCATCGCGGAGAACAGGGGAGCAAGGAGCGATTCCACCATCAATCCTCCTTTCCCCCGCCCCTGCGGGGTGGCGAGGGTCCGTGGAGGTGCCCGTGGCCCTCGGCGGGTCCGTGGCTGAACAGGTGCGCGCCGCTGCCGTACATCGCCGCGATGTTCTCCGGGGTCAGCGTCTCCGTCGTCGCTCCCTGGCAGACGACCCTGCGGTTCAGGCAGATGACGCGGTCGGCGTGACGGCTGACCACGGAGAGATCGTGGCTGACCAGGAGCAGGCTGAAACGGGACTCGCTGTGGATCTGACCGAGGAAGTCGAAGAACAGCTCCTCCCCCGAGAGGTCCACCCCGGACACGGGCTCGTCCAGGAGCAGGATGTCCGGATTGTCGCGCAGGGCGAGGGCGAGAAGGACCCGCTGGAGTTCCCCGCCCGAGAGCTTCCCCAGGGGGCGGGAGATCAGGTGGGATGCACCCCCATGGGCCAGGCTCTCCTTGGCTGACCTTCTCGACCGCGCGGAGTGACCGAAGATGACAGGGTACCTCTGGGAGGAAAGGGCGAAAAAGTCGAGCACCGTCATCGGGGCGTTCCGGTCGAAATCGAGCCGTTGGGGTACGTATCCGATCCGGGGGGCGCCCTTCCCGTGCTCCGCGGCGCGACAGAAGCGGATCTCCCCCGTGAAGGGGACAAGCCTCAGGATGGCCAGGAGCAGCGTGGTCTTTCCCGCTCCGTTCGGGCCGACGAGGGCGGTGACCTCCCCGCACCGGAGGTCGGCGTTGACCCCGGAGAGGATCTCCGTTCCTCCCGCCCGGACGGTGAGATCCCGGATTTCGAGCGTGTGATGGAAGGTCGTGGGCGTCACCTGGTCCCCAGCGCCTCGGTGAGCGTTTGCAGGTTCCGTCGCATGACGTCCTCGTACGTCGTGGGCGCGGCGGACCCCGTGGACACCGGGTCGAGCATGCGGACGGGGACCTCCGCCTC
>Ga0209618_1000265_pt1 | contig 11965 bp, 16 predicted proteins | sample Rifsed13ft3_FD_184007 | JGI IMG/M metagenome (GOLD analysis project Ga0209618, IMG submission 184007) | Soil microbial communities from Rifle, Colorado, USA - sediment 13ft 3 (SPAdes) (version 2) | ecosystem: Environmental > Terrestrial > Deep subsurface > Rock core/Sediment | place: Rifle... | reverse complement strand
CCTTGGAGATAATAACTTCTTCTCCATTTCCTATTCGTGCCAGAAGCTTAGAAAGATGCGTTTTTGCTTCATGAATGTTAACTTTCATGGATAACTTACTTACCTCATTTATTATTTATAGTAAACTAAGTCAAGAACTAAGTCAATTCTTTTCCTGCTAGATTCTTAATCAGTTGAACACTAATCTTATCCAACCTATCTATAACCAGATCAGCGATTTGAAATTCCTTCTGATTAAGTCTCTTATCTGGAATTGCGATGCAGAGCATGCCTGCGCTTTTTGCGGATTTTACCCCATTAATTGAATCCTCTATTACTACACATTCTTCTGGTTCAACTCTTAACTTTTTTGCTGTATAGAGATAAATATCAGGATGCGGTTTTCCAAATTCAACAGATTCTCCAGAAACAACCACGGAGAAGAATTCATTAAGCGAGAACCTGTTCAGAACAAGATTAATAACCCTTAGTGGTGAGCTTGAAGCCAGAGCTAAGAGGAAACCGCTTTTTTTGAGTTCTTTAAGAATGGTTTTAAGGCTAGGTATAAGCTCTAACTCTTCTTCATAAATTCTAACTATTAAATCAATTCTCTCAGCTAGTAGTTCTTCAATCGTTTCAGGCAGATTAAAGGTCTCCTTTAAGAGTCTTCCAGAGTCTTTTTGGTTTAATCCCACTATCTTATCCCTGTATGTGGGATTGTAGTCTATACCTCTTCTCGCGAGGAGTATTCTTTCTGCCTTTTCCCAAAGCGGTTCACTATCTATCATAACACCATCCATATCGAAGATAACGGCTTTTATCATAGTTAGATGTAACTCTTTGTAAAGATTTTAAACATATTATGCCATTTGACCAGGAGGGCAAGTTTAACTTTTATACGTAATCTAAAAGAAAGGATTTAATAATCCCTTAAATTCAAGGTTGAAATCCTCTAGTAATCTTTTTCTATATAAAATTTGGATAATTTGGCAACCGAGTATTTAAAAATATCATTTTAATTGTTTTTCTAGTAGTTTTAATTTCTGAAATAAGATAAGAAAGGTCTCCAATAAGGAGATAACATATGTGCAGGAAAACCCTTGACTTATACATCATACCCAAATGGCTAACTCCCCACGTTTTTTGATCTCAGACTTCTGAAAGAGCGTTATTTCAACTCTTAATCATTCGATCGGCTAAGTCCTGGCACCAAATCGAATGAAATTCAGGTAAACTTTATATAAATAATTTCTAAATGGACTGAATAACAACTGTGAAAATTTTAAGTATCGTTACAAAGCTATCTGTGCTTTTAGCAATATTGCTTTTACTTAGCCTTCTTGGGTATGCAATTTTTGGGAATAGGGTATTTTTAAAATCTTCACCAATCGTTGGTCAGCAAGCAAGCGACTTTACACTTGAGCTTTTTAACGGTGAAAAAATAAAGCTTTCGGACATAAAAGGAAAAGCCGTGCTCCTGAATTTCTGGGCATCGTGGTGTATTCCCTGTAAAGATGAAGCACCTGCCCTTGATGCCGCCTGGAAGAAATACAAAGATAAACCTGTCGTTTTCATCGGACTAAACGTTTGGGATGATAAAGATAGCGCTCTACTTTATCTCAAAGAATTCGGAGGAGAATATGAGAACGGGATGGATCCTAAAGGTGAAATAGCAGTTGAATACGGAGTTGGTGGAGTACCGGAAACCTTCTTCATTGACACATCGGGGAAAATAGTAGATAAATATATTGGACCCCTTACAGAAGTAATAATCGATTACTTTTTAGGAAAAGCGCTTTCCCAAGATCATGGGATAACTAAAGGTGTAAATTGATCTAAAAATGATTAACAAAATTAATTTTTTTAAAAAAACCTTTGTCTTTACCACTTCAATATCATTTATCCTTGTACTGCTTACATTCAACACCTTTGCAGATAGTATTGATAACCAGATTCGGGAAATTTCATACCTGCTCATGTGTCCTGTGTGCCAAGGTCAGACCGTAGCGGAATCAAACTCTGAGCTTGCCACTCAAATGCGAGCAATAATAAAACAGAAACTAGAAAAAGGAGAATCAAAAGAAGAAATAATCGCTTACTTTGTTAATCGATATGGAGAAACAATCCTTGGCGCTCCACCACCAAAAGGTGCAAACTGGCTTATCTGGATTCTACCCGCTCTTGCATTATTATTTGGCGGAGCTGGTATAGCAATATTTCTTCACAAATCAAAATCAGAAAAAGATAAACGAAAAACAAAAGCAATATTTAATGAACCACAAGTCCAAGCGGAATCGAAATACCTTGAAAAGCTAGACGAGGAGTTAAAGGAGTTTGAGTCTTAAATAGGAAGACTACATATCACTTAGAACGCTGATCTCTTCAATATCGCATCTAAATAAAGATTGTAACTGCTATTAAAGATAACCAGAATATTGCTGTATACTTCAAACATTTTGTAGCTTTATCAATAGCAAGCAATTTCTCCTTTCCTATATAAGAGATAATAATTACCGCCTGCATTAACTCATTATCAAAGTTATCTATTTGATCAACTAAATCCTTAAAGTGGTCAGCCCCGTGCTTATCTACTATACTGCAAATATCAAGACACCAGAATACATTTTTGGTTTCAAAACTATGCTCTAAAGCCTTTTTCCTAGGCTTCACCGCCTTAAACATAAATGAAAATGTTAGTAAAACAGAGCCAAGAAAACCAAGTATAAATAATATTACGACTGACCCAATTATTAACTCCCAACCACCCAGGCCTTTTTCAAAGATTCTATGCACAGTTGCTTTCAAGGGAGGAACTAACGGAAGAAACATGAAGGCTAAGATAGTAATAATTCCTGCAGCCTTCGCATCACAAAGACGAATCAAATTTTCGGTATCCTTATAACTTTCTAAAAGGAAATTTATCTTTTCGCTAGGCATGTAGTTTCTTAATTAATTTAACAGAAATGGAAGACTTTTGCTTCATACTATTAAAAAATTCATTATTAAAACCTCACTATTTACTCTCTGGGCTTGACAATAGAAATATGAAACAGTAACCTAACGACAAAATTCTGGATTTACTGCTTTTACAAAACAAGTAAGGAGGGCCACATGGAAGAGATTTTAAATAAAATAATGTCGGATTTGGAGATTCTTAAGGAACACTTAAAAGATATAAGTTCTACCGCTCATAGTAATGCTGAGCTTATAAAGCGCAATGGGGAACTTATCGAGCGAAATTATAAACAACCTCTTCAGAACGAAAGGGTTATTAAGCAAAATAGAGAGCTTATTAATAGAAACAAAAAACTAATAGAACAAAACGGAAGGCTACTTAAACAGGTCCTAACTCGTCTTCAACGAGTCGAAGCAAAGGCAGGAGCTGCTGTTACTAAACGTAGAAAAAAATAACTTGTGCTTTGTCTTACAAAGGATAATTACTGCATTTGCGGTTGTTTGTTTCTCCGCTTTATATACCAAGGCACAAGAATTGAGATAACAACGACCAAGAAAAAAGCAATTAGTATCGTAAGACCGCCTTTTGTGATTGAACCCCCAAAATATGAATACACAGCAACCGCTGGTATAACGCCAACCATAGTAGCAACAAAATGACTCCAAAACGGAATCCTTAAAACACCCGAAGCATAACTAACCAAATCAAACGGAGGACCTACAGGCGAGGTTCTGATTAATAGAAGCGTTTTAAAGCCGCTATCTCTTAACCTTTCATTGAGCTTGCCAAATTTTCCCTTAGATATTTTCTCAACAAAATCCTTACCAAGTGCTCTTGCTATAAGAAAGCAAAGGCTTGCATTTAGCGTTGCTCCCGTAACAGTCAGAACCGTTCCCCAAATTGGACCGAATGTAAAACCTCCCGCAAATGTATAAAGAGTTGGAGGTATCGGAACAAACGGTCTTATAGAAAATGTGTATATCGCAAGATAAACTAATGCACCTTTTACCATCCCAAAGCTTAGAAGATATTCCCTGATTTTTGAAGGTGTCAAATTTTTAAACCCAATGCCTGATTCTCTTACTAAGAAAAACGCTGCAACTAGTATTACGGCTAATCCTATTATCATTAGTAGCTTCTTTTTATTCATTCCTTTAATTGTAGTAATCATAGACATAGAGTCAACCTTCTCAGATCAATTCAATCAAACAAATTTAATATGAGTTAGAGATAGGTTATAGATGATACAGTTTTTATATTTCTTTGCCCGTTGACATTATTTGAGGACCAGTCATATCTTGCGATGATAAGCTTCATCATGCCACCTTGATAAATCAAAATTTAATTATCTCAAATAACTAACATATGCTCCATTAGACACATTAAAGTTGAAGAGGGATTCCATTTAAGGAAAATACATTTAAAATTATCTTAATAAACAAGTTAGGTTTATATACAACAGACTCTTAGCTCGATGATAAGCATTGTAATTCCCACATATAACGAGTCCTCAACTATCGAAAGCACACTCATAAACCTTTTTGAAATAATATCAACGGGTGATGAAGTGATCGTAGTTGATGGCTTCAGTGAGGATGAGACAAAGGAGATCGCTGCTAAGTTTACTCAAACAAAACTCGTTACCTCTAAAAGAGGACGGGCACTACAGATGAATATGGGGGCAGAAAAAGCTAAAAATGAATGTATCCTCTTTCTTCACGCCGACACCATAATAAGTGCAACATGTTTAACTATGTTAAAAAATGAAATCATATCAAACAGAATTGGGTGGGGATGGTTTCCAATAAAGTTGAACTCCCCTAAGTTTATATTTAGGGTTTTAGAATTAGGGGCAAACATGAGAACAAGGTTTACAGGAACCCCTCTTGGAGATCACGGTATATTTGTAAAAAAAGATTTATTTTTTGAAGTTGGTGGATTCCCAGAGATGCCAATCATGGAAGAAATTGGATTTGTAAGGAAGCTTAAAAAAATATCAAAAGGAGTTGAAATTCTATCACCAGTTAGAACGAGCGTTCGCCGATTTGAAAAGTCTGGAGTCTTAAAGACATTTGTAAGTATGTGGATTCTGAGAATACTTTACTATTTGGGAATGCCCCCCGAGACACTTTTAAGATATTACAGCCATATTAGGTGATTGTTTATTCAACTTAGTAAGTACACAGGCCTGATTATTAGTGCAGGAAAGATCGTAAAGGGTTTCACATAGATTCTTTTCCCTCGAACTAATCTTCTGCTAGGCTTATATAAACTTCAGGTTTATTCTGCACTCTTGTTGCAAGGTTTTTTGCCTCCTGCCAAGTTGAAGGCTGTCCAATACTAACAACCTTCTTTGTAATAGCACCCTTAGCATATAAAATCCTCGTCTGAGAATTCCACAGTAACTGCCAGTTATCATCTTCGTACTCACGAATCCAACCAAATGGAAACGTCCCCATATTTAAATTCTTCACCACCCCTTTTATGGAACCTGCACTACAATAGGTTCTACCCCTCTTTCCCCTTCAAAAGCAGCCTCAATAAAACCGCACTCCTTTATTCTGTCTATTCCCCTTTTGCCTTGATATTCGTTATTCAGGAATGGATTAACAAATTGATTCTCAAGATTACAATAGGAACATGAAAATACAATAGTCTCATCATACTCTCCTCTTGTTGATACCCTTATATCGCTATTTTCATTTTCATAGTAAGCATTCCACGTCTTAGCACAGGTACTTCTAACTGGGTCTGGCTTAACCCTTGGAACCTGAATTACGATTTCTTCCATTCCTCTTCCACCTCTAGCAACAACCTGAGTAAAACCACATTCTCTTATCCTATCCATGCCGGTTTTACCATCATATTCAGTATTCAGAAATGGATCTACTAAATGACCGCGAAGACTACAAAGAGGACAGGTAAATATCAGAGTCTCATCATAATCTCCTCTTGTTGAAACATTCATTTCGTATTTTACTTTTTCGTAGTACCCATCCCACATATAAGCACAAATACTTCTCATAGGATTGGGTTGAACCTCTTGTTTTTTAGGAAGATCTGCTTCGGGTTGTGTATTAGTTTGAGCTTCAACTAATTTACCGAATCCAAAAATGATACAAAGCACCAAAAAAAATAATGCTACGTTGGTTATATTTCTCATCTCTTCTCCTCCTAGTTGTTCTAATTTTACTACATTTTTAAACTGAAATATATCGTTATTATACGTTTAGTTTAACTATTAGGTTAAGATTTGGCAAAAATCAACAATTTGACAACCCTGAATCATTATTCTGAATTATTTTTCAATATCAATTTATACTTTGTTGAAGACTGCTTATTTAAATCTCGAGTCTAACTGTCTTAACTCCCTAAGAATTTCATGAGCTTCGGATTTAAATTCATCTACTTCGGAAAGAGTTTGAAAGCCTTCTCTAGTGTCTCCCTCTTTGAGTAGAGGCATATTAATAATGCATATTCCCAAACTAAGCCATGCTCCCCAGAAAAACCAGATAATAAAATTCGAGCCAAAGATGCTGTTTGTAAGACCTGCAAGAAGACCTCCAACATAAATAAAAAGTGGAAAGATAAAAACACCTTTTAGAATATATATAAGCCTACTGAACACATCTTTTAATCTTCCTTCATCAGATGCTAGTCCTCCACCTAATATTGCCCCTACAATAACTGATGTTATGAAAGGGAAAATAGGAGATAAGATGTTATAAATAAACCCTGAAATAAGACCTACAGTTATAGCCCTTGCAAACGGAATTCTCGACTCAAAAGTGCAAGCGATTATACCAGCAACACCACCAAAAAGAATCGGATAAAATAGGAACGATGTAAACGATAGTCTGGATGATATGAAAGAGCCGAGAAGGTAGGTAAAGACTCCCCAAGCTCCGCCGAGGAGTATAGGAGTTAGTAGGGATTTGAATTTGTTTTTCATGATTTTTACTCCATTTTCTGACTATCTAAATTTATTTGATTTATTAAAAACTGTAGGAGCAGGCCCTAATAACGGGCGAACACATAGGTTCGCCCCTACAAATGCACGTATATCCTGTAGGGGCACGTAGCAACGTGCCCCTACCAAGAACCTATTTCTGTTGTTCTCTTGACCTGGCTTTATATTCTTTAATCAACTTCTTCCCCGCATCTGACTCTGGAGCCGAGGACACCGCTGACATCTCCTCTATCGCATCCCGAAGCTCTGCCTCTTGCTTTACAGTTGCTGCACTCTTTTGAGGAGAGCTGTTAAGTTGAACAATCATCCCCAAGGCTCTTTTAATATTGTTTAAAGCATCATCACGATTTCCTTGCTCGTAGTACATAGTTGCTCGGTATAATTCTGATGCGGCATCTACTGATACTCCTCTTGCAGCGACAACTTTATTCTCATTAGCTGCTACTTTACTTTTATCCTGTGTGACCTCGTAGGTTAGTTCTCTTATCAAACTAACGGGTTGTTTGTTTTTGATAATATCTGTAAATTCAAATGAAGCAGTTAGAAGCTGGTGTTTTCCAAGATTTTGGGTTGGTCCGTTTAGCTTAACTAATATATTTCGCTCCTGCCCGCTAAAAATATCACCCAACTTGATTTGAACCTTGCCGTCTTTTATCGTGGGCGTATATCCATAAATATTCTTAATCTGAACACCTGGTGCTAGAGTAAGATAAATCGTCGGGTCTTTAGCTACAGTGGCAAGTATTTGACCGAACTCCTTCTCAAATATGGTTGCAAGTTGCGTGGGAGATTCAATGAAGTAGTAATTTCCCGCTCCATACTCCGCTATGTTGGTCATAAGGTTCTCGTCATAGTTTAAACCTAGCCCCATAGTTGTTATATGGATGCCGTTTTCTGCTGCCTGACTCGCAATACGGCTGAGCTCGCCTATATCTGTTATGCCCACGTTTGCAAGACCGTCAGATAGAAGAATCACACGGTTTACATAACCGCCTCTATTCAAGGTCTTAAGCTGATCAATTCCTGCAATTAAACCACTTGATAGATTTGTTGAGTCAGTCGGATAGAGGGAATTAACAACCGATGTTGCGCTTTCCTTATCCTTTAAAAATTGAATTGGATACAGCAACTCGACATCGGTTGAATAGGCAACAATCCCAATCCTGTCATTGCTTCCTAGATCGGAGATAATCCGTTTTGCTGCTTCTTTTGCGTATTCAAGCTTTCCTACCTCACCCATAGAGCCGCTTCTATCAATCACAAGAACCAAGTTTACAGGAGCTCTTTCCCTGGATTTAACCTCCTGGCCCTTGATGTGAAAGTTAATAAGAATATCGTCATCTGAGCCCTTGTGGAAATAAGGATGGCTTAATTTAGCATCCCAGAAAACTGTATTCGTGTTTGAGTTTTTAGGTTGTGGGATGGTAGGAAAGGCTACTAAGTACCCGCCTCCTACTAGAAGGACGCAAATACCAAGAAAAATAATCAAAAACAAGTATTTATTTTTACTCTTCATTTTTTACTTCCTCCTTTTTCAATATTTCTTTTAAGCATTTCGACTTCCTCGCTAATTAACCTCTCTTCTTTTTCCAAGGCTTCTTTCTCTTTAACCTGTCTTGAATAGGCAAACTCTGTTTCTTCCTCTACCCTTTCTTCCATCTTACGGAGTAGAGAGAACGGTTCTTCAAAATCAATTCCCCTATGCTCTTCTACTTCTTTTGTATCCTCCCCCAAACCTTTTCTAAGTCTTATATCTTTAATAAGGATGTTCCTTTTAGCCTTTGCCATCTGGACTCGGTTTTCCAGTTCCTTGAGCGCAGTTTCCATTTCCTTAAGTTTCACTTCATCTTCCACATGCTTGATCTTTAGTTTTCTTTCCTCCTCTTCGAGAATCCTTTTTCTCCGCACTGCTTCTTTTGCATTTTCCTCCATATCTTCTTTGAGTAGCTCTTCGGCTCTCTTCTGCCAGTAAGAAATCTGCCCACCGATTCTTTGGAGGAATCGCTTTCCCGCATCCACTCTAAATTTGAGTACCGAAAGTTTTGCCCTTGCCTTATCCAGTCCATCTTCCATTTCTTCGACTGCGTGATTAATAATCTTTTCCGGTTCTTCAGCCTGCGTTACCCAGTAGTTAAACTGGGATTTTAGTAGAATACTTATTCGATTCTTGAATCCCATCTTTATTTCCTCTTTTAGGTTTTTAGGAATTAATACGAATGAATTGTATAAAGGATTTAAACCGAAGGAAAAATTAATGAAATTTTTTAGCCACTAATGAACACAAATGAAAAGAGGTTACTCTTAGCTTTTCAGCCATTCATCCCTAGATATGCCAGCTTCTTTTAAAATTCTACTTATTAAATCAACGCCAATTTGTTTCCTATGAGGGTTGGGTAAAGTTAACACTAAATCCCCTTTGATCATGAAGGGATGTTTACCACCAGAATATGGACCATCAAACCCAAAAGATTTTAGTTTACTTACTAATTGCTTCCATGATACAGGCGAGAGTTTACCCACTATGCTACTGTGCTGATTTTAAGTTCGACTCCTTTTAGAACTGGTAGTAAAAGTCCTCGTCTTAGCCTTATCATAATCCACTCTTCAAGTACTTCCTGCAGTTCTTCTCGACATTCCTCTAGCGTCTTTCCTTCAGCCCAGACCCCCTTAAATCCAGGGATACTACCATAATATGTTTTAGATTCCTCAAGAATTTCATAATGAGCTTTTTCCATAGCGACCCTTATATATTTTGTAAGCATTGTGTTTGCACCTCGAATTCATGAACCAGTTTAATTTAATGAATCTTTTCTGTCAAAATTAAAATAAACCTTATTGCCTAATTGTAGGAGTGTTAACCTGAAGGAACATTAAATAAAAAACCGCTCTCTTTTATTATGAAAGGGGCTTGTACTTTAATTTTAATACTAAGTTTCTAGTTAATTCTGTACCCCTTCCACAACCTTCTAATCACAATAAAAACAGGAATAAGAAGATATAGTAGGATTGTTGTTTTGCAGCACACAGCTACTACTTGCTTTTTTGTCCTTTCTCAGTGTCACTAGGTCCTAGTTCTCTTGCCTTAAGGAAGGTGATTTTCTGCCTCAGGGCTTCGATTCTATCTTTTGCAAAGGCGGTCTGTGATGGTGCAGCCTGCTGTAGATTATTATAGTTACTAATAGCATTTTCCAAATCCCCTTTCTGCTCGTAGCATCCGGCTAAGGAAAGATAAGCTTTTTCTTTCACTGAATCTGATGGAGGCGGAGAAATCTTAAGAAGTTCTTCATTTGTTTTTATAGAGGCTTCACAGTTACCCTCGTTCTGTTGTTTGAGGGCTAAATTTAGTTGCTCATTATAGGCGCTTTCACGATATGCATATAGTTTCGCTTCTTTGCTTCTCTCCTTATCCTCCCGAGTTTCCTGTTCTACCAGTTTTTCTACTTCTCCTAAAGATCCCTCTTCAGTTTTAGCTGGTGGTATTGGTGCTGGTTCATTCATCGATTTAGTTTCTAAGTTGGCAGAAGCTACGTCCCCAGATGTTTTACCCGTTTCTTTTAAGTCCTTCTCGGCTACCTGTTCCTGCACAGGTGCAGCCCCTAAAGGAGAACTAGATTCTTCTTGAATCGTTTCCCCCTTTCCCGAAGTTTGGGAAGAAATCGAATATGGTTCACTAGATAAAACACTACCTGGCTTTGATTCTCTACCTTCTAAAATATTTTCCCCGCTTCCTGGTACATTTGACCCTCTTTCGAGTGGATTGGATAAAATAGCGTGTTTTTCTGATTCAATCTCTTCTAGAACTTTATTTCCACTTAACGGAACATCTGGTTGCTGTGCTACAGGCACCTTTTTTGCCATGGCATCCCTTGAATAGATAGTTTCACCAGGAGAGTAATCTATATTCTTTTGTCCATAATAGATCCACACAGAAAGTGCTAGGGCAGAGCTCAGAACCGGGACTAAAATAGGTGAATAAAACCACCTCTTCCAAAAGGGAGACTTATCTTTTGCAACCTCCTGCCTAGCTCTCTTTGATATTGTGGCTAAAACTTGAGGGGAAGGTTGAGGTAGACTTTCTTTATTAAATCTTCTTCGAATTTCCTGAAATTCCTCTAACTTCTCAGAGCAGTGGGAACAGGTCATGAGATGCTTCTTAACCATTTCCCTCTCGGAAGGTTCTATCTCATTGTCCATAAAATCTATTAAAAGCTCTTCAAACCTTTCACAATTCATATTTGCTTTTACACCTCTTTAGCTCTTTGCCTTTCTTCAAAATAGCCAGCCCTAATAAAAACCTCTCGAAGGTTTTGGTAAGCATATCTAAGACGGCTTTTTACAGTACTGAGGTTAGTATCAGTTATATCGGCAATCTCTTTAAGTGTTAGCCCCTCGATTTCTCTAAGTAAAAATACCTCTCTAAATTCTTCCCTTAATTCCTCAATTCCACTATCGAGTAGTCTTTGAATTTCCTTGTCTATTATCGTCTCCTCCTGGTTTCTTTCCCTGCTTTTAATAATGTCGAGGACAACTGCACCATTGCTCTCGTCCCTAAATAAAGAAGCATCGAGAGAATCGTGATGTCTATAATTTTCGGTTCTAAGGTAATCTATACAGCGATTCCGTGTAAGAGTATAAAGCCATGTAGTAAATTTCTGGGATGAATCGTATTTTTCTCTGTTCTCGATTACCTTTAGAAACACTTCTTGCAATAGATCCTCGACTTGGGTAGGGGCACGTTGCAACGTGCCCCTACTTCCTATCATTTTTATTATAAATCTCAGCACCCCGGTACTGTGGCGGTGTAGAAGCAGGTCAAAGGCTCCTGCATCGCCATTTTGAAATCTCACCATCGCCTCCTCATCCGCAAGATCTTTTTTTGCAACTAATCCAAACACTGTGAGCGCTCTCTTTAGATCATGTTCTAACCTTCGATATAATTATACGATTAAAAACGGAAAAAGTTTTAGCTTTTTGCAAAAAAGCCATTATTTTGGATTACCTTTTACAAATACCCATTATACTATTTCGATTCGGGGTAAGTCAGAAAAAACCGGTTATCA
>Ga0209618_1000259_pt1 | contig 12179 bp, 8 predicted proteins | sample Rifsed13ft3_FD_184007 | JGI IMG/M metagenome (GOLD analysis project Ga0209618, IMG submission 184007) | Soil microbial communities from Rifle, Colorado, USA - sediment 13ft 3 (SPAdes) (version 2) | ecosystem: Environmental > Terrestrial > Deep subsurface > Rock core/Sediment | place: Rifle... | reverse complement strand
CCCCGCCACGCCGATGCAGACCACGTCAACCCCGGGTTTCCCGGCGAGAAACTCCGTGAGGATCGATTCCAGGTCCGGGTACCGGCCGCTCGGGAACGACCGGAGTTCCTTCCGGCGCAACGTGCTTCCTTCCCGGAGAAAGAGCGCGAGGTTCGTTTTCGTGCCCCCCACGTCTCCCGCAAGGATCCTCATCCGGTGCCGTCCTCCTTCCCTCGTCCATTCCCGCCTGCCCTGCGGGCCGGCGGGGACTTCCCGCCAAGGAGCGACGCGGCGGCGGCATCGGCAAGGAAGGTGACCTTTCCCCTGCGCGGGGAAACCCGGAAGGCGGGCAGCTCCCCTCCCCTTCCCGACAGGACCTCCCCCAGAACCCGGGCCTTCTCCTTCCCGCTCACCAGGAAGATCACCTGGGAGGCCGCGTTCAGCACGGGGAGCGTCAGGGTGACGCGGGGAGCGGGTGGATCCCCCCCCTCGGTCTGCACCACCCAGGCGGTTTCCTCCTCCAGAGCGACGGAACCGGGGAACAGCGATGCGGTGTGCCCGTCGGCCCCCAGCCCCAGCAAGATCGCGTCGAACCGGGGGAAGTCACCGGGGGTCCCCCGGAAAGCGCGCCGGAGCGTCTCTTCATACCTGCGCGCTCCCTCCCGCGGGTCAGGCAGGGAGGTGTCGACCGGGTGGAAGTGATCCGGGGGGACGGGGGCGCAGGACATGAGCGACTCCCGCAGCATCCGCTGGTTGCTCGCCGGGTCGCCGGGGGAAACCCAACGCTCGTCGACCTGGTAGAAATGGACGAGATCCCACGGGAACCGGTCCCGGTACGGCTCGGAGGAAAGGGCCGTAAGCGTGAGACGGGGGGTTCTCCCTCCGGAGAGGGCCAGGGAAACCCTTTTCGTCCCTTTCCCGGTCCGGCCCAAGACTGTCGCCCGCTCCCGCGCGATCCCCCAAAGCCGCCCCGCCGCCGCCCGGGCCAGCTCCTCCGGCGAAGAAAGCACGAAGAGCCTGCCGGACGGGTCGTCCCCTGCATTCGTCACGGGACCCGCCACTGCCTCCCCTCCCGGCCCAGGATCTTGTCGGCCTCCCGGGGGCCCCAGCTCCCCGCCGGGTAGAAGAACAGGTCGCGCCCCGGGTTCTCCTCCCACCGGGAGAGGAGGGGGCCAAGGAGCGACCAGGAGATCCTCACCGTGTCGTCCCTGGGGAAGAGCGTCGCATCGCCGAGCATCGCGTCGAGCAGGAGCCTCCCGTAGGCGGGCTGGCTCCTGGCCCCGAAGGCGCGCTCGTAGGTAAACTGGAACTCCACCGGCTTCACGCAGATCGAAGGACCCGGGGACTTCGCCCCCACCTTGAGAAAGATCCCCTCCTCGGGCTGGATGTTGAGGACCAGGACGTTCGACTCCAGCTGGCCGCACGCCGTATCACCGAACAGGAGATAGGGAACGGGGCGGAACCGGATCGCGATCTCGGAGACCCCCCGGGCCAGGCGCTTCCCCGTGCGGAGGTAGAACGGGACCCCGCCCCACCGCCAGTTGTCGATCGAGAGCTTCAGGGCGACGTACGTCTCGGTCAGGGACCCGGGGGAGACGTTCTTCTCCTGGCGATAAGATGCGACCCCCTGCCCGCCGACCTCCCCGGCGATGTACTGCCCCCGCACGCACACCTCGCCGACGGCCTCGTCGGGGATCGGATCGAGCGAGCGGAGGAGCTTCACCTTCTCGTCCCGCACGTCCTCGGCGGAAAGCGAGATCGGGGGCTCCATCGCCACGAGCGCGAGGAGCTGCAGCAGGTGGTTCTGGATCATGTCCCTCACGGCCCCCGCCTCCTCGTAGTAGTCCCCCCTGCTTTCCACCCCGAGCGTCTCGGCCACCGTGATCTGGACGTGGTCGATGTAGTTCCGGTTCCAGATCGGCTCGAAGATCTCGTTGCCGAACCGGAAAACGAGGATGTTCTGGACCGTCTCCTTCCCGAGGTAGTGGTCGATCCGGTAGACCTGGTCCTCCCGGAAGACTCCCGAGACCACTTTCGTGAGCTCCCGGGCACTCGCCAGGTCGCGGCCGAACGGTTTCTCGATCACCACGCGCCGGTAGCCGGGCAGGTCCTCCGAGGCGGCGGCAAGCCCCGCCTCCCCGATCCGTCGGATAAGGGGGTCGTAGAACTTCGGCGCGACGGAGGCGTAGAAGATGAGGTTCCCCGGGATCCCCCGGTCTTTCGCAACGGCGCGGATCCGCGCGGCCAAAGCCTTTGTGCTCTCCGGGTCCCCGATGTCCCCTGGCTGGTAGTAGAGCCTTTTCGCGAAGGCGTCCCAGGAGGCGGGGTCGAACTTCTCCGCCTGGCGATCCCGGATCCCGTCCCGCAAGTAATCGCGGAACGCGTCGTCCGGGTACGGGGTGCGCGACACCCCCAGGACGGCGAACCCCTCGGGAAGGAGTTTCTCCCGGTAGAGCCCGAACAGGGCCGGGACGAGCTTCCGCTTCGTCAGATCCCCCGAAGCCCCGAAAATGACGAGAAGGCACGGGGGGGGGATCGCGGCGGCTGATGCCTCCTGGGAAAGGGGGGCCGCGGCCGGTTTTTTCCCCTCCTCAGCCATTCCGCTTCCCCTTCTTCGGCCGGGCAGACGCCGTCTTCACCGCGTGGCCCCCGAACTCGTTGCGCAGCGCGGCCAGCATCCGCATCGCGAAGGAATTGTCCTGCCGGGAGAAGAACCTCATGTAGAGTGAAAGTGCGATGGACGGGAGAGGAACTCCCGCCTCGATGGACTGCTCGACCGTCCAGCGCCCTTCCCCCGAATCGTCCACGTACGGGGAGAGCCCCGAGAGACCAGGGTCTTTTTCCAACGCCCGTTCGGCAAGTTCCAGAAGCCAGGACCGGACGACGCTCCCCTGGTTCCACAGGGAGGCGATCGCCCGCAGGTCGAGCGAAAAGGGGGCGGATGACAAAAGTTCGAACCCCTCGGCGTACGACTGCATCATGCCGTACTCGATGCCGTTGTGGACCATCTTCACGAAATGGCCGGCTCCGTGCGGGCCCATGTAGGCGTATCCCCCGGGCGGGGCAAGCGTTGCGAGGATCGGGTTCACGACACGGAAGGCGTCCTCGTCCCCCCCGACCATGAGGCAGTACCCCTCGGCAAGCCCCCAGATCCCGCCGCTGGTCCCGGCGTCGAGAAACCGGACCCCGCGCTCGGCAAGACGCTTCGCCCGTCGGGGCGCTTCCTTGTAGAGCGAGTTCCCGCCGTCCACAACCACGTCCCCGGCCTCGAGGGTCCCGGCGAGAAGTTCCACGTTCTCGTCCACGGGCGGACCGGCCGGGACCATGAGCCACACCACCCTCGGGGGGGAAAGGATCGCAACCGCATCGGCGACCGACGCAGCCGGGAGGGCCCCCTCGCGGGCGGCCTCCCTGACCGCATTCGCGGAGCGGTCGGCGGCGACCACTTCGTGCCCTCCGCGGAGCAGCCGGCGGGTCATGTTGAGACCCATCTTCCCCAATCCCACCATCGCGATCCGCATCTGTCGACCTCCGGCAATTCCGCTTCAGGGGTGTTCGATTCAGGCCACCTTCGCCTCGGCAAGCTTCTTCTCGATCGCCCCAAGGAGCGCGCGGTAGGAGTCCGCGAAGCTGCGGACGCCGTCCCGGACCAGCTTCTCGCATACCTCCTCGATCCCGATGTCGAGGAGCCCGAGGTCGTCAAGAACCTCTTTCGCCTCCTTCTCCTTGCCTGTCAACGTGTCCGTGACCTTCCCGTGGTCGCGAAAGGCGTCGATCGTCGCCAGGGGCATCGTGTTGACGGTGTCGGGTCCGATCAGCTCCTCGACGTAGAGCACGTCGGAGTACTTCGGGTTCTTCGTGCCCGTGCTCGCCCACAGCGGTCGCTGCACCCTGGCCCCCTTCGAGGCAAGTGTTTTCCAACGGGGGGCAGAAAAGATCTCCCGGAACTTCGCATACGCCAGCCCCGCGTTGGCCACCGCCACCTTCCCTTTCAGGGAGATCGCCGTCTCGGCCTTGGGCGAGCCCGGCCACCGGGGGATCACCTCGTCGAGGAGCTTGTCCACCGCCGTGTCCACGCGGGAAACGAAAAAGGAGGCCACCGAGGCGACGCGAGCAGGGTTTTTTCCCTGGGCAGCAAGCCGCTCTACACCGCGGATGTACGACCCGGCCACCTCCTCGTACCGCTTCACGGAAAAGATGAGAGTCACGTTCACCGGAATGCCCCGGGCGATGGTCTCCTCGATCGCGGGCAGGCCCTCCCGGGTGCCGGGGATCTTGATGAGGACGTTCGGGCGCGAAACCGCCCGGAACAGTTCCTCCGCCCTCGCGATCGTCCGGTCGGTGTCGTACGCCAGGTCCGGGTCGACCTCGAGGGAGACGTAGCCGTCCGCACCGGAAGAGGCGTCGTAGACTGGCCGCAGCACGTCGGCGGCATTCCGGATATCTTCCGCCACGATCTCCTTGTACGCTTCCATCACGCCGGCGCCCCGGTCCGCCAGGGCCCGGATCTGCCCGTCGTATTCCCGGCCCCCGGAGATCGCCTTCTCGAAGATCGTCGGGTTGGAGGTGACCCCCGTGATCCCGTCTCCCGACACCATGCGCATCAGCCCTCCCGAAGAGATCAGCCCGCGCTCGATGAAGTCCAGCCACGGGCTCTGGCCGAGCTTCCGCAGTTCCACGAGAGGATTCGTTCCCATGCACGCTCCTTTCCCGGGAAAAATTCGATACCGGTTCCTTAGTGCAGCGTATCGTAGTTACGGCCTCGTATCGTGCCCGGGGCCCGCGGGCGGCGATCGCTCCGCAGCCTCGGAGGGGGGCTCCGTTCGTGGCTTAACCTCACTGCGCCCCCACTCCTTCGGCTTGCTACGCTTTTTCGGCACCCGCGAAACTGCGCCCGCTCGATGCGATTTCCCGGGGACCCTCCGGGGACATTCCTATCTCAAGTTACACGTTGAGGAGTGTCCCCGCCCACCGGGATGCGGGAGAGGAGTGCCCCCGCCCATGCTTCGAGGAATCCCCCGCCGCGCCCCGGGTCCCCGTGCCGTATTTCGGAAAGCACAGCACCTCTACGCTTTCCCGAGCAAGGCCTTCGCCAGGGCCGCGACGTTTTCGGGTGTGATTCCCAGCTCCTGAAAGATGCGCGCCGCAGGCGCCGAGGCGCCGAATCGGTCGATTCCCACGGAGGCCCCGCCGCCGCCCAGGTACCGGTCCCACCCGAAGGTCGCCGCCGCCTCCACCGAAACCCTCGCCCGAACCGACGACGGAAGCAGGGACTGGCGGTACAGGTCGGGCTGCTCCTCGAACCGTTCCCAGCAAAGGAAGCTCACCACCCGCGAGGATATCCCTTCCGTCTCCAGGAGTTCGGCGGCCCCCAGGGCAACGTGCACCTCCGAGCCGGAGGCCAGCAGAATCACCGCGGGGTGGCCCTTTCCCCCTTCTTTGAGGATGTACGCGCCCCGGTATACGTTTCCATCCCGGAACACCTCCTCCGGGGGAAGGATCGGGACGCTCTGCCGGGTGAGCGCGATCGCGGAGGGTCCCGTGGACCGCTCCATCGCCATCTTCCACGCCGCTGCCGTCTCGTTGGCGTCCGCCGGCCGGAAGACGTACAGGTTCGGGATCGCCCTCAGCGACGGCAGATGCTCGATCGGCTGGTGGGTGGGGCCGTCCTCGCCGAGCCCCACGGAATCGTGGGTGAAGACGTAGATCACCCGGACACCCGAAAGCGCCGCCAGGCGAATGGAGGCCCGCATATAGTCTGAGAAGATCAGGAACGTGGCCCCGTACGGGATCACCCCCCCGTGGCGCGACATCCCGTTGAGGATCGCCCCCATCCCGTGCTCGCGCACGCCGAAGTGGAAGTTCCTCCCCCCCGGAGAGGCGTCCGGGAGGAACTCCCCGCCCCCTTCGATCAGCGTCTCCGTGGACGGGGCGAGATCGGCCGACCCCCCCGCAAGCTCGGGGACCCTCCGGGCGATCGCATTGATCACTTTCCCCGACGCCTTCCGCGTCGCCATCGGGCCGGCCCCGGGGGAGAAGGAAGGGAGGTCCTTCTCCCAACCCTCCGGAAGATCCCCCCACATGACCCGTTCCCATTCCATGGCCAGGTCCGGATGGGCGCTCATGTACGCCGCCATCTTGAGGCGCCACTCACGCTCCATCGCCTCCCCGCGGGGAATCGCCTCCCGGAAGTGCGCCAGGACGTCGCCGGGAACGAAAAAATCCGGCTCCTTCGGCCAGCCGAGCGCTTCCTTCGTGAGCGCCACCTCCTTCTCCCCGAGGGGGGATCCGTGCGCTTCCGCGGTGTCCTGCTTGTTCGGGCTGCCGAAGGCGATGTTCGTCCGTACGATCACGAGCGTCGGTCGCTCCCTCTCCGCAAAGGCCGCCCCGATCGCCGCCGAGGTCCCCTCGAGATCGGTGTTCCCGTCGGCGACCGTCAGGACGTTCCAGCCGTAGGAGCGAAACCGGCCGGCGACGTCCTCGCGAAACGCCAGGTCGGTCGACCCCTCGATCGTGATCCGGTTGTCGTCGTAGAAGGCGATGAGGTTGCCGAGCCGGTGGAACCCGGCCAGCGACGTCGCCTCGGAGGCAACCCCCTCCATGAGGTCCCCGTCGGAGCACAGCGCCACGATCCGGTGGGACACGATCTCGTGCCCGGGGCGGTTGAACCGGTGGGCCAGCAACCGCGACGCCATCGCCATCCCCACGGCGTTTCCGATCCCCTGCCCGAGAGGCCCGGTGGTCACCTCGACCCCTGGCGTGTGCCCCGCCTCCGGGTGCCCCGGCGTTTTGCTCCCCCACTGGCGGAACGCCTTGACCTCCTCGAGGGGAAGGTCGAACCCGGTGAGGTACAGCAGGGAGTACAGGAGCATCGACGCGTGCCCGCAGGAGAGGATGAACCGGTCCCTGCCGGGCCAGTCCGGATTCTTCGGGTTGTACCGGAGGGTTCTCGTCCAGAGAAGGTACGACAGCGGGGCAAGCGCCATGGGAGTGCCGGGATGACCGGATTTCGCCTTCTGCACCGCGTCTACGGAGAGAAACCGGATGGCGTTGATCGAACGCCAGGCAAGAGATCCGTACTCCACGAGAGTCGCCCCCTGATCGGTTTTCCGAACGGAATGCGGGGGTCCCCCCGGAAACCCCCTTCGCGGGGAAAGGGGCGCCGGGGGGAAAGCGGCTACCCCCCCTGCTTCTGCTGCGCCTGCAGTTTCTCGTTCGGCCGGATCTCCAGCTGGACCCGCCGGTTCAGCTGCCGTCCTTCCGGCGTCGAGTTGTCGGAGATCGGGTCGGTCTCCCCGTACCCGCGCGCGCTGAGCCGCTGGGGGGGAACCCCGCTATCGGCGAGGACGTCCCGGACCCGCATCGCCCGGCGCTCGGAAAGCGACTGGTTGTGCTCGTTGGAGCCGGTGGAGTCGGTGTGCCCCTCCACCGTCACGTACGTATCCGGGTACTTGATCAGCACATCGGCAGCCGTCGTGAGCGACTGTTTGGCTTCGGGCCGAACCTGGTCCTTGTCGACGTCGAAGAGGATCCCGGAGGGAAGGGCGACGTAGAGCTTGTCCCCCTGCCGCTCCACCGCCGCATCCGGAAGGCGCCTCTTCAACTCGGCGGCCTGGCGGTCCATGTAGTTGCCGATCGCTCCGCCGACCACCGCCCCGGTCACGCCGCCGATCAGCGCGCCGCGGCCGGCCCGTTTCCCCCCGATGAGCGCGCCGGCCCCTGCGCCGACCGCACCGCCCGCCAGGGCGCCGATCGCGGTCCTCTTGTACTCGGTGGTCCCGTCGGGGTTGGTGGCGCATCCGGCCGGGAGCACAAACAGGGTGGCCAGAGAGGCGCCGAGAATCCTGTTTCGCAGGTTCTTCCTCATCTCATTCCCCTTTCGTGGTGCGTGGAAATACCGATGCGTTCCGCTAAGCCTGCCCGCGCATGTATCAAGACTTCATCTTATCATTTACCTTCCCCGGGGGTTCCCCCCCTTGCCGTGCCGACGGCCCCGGACGCGGGGCGAACGCGCTGCGCCCCGTGGCTTCTCCCCATCACCCCGTACGATGATACCCCTCCGCGGTCCGTTTCCGGAAGCGGCAAAAACGAACGTCCCTTTACCCCGCAACCGGTGCATAAGACATCCCGTGGCAAACCGTGAGAAAATATCTATGAGAGGCCCTGCGCAAGCCGGGAGGAGCGCGATGAAGGTCCGGGTCGTCTGCTACGAGGGGTACTGCGCGGGAGAGACGCCGCGGTCCTTCACCATGGGGGAGCGCCCCCTCGAGGTCACTTCCGTCCTCGACCGGTGGAGGGGGGAGGACCACGAATACGTGAAGCTTTCCGCCTCGGACGGGAACCGGTACGTTCTCCGGTACGACCGAAACGCGGACGAATGGGAGATCGTCCTCATGGAGGCTCCCGGGCGGCCGCCTACCCGAAAAGATGCCCGAAAAGGATCTTGACGCCGATACCGACCAGGATCGCCCCGCCGACGACTTCCATCCGCCTCCCGGCCGTTTCCCCGATGCGGCGCCCCAGGTGCAGCCCCGCGGCGGTCAGCGAGCAGGCGACCATTCCGATCACCACGGCGGGGTACCAGATCCCGACGCGGAGAACGCCCAGGCTCAAGCCCACGGCCAGGGCGTCCACGCTCGTGGCCACGGACAGGACGACCAGCGAGACGCCGCGCGTCGGGTCGCGTCCGGCCTCCTCCCTTCCCTCCCTCGTCGTCGCCTCGTAGATCATCTTTCCCCCGATGACCGCAAGCAGGCCGAAGGCGAGCCAGTGGTCGTACGCGGAGAGGAACCTTTCGACGGACAGCCCGGCCATCCATCCGACGATGGGCATGAGGAACTGGAATAAGCCGAAGTGCCACGCGAGGCGAAAGGTCTGGCGGGGGGAAACCGTCCCGAGGACGATCCCCGTGGCGATGGCCACCGCGAAGGCGTCCATCGCAAGCCCCAGGGCGATTCCGGCCAGCGTGAGGGCGTCTATCGGCCGATTCCCTCCCTACCTTCCGGCGCGGATTGGTTCCCGTGCCGTTAAGGATCTCCTCGATCTCCATCCGCACGGGATGGTCGGTCCGCCATCCCCGCGCGGACCACCCCCTGCCCGTCGAGGATGCAGGCAGCCGGGCACGGGAAGCCTTCTCCGTGGTACCATTTTTTTTATCACCTGCAATCGGAGGAGGCCATGGGAAAGAAGCCGGCCGGCAGTTTCGGCACCAGGACGAGGGAGACCGTCGGAAGAAGGAGCTACGAGATCTTTCGCCTGGACGCTCTCGAGAAACGGGGCGTGGGGGCGGTCTCGCGCCTGCCGCTCTCCCTCAAGGTGCTTCTGGAGAACCTGCTGCGCCACGAGGACGGTACGTCCGTTCGTTCCGAGGACATCGAGGCGCTGGCCCGCTGGGAACCGGGCTCCCCCCCGGACCGGGAGATCGCGTTTCGCCCCGCCCGCGTGCTGCTTCAGGATTTCACCGGGGTTCCGGCCCTGGTCGACCTCGCCGCCATGCGCGACGCCGCCCGCCGGATGGGGGGCGACCCCGGGAAGATCAACCCGCTCATGCCCGCGGACCTGATCATCGACCACTCCGTCCAGGTGGACCGGTTCGGGTCGAAAGGATCCTTCGGGGCGAACGTGGCTCGCGAGATGGAGCGCAACGGCGAGCGGTACGCCTTCCTGCGGTGGGGGCAGGAGTCGTTCCGGAATCTGCGGGTGGTCCCCCCGGGAACCGGGATCTGCCACCAGGTGAACCTCGAGTATCTCGCCCCCGTGGTATTCCGGAAGAGGACCGGTAGGGGCACACAGGCGTACCCCGATACGCTCGTCGGGACCGATTCCCACACGCCGATGATCAACGGGCTGGGGGTCGTGGGGTGGGGCGTGGGGGGCATCGAGGCGGAGGCCGCGCTCCTCGGTCAGCCGGTTTCCATGCTCGTGCCCGAAGTGGTGGGATTCCGGCTCTCCGGGCGGCTTCCCGCCGGGGCCACGGCGACCGACCTCGTGCTGACCGTCACCCAGATGCTGCGGGCGAAAGGGGTCGTGGGCAAGTTCGTCGAATTCTACGGCCCGGGGCTTACCTCCCTCTCCCTGCCCGACCGGGCGACGATCTCCAACATGTCCCCCGAGTACGGCGCCACCATCGGCTTCTTCCCGGTGGACCGGGAGACGCTCTCCTACCTCCTGTTCACCGGCCGGGACCGGGAGCAGGTAACCCTCGTCGAGGCATATTGCAAGGTCCAGGGATTGTTCCGCTCCGACGACTCCCCCGACCCCGTCTTCTCGGACACCCTGTCGCTCGACCTCTCCGCGGTAGAACCCAGCCTCGCCGGCCCGAAAAGGCCGCAGGACCGCGTGCCGCTCAAGGAATCGCGGGCGTCGTTCCGGAAAGCCCTTGCCGGATGGGGGAGGGAACCGAGGCCGGTTTCCGCCCACGAGCAGGGCCGGTGGTACGCCGAAGGGGGGTGCCCGTCGGAGAGCCCCGATCTGCCTCCCCCCGGGGAACCCGGGGAGGCGGGGGTGCCGGTCTCGTACCGGGGGGCCTCTTTCCCCCTCGTCGACGGGTCGGTGGTGGTGGCCGCGATCACCAGCTGCACGAACACCTCCAACCCCGCGGTGATGCTCGGCGCGGGGCTCCTCGCGAAGAAGGCGGTGGAACGGGGACTGCGGCCGATGCCGTGGGTGAAGACCAGCTTCGCCCCCGGCTCCAAGGTCGTGAGCCGCTACCTCGACAAGGCGGGCCTTACCCCCTATCTCGAGGCGCTGGGGTTCCACCTTGTCGGGTACGGTTGCACCACCTGCATCGGGAACTCGGGCCCCCTCCCGGAACCGATCGCCGAAGGGATCCGGAAGGGGAACCTGGTCGCCGTCTCCGTCCTCTCGGGAAACCGGAACTTCGAGGGGCGCATTCACCCGATGTGCCGGGGCAACTACCTCGCCTCTCCGCCCCTCGTCGTCGCCTACGCGCTCGCGGGCACCATGGACATCGACTTGACCAAGGAACCCGTGGGGTTCGACCCCAACGGCCTTCCCGTCATGCTGCCGGAGATCTGGCCGGCGCCGGAGGAGATCGCGGAAGCGGTCCGGTCCTCCGTCGGGGCGGAGATGTTCCGGAAGGAATACGCGGCGGTGTTCGAGGGCGACGAGGAGTGGAAGGGACTCCCGGTCCCGAAGGAGGAGTGTTTCGCGTGGGAGCCCTCCTCCACCTACGTCAAGCATCCCCCCTTCTTCGCGGACCTCGCGTCCAGGCCGACGCCCCCGGGAGACCTCCGGGGGTTGAGGGTCCTTGCGGTGCTGGGGGACTCGGTGACCACCGACCACATCTCTCCCGCGGGAGACATCCCGGCGGACAGCCCGGCGGGGAAGTACCTCATCGGGCACGGCGTGGCGAGGGAGGATTTCAATTCCTACGGAAGTCGACGGGGGAACCACGAGGTCATGATGCGCGGGACGTTCGCCAATATCCGCCTGCGCAACCTCCTCGTCCCCGGCACGGAAGGGGGGTGGACTTCGCACCTCCCGGACGGGGGGAAGATGACGATCTTCGACGCGGCGATGCGGTACGCGGAGGAGGGCGTCTCCCTCCTCATCATCGCAGGGAAGGAGTACGGCTCCGGCTCCTCGCGGGACTGGGCGGCCAAGGGGCCGAAACTTCTCGGCGCACAGGCGGTGCTGGCGGAGAGCTTCGAGCGGATCCACCGGAGCAACCTCATCGGGATGGGGGTCCTCCCCCTGCAGTTCGAGAGCGGGGAGAGCCGGGAGTCCCTCGGCCTGACGGGCATGGAGACGTTCGCGATCGAGGGGATCTCCGGTGGAGTCACCCCGGGAAAGCGCATTTCCGTGAGCGCCACCTTGGACGGCGCTGTAAAAACCTTCGCGACGATCGCCCGGATCGACACCCCGGAGGAGGTCCGGTACTACAACAACGGGGGGATCCTCCAGTACGTCCTTCGGCGTCTGGTGGGCAGGAAGGCGAAGTAACCCGCTACAGGGAGTCGGTGCCGGGGTCCAGAACCTCGAACTTCTTCGCCCGGAGAGCGCCGCGGACCATCGGCCCGTTGACCGTGTCGAGGCGGAGAAGAACCACCATCCGGTCGGCCCCCTTCGTCTCCTGGGTGATGAGGCAGCTGCGCAGCTCCACGCCGAGCTCCCGGACCGTTTTCAGCAGCTCCCCGAACCTCCCGAGGGTACGGGGCAGGACCACCTCGACCCGGAGA
>Ga0209618_1000253_pt1 | contig 12281 bp, 12 predicted proteins | sample Rifsed13ft3_FD_184007 | JGI IMG/M metagenome (GOLD analysis project Ga0209618, IMG submission 184007) | Soil microbial communities from Rifle, Colorado, USA - sediment 13ft 3 (SPAdes) (version 2) | ecosystem: Environmental > Terrestrial > Deep subsurface > Rock core/Sediment | place: Rifle... | reverse complement strand
AAGACCTTTTCGGCGTACTTCAGATCCGCGGAGGCCGTCATGCCGACCACGGGGATATCCCCGAGGACCGGATCCTGTTTCAGCCGCTCGCACGTACCAACGCCATCGAGGCCAGGCATCATCATGTCCAAGAGAATGATGGCGGGGTGTGCATCCCGGGCCGTCTCAATCCCGGTTGGGCCATCGAAGGCCGCCAGGACTTTGAACCCGGTGCGGCTCAGGGTCGAGGCGACCAGCTCGCACAGCGCGTGATCGTCATCGATGATCAGGATCGGGCGTGTTCGCATGGCTCCCCCTGCTTCGAATCAATCCCCGGCTCCGGCAACACCCGTGTGAAACCTCCGGGTCCCCGTTGGGTTGACCGTCTGCTGCTCCGTCTGCGACGGGTTGGCTTTACCTCCGAAGCATTCTCCTGGCGCTCTCCAAGAAGGCTTCTGGCTCGATCGGTTTTGACATGTAGGCCGCCCCGATCCCTCTTGCCTGCTCTGCATATCCAGCCGCTTTGAAGGTGCTCAGGAGGATAATCGGGACCCCGGCAGTCTTGGGATCTGCCTTGATCCGTGTCGCCATGGCGAGCCCATCGACGTCGGGAAGCATGATGTCGGCAATGATGAGGTGGGGCTGCCACTTCTCGGAGAACTCGAGGCCCTCCCGTCCGCTCTTGGCTTCGAGGACCACGTGTCCCGCGCGCTTGAAGAGAGAGGCCAGGAACTGCCGGTAGTGTGCATTGTCCTCGACGACCAGGACCCGACAGGCCTCGGGTCCCTGGGGTCCCTTGCGCTCATCGGGTTTCTCCCACACGACGTCCTTCCTGGTGACCTCGGCAAACTGGCCGCAGTTTGGACAGGCCAGGCGGAGTCTCCCCTCCTGCGGGAGTGAGTCCCCAACCGGGAAGAGGGCCTTGCACCCGCGACAGGTGAATATCGGTAGCTCACCGCGCGTCTTCGCGCGCTCCTCGAGTCCCTGGACCACTTCCTCGAGGAGCCGTTCCCGGGGAAAGGGCTTTCGGAGGAAGCCGTCGGCCCCTAACCGACGACCGACGGCTATATCCTGGTCGCTGTGAAACTCCCCGGACATCATGATGACCGCAACGGTGTCGCGGATCGACTTGTATGTCTGGCACGCCCCGTAGCCTGACACCCCCCCGGGAAGATTTACATCCTGCACGACCAGGTCGAATGGCTCGCGGGTGAAGGCGCGGACCCCGTCCTGGCCGGTATGGACCGTCGTGACGTTGTATCCTTCCCCTTCGAGGATTTCCCGAACCATCCGGCTGAGTTCGGTATCGTCATCAACCACTAGGATCTTGGCCATTTCTCCTCCTCTTGCCTCCTCCGCACCTCATCGCGAGATTGACAGGAACAGAGTAGGAAATTCCACAAGCACCCGCCGACCGCCCGTCATGGGCGGAAAGGGTCTGAACCCCGCGCGGGTGAGGATCGGGGCGACGAGCTCACGTCGCCCGTGATCGTCGTTGCTAGTCAGGATCGGGCGTTTCGCCATCGTTCCCCACCGAGTTCGTCCCAGGGACCTCTTTCGACGGCGTTGGGTGGGGTAGTTGGTGTAAGTGTGCAAAATCCGTGCCCTCTTGACTCCGTTGGCGTCTGAATTCTTCTCGCCGCAATGTATTGATATGCCTACGCGCAGCACGAGAGAGCCATGAATGATCTCTGGGGGGGTGAGAGGAGGCGTGAGGGGAGAACGAGGGGAACAAAGAGCGACAGATATCAGGGATTTAGCGGACCAACCCGTTCCGGATGGCGTAGTGGACGAGCTCCGCGTTATTCTTGAGCCGCATCTTCTTGAGCAGCCGGGTGCGGTGGGTACTCACGGTTTTGACGCTCACCCCCAGCTCCTCGGCGATCCTGGTGAGCGTCTTGCCAGACGAGATCATACAGAGTACCTGGAACTCGCGATCGGACAGGACCTCGTGGCGGGGCTTCCTGGGGTCGCTCCCCAGGTCGGAGACGAGCTTCTCCGCCAGAGAGGGACTGACATACCGGCCTCCGCTGGCCACCCGCTTGATGGCGCTGACCAGTTGATCCGGGGCGCTCTCCTTGGTGAGAAAGCCCGCGGCCCCCGCCTTCAAGACCCGCACGGCATACTGATCCTCTGCATGCATGGTGAGCACGAGGACGGGAAGCTCGGGGTACTCGTTCTTGATCTGCTGAAGGACGATCAGGCCACTCGGATCTGGCAGCGAAATGTCGAGCACGACCACATCCCACTGCCCGGTTCGGACCTTCCGCAGGGCCTCCTCTCCGCTGCCCGCCTCCCCCGTCACGACCAGGTCGGGGGTCTCCGCCAGGATCTGCTTCAGTCCCTGGCGCACGATCGCATGGTCGTCGACGACGAGAATCTTGATCATTGGGGGGGTCCGGATAGACCCGCCTCCTTTTTTCCGAGGGGGATGTGGACGCTGACGACGGTCCCTCTGCCCTGGATCCCGCGGATGCGGACGTCTCCTCCCCACGGCAGAACCCGTTCTCGCATGCCCATAAACCCCAGCGATTTTGGATCGGCCACGGCCTCCTCCGGGATGCCTCGCCCGTCATCTCGGACCTCCAGGCGCAGAGCCGCCCCCACCTGTGTCAGGCTGAGGTCAATCCGCGTGGCGTTGGCGTGCCGGGCCACATTCGTCAGGGCTTCCTGGCAGATGCGAAAGAGCGTCGTGGCCCGCGCGGGGTCCACCACGATGTCCTCGGGGCTGCTCGTGAACGCACACGCAATACCCGTGCGCTCTTGAAACTCGCGTACGTGCCACTCCAGGGCGGCGACGAGACCCAGGTCATCCAGGACGCGAGGCCTGAGTTCGGTCGCGATCCTGCGGATGGCCTGGACCGTCGCGTCGATGAGGTGGGCCATCTGGTCGGCCTTGTCGTGCACGGGCTTCTGATCCGCCGGCAGGCGCTGGCGGATCCAGGCCAAGGCGATCTTGAGGGCAGTCAGGGCCTGCCCCAACTCGTCGTGGGTCTCGCGGGCGATGCGGGTTCGCTCCTCCTCCAGCATGGAGAGCAAGCGGATCGAGAGGGCGTGCAACTGCTCCTGCGATTTGCGCAAGTGGTCCTCGGCTTTGTGCCGTTCGGCGATCTGCTCTTGCAGGATCTCGATGGCCTGCGACAGCTCGACCGTTCGCTCGTGCACCCCGCGTTCCAGCTCTTCGTGCACCCGTCGGAGTGCTGTCTCCGCGTGCTTGCGCTCGGTGATGTCCACGTGCGCGCCCAGCATGCGGGTCGGCCTTCCGTCGCTGTCGAAGATCATCGCCGCCCGGGCGAGAATCCATCGATACGACCCGTCTTTGTGGCGTAGGCGGAACTCGACCTCGTAATCCGACGAGGGACGTGCGTGGTAGGCTTTCAGCGTGGCGAGCGTGTGGTGGCGGTCCTCAGGATGCAACCGGCTCTCCCACTCCTCGTACCGGTTTGGAATCTCGTGGTCTTCGTACCCGAGTTGCCTTTTCCATTCGGGGGACAGAAAGACGTCGTTCGTGCGGAGATCCCAATCCCACAGCCCGATGTTGACCGCTTGGATGGCCGATCGCCACCGTGCCTCGCCCTCTGCCCGGTCAGGGGCAGTCCGGGGCAAGGACTCGGGTTGCGTTGAGTGGCGACCCTCTTCGAAGCTCGAAAATCTCGTGACCATCGTCGACGTGATCCCCTGTCTAAAGGCCGGTCGGAAAGGGACCTGGCGGGCCTTCAGTATCCTCTGCGGACTAAGGGAGTGTCAAGTAAAATGGCGTTTTATCCCCTGTGAGTGCCAACTCGGGTTGGTGAATGAGGACCGATACGTTTGAGGGGAAAAGTTTGCTCTTTTTGACGCGGAAGCCGTATCATACGGAAACAGATGGAGACACCCCATGAAGACCAAGGTTTTGGTGGTGGATGACGAGCAGGACATCCTAGACCTGGTCCGGTATCAGCTGGAGCGGGAGGGGTACCAGGTGGTGGGATGCCGGGACGGCAAGGCCGCCTTGGACCTGGTCGGCCGGGAGCGACCCGACCTCGTGGTCCTCGATCTCCTCATGCCCGGGGTGGATGGCCTCGAGGTGTGTCGCCGCCTCAGACAGGACTCCGCCATCCCGATCATCATGCTGACGGCGAAGGCGGAGGAGACAGATAAGGTGATCGGGTTAGAACTGGGGGCTGACGATTACGTCACCAAGCCCTTCAGTCCCCGAGAGCTTGTTGCCAGGGTCAAGGCGATTCTTCGGCGGGGAGCGGCCCTCTCCGAGGAAGGTGTCGTCTCGTTGGGTGACTTGACGATGGATTTTGCGCGATACCAGGTCCTGCTGGCGGGAAAGGGGGTTTCCCTGACCGCCAAGGAGATCGAACTGCTCAGGGCCCTTGTCCAGGCCAGGGGCCGGGTTCTCAGTCGTGACTTCCTGTTAGAGCGCGTGTGGGGTTATGATCGGGCGGCTGAGATTGAGTCCCGAACCGTGGACGTCCATATTCGCCGCCTGCGAGAGAAATTGGGTCTCGAGGCCCGGCGGATCGTCACGGTCAAGGGGGTTGGCTACCGATTCGATCGGGAGAATTAGTTGCGGAGATTTGTCGGGCGTCTTCAGACGAAACTCATCCTGACCTACCTCTTCATCATCGGCGTGATCCTCGGGGTGGTGGGGATCTTTGTCGCTCGTCCCTTCGTCGCCTACGCCGCCGTGGTGACTTTCGGGATCGCCATTGTCCTGAGCCTTTGGATGGTCCGTAGGTTGAGCTGTTCGGTGACCACCATGGTCGACGTGGCTCATCAGATTGCTGAAGGGGATCTCAGCCGGAGGGTTGCCGTTCCGGAGGAGCAGGAGCTGGCGATGCTAGCTCGGGCGCTCAACACCCTGGGTCAAAAGCTCCAGGAGAGGCTCAATAACGTGGAGGAGGAACAGGCAAGGACGGCGGGGATCCTCGAAAGCATGGTCGAGGGGTTGGTCGCCATTGATCAGCAGGGACGGATCGTGCTGATGAATGGAGCCGCCCTCCGCATGCTTCGGATGGGTCAAGACCTTGAGGGGACGCGGCATCTCCTGGAGATCATCCGGCACCCGGAACTGCACACCCTCCTGCAAGAATGTGACACGTGTGCGGCAGGGACAGTTTGTCGTCGGGAACTCACCCTGCACAGCCCTCCGATGACGCTGATGGTGCACGCCGTACCGCTCCGGCGCGGGGCCGACCGTGGAGGGACGCTGTTGGTTTTTCACGACGTGACGGAACTGCGGCGCCTGGAACGAGTCCGCCAGGAATTTGTTGCCAACGCCTCCCACGAACTGCGCACCCCCCTCACGGCTATCCGTGGCTACGTCGAGACCCTCCTGGACGGGGCGGTGGACGACCCGGGCCGCACCCGTCCCTTCTTGGACGTGGTCGCCCGGCACGCCGAGCGCATGAGTCGGTTGGTGGATGATTTGCTGGACCTCTCCAATATCGAGAGTGGTCGCCTGCAGCTTGAACGACACGCCGTCCCTCTGGATGAGGTCGCGCAGCTGGTCTTCGCGCTGCAGCAGGAAGCCGCGTCGAAGAAGGAGATCACCCTTCGCCTCGAGATCCCCCCCGATTTGCCGGCGGCCCTTGCCGACCGCGATCGGCTCCAGCAAATTCTCATTAACTTGGTCGATAACGCCATCAAGTTTACGCCTGCTGGTCAGGTCACGCTGTCAGCCCAGAAGGCCTCGTCGAGTCATCTCGAGGTGGTGGTCACCGACACCGGGACGGGAATCTCCTCAACGGATCTCCCGCGGGTCACCGAGCGCTTCTATCGGGTCGATCGGGCCCGCTCCCGGGAGCTGGGTGGGACCGGCCTGGGCCTGAGCATCGTCAAGCACCTGGTCCACGCCCATGGCGGCGACCTTTACATCGAGAGCGAACTCGGTAAGGGAACGACAGTCCGCTTCACCCTGCCCATCGCCGCATAAGTCTTCCTTTCATTTTTAACCCGCGTGTAACCTCACCGCCCTTTCCCTGTCATCTCACGCGCCCATACTGTCGGTGAACATGCGGCGGGAATGCCGAAAGGAGGTGAGAGGGAGAATTAACACGGCGGTAACATGTCCGTAACCGGTCCGTAATGGACCGCGCCTAACCTGAATGAAAGGAGATCACGGATGAAGATGGCAAGCGTAGAGAACGGGATTGTTACGGCGATCGCCCTCCTGGTGTTGTCTCTGGCAGGCGTCGACGCGGCTAGGGCCCAGCGTGTCCTGATCAAGATTGATGGCTCCAGCACGGTCTTTCCGATTACCGAGGCCGTGGCCGAGGAGTTCCAGAAAAACCACAAGGGCATCAAGGTGACCGTGGGGATCTCGGGGACCGGCGGCGGCTTCAAGAAATTCTGCAACGGCGAGACGGATATCTCGGATGCGTCCCGCCCCATCAAGCCGTCGGAGGTAGAACTATGCGGCAAGAATAAGATCGAGTATGTCGAGCTTCCGGTCGCTTACGACGGCCTCGCCGTCATGGTGAATCCCAAGAACACGTGGGCGACGCACATGACGGTCAAGGAGTTGAAAAAGCTATGGGAGCCGGAAGCCCAGGGAAAGGTGACCCGTTGGAGCCAGATCCGGCCAGGCTGGCCCGATAAGGAGATCCATCTCTTCGGTGCCGGTGTGGATTCGGGGACGTACGACTACTTTACCGAGGCAATCGTGGGGAAGGAGCACTCCAGCCGCGGGGACTTTACGGCGAGTGAGGATGACAACGTCCTGGTCCAGGGGATCGCCACCGACCCGCTGGCCCTCGGCTTTTTCGGGGTGGCCTACTATGAGCACAACAAGGACAAGCTCACGCTGGTCGCCGTTGATGATGAGAAGCCTGAGAACGGAAAGGGTCCAATCCTTCCGACCTACGAGAACGTCGTCAACGGGACGTACCAGCCTTTGTCCCGTCCGATCTTCATGTATGTGAGCCGAAAGGCGGCTGATCGGCCTGAGGTGAAAGAGTTTGTCCGGTTCTACCTGACGGCTGGGCGGCCCCTGGTCCGAGAGGTCGGCTACGTTGCCTTGGCTGACAAGGTCTATGATCTGGCGCTCGCGCGGTTTGACAAACGGGCGGTCGGATCCGTCTTCGGCGGAAAAGGCTCCCAGGTCGGTGTGACCTTGGAAAGCCTCCTGAAGGCCGAAGCGAGATAAGAAACGAGGTGGGTGACCGCCACGATGCTGCTACGCGCGAGGAGGAAGAGGGTTGGCGAGAGGGCCCTGCAGCTCATCTTCTTCGTCTGTGGTGCGCTCTCTCTCTTGACGACGTTTGGCATCGTGGCGGTCCTCATCTTTGAGACCGTCGAGTTCTTCGCAGAGGTCTCTCTCCTTGAGTTTCTCACCGACACCCAGTGGACACCCCTTTTTGCCCAAAAGCATTTTGGCATCCTGCCGCTCCTCTCCGGGACTTTCCTCACATCGGCCATTGCGATCCTGGTCGCCATGCCAGTGGGGCTCGTGTGCGCCATCTACTTGAGCGAATTCGCGCCGGAGCCGGTCCGACGAATGACCAAACCCGTGCTGGAAGTCCTCGCGGGCATTCCCACCGTGGTGTACGGCTATTTTGCCCTCCTTTTTGTCACCCCGTTGCTCCAGACCTTTGTCCCATCCCTGTCGGGGTTTAACGCCCTGGCCCCCGGAATGGTCATGGGCATCATGATTATTCCCCTTATCTCTTCCCTGAGCGAGGATGCCATGTATGCGGTCCCCCAGAGCCTGAGGGAGGCGGCTCATGCCCTCGGCGCCTCGCGATTGCAGGTTGCCCTCAGTGTCGTGGTCCCCGCCGCATTTTCGGGGATTGCCGCTGCGTTCCTGTTGGCTGTCTCGCGGGCGATCGGCGAGACTATGATCGTAGCGATTGCCGCCGGACAGCAACCGCGGCTGACCTTAAATCCCCTCGTCCCGGTTGAAACCATGACCGCCTACATCGTTCAGGTCAGTCTTGGAGACACACCGACTGGAACGCTGGAGTACAGAACCATCTTTGCGGTCGGCACGATGCTCTTTTTCAGTACACTCATCCTGAATCTCTTCAGTCGCTCGCTCCGTGAGCGCATCAGGGAGAGGTACGAGTGAGGCCCCAGGCTGCTGAATTGTACCGAATGTTAACCCGCCGACACTGGACGGAGCGCCTCTTCAAGGGCGCCGCGGTGGCGACCCTCGTGATCGTCCTGGCGACGCTGGCGGCCCTCCTCCTGGATGCGGTCATAGACGGGGCGGGGCGGTTGAGCTGGCAGTTCTTGACCAGCTTCCCCTCGCGGAAACCGGAGGAGGCCGGCATCCTTGCCGCCCTGGTAGGGACGACGTACCTGATGATCTTGACAGCGGTCGTTGCGGTTCCGGTGGGGGTCGGAGCGGCCATCTACCTGGAGGAGTATGCAAAGAAAGGATGGTTTTCTCGCGTGGTTGAAGTTAATATTGCCAACTTGGCCGGAGTCCCCTCCATCATCTATGGCCTTCTGGGGCTGGAGCTGTTTGTGAGGGCGATGGGCCTCGACCGGAGCCTCCTGGCCGGCGCGCTGACGATGGCCCTCCTGGTGCTGCCGATCATCATCATTGCGGGCCGAGAAGCCCTGCGGGCGGTGCCCCCCTCGATCCGGGAGGCTTCCTATGCCCTCGGAGCCAGCCGGTGGCAGACGATTCGGTATCAGGTGTTGTCCCTGGCCTTTCCAGGCATCCTGACCGGATCGATCCTGGCCCTGTCACGGGCCATCGGTGAGGCGGCCCCGCTGATCACGATGGGGGCCCTGACCTATATCGCGTTCCTCCCCGATGGACTGCTGGCTCCTTTCACGGTGCTGCCCATCCAGATCTTTAACTGGGTCTCCCGGCCACAGAAAGGATTCTTTGCCGCGGCCGCAGCTGGAATTATCGTCCTGCTGGTGGTGCTGCTCCTGATGAATGCCCTGGCTGTCTATCTGCGCCAGCGGTATCAGCGGAGGCTGTATCTATGAAGGTGGCCTTCGAGATTCAGGATCTGAACTGCTGGTATGGGAGCCGCCAGGTCCTGCAGAAGGTGTCGTTGTCGATCGCGGAACATCACATTACCGCAGTGATTGGCCCGTCGGGATGCGGCAAAAGCACGTTTCTCCGCTGTCTCAACCGGATCAACGACCTCATTGACGGTTTCCGAATCAGCGGCCACGTCCTCTTCAAGGGGCAGGACATCTATGATCCTGCGGTCGACCCCATCGAGATCCGGTTCCGGGTGGGGATGGTGTTTCAAAAACCCAATCCGTTCCCCAAGTCCGTGTACGACAATGTCGCCTACGGCCCACGGCTTTGGGGAGTGCGGAAGCGGTCCGGGCTTGACGCCATTGTAGAAGAGAGCCTCAAGAGGGCAGCCCTCTGGGACGAGGTGAAGGACAGCCTTGCCCAGAATGCCCTTGCCCTTTCGGGAGGCCAGCAGCAGCGCCTCTGTATCGCGCGGGCGCTGGCCGTGGAGCCCGAGGTCCTGCTGATGGACGAGCCGTGCTCGGCCCTGGACCCCATCGCCACGGCCAAAATCGAGGAGTTGATGCTGGACCTGAAGAAGGATTACACTATCATCATCGTGACGCATAATATGCAGCAAGCCGCCCGGGTCTCCGACGTCACGGGGTTCCTGTTGCTTGGGGAACTGATCGAGTTCGGCGTCACCAAAGAGCTCTTCACGACCCCGAAGGATCCCAGGACTGAGGCCTACATCACCGGGCGGTTCGGCTAAGGAGGCAAGGCATGACGAGGGCGTTAGAGGCTGAGCTGCAGGAGCTGAGGCAGCAGCTCCTGGCGATGGGTGGACTGGCGGAGACGATGATCCAGGAGAGCGTCCGGTCCCTGGTCGAGCGGAACGCGGACCTGGCCCACGGGGTCTTCCGGTACGAAGAGGAGATGGATCAACGCTGCATCGATCTGGATGATCGGAGCTTCAAACTGATAGCACTCCGTCAACCGGTGGCCTCCGACCTCCGATTCATCACCGCGGGGATCAAGATCAATAGCGAACTGGAGCGCATCGGGGATCTGGCGGTCAACATCGCTCACCGGACGTTGACGCTGCTCACAGACCCCCCGATTGACGTCCTGGTGGATCTGCCCAAGATGGCGCAGCTCTCCCAAGAGATGGTCAAGCGGAGCCTGGATGCCTTTGTCAGCAGAAATCCGGATCTGGCCCGCGGGGTGATCGATGCCGACGACACCATTGACGGACTTCGGGACCGGGCGTTTCAGCAAATCGTGGTCTTCATGAGTCGAGAGCCGGGAGCAATCCGTCAGGCTCTGGAGCTGATGCTCATCTCCCGGAGCTTGGAGCGGATCGCCGATCACGCCACCAACATCGCCGAAGATGTCATTTATATCGCCAGGGGGGAAGACGTGAGGGAGCGAGGGGATAAAGAGATCCGGAAGGGGATCCGGTCGCGGGAGGGGCTACCGCGCATGCCAGCCTCCGCCTTGGCCGAGGGCGCGGTCGCGCGGGTCATTCAGGAGGAGGCGGAACTTTTCGGTCTCTTTCGGGAGGCGGCGGCCAACGTCCTGGCCGGGGCCAAGGCACTTCAGGAGATGTTCGACCAGTACGGCGATCCTCGGTCGCAGTGGGCAGGGATCGAGCAGTTGGAACGGCGAGGAGATGAATTGACCCATCGCGTCGTTCGGAGACTCAACGAGACCTTCATCACGATCATCGATCGACCGAACCTGCACGCACTCGCCTCCCGTCTCGACGATGTCCTGGACGGGATCGAGGCGGTCGCCTCGCGGATGGTCCTGTACCGCATTCCGGAGCCCATGCCGGCGGCCCGTGAACTGGTCGGGCTGATCGTGGCCTCGGCCGACCAGATCGTCGAGGCGATCGATCGCCTCCCCAGGTTTACCGACGTGGAAAAGGTCTGTGTCGAGATCAATCGGCTGGAGAATGCGGCCGATGAAGTTTACCGTCGAGCGATCTCATCGCTCTTCGAGGGCGATCACCCCGTCGCCGATCTGATCAAGTGGAAGGAGATCTACGAGCTGCTTGAGGCGACGACGGACCGGTCCGAGGATGTCGCCGATGTGGTGGAGGGGATTGCACTGAAGCGTCGGGTGCTCGGGTTCTGACGGGTGAGGAAGGATGTCTCACCAGGTCCGTATGCTGTTCGTTTGCACGGGGAATTCGGCCCGCAGCCAGATGGCTGAGGCGTTTGCCCGGTACTATGGGAAAGGACGGATCGAGGCCTCAAGTTGCGGCATTGACCCGAAGGGGCTCCATTCCCTCACGGTGAAGGTGATGGCCGAGAAGGGGATGGATGTCTCCCGTCAAGAGTCGAAGGCGTTGACTGATGAGATGCTCCGCAAGGCCGATTACGTGGTCACGGTTTGCGGCCATGCCGATGAACACTGTCCGGCCCTCCCCTCACACGTCCGCAAGCTCCACTGGCCCATCGACGATCCCGCCATCCTAAGCGGCCGGGCACCCGAGGAGGTCCTCGCCGCCTTCCGCCGGGCCCGCGATGAGCTCGAATCGCGCGTCCGCGACTTCTTGTCCACGCTAGCAAGCTAGGACGCTAGGAAGCGAGAACGCGAGAAGGCAGTGCAGATGTGGTTCTTCGAGCGTCCTGGCGTTCCAGCATCCCAGCATTCTAGCTGGCCGGGATCGGCCACTAATCGAGCCACCGCGAAAGCCATCCGCGGTTCCATGCGACACACCGGTAGATCCAATTGGCCAGCCACATGCCGCCCGGTGCGTGAAAAGGAAGGGTCATCACGGGGGCGGCGGGGAGCCTGGCCAGGGTCTCGCGGACGGCGGCGGCGCCCGTGAAGACCTCCCCGCGCTCGTCGATCAGGTGCAGCTCTTCGCGGCAGTGCTCCAGTGACACGGTTGGGAAGCGTGCTTTCAGGTTCGGCTCTTGGAAGGGGATGAGATCGAGCCGCTTCGCATGATCCCGCCGGTGGACCCACCGGGCGAAGCGCCGTCAGAGACCTCAGTCGCCGTCATAGATGACGATTGCCCTGCGTTCCGACACGGCTATTGCTTTCCTTGTTCTCTCCGGCGCGCCCGGTGCCATCCCCAGAACGCGAGGGCCAGAAAGACAAACAAGAGGGGAAACAAGACATAGTCCAGGTACGGGATGAGGAGGGCGAGGCCGACCAGACCGAGCACCCAGGGAAGCAGCGGGGTGAAACAGCAGACCGCGGTGACGATCGTCCCCCAGAGTCCTGTCTTGAAGAGCTTTCCCTCTTCCACGGTCTATCGACTCCGGATTTTTTCTAAGCCATACGCTCCGAACTCGTAGGTAACGCGCTGCTTGACGCCGTGGCACTCGATGATGTCGCCCGGCTTGACGTCTTCAGGCAGAATGATTGT
>Ga0209618_1000250_pt1 | contig 12333 bp, 10 predicted proteins | sample Rifsed13ft3_FD_184007 | JGI IMG/M metagenome (GOLD analysis project Ga0209618, IMG submission 184007) | Soil microbial communities from Rifle, Colorado, USA - sediment 13ft 3 (SPAdes) (version 2) | ecosystem: Environmental > Terrestrial > Deep subsurface > Rock core/Sediment | place: Rifle... | reverse complement strand
CCCTCGCCGGGAGGCGAGGGTCTTTTCGTTGACACGAGGCGCGAAGGACGCGCAGCAAACCGGAGGCCACGGACCGAGCGATGACGATGACCAGGCGCCAGAGCGGCCGCCATGTGCCGGCCGCCGGCACGCCCGCCGCGGCCGCGGTCGAGCGCGCCCGCTCGGCGATGTTCCACGAGGCCAAGCCGCGCGGCCGGACGCGCATCGGCGCGGACGTCGTGTGCGAGGCGCTGCTGCGGCAGGGCGCCGACGTCCTCTTCGGCTACCCGGGCGGCGTGATCCTGCCGCTCTACGACGTCTTCGGCGACTACCCCGACCTGCGCCACATCCTCGTGCGCCATGAGCAGGGCGCGGCCCACGCCGCCGACGGCTACGCGCGCGCGACCGGGAGGGTCGGCGTCTGCATGGGCACCTCCGGCCCCGGCGCGACGAACCTCGTCACCGGCCTCGCCACCGCGCAGCTCGACTCGATCCCGGTCGTGGCCATCACTGGCAACGTGCCCGCCGCGCTCATCGGCAAGGACGCCTTCCAGGAGATCGACATCACCGGCATCACGCTGCCCATGACCAAGCACAACTACCTCGTGCGCAACGCGGACGACCTGCCGCGCGTCCTGGCCGAGGCCTTCTACATCGCGCGCACCGGCCGCCCCGGCCCCGTCCACGTGGACATCACGAAGGACGCGCTGCAGCAGGAGACGCTGGCGCCGCATCCCTCCGACGACGAGGTCGCCGCCGGGCTGCCCGGCTTCAAGCCCAACTTCGACGGCCACCCTCGCCAGCTGAAGGTCGCGGCCAGGGAGATCGACCATGCCCAGCGCCCGGTCATCCTGGCCGGCCACGGCATCCTCATCGCCGAGGCCTGGGACGACCTGCGGGCGTTCGCGGAGAAGGCGCAGATCCCCGTCGCTCACACGCTGCTGGGCATCGGCGCCATGGACGAGACGCACCCGTTGAGCTACGGCTACATGGGCATGCACGGCTGGAAGCACGTCAACAAGGCCATCCAGTCGGCCGACCTGCTCATCGCGCTGGGCATGCGCTTCGACGACCGCGTCACGGGCAAGGTCAGCACGTATGCCCCCGGCGCGCGGATCATCCACGTCGATATCGATCCCAGCGAGATCGGCAAGAACGTGGCCGTGGACGTGCCCATCGTGGGCGACGTGGGACGCGTCCTGCGCGCGCTGCTGCCGCTGGTCAAGGAGCGCCGCGCCGAAGATCGCGCCGCCTTCTTCGCCGAGCTGGCCGAGTGGCGACGCGAGTCGGAGGGGTCGAGCTGGCACGGGTCGGGCGCCTGGCGCGACGGCCTGCTCTCGGCCGACTTCGTCGTGGCCAGGATCGGCGAGCTGACCGACCACGATGCCACGCTCGTCGCCGACGTCGGCCAGAACCAGATGTGGCTGGCGCGCTACGCGGGTTTCCGCCGCCCGAACTCGCACCTCAGTTCGGCCGGCCTGGGCACGATGGGCTACAGCATGCCGGCCGGTATGGGCGCGGCACTCGGTCGGCCCGACAAGGAGACCTGGGCCATCGCCGGCGACGGCGGCTTCCAGATGACGCTGCAGGAGCTGGCCACGCTCGTGCAGGACCGCATCCCGGTCAGGATCGCCCTGCTCGACAACAAGAAGCTGGGCATGATCCGCCAGTGGCAGGAGATCGTCTACGCCGGCAACTACCACTCGGCGAGCCTCTTCGGGCCCGACTACCTGAAGCTCTGCGAGGCGTACGGCATCCCGGCCTGGAAGGCCTCGAAGCCGGAGGAGGTCGACGGGGCGATCCAGGCCGCGCAGGCCGTCGACGGCCCGGCCCTGGTCTGGTTCGAGATCGCCGAGGAGCAGAACGTGTTCCCCATGATGCCGGCCGGCAAGGGCCTCTCCGACCTCATCGAGAAGTGGGGCGGGGCGGACGAATGAGCGACCACGCACCGACCGATGGCGCGGCCGCCCGCGCCGTCCCCAGCGCCCGCTACGTCCCCGGCTCGGGCGCGCCGCGACGCCACGTGCTCGTGGCCATCGTCAACAACCGGCCCGGCGTCCTGAACCGGGTGGCCAGCCTCATGCGCGCGCGCAGCTTCAACATCGAGTCGCTCGCGGTGGGGCACACGGAGAACCCCGAGATCAGCCGCATGACCATCACCCTGCGCGGCGACGACTACGGCGTGGAGCAGGTGGGCAAGCAGCTCTACCGGCTGATCGACGTGCTCAAGGTCCAGGACGTCACGTCCGAGCGACGCCTCGAGCACGAGCTGGTGCTGATCAAGCTGCGCGCCACGAACACCAACCGGGCCGAGATCGTGAAGATCGTCGAGATGTACAAGGGGCGCGTCGTGGACCTCGCCGCGGATTCGATCATCGTGGAGGCCACGGGCACCGAGGAGGAGATCGACGCCCTCGTGGAGTTCGTCACCCCCTTCGGCATCAAGGAGCTGGTCCGCACCGGCAGCATCGTCATGCTGCGCGGTTCCCAGACCGTCGAATTCGAGGAGAAGGCCTGATGGGCGCACGCATGTACTACGACGCCGACGCGGACGCCTCGGCCCTGGCCGGCCGGACGGTGGCCATCATCGGCTACGGCAGCCAGGGTCACGCGCACGCGCTCAACCTGCGCGACTCCGGGGTGGACGTCGTGGTCGGTCTCAAGGAGACCTCGCAGAGCCGCGCCCTCGCGGCCGAAGCGGGCCTCCGCGTGGCGTCCGTCGCCGAGGCCACGAAGGCCGCCGACACGATCATGATCCTCGTCCCGGACACGGCCCAGAAGGGCGTCTACGACGCGGACATCGCGCCCCACCTGCGAGCCGGCCAGCTGCTCATGTTCGCCCACGGCTTCAACATCCATTTCGGGCGCATCGACCCGCCGGCCGGCATCGACGTGGGCATGGTCGCGCCGAAGGGCCCCGGACACCTGCTGCGTTCCGTCTACGTCGAGGGCGGCGGCGTGCCGGCGCTGTTCGCCGTCCAGCGCGACGACAGCGGCACGGCTCGCACCCGCACCCTGGCCTACGCTCGGGCGCTCGGCTGCACGCGCGCCGGCGTGCTCGAGACGACCTTCGCCGAGGAGACCGAGACCGACCTCTTCGGCGAGCAGTCGGTCCTCTGCGGCGGGACGGCCTCGCTGGTGAAGATGGCCTTCGAGACGCTCGTCGAGGCCGGCTACCAGCCCGAGCTGGCGTACTTCGAGACGATGCACGAGCTGAAGCTCATCGTGGACCTGATGTACCGCGGCGGCCTGAACTTCATGCGCTTCAGCGTCAGCGACACGGCCGAATACGGCGACTACGTCAGCGGCCCGCGCATCATCGATGAGCACGTCCGGCACACCATGCGCGAGGTCCTGCACGAGATCCAGGACGGCTCGTTCGCACGGCGCTGGATCGCCGAGAACGAGTCCGGCGGCGCGGAGTTCGCGCGCCTCCGCCAGGCCGACCAGGACCACCAGATCGAGCGGGTGGGCGCCGAGCTGCGCGCCCAGATGCGCTGGCTCAACCCGGTCGAGGTGCGCGCCGGCCAGACGCAGGCGAGTGCCTCGCAGCCAGGGGGGCGCGCATGAGCAACGTCGGGGCCGCGGGCTGGGACCCGCGGCGCATCCGCGTCTTCGACACCACGCTGCGCGACGGCGAGCAGGCGCCCGGTGCCGGGCTCACCGCCGAGGAGAAGCTCGAGGTCGCGCGCCAGCTCGTCCGGCTGAACGTGGACGTCATCGAGGCCGGCTTCCCGGCCGCCTCGCCGGGCGACTGGGACGCGGTGCACCGCATCGCGATGGAGACGCGGGGCGTGGCCGTGGCTGCGCTCGCCCGCTGCCGCGACGGCGATCCGCAGCGCGCGGTGGAGGCCATCCGGGTCGCCGAGCGGCCGCACCTGCATGTCTTCATCGCCACCAGCGACATCCACCTCAAGCACAAGCTGCGCGCCACGCGCGAGGAGGCGCTGGCGGCGGCCGTGCAGTGGGTCCGCTACGGGCGCAAGGCCCTGGGCCCGGACGCGGAGATCGAGTTCAGCGCCGAGGACGCCAGCCGCACCGACCCGGAGTACCTGCTGCGCGTCTACGAGGCGGTCGTGGATGCGGGTGCGAGCACGGTGAACATCCCCGACACCGTCGGCTACGCCATCCCGTCCGAGTTCGGGCGGCTGGTGGGCGCCGTGGTGGAGCGCGTGGGCAGCGAGGCCGTGGTCAGCGTGCACTGCCACAACGACCTGGGCCTGGCCACGGCCAACACGCTGGCCGCGGTGCAGGCCGGCGCGCGCCAGGTGGAGGTGACCATCAACGGCCTCGGCGAGCGCGCCGGCAACGCCTCTCTCGAGGAGGTCGTCATGTCGCTGCGCACTCGGCCGACCCAGTTCCCCGACCTCGCCAGCCGCGTCTCCACGGAGCAGATCACCGCCGCCAGCCGGCTCGTGAGCTACCTGACCGGCTTCGTGGTCCAGCCCAACAAGGCCGTCGTCGGCGGCAACGCCTTCGCCCACGAATCGGGCATCCACCAGGACGGCGTGATCAAGAACCCGCTGACCTACGAGATCATGACCCCGCAGTCGGTCGGGCTGTCCGGCTCGACGCTCTCGATCGGCAAGCTCTCCGGCCGGCGCGGCCTGCAGGGCAAGCTGCGCCAGCTCGGCCACGAGCTCGAGGGCGAGGCGCTCGATACGGCCTACCGCGAGGTCATCGCCCTGGCCGACGCCAAGAAGGAGGTCACCGACGCGGACCTCCTGGCGATCGTGGAACAGCTCGCCTCGGAGGCGGCGCCGGTCACGAGCGACACGGTCGTCCTGCAGGGCTGGAGCGTGACCTCGAGCCACGGCGGCCGCTCGCAGGGCAGCGTCTCGCTGACCGTGGCCGGAGAGAGTGTCTCGGCGGAGGGCGCCGGCAATGGGCCGGTGGACGCCCTCTTCGGCGCCGTGGATGCGGCAGTCGGGCCCGTGCTCGGCTGGCACCCGGTCCTGGCCGAGTACGAGATCCGCGCGGTCACGGCCGGCGAGGACGCGCAGGGCCAGGTCATCGTGCGCTGCCGTCGCTCCAGCGAGGGCCCGGACGGTCCGGTCCAGACCGGCCACGGCCTCTCCACGAACATCATCGAGGCTTCGCTGGAGGGGTATCTCTCGGCGCTGAACAAGCTGCGCGACGCCGTCGTGCGCGAGGTGCGTGCGTGAGCTCGCCGGAGGCACCGACCTACCGCATCGCGGTCATCCCCGGCGACGGCATCGGGCCGGAGGTGATCGCGGCCGGTCGGAGGGTCCTCGACGCCGTCGGCGAGCGCTTCGGGTTCGCCGTGGAGTGGCGCGAGATCGTGGTTGGCGGTCGGGCCATCGATACCTACGGGGTGCCCATCCGCGACGAAGACCTGGCGGTCTGCGCCGGGGCCGATGCGGTCTTCCTGGGTGCCATCGGCGGGCCGAAATGGGACGACCCGAATGCCGCCGTCCGTCCCGAGCAGGCGCTCTTCGCCCTGCGCGGCGGGCTGGAGCTGTTCGCCAATCTCCGCCCGGTGACCGTCGAGCCGGCGCTGGCGCCAAGCTCGCCCCTGCGCCCGGCGCTCCTGCGCGGCGTGGACATGCTGATCGTGCGCGAGCTGACCAGCGGCCTCTATTTCGGGCGGCCGTCGGAGGAACGACGCACCCCCGAGGGGCGTGTCGGCGTGGACACGCTGTGGTACACCGAGGCGGAGATCCGCCGCGTCGTGCGGGTCGCCTTCGAGCTGGCCCGCGGGCGCCGGGGTCGCCTGACGAGCGTGGACAAGGCCAACGTGCTGGCCACCTCGCGGCTCTGGCGCAAGGTCGTGGAGGAGATGCGGCCGGACTTCCCCACCGTGATCGTCGAGCACCGCCTCGTCGATGCGGCGGCGATGCTGCTCATCCAGCATCCCGCCGCGTTCGACGTCATCGTCACGGAGAACCTCTTCGGTGACATCCTCAGCGACGAGGCCTCGGTCCTGGCGGGATCCTTGGGCATGCTGCCTTCCGCGTCCATCGGCGAGCGCCGCACGGCCCATGGGATCTTCGGCCTGTACGAGCCGATCCACGGCTCGGCGCCGGACATCGCCGGTCAGGACCGCGCCAATCCCATCGGCACGATCCTCTCCGGAGCCATGCTGCTGCGCTGGTCGCTGGGCCGTCCGGAGGCGGCGGCTGCCGTCGAAGCGGCGGTCCGTGCCGCGCTGCGGGCGGGCTGGCGCACGCTCGACCTCGTGCCTTCCGACGGCGGCGCCGAGGGCGTCTCGGTCGTCGGTACCGAAGCCTTCACCGGGGCCGTCATCGAGCGCCTGCCGGATCCCGTTCCCGCGGGAGCGGCCAGATGACCGACCCCATCCTCCTCTACGACACGACCCTCCGCGACGGCACGCAGCGCGAGGGCATGGTCCTCTCGCTGGCCGACAAGGTGCGCATCGCCCGTCGTCTCGACGAGGCCGGCTTCCCCTATGTCGAGGGCGGCTGGCCGGGCTCGAACCCCAAGGACGTCGAGTTCTTCGAGGCGGCGAAGGGGATGACCTGGCAGAACGCGCGCATCGCCGCCTTCGGCTCCACGCGACATCGCAGCAACCGGCCCGAGGCGGACCCGAACCTCCAGGCGCTGGTGGCCGCCGGGACCCCCGTCGTGACGATCTTCGGCAAGAGCTGGCTGCTCCACGTGACCGAGGTGCTGGGCGCCACGGCGGACGAGAACCTGGCCATGGTCGGCGACTCGGTGGCCTTCTGCGGGCAGGGCGGCCGCGAGGTCGTCTACGACGCCGAGCACTTCTTCGACGGCTACAAGGCGGATCGCGCGTACGCGCTGGCGACGTTGCGGGCCGCCCATGACGCCGGCGCCTCCACCCTCGTGCTGTGCGACACGAACGGTGGCTGCATCACCGACGAGGTGACGGCCATCGTGCGCGACGTGATGGCCACGCTGGACCTGCCCGCCCGCTACGGCATCCACGTCCACGACGACGCGGGCCTCGCGGTGGCCAACTCCATCGCCGCGGTGCAGGCCGGCGTGCGGCACGTGCAGGGCACGATCAACGGCTACGGCGAGCGCTGCGGCAACGCCAACATCGTGACCGTCTGGGCGGACCTGGCCCTGAAGATGGGCCTCGCGACCGTGCCCGCGGGCGCCGACCTGTCCGGCCTGGCCGAGCTGTCGCGCTACGTGGCCGGCATCGCCAACATCACCCCCGACGCGCACGCCCCGTACGTCGGCGCCAGCGCCTTCGCCCACAAGGGCGGCGTGCACGGCGCGGCGACGGCCCGAGTGCGCCACGCGTACCAGCACGTCGACCCGGCGCTGGTCGGCAACGAGACGCGCCTGGTGGTGTCCGAGCTGGGCGGCCGCGTCAACACGCAGTGGCGGGCGGAGCAGCTCGGCCACGAGCTGGAGGGCGTGGTCGACCCACGCGAGCTGAGTCGGCTGATCAAGCAGCTCGAGTCCGAGGGCGCCAGCTTCGAGGGCGCCGAGGCCTCCTTCGAGCTGCTCATCCGGCGCCACCAGAAGGGCTACGAGCCGCCCTTCCGGCTGCTCGACTTCACCGTCTTCGTCGAGCAGCGCGACGGCCGCGACCTGCGCGCCGAGGCCACGGTCAAGGTCGAGGTCGAGGGTGAGGTGCTCCACACCGCCGCCGACGGCAACGGACCGGTGAACGCCCTGGATTCGGCGCTGCGCAAGGCGCTGCGGGCGTTCTACCCGCAGCTCGACGGCGTCCACCTGGTCGACTACAAGGTGCGCATCCTCGACGGCGACGCCGCCACGGCCGCCAAGACGCGGGTCGTCATCGACTCCGCCTCGGAGTGGGGCACGTGGTCGACCGGCGGCGCCGACACGAACATCATCGCCGCCTCCTGGCAGGCGCTCGGGGACTCGCTCGAGTACGCCCTCTGGAAGAGCGGCGCGCAGACCCAGCGCCGCGACGAGCGGCACTTCACGACGATCCAGGGAGACCGACCATGAGCCCGCGCAGTCCAGCCAGGCAGAGCACCGCCGCGAAGGCTTCTGGCACGCAGCCCGACCAGCGCATCCATCTGGCCCGCTGGAGCTGCGCCACCGGGTCCAACGTGCAGAGCCGGGGCGTGGTCGTGGTCGAGAGCGGCGACCATCGCTGGGAGGCGAGCGCCGAGGGCAACGGCGCCGTGGACGCGCTCTTCGGTGCCGTGGACCGGGCCCTGGCCGGCGTCCTCAGCGGGCACCCGCGGCTGCTCACCTACGACGTCCACGCCGTGGCCGAGGGACCCGATGCGGAGGGTCGCGTCACGGTCCGCATCGCCCCGCCGGCGGGCGGGACCGGGGCTCGGGCGGAGGGCACGTACGAGGGGACCTCGCAGTCCGCGAACATCATCGCCGCGTCCGTGGAGGCCTACATCGAGGCCATCAACGAGCTCCTGGCCGAGGCGCACTGGGCCGGTGCCACCGACGCCGCCGGCAACCGGCGGCGGACGCGCGGCGAGAAGCACGCCCAACCCAAGGCCGAGTTCGACGAGGATGCCGCCCGGCACGACACGAGCGCCTGGTTCGAGCGGTAGGGGCCGCGGGCCGGGCACTCGGGGGAGGGGCTGGGCACCGCCCGGGCGCGGCGCGGCTCTGGGGCCGCCCGGCGCGGGAGCCATGGGGCCGGATCCATCTCCCCGAGGCATGGTTCCGCGCCCAGCCGGGCGCCGGCGCCGGCTGCGCATCGCCCTGGCGCGGCTCTGGGGCCGGATCCATCTCCCAGGGACATGGACGCGCGCCCAACCGGGGGCCGGCCTCGCCCGCTGCGTCGGCCGGGCGTCCGGTCGGCGCCGCTAGCGCGTGAGCTATGCCCCACAGCAATGGCCGCCCGCCCAACCGGGCGCTGGCCAGGCTGGCGTTTCGCGGCTACGGCTTGATGACGCTCCCGGGCTAGATGACGCTCCCGCAGTAGCGGCACTTCGAGGCGTCGGCCAGGACGGTTTCCTTGCAGTAGGGGCACGTCTTGGTCGTCGGCGCGGGCGCCTCGGGAGCCGACTTGATGAACGTGCGGCTGATCTGCCACACGACGAAGGCGATCACGACGAAGGCGATGATCGTGTTGATGAAGGCGCCCCAGCGGATGGCCACCTCGGGCGCGTCGCCGGCCGCCGCCTGCAGGACGATCCTGAGGTCGGAGAAGTCCACGCCGCCGAGCGCCTGCCCGACGGGCGGCATGATGATGTCGTTCACCAGCGAGTTGACGACGCCGCCCAGTGCGGTGCCGATGATGACGCCGACGGCAAGAGCGAGGGCGTTGGTCTTGAGGAGGAACGCCTTGAACTCGGACAGCACGGTCACCTCCAGATCGGCGGGTGGCGAAACCGCCCGAGGATAACGCCGACGCGCGCCCCGAAGGTAGACTCCGCGCCGTGACCCGCATCGCCTTCGCCGGGGAGCACGGCGCCTTCGCCGAGGATGCCGTGCTGGCCTGGCGCCCCGACGCCGACCCCATCCCCGTGCCCGGCTTCCGCGAGGTCTTCCAGGCGGTCGCCGCGGGCCGCGCGCCGGACGACCCTCCGGGCGTGCTGCCCATCGCCCTGGGCGCGCTGCCCATCGAGAACCTCGTCAACGGCACCATCCGCGAAACCTACGACCTGCTGCTCGAGCACGACCTCGTCATCGTGGGCGAGGTGATCGTGCCGGTCCAACTCTGCCTCGCCGCCCTCCCCGGGGAGCGGCTCGAGACGATCGAGCGGGTCTACTCGCACATCCAGGCGCTGGGACAGGCGGAGGCGTTCCTGCGCACCCGGCCGTGGAGCCTGCTGACGACGTACAACACCGCGGGCTCGGGCAAGCTCATCGCCGAGGGGCGGGAGCGGGGCGCGGCGGCCGTCCTCTCGCCCCGGGCTGCGGCCGCGTACGGCCTCCAGGTCCTTGCCGACGGCATCCAGAGCGTGCCCGACAACCGCACCCGCTTCCTCATCGTGGCCCGGCCCGGCGAAGCCACGGCCCGGCCCGGCGCCGTCGTGGCCGGCTACCGGACGACCCTCGCGCTGGCCGTGCGCAACGAGCCGGGCTCGCTCCACCGTTGCCTCGGCGTGCTCGCCGCCGCAGGGCTGAACATGAGCAAGCTCGAATCGCGTCCCGACCGACGCCACCCCTGGGAGTACGTCTTCTGGGTCGACCTCGATGGCTCCTCGGCCGATCCCGCCACCGCCGCCGCGCTCGACGAGTTGCGCGGGGTGGCCGTGATGGTCCGCCTGCTGGGCAGCTACGCGCGGGCCATGGATCGGTGGGAGGGCTGAGGAAAGGAGCCGCCGGGTCCTATTCCTCGCCTGGCTCATCCGTCGCGGTCGGCGCGTCGGCGTCGGGGTCGCTTCCGTTGCGCTCCACGGTGGTGCGGTGGATCCAGCCCATCGCGCCGCCCGGCGTGCACACGAAGAGGTACCCGGCCTCTTCCCTCATGACCTCGACCTCGTCACCGCGGTCGACGCGCGCGATCTCCTCTCCCCGTAGCTCATCGGGTTCGGACGAGACGCGCACCATCCGGTAACCGATCCGCGCGCGACCGATGTGTGGCTTGGGCGGGGTCGGGAAGGCCAGAGGATGTTGGACGGGCGAGACGTCGATCGACGAAGCCTTTCGGGCGGCCTGGACGGACGGACGCCGCCAGCGCGGGATGTGCGCCTCGTCGAGCGGTGTGTCCGGCGGCGGTTGGGCAGTGATGGCGTCGTTCGGTTGGGGCGATCCCACTGCCGTGGCCAGCAACCCGGTGTCCTCGTGACCGGAGGGCTCGCGGCGCCGCCAGGGTCCGAGGACTAGGAACAGGAACAATCCCAGTCCCATCGCGGTCGACACGGAGGTGAGCGCGAGCGATGGGAACCACTCAGGTAGCGCCCCGCCGAGGTCGGCACGGGTCGCGGAGTCGGCGGCATCGGAGCCCGGTCCCGGGCCCGGCGCGGTGTAGGTCGTCCCAGTTCCGCTCCCGGTCGCGGGGTGGTCGCCGCGCGAAACGGGCGATGGAGTCGTGGCCTGGCCGCCGCTGGCCAGGATCGGGCTGGCCGAGGGTGTCGCGGCGGGTCCATCGGTGGGCGGCGGTCCGGTCGACTGCGCCGAGGATGGGCGGGGGGTCACGGTCCGCGTCGGGGTCGGCACCGGCGTGGGCGTAGGGGTCGGCGCCGGGGTCGGCACCGGCGTGGGCGCCGGTGTGGGGACGGGTGTCGGTGTCGGTGCCTGCGTGGGGGCGGGTGGCGGCCACGAGGTGGGCACCGGCGTGGGGCTGCTCAGGCCCGGCGGCGTCCTGTCCGGTTTCGCGGCCACGACGGCATCGGGGCCCGTCGGAAGCGTGCTGGGAAGAAGCGACAGGGCCAGCACGAGGACGGCCAGGAAGGCCAGCAGGGGGGCGAACGCGATCGTCGGACGGTGCATCTTCGGTTCTTCCTGTTCCCCCGGTGCGTTGCCCGAAGCTAGCAGCCCGGCTGGGCGAGCCGAATGACCCCAAGGTCATGGCGGGGCATGGGCCCATCGGCGCTGGAGGGTGGTACTTCCCGGGACTGTCCGCGACCGATCGCCACCGGTAGAAGAGTTCCGTGTCTCTGCACGCACCGGTGTCCTGCCCATGACGACGCTCCACCTCGCCGAAGGACCGCTCGAGCACGCGGGCGCCCCAGCGCTCGCGCTGGTCCGGAAGCGGGTCGTGATCGCGCTGGCCACGATGTTCGTGGTGGAGGTGATCCTGTCGAGTCCGCTCGTCGGCGGGCTCGTGGGGGTGGCACCCGCCGCCGATCTCGGCTTCGCCGCGCTCACGATCATGACCCAGGCCGTGGTCCTGCCGCTGCTCATGGTGCTCCTGGCCCGCCGGATCCTCGAACCCGCCGAGCAGCTCGACGAGGCTCGCGATCACTTCCGCGAGCTGTACGACCGGGCACGGCTGGTGGCCGTGATCGATCCATTGACGGGCCTCGGAAACCACCGCGCCTTCCAGGAGGAGCTGTCGCGGCAGGTCGACGAGGCGCATCGTTACGGGCGGATCCTCTCGCTCATCCTGCTCGATCTCGACGACCTCAAGCGGGTGAACGACGAGCGCGGTCATGCCGGCGGCGACGAGGTCCTGGCGGCCACCGGACGCCTCATCGGCACGACCATCCGCCACGCGGATCGAGCCTTCAGGATCGGCGGCGACGAGTTCGCCATCCTCATGCCCTACACCGACCTGTCCGCAGCCCACGTGCTCGGCCGCCGGCTGCTCGCCGGCGCGCTCGAGCGCGGCAGCGACTCCGGTCGCCCGGCGGACTTCTCGTTCTCGGCCGGCGTGTCCGCCTTCCCCGATCCGAGTCCCGACGGACCGCGCCTGTTTCGACAGGCCGATGCCGCACTCTACTGGAGCAAGCGACACGGACGAACCGACGTCCAGGTCTTCGACCCCGCCCGCCACGGAGCGGCGGG
>Ga0209618_1000249_pt1 | contig 12378 bp, 12 predicted proteins | sample Rifsed13ft3_FD_184007 | JGI IMG/M metagenome (GOLD analysis project Ga0209618, IMG submission 184007) | Soil microbial communities from Rifle, Colorado, USA - sediment 13ft 3 (SPAdes) (version 2) | ecosystem: Environmental > Terrestrial > Deep subsurface > Rock core/Sediment | place: Rifle... | reverse complement strand
GGCCACATCTGCCTGAGCGCGGAAAGCCGGGTGATCGCCGGGGACATCCTCCTGGAGGAGATCAGCCCCAACCCGCTGCTCGAGTTCACGCCGGACGGCGAGCGCATCCACACCCTGCCGCTGTTGCTGGGGTCGCTGCGCCGCCTGCTCGACCTCAACCCGGCGCAGATCTTCCCCGGACACGGCGAGCCGTTTGGCCCGGCCGCCCCCCGGATTCTCCGGATGCTGGAGCATCACGTCGAGCGCCGCGAGCAGATCGCCGCCCTGCTCACCGACACGCCGCAGCAGGCCTTCGACCTGGCGCGCCTACTTTTCCCCAACGTAGACCCCCTGAACCGTCTCCTCACGCTCTCGGAGGTGATCGGCCACCTGGACCTGCTGGTCGCCGACGGACGGGCGCTGGAGATCACCGAGGGAGGGCGCGCCGCCTACCGGCGCAGCGACTGAACCATCACTCTTCCGGGCATGAGAAAATGGTGGCTACTGGCCTGCTCCGTCGCACATCCTTCGGGCTGCCGCGGGCGCGCACGCACCGCTCTCGGGTGGCCACGCTGGCCTGGGCCGTGGTGGTACTCGTGCTGGCCGGCGTGACGCTGGTCCTGCGGGCGATCCGCTGGGCCGACCGCAACCTGTAATCCCGCAGCCTCCGCCCGCCAGGAGGCCCTCTCGGCCTCGTCGAAACAACCCCGCGCCATGGAATTGACGAAGAAGGAAAAGATCGCCTGGCTGCGCACGGTGCCGCTCTTTAAAGAGGTGTCGCCGCGCTCGCTGGCGCTAATCGCGGACAAGGTCACGGTGATCGAGTATCCCGCCGGCCGTTACATTGTGCGGCAGGGTCAGGTGGGCACCGGGTGCTACCTGATCATCAGGGGGAGGGTACGGGTCGAACGCAGCGGCGAGGCGTTGTCCCGGCTAGGGCCGGGCGACTTCTTCGGCGAACTCTCGGTGCTGGATCAGCTGCCCCGGATTGCCCACGTGGTCACCGAAGAGCCGACGGTGTGCCTGGGTCTGGCCTCGTGGGACTTCGCGAAGCTACTGGAGAAAAATCCCAAGATCACGCTGAGCATCCTGCGCGAGGTCGCCCGCCGCCTGCGCGCCGTCAGCACCCTCCCGCACCACTAGGCCGCGACTCTACTCCACCGGGGACTGCTCACTGACCTCCAGCAGCCGCGGCGCGATGCGGACGATCTCTGCGGCGAGACGGCGCAACCGCTCTCTGTTGTCGTCGCTGAGTCCCTGCTTGCACTCGGCCGAGGTCAGCGACAATTGCGCCGGCAGGACCCACGCACCCATGGAGCGGGCGACCAGCCGCAGCGCGTTCAGCGTGTTGACCGCGCCCATCGCCCCGCCGACGACGCCGATCAGGGCCACAAGTTTCCCCTGCAGGTGATCCGACCAGAGGTAGTCCAGCGCGTTCTTCATCGCGCCGGAGAAGGAGGAGTGGAACTCCGGCGAGACCCAGACGTGCGCCTCCGCCCGCTGCGCCCGCGTCACCCACGCCAACACCTCGGCATGGTGCAGTTGCTCCACCCGGCCGTCGTGCAGCGGCAGGCCGAGTTCGCCGAGGTCCACCAGGTCCACCTCCGCGCCCGCCTCGCGGAGCGCCTCCGCGGCGTACTCGGCGGCCTTGCGCACGCTGGACGTGGGGTGCACGCTGCCGCTGAGGACGAGCCCGCGCATGGCCGTCACGCCTGCGGCGCCGGCGCGAGCACCAGTCCGGCCTCCGTCACCCGCCGCTGCAGCTCCTTGCGGATGTCCTCGCCGGCCGCCACCGACTGCGCCACGGCCGCCTTGAACGTCTCCGCGTCCAGCGCGATTAACGTGCACTCAGTCACGGCGCGTACGGTGGCGGTGCGCGCGGTGTTCTCCAGAATGGCGATTTCCCCGAAGTAGTTGCCAGGTGCCAGGCTCGCGACCTTGCGCTCCTGGCCGCCCTCCTCGGCCACCACAACCTCCGCCTCACCCTTCGTCAGGATGTAGAAGCGCGTGGCGGCGTCGCCCTGGTGCACGATCACCTGCCCGGCGGGGACCGCCTCCCGCGCGAACTTCGCCGCCAGGACCCGCGCCTGCTGCTCGCTGAACCCTTTGAAGGTCTCCTGGATGAACCCACCGCTGTCGCCCCAGATCAACTCGACCGGGTCCATCGGGCGCCGCGCCGGCCACCGCGCGTCCATCCAGCGGCGCAGGAACAACTGGACGAAGAGCAGGTTCCCGATAAAGATCGTCTCGATGATGTACTGGTCCCGCAGCGAGAGGTTCAAGGCCCCGAACTGCGCGTACCCGGCCTCGCCCGGCGTGAAGAGGACGAAGAGCATCGCCAGCGCCCAGAGGACGCCGTTCAGCCCACCGTACACCATCCGTCCCCGCTCGCTGCGCGGCGCTACCTTCGGATCGGTGATGAAGGCGAAGGAAAAGAGCATGAACTCCGGCGAGAACAGCACGGCGAGCCAGTAGAGGAGCCCCTCCCTGGCGCCCGCGCCCAGTGCGCCCGTCGCGATCTGCGACGTCACGAACGCGGCGGGGGCGAACGCCGCCAGGAAGGTGAAGGGAATCAGGGTCAGGCGAAAGGACCGCAGCACGTAGTACACACCGATGGCCAGGTAGAGGACCAGGAAGAGCTGCCCGCCCCAGGAGACGCCCCACGTCAGCGGCGTGGGATGGACGTACTGTGGGAAGAGCACCAGCAGCGTGAAGATGGCCAGGGCGGAGGGGTTGAAGACCTGCTCGCCGCGCAATTTGATGATGTACTTCTGGCCGATGGCGATGAACGCCCCCAGCCAGAGAAAGCCGAACCCGTTCATGGAGAACCAGTCGCCCCAGCGCGTGCCGTTGGTCTTGACGAACCAGGTCAGGGAGTTGGCCGCCTGCATGGCGCTGCTGGGAAACTGGATGACCTTTTGCGTCTCTGCAAAGAGGTAGATCTCGAAGATGGCCGCTACGAAGATCGTGGAGATGATCAGCGCCGGCGTCGTCTCGAAGCGCAGCCAGACCTGCCCCATGATCTGCAGCCCCCAGATGATCGCGGCGAAGTGCAGGCGGGGGTCCCGGATCGAGGGGAGGATCACCGGATAGGGCTCCCCCTTCCAGTAGAAGACCGGCACCAGGCGCGTGGCCCCGTCCGGCATCTTGAACGGAGCCCGGGCGCCGAAGCCGAAGCGCGTTCCGGCCGCCACCATCTCAGCTACCACGGCTGACCTCCTCCAGGCGCACCTTCATCACGCGCTCGAAATCCGCCCGGATCATCGGGTAGCGGTCCATGATCGTGCGGAAGTCCTCGCTGTCCAGGGCCACCAGCCGGCAGTTCGTGCGCGCCCGCACGGAGGCGATGCGGGACTGGCCGGTGAGGAGGGCCATCTCGCCGACAAACGCACCCGGGCCCAGGATGGCGATGTGTCGTTCCCGGCCATCTTCTTCCTGGTACACCTCCACCTCGCCGCTGACGACGATGAAGAAGGTCTCGCCGCGCGAGCCCTGGCGGAACAGCACCTCGCCTTCCTTCAACTCCCGGGGCGTCAATTGTGTGGCGATCTCCTGCGCCTGGCCCGGGGTCACGCCGCGGAACACCTGGTGTACCAGGTCCTCACGGAAGTTGACGGCGAAGAAGGTCCCCTGCTGCTTCCCCCCGCTCTCCACCGCGCGCAGGTCGTAGACGACGACGCGGTACCAGCGCACCGAGGGGACGTCCGGCATCGTCGTCTCCGGGAACTTCCGGCCGAAGACCTCGATGGCCCGCGTCCGCTCCCCCGGTGTGGTCAGCAGCACGGCGCGTCCCTGGAAGTGCAGGCTGCTGGCCTGCCGCCAGTCGGCGGTGTCGGCGTAGATCGCCCCCGCCACGTACGGATTCTCACTCAGGTTGCGCGCCGTCGTGCTGCGCTCATCCACCGCCAGATAGAGGTCCAGCCCCTCGCTCGCATACCAGAAGGCCGAGGCGTGCGGCGTCCCCGCCTTGGTGGCCGTGGCCAGCGTACAGATGTGGTGGCCCTGCAGGTACTCATCCGGTTGCATTTCCGCGACCTCCATCCGCCATCGTCGTCATGCGGGAGTTACTCCGGCGCGGCCCAGCGCCTCTTCCGTCTGGCGGAAATGCCAGGCGGCCCCTAGGTGGCTGAAGATCTCCCGCGCCCGCCGCCAGGATTCGACGGCCTGCGTCCGATTGCCCCCCGCCTGATGCGCCTCTCCGAACAGCAGGAGGGTCTGCCCCTGCTCGAAGGGCTGGTGCAGGGCGAGCGCCTCACCCAGCGCCAGCGCCTGGCGCGCGGCCTCCACCGCCTCATTCGCCCTGCCGCGCTGCAGAGCCAGCCGCGCCCGGGCGCGGCGCGCCCGGATGCGCGTGGTGACGTGGCCGATTTCAGCCGCGGTCGCCTCCGCCTCCTCCAACAGGGGCTCGGCCGCCGGGTCCTCCAGCGTCGCGTAGAACTCGGCCGCGATGCCGTTGGCCTGACAGCCGCAGATGATGCAGCGGAAGCGGTCGCGCGCCGCCAGCGCCCGGGCCATCGCGGCGCGGGCCGCAGTTTGCTCGCCGAGCATCAGCAGGCAGCGCCCCAGGTCGTGATTCAGCCAGATCGGGGCGTGGAAGGGCGGTCGCTCCAGGGCCTGTTCGAAGATGCGCTTCCCTTCCTCCAGAGCCCCGCGCCCCATGGCCGCGTTCCCGCGGAAGTAGGGAAGGAGGATGTGAAAGTATCCCTGAGTATATCCGCCCAGGGTCTCCAGCAGGCCGTGCGCGCGCTCCAAAAGGACGCTCGCTTCCGCCCAGCGCCCCGTCAGGAAATACCCCCAGCCCAGCATCATGCGGAGTCCGATCTCGTCACGCGTCCACCCGAATTCGGCGGCCCGGGCCACCCCGTCTTCGATGAACCGGAACAGCTCCTCATCCATCATCCCGCGGGTCCAGATGTCGCTGGCGACGATGTGCCGGGCGTCGGTGAGCAGCCGCTCTTCCCCCTTCGTGGCCACCTCGGCCACCCAGGACCGCATCAGGCGCCGACCTTCCTCTCCCATCAGCGGAAGGATGGCCGGATGGGCCAGGGTGCTGAGGGCGTGGGACCGATCGAGCAGGGTCCCCCGGCGGTCCGCCACCTCCACCGCCTCCCGGGCGATCCGCAGCGCTTCCCGGTACTGCGACTCGCGAATCAACAGTTGTGCGCGCTCGCTGAGGAGGTGACTCCACAGCGGGTGATCGCCGGTCAGCCACGACTCCGCCTGGGCGAGGAGCGGTCGAGCTTCGTCAAGCCTGCTCTCCTTGATCCGGGCGCTGGCGGCACGGATCGCCGCCCGCGCGGCCCGCGCCGGATCCGCCGAGGGGTCCAGATGGTTCAGCACCGCCTGCCAGACGTCGAACTCATCCGTCCAGCCGCGCTCTTGCATCCGCGGGTACAGGTCTCCCAGAAGCTCACAGGCCTCGACGAGGATCTCGCTCCGCCCCAACTCCCGCGCCAGGACGCGTGTGCGTTCCAGGAGTTCCACGGCCTCCCGCGTGGCATACTGCTGTGCCGCTCTCCGCCCCGCCTGCAGGAGGTACGGAAGCGCGCGCGCCGGATCCCCGGCCCGGTCGAGATGGGTGCCGATAGTCTTGGCCAGTTCATCGGGGCGCTCCGGGTGCTGCCGCTCCAACGCCTCGGCCACCTGCCGGTGGAGCGCCGCCTGGTGCTTGTGGAGGAGGCTGGCGTAGGCCACCTCGCGCAGCAGCGGATGGACGAAGACGTACTCGGGATCGGGGGCGAAGGGGTCCCGGCGGCGGAGCAAGTCGGCATCCTCCAGGTGATGGAGCACGCGCAGCACGTCGATGTCTGGACTGACCGCACCGAGTAACGACTGCGAAAATGACACGCCGACGACCGCGGCTCGTTGCACGAGAGTCCGCTGGTCGGGCGCGAGCCGGTCCAGACGGGCCAGCAGCGCTCCCTGCACCGTGTCCGGCAGCACCTTGTCCACCGGCCCCGTGGTGCGCCAGCGTCCGCGGTCGTCGCGGATCAGGACACCCATGCTGCGCAGCGTGGCCACGATCTCGCTAAGGTAGAATGGATTGCCCCCGGCCTTACCGATCAGCGCCCGTTCCACGTCTGCCGGCAGACGCTCCTCCAGCATGGCCGCCAGGAGGACCCGCGCGTCCTCTTCGCCCAGCGGCTCCAACTGCATCGTCGTGACCGCGGTGCGCTTCCCCCAGGGCGGCGGCTCCTCCCCCGCGCGCAGGTTGCCGACTAACAGGAGCGGCGCATCGGTGAGGCGTTCCATCATGAAGGGCAGCAGTTCGCGCGTCCCGGCGTCGGCCCACTGCAGATCCTCGATCCACACGACGGTCGGCCGGGTGATCAGGCGGCGCACCGTCTCCGCCGCGACCAGCAGCGCCGTCTCGTGCGTCACCTCGTCGCCGGGTGGGACCTCGGCGAGGTTGAAGAGACGGCTCACCACCATCGCCGCCCGCGCGGCGCGCTCGCCCAGCGGGATGCGGGCCTCCACCTCCGCGACCGTGGTCGGACCGGCCAGCCCCACCAACTGCCGGAAGAGATCGGCCAGCGGTCCGAGGCTCTCCCCACCGTACGGCGGACAGGCCGTCTGCAGGAAAAGGACATCCTCCGGGAGGCCTCTCGTGAACTCCTCCACCAGACGCGTCTTCCCGACTCCCGGGTCCCCGCTGAGGACCACCACCTGCGCCCGGCCGCGGCCGCGGGCGAGGAGATCTCGCAGTTGCTCGAGATCCTGCTCGCGGTCGACGAACGGTGGCCGATACATCGGCTCGGCCCGCTCCCGCTCGCCGATCACCTCGTAGACCGCGATCGGCTCGGCCTTGCCTTTGACGACGATCGGCTCCCACGCTTTGCAGAGATACGTCCCCCGAATCTGGCGGGCCACCGCCTCCGACACCAGAATCCCGCCTTCCGTCGCGGCGTGCTGCAGCCGGGACGCCAGGTTGACGACATCGCCCATCACCGTGGGCCGGGCCTGCCCCGGCGGACCGACCACGCCCCAGACGACCTGGCCGCTGTGGATGCCGATGCGCAGCCGCGGGGCCTGGCCGAAGGCGCGGTGCAGCATCTCCTGCCGCGCCTGCATCGCCCGCTGCATGCCGACGGCGGCACGCACCGCCCGCAGGGCGTCGTCCTCATGGGCCACGGGCGCGCCGAAGAGGGCCATCAGTTCGTCGCCCACGACCTTGTCCACGTGGCCCCCCACCGCTTCGACCTCGGCACCGAGGGCGGCGAAGACCTCGTTCATCACGTCGGTGACCACTTCCGGGTCGATCTTCTCGGTCAGCGCGGTGAAACCGGCCATGTCGGCAAAGAGCACGGCGACGACCCGCCGCTCGCTCGTCACGCCGTGCTCCCCGACGCCCACCGCCGCCACCTACCGGAAGAGCAGCCCAAGGACCGCGGAGAAGGTCAGGCCGGACACGGTCTCCACCCACCGCCGCGGCTGCCGGTGGTTGACGCCCAACTGCACGACCGAGGAGACCGCACCCAGCCACCACCACCAGGGGACCGCAAAGAGCACGACGGTCAGCGTGAGCATGCGCTCGGCCATACCGGCCACCCGCAGGCGGGTCAGCAGCAGTTCCGCCGGGTTGAGCCGGGTCTCAAAGGCCAGGGCGATCTGATAGAGGAGGATCGCCCCGGCAAACGCCACCGCGATGTAGGGCACAGCGTAATGCAGGACCGCCGTCAACGTCACCGATCTGTAGAAGACTTCGCCGTCCAGCCGCAGTCCCGACAGCAGCACCGCCCCGGCCAGGATCGCCATGTGCACCGCCTGGTCGAAGAGGAAGGCGACGAGCGACCAGGGGCCGCGCTCCGGCCCGTGCCCTACCTTCATCGCGTCCACCCAGTAGTGGACCACGGTGACCACCGGGATGATCATCCACCAGCGCGGTAGAATCGCCGCGGCGAGCACGGCCGTCACCAGGGCGTGAATGCCCGCATGGATGGCCAGGCCGACGCGCCGGCGCTTCAACTGCACCAGTTCGTACGGCTGCAGGATGAAGTCCGCGATAAGGTGTGCCAGCAGCAGGTAGAGCCAGGGAGACAGTCTCGCCTCACCTCGATCTCAGGCCTTCCCATCTGCAACGCGCCTGGGTGGCAGGAAATTTCTCCCCGGGACGGGCGGTGCCTGCAGACCGTCACCGCCGCAGGTAGGCGTCGGTCTTGTCGATCCAGTCCTGCCGGGGCGGGCTGAAGAAGTCCATCTCCACGGTGTCCTCGAGAAACTCTGCGCCGTGCGGCACGTTTCCGGGAATGAGTAGCACCTCGCCCGGCCGCAGCAGCAGTTCGCCGTCCGGCAGCGTGAAGCGCATCAGCCCGGAGATGCAGTGGGTCAGTTGCTCGTGCTCGTGCTGGTGGACGGGGACCACGGCCCCCCGTTTGAACTCCAGGTAGGCGGCCATGAGGCGCTGCCCCCACAGCAGGCGCCGGGTGATCTGCGGGGTCACCTGCTCAGACTCCAGGTCGAGCAGACGTCGGTGAACGACGGTTCCCATGCCTGACCTCCTTGGCGATCTGGTTCGGGGAAGTCCCCGCTCAATTTCGCGCCCGCCGGGTCCGGCCCTGCCGTCGCCGCTACCACTTCCGGCCGGACTGGACCGATAATCTTCTCGGGAGATCCAGATGCACAGAGTGGAACCGCGCCCCGCACCGTCGCTGGCCGACATCATCGACCGGCTCACCGTCCCCGGCGAGCTCTACCGTCCGCTGCGGGACGGCAAGTTGCAGTGCTACGCCTGCGGCCACCGGTGCGTGATCTTCCCGGAGAAGCGGGGAATCTGCAAGGTCCGCGTCAATGAGCGGGGTGCGCTGCGCGTGCCCTGGGGGTACGTGGCCGCGCTACAGTGCGACCCCACAGAGAAGAAGCCATTCAACCACGTGCTCCCCGGCTCGCACACGCTGACGTTCGGCATGCTCGGATGCGCCTATGCCTGTGCTTCTTGCCACAATTGGCTGACCTCGCAGGCCCTGCGTGACCCGGCCGCGGGCGTTCAACCCACCGAGGTCACACCGCGAACGCTCATCGACCTGGCCCGGCGCCACGGCGCGGCGCTGGTCGGCTCTTCCTACAATGAGCCCCTCATCACCAGCGAGTGGGCCGTCGCGGTCTTCCAAGAGGCGAAGGCCGCGGGTCTGCGCACCTGCTATGTCAGCAACGGCAACGCCACTCCCGAAGTCCTGGATTATCTGCGGCCGTGGACGGACTGCTACAAAGTCGATTTGAAGGCGATGACCCAGAGGAACTACCGCGCGCTCGGCGGGGTCCTGCAGCAGGTGCTCGAGACGATCCGCATGGTGTACAGGCGCGGCTTCTGGCTGGAGGTGGTCACCCTCGTCATCCCCGGTTGGAACGATTCCGCCGACGAACTGCGGGCCGCGGCCGAGTTCATCGCCTCGGTCTCACCCTTCATCCCCTGGCACGTGTCCGCGTTCCACAAAGATTACCACATGACCGATCCGGACGACACGGGGCCGGAGACATTGCGGCGCGCGGCCCGCATCGGCGAGGCCGCCGGGCTCAAGTACGTCTACGCGGGGAACCTGCCCGGACGCGTGGGGCGGTACGAGCACACCTGGTGCCACCACTGTGGGGCCCTGCTGGTCGAACGGTCCGGCTACTTCATCCTGCAGAACCGCCTCGCGCCGGGCGGCCGCTGCCCCGAGTGCGGCACGGCGATCCCGGGTATCTGGCAGTGAGCTAGAGCCCGGCGAAACGCCGCAGGAGCCCCCCGACCGCGCTCCCCAGCACGACGGGGACAATCCCCAGACGGAATCTCCACAGCGCCACGAACGCGGCAACGGCCAGCGCGAGGGCGGGGAGATCAAGTGTGGCGAGGCGCGGCACGGGCACGGTCATCGCCAGCACGCTCGTCTCCGTGACGGTGCGGAACAGCGTGTGCAGTCCAAACCACACCGCCAGATTGAGGATGACGCCGACCACGGCTGCGGTGATCGCCGCGAGCGCGACGGTGAGCACGACGTGGCCGCGCACGTGCTCGATGTAGGGAGCGCCCAGGAAGATAAAGAGGAAGGACGGCGCAAACGTGGCCCACACCGTGACCAGCGCGCCCAGCGTCCCGGCCGCGACGGGATCCAGACCGCCGGGGTGGCGAAACGCCCCCAAGAAGCCGACGAACTGGGTCACCATAATCAGCGGTCCCGGCGTCGTCTCCGCAAGGCCGAGGCCGTCGAGCATCTCTCCCGGGGCGAGCCACCCATACTGCTGCACCGCCGCCTGGGCGATGTAGACGAGCACCGCGTACGCGCCACCGAACGTGACCAGGGCCGCCTTGCTGAAGAAGATGGCCTCCCGCGTTAAGACGTCGGTTGTGCCCCGCCATGCGGCCACCACGGCCAGCGGTCCCCACCACGCGGCCAGGCCCACGACCAGGGCCAGCAGCGCCCGGCGGAGCGTAGGGCGGGTGTGCGCCGGGGCCGGCAGATCATCCCGGATCACCGGAGTGTCCCTCACGGAGAACACGGCTTCCAGCGGCGCCGGGGCGAACAGCGTCGGCGCCCAGCGCGCGCCGACCAGACCTGTCAGTCCCGCGCCGATCACGATCGCGGGGAAGGGGACCTTGAAGGCAAAGAGGGCCCCGAAGGCCGCGGCGGCAATCGCGACCATCGCCGGCGTGCGCAGTGCCCGCACGCCGATGCGGATGACCGCGGCGGCGACGATGGCGATGACGCCGGCGCGCAGCCCGGAGAAGATCGCGGCCACCCAGAAGAGCTTCCCGTGCACGGCGTAGAGCCACGACAGTCCCAGCATGAAGAAGAAGGCCGGCAGGACGAACAGCACGCCTGCGGCCAGCCCGCCCGCCGTGCGGTGCAGCAGCCAGCCGATGTACGTGGCGAGTTGCGTCGCCTCGGGCCCGGGGAGGAGCATACAGTAGCTCAGCGCGTGGAGGAAGCGCTCGTTGCTGATCCAGCGGCGCCGCTCCACCAGCTCATGGTGCATGATGGCGATCTGTCCGGTGGGCCCGCCGAAATTGATGAAGCCGAGCCGCAGCCAGAAGCGAAAGGCCTCCCAGAATCCCACCGGCGGCATGGGAAGGATAGTTCTCCCCGGCAGGCGTGCAGCCCCCCGTACGGCGGCCCGCGGAGGATATCGCCGTGCAAGCGCGAACTTATGATAAGTAACGCACCGCATCCTAGAAGGGGGATGATCGCAGATGTCAGCTAAGACCTATGCGATGTGGGGCGGCATCATCCTTCTCGTCCTGGGGGTGCTCGGCCTGTTCGTCCAGGGCGACAAGTTCCTCGGCCTCAACTCGGACACCGTTGAGGACATCATCCACGTCGTGGCCGGCCTCATCCTGGTCTACTTCGGCTTCCGCGGCACGGACGCGCAGGCTGCCACGTGGGCGATGGTCTTCGGCGTCGTCTTCCTCGTCGTCGGCGTCGTCGGGTTCGTCATTCCGAAGCTCTTCGGCTTGCTGCCGACGGGGTTAGGCGCCATCGACAACATCGTCCACCTGATTTACGGGGCGGTCGGCCTCTGGGCCGGGCGGGCGTACAAACCCGCAATGTAAGAGCAGGCGGTTCGCTGGCTCCCCAATCGGTTGAATCGGTAGGAAGCCCTCGGGGCCCACGCTCCGGGGGCTTTCGCTTTGCCACGCACCCCTGCATGAAGGAGGAAGGGACACGGCATGACCACCGTGTCCCTCAACGTGTCTGTCCTGGAGCCGGCGCGGGGATTCGAACCCCGGACCTGCGCATTACGAGTGCGCTGCTCTACCACTGAGCTACGCCGGCCCGCGAGCGGCGACGTCGCACCACCCGCACATTCGCATTCTAGCAAAGCCCGGGGGGAAGAGGAATCTTGGCTGGGTGCGCGAACATGCGCTCAGGACATGACGTGGACCGACGGGACCTCGCGACGTCCGTAGCCGCGGGCGGGGGATCGGAGGGAGCGCATGAACGAACGGCTCTGGGAGATCTACGAGCAGCTCTGCCTGGTGGAGATGCGCGGCCTCGACGAATTCCTCCGCCGGATGAAGGGCGGCGAGTTCGGGGATTTCTCGCGAGACGATGTCATCGCCTTCCTCCGAGAGATTGAAGCCAACATGCTCGACAACATCCAGACGAAGGCGCTGGAGCACCACGTCTACGCGGAGATGGCCGAAGAGGTCTCCGAGCAGACGCAGCGGATGTTTGACGAGCTGATTGAGGAGTTCGAGCGGGCCTAAGCCGCGACGACCGCGGAAGGCCGCGTCGCGGCGCAGCAGACGCGCCGGGACGGGCACCCCCAAAGAGGTACCGGTTCCCCACAGCGTTCGAATCGCATCGGCACGGATCTGACAACGAGGATGGTGGGCGGTGCAGGGCTCGAACCTGCGACCTCATGCGTGTGAAGCATGCGCTCTTCCACTGAGCTAACCGCCCGGCAGGCAAAGAGTAGTATACG
>Ga0209618_1000246_pt1 | contig 12386 bp, 12 predicted proteins | sample Rifsed13ft3_FD_184007 | JGI IMG/M metagenome (GOLD analysis project Ga0209618, IMG submission 184007) | Soil microbial communities from Rifle, Colorado, USA - sediment 13ft 3 (SPAdes) (version 2) | ecosystem: Environmental > Terrestrial > Deep subsurface > Rock core/Sediment | place: Rifle... | reverse complement strand
AGTCAAAATTTCGGATTTTTCAAAGAACTTCATAAGATTTCATACAATAATACGAATAAAGAATGATAACTCCACATTTAATATACTACATAGTTAGGCCTAATGCTTTCTACTGTTATATTAATACTTATACTAAGAGTCTTTATCAAGTTCTTTTATCAATAAATTGAATTTACATGCGTCTAGTTTTTTCTACACTTTTACGTCTTTGAGTTTGATCTGCAAAAGAGAACTTAATTAAAAAGCTGCAGCAATGCAGCTTTTTAATAAGGTAAGGTAAACTACAAACTCATTCAGATTTATAAACTTGAAACTTTATGAAAACTGAGTAAAACTAGTATCAACAAACATAGCACATATAATTTTTGATAGCTATTAAAATTACTACCTTCGGAGGGTTGGCAGAACGGCTAATGCACCGGTCTTGAAAACCGGCGTCCGAAAGGACTTGGGGGTTCGAATCCCTCACCCTCCGCCATTTTCAAGTTTATTTACTCAATTAAAAACCACTATTAAATAATCCTTCATATTTGTACTTAGAATAAAAATATGAAAGAAAAGAAATTTGTAAGGTTTTACGTAGTTAATGGAAAGATCGAATCGGATAGAGTATTTAAAGACACCTTAAGAGTGCTATACGGAGATGAAGACAGAAATGTAGGGCTTGTTCCCCGAACGGGCTATAAATATTCGGACTGATACGGGGATCAGTCCCTACATTGTTAATTGCACAAAATGTTAATTACGCAGTATGTAGGGCCCATTCCCCGAATGGGGCTAGGACTGATTGGGAATTAGTCCCTACAGGGGATCAGCCCTTTGGGAGGATAGAATGTAGGTTAGTACTATAAGTAGAAGAGGGTTTGCATAATTATTTTCTTAAAATCGTATTAATGATTTTGTAAGGCCTCAGAATCAGGAGATTTCATGAGATTGAGCGGTGATAGCATTTTGCTATGTGAATCAGTTAAAAACAGAATAGATCCAGATGACGCTGTATAAGAAAATTTAAAAATCCTCAAAATTCCAGAAAGTAAATAAAGTTGTGGAAAACTGTAAATCACAGTAGACTTAACGTTTGTGTAAAGTAGATGAAGGTATCATAATATGATAGATATTCACTGCCACTTGCTTCCAAATGTAGATGACGGACCGACTTCATGGGAAGAGAGCTTGGAAATGGCAAGGCTAGCTTCACAAGATGGAATTCGAATAGCAGTTACAACCCCACACTGGATTCAGAGAACAAAATGGGAGCCAAGCCCTGATGAAATCAAAAAGAAGGTAGAGGAATTAAATAATAAGCTAAAAGAGAATGAAATACCCCTTACCATCCTTCCTGGTATGGAGGTTGGGATTTCGGAGAATTTACCCAAGCTTGTTTCATCGGGTGAGGTTTTGACTTTGGGAGAAAGTCATTATCTCCTGATCGAAATCCCTTTTGTTTCTCTCCCCCTTGGAATTGAGGAGATTATTTTCAACCTCAAAGTTATGGGAATCTATCCAATTCTAGCTCATCCGGAAAGAAACCAGGAGCTTCAAAAGAACCCGAAAAGAATCTTAGACTTAGTTAAGGCGGGAGCCTTTGTCCAAGTCACCGCTGGAAGTTTTTGTGGATATTTTGGAGAGCAAGCCAAGCGATGTGTAATACAGTTTGCAAAGTTTGGAGTACTTCATGCAGTGGCCTCCGATGCTCACTCCGCGAAGGAACGAATGCCTATTCTAACAACTGGTCTAAAGGTCTTGGAAGAATTTATTGGAAGAGAGCAAGTTGAGTTATTACTTGCCAATACCTATCGTTTTATTGGAATGGAATCAGTTACTTGAATGATGATATTAGTTTGAATATCCACCTAAAGGAAAATCACTTCTTAGGTTCAACACTCTTAACATACTTCATCCTTAGATTAAAGATAAGGTCGTCTATGAGTTTTTCTTCTTCACTATTTAGACTTCCCTTTGTTTTATCTTTAAAGGAAAATCTAGAAGACGAGGAAATTGTAAAACTATATGCTTCTATAGGTTGTAGGGAAGAAGCAGAAAAAGCCTTGAGTTCTAGGCCCTAGTCTGTATAGCCTTTAAGAAACCTATAAGAAAAGCAAAATACAGGGCATTTGACGGAATGTGGAGATTAAAGTCAGCCAGGTTATGAATCAGTGAGGACACGATTCCTGACAGGGCACCGAGACTCAAGAAAAATCTAAAATTATTTTCCTTTTGGGAAAACCGGCCTAGATTTCTTACTCGAGAAAATAAAAATAGAGTCAGTGCAGTAGTAATCGAGAAAAAACCTAGAATACCGGTTTCAATTATGAGTTGCAGGTAATCGTTGTGTGCATAGGTATACACAAGGGGAGCTTCCATGTATTTTTTATAGAGTGGATAAACATAACTAAAGGTCCCAAAACCGGTTCCAAAAAGGGGAAAGTCTTTTATAATACTTAACATATCTTTCCAGACCAGGGTTCTTACAGGAGCATCCACTTCTACCTTTAGGAACCTTTCAAATACAGAATAAAGCCCTATCCAGAGTCCATAGATAAGGGCAACGGCTAAAACAAAAAAAATCATCCAGGCTTTTTTTACCCCGCTCTTTCTAAAACCGGAGTAAGCAAGATAGAAGAAAACTAGTGATAAGAGAGTGCTAAATATACCCATTCTTGACCCTGAAAGAAAAATGACAAGAAGCATCATTGCAAGCAGAAAAAGAATCAGAATCTGTTTTTGAAAATTATCAGATGAAACCAGATCTTTAATAAAGGGTTTACTTTTCTTATCATGCCACTCACCCAAATACAGCACATAGCCCAAAGCAAGAGGTATACTCATCTCAAGAAATCCTGCAAAATGATTGTGGTTTACAAACGTTCCAGTTGCAAATCCTGTAGCTGTACCTATGCTACTGTTAACCAGGTACTGGTATATTCCATAAGCGGCTTCAAAAATGGATACCCCAAACACTGGAATAAGTAGGGTTTTTATTTGACCCTCGGCGGTAAACATCCTTGATACGACAAAACCAAAAGCAATGTATGAAAGCAAGAGTAGTGTTTCTTCCCATGTTGCATGAGGGTAGAGGCTTATTGTAAACATACTGCTTTCACTAGCAAATCCGATACTTGCGAGTATCGTTCGGTTTTTTTCCCAGATCTCAAAACTATTTTTTGATAGAGTTGCCAGGATAAATTCTGGCAAGGGAATAATTTGAAATAAGCAGATAAGTACGAAAGTTAAAAGTGGCAAGTAATTCTTTATATTCAGGTTAGGATTAGTATCACTATACATTGACCATAAAAGCCATAGAACAAAAAGTAGGAAAGCTTGAAGTTGAAGAATGAGTCTAGCCCAAGGTTCCACGCTACCAAAAGGAACTGGTGAAAAAATAAGAATAGAAAAGGTAAGAAGATAAATAGAGCTTTCTAGGATACTTCGGGTCGTAATCATATCAGCTAGTATCAACTCAAGATTGTTGCTTGCTCAGTATTCTAATCTACTTACTGGCTTCTGCGTAATCTCGGTTATCATTCTATAAAATCCCTAAGTAGTGTTCCCACTTCTTCCTCCTTGAGCTTTCTAAGAGCACTCTTTTCAATCTGTCTTATACGCTCTTTGGTAAGTTTGTAGCGATTTCCAATCTCGTCAAGCGTGTATGAATCATCATAGCCAATCCCAAATCGCATTCTTAAGATTTCTTCTTCTCTATCACTAAGACTCGAGAGTGCTTCTTCGATTTTTTCATTCATCGTGACCCTTGCTAAAAGCAAATCCGTAGAAGGACCTCTATCTGATACTAAATCAAGAAGTGTATTCTTTTCATGATCGGGATTAGAACTCGGGATATCTAGGTAGACTACACTAGGAGTTGAGTCTATTGCCTTTTTTACTTTCTTAACACTAAGTCCAGACTCTTGTGCGATTTCATCAACCTCAGGTTTTCTACCGTTTTTATTCTGGAGCATAGTAGTTGTCTTGTAGACTTTAGTTGCCTGTTCAAGCACGCGAACTGGTAATCTTATGATTCTTGTCTGATCACAGATAGCACGAGAGATTCGTTGTATTATCCAGTAAGAAGCATAGGTTGAAAACTTATAGCCCTTTGAGTGATCAAACTTCTCTACGGCCTTAATAAGCCCAATATTTCCCTCTTGAATAAGGTCAGCAAATGGGACCCCACGCCCTATGTACTTTTTAGCAATAGTGACAACAAACCTCAAGTTAGCTTTTATAAACCTTTCTTTTAGCATCTTTAACTCATTTGAGTAAGCTCTCATAAGAGCAAAAAGCCTTTGTATCCTTTTAGATGAAGTATATGTGCTGGCAGTTTTGGCTCCTCTGAGAGAGCTTTTCCCTTTGCTTGAGGAACTACGAGAGTGAGGTGAGGAATATCTTATGTCATTTCCATATTGCCGCATGGCCCTGTCGTGAGCCTCAGGACGAACGGCTTTATCGAGTAAATTTTTTATTTTCTTAATCCTTTCCTCGTATTTCTTTATTTTTATAGCTACCTCAACCTCTTCGCGTGGAGTAAAAAGGGGTTCTGTTTCTACCTCTCTAAAATAATAATGGAGAAGCTTGTGGTTTTTCTCTGTAATCCAGCTCTGACTGTTGCCATTTAAGGGTTGCATATTATCCTGGGAGACGACCTCTGTCTCCTTTTGGTTTATTAAACTGACTTCCTCCTCAAAGGGGTTGATTGAAAAATCGAGAGGTGTTTCTACTAAGTCATATTGTGCCATTTTATGTACCTCACTTAGATGATTTGGCAACATCAGTGCCATAAGGTTAGTGCTCACCCAACCTTACGAATATCGCTTACAAAATAATTCAGATAAAAGCTTTTTGTTAACCCTATAAACATTTTGTGAGGAGAGGAGAAAAAATAGGTGACAAAATTTGTCAGGGCAGGTTTTTTTTGAAATCTAAACTCCGCTATTTTAAAGCACGGTGGCAAAGCCTACTTTGCTCCTACACCTGCTATTGGGAAAAGAAGACAACTAGTGCAATCTCTAGTAACTCATACTAATCCGTTTGTTCCTGGTTTAGAATATATTCTCTCTATACCAATCAATTGTCTTTCGAAGCCCTATTTCAAAAGGAGTTTTAGCTTCAAAACCAAATTCGAGTTTTGCTTTTGAAGTATCTAGCATTCTTTTTGGCTGTCCATCGGGACGCGAAGCATCCCACACTACCTCCCCTTCATAACCAACCGTATTTCTAATTAAATAGACCAAATCCCTGATTATTATTTCTTTTCCAGAGCCAATATTGACTGGCTCATCTTTATCATACCTTTCGGTTGCAAGAATAATCCCTTCTGCTGCATCCTCCACATAGAGAAATTCTCTCGACGCCTTTCCCGTTCCCCAGGCAGTAACCCTTTTTTCTCCCCTCCTTTTGGCATCAGAAAACTTTAAAATTAACGCCGGGATGACATGAGCGTCCTCCGGGTCAAAATGGTCTCTTGGACCATATAGGTTTACAGGAATAAGATAAATGACATTAAAGCCATATTGTCTTCTATAAGATTGAGCTTGGACTAAAAGCATTTTTTTTGAAAGTCCATAAGGAGCGTTTGTCTCTTCAGGGTATCCATCCCAAAAATCCTCCTCTTTAAAAGGAACAGGAGTAAACTTCGGATAACCACAAACTGTTCCTACTGCAACGAACTTTTCAACTCTGGCTCGCCTTGCCGCTTCCATTAGTTGTATTCCCATAACAGCATTGTCATAAAATAGCTCGGCCGGATACTTCATATTAAAACCTATTCCACCAACCCTTGCAGCAAGATGAATAACAATATCTATGTCATCCACAGCTTTTACACAATTTTCCCATTTTCTAAGATCACAATCCCTGCTTCTTGGGATTCTTAAATCCTCTCTTTTAACCCCCCTCTCAAGAAGCTTTTCTACTACAAAAGACCCAAGAAACCCCGCTCCGCCTGTTACTAATATGCGTTTATTTCTTAGCTCATTACTCATAGCTCTTTAACCCTTTTTCATAGTTCATAGCTCTTAACTCATAGAATTCTTGATAGAGTTAATTAAACTCGAAATCATTCTTCCAATTTCACTACCGGAACCTTTTAACTCATCTAGTTGGACTTCGTCAATCCAATTTTTCTTACGAAATATTATTAATAAAGCAATAGTTTCGTATAAAGAACCACGAGCGATGTAAAGAAACTGAATAAATTCTTTCTTTGAATATCTGCCTTTGCCTTCAGCTATATTCATCAATATAGATGTCGCAGACGATTCCAATTGCTCAATCAGTCGATAGTGTTTTCTATTAGTATTAAGTGTATCTACAACACCGATAACTTTATCTGCAAACTCCATTGCTTTCTGCCATACCTCTAAGTCCTCAAAACTGAATTTTACCGTATTAGTTTTTAGTTCTTTGCTCATAGCTCATGGCAATAACTATCAACTATGAGCTACCAGCCATGAGCCATCAGCTAAGAGCTAATCTCCACCCCACCAGCTGCTTGGAAACCTCTCTCTTAAAATCCTGTCTCCCTCTCCACAGGGTTTAAGATCCATCTTTCTCATATCAGCATCAACCATAATCTTTACAAGCTCTTTAAATGTAGCTTTTGGTTCCCATCCGAGTCTTTCTCTTGCCTTACCAGGATTAGCCCTTAGGTTCTCAACCTCTGTTGGACGGAAATACTTAGGGTCTATTCTTACGTATTCCCTCCAATCAAGCCCCACATAAGAAAAAGCTTCTTCTATAAACTCTTGTACCGAATGACTCTCCCCCGTTCCTATAATATAATCCCGAGGTTCGTCTTGCTGAAGCATTTTCCACATCATCTCTACATACTCAGGTGCAAATCCCCAGTCCCTTTTTGGCTCCAGATTACCAAGAAAAAGATATTTCTGTTTTTCCGCAAGAATCATAGCAATCCCTCGAGTGATTTTCCTTGTGACAAACGTCTCGCTTCTTCTTGGAGATTCATGGTTAAAGAGAATACCACTTACTGCAAATATATTGTATCCATCTCTGTAATTTATCGCCATCCAATGAGCCATAACCTTTGCACAGGCATACGGGCTTCTTGGCCGAAAAGGTGTGTTTTCGTTTTGAGGAGGAGGGTATGTCCCAAACATCTCACTGCTTGAGGCTTGATAAAATCTGCATTTTATGCCGCTTCTACGTATAGACTCTAAAATCCTTATCGTTCCCAGCCCCGTAATATCCCCGCTATACTCAGGCATATCAAAGCTTACCCTTACATGGCTTTGGGCCGCAAGATGATATATATCGTCAGGTTGAGCGTTATAAATGAGGTTTGTCAGTTGGCTAGAATCCGAAAGGTCTCCATAATGAAGAAATAGCCTTGCTTTAGGTTCATGTGGGTCAATATAAATGTGCTCTAGTCTTCCTGTATTAAAGGTACTAGACCTTCTAATTAAACCGTGGACTTCATATCCAAGGGAAAGCAAGAACTCGGTAAGATACGAGCCATCCTGACCAGTAATACCTGTGATTAGTGCTTTTTTCATCCTCTACTATCCTCCTTAAATTTCTTTGATATGTTCTATTTTTCTCTCGCCTTTTTATACCTGCAACGAAAAGTAATCCGAGAAAAAAAAGCGGCTCTCCATGTTATTCACAATCAACCCTCAAAATCCCCATCTTTTCTAGTATTACTAAACTAATAAATAAAGAACCATAGATAAGATACCTACGCCAAAGCCGACGAGGTTCGCTCATTAATCTCCAGAGCCATTCCAGACCATGTTCTTTCATCCAGTGAGGTGCTTGAGATTTAACACCTGCTAGAAAATCAAACGCGGCACCTACCCCTACCATAATGGGCACACGCAACCTCTCTTTATGTTCATATATCCATCGCTCTTGTTTTGGTGCACCTAAGCCTACCCAGAGAACATCTGGCTCAGCCTTGTTTATAAGCTCAACCACTTCCTCATCTTCTTTAGGTGTAAGAGGACGAAAAGGAGGTGAATGCACACCGACAAACCGAATTCCTTGAAACCGTTTTGAAAAAATCCCAAAGAGCCGCTCTGGCACACCTGGTGCGCCCCCATAGAGAAAATGGCGATACTTCGGGCCAGTTTCTTTTAAAAAGGTTTCCATAAGCTCAGGCCCATATACACGGCGTTTTAAGCTATATCCGCTTAACCTTCCTAGCCAGACAAGGGGCATTCCATCGGGAACTACCAAGTCAGCCGAGCCCAGTACCCGTTTAAACGATGGTTCACGTCTGGCTTCTGTTACAACATGCGTGTTGGTTACAGCTATGAAATGCCCAAAACTCTTCTCATTAATCCATTGCTCCATCTGACAGATAACATCTGGAATCTGGACGGCGTCTACGCGCACGCCTAGGACTTTGAAAAAGGGTAATGGGTGAACGGTGATAGGTGATGATGATTGATTCATGGATATATTTCTTTTAGGCAAAAAGATTAAGAAGCTAGAAGGTAGATTGAGAAAGGATAATCCTCAAGGCTCTTCCCTTGAGTAGATTCTAAGATCTCCTTCTTTTTCCCTTCATCGCTCTCCGGTAGACCTCGATAAGCATCTCGTAATTGTTCTGCGCCGTGTATTTCAGCTCATACTCTCACCTAGCCTCACGTCCCATCCCTTGCATTTCCTTCGTGTGAATCCATGCCCACTCGACCTTAGCCGCTAAATCCTCGGGATTGCCTGGCTCAAAATGAAGCCCTGTGCGCCCATCCTCCACAATCTCCGCCATTGCTCCTAGCCGTGAGTCAATCACAGGCACTCCACATGTGAAGACTTAAGATATAGTTACTCGGAATCCTTCTATACCATTACAACGGAAACACTAAGAACCAAGCTTTCTTCATCAGGGCAAGAACTTCCTCTCGGCTACGTTGACCAAGTGCTTCTACACCTTCAATTTCTGCATTTACGTAAACGCCCGCACCTTGTTGTCCATTAGCAGTTTTCTCTCAGAATAAAACAGCTTTTACGGGTACTAAAGTCATTTTGTCACTCCGCACAATTTATTTTGCAAAATTGTCACAATTCGTTCTGCTGCTTTTCCATTCCCATAGGGATTATTTTGGTGCGCCATTTTTTGATAATAACTCTCATCGTGCAATAGCTTCACAGCCTCCTCAACAATACTCTCTACCTCCGTACCAACCACTTTTAAAACACCCGTTTCTACCCCCTCTGGACGTTCCGTCACGTTGCGGAGTACGAGAGCCGGCTTACCAAGAGAAGGAGCCTCTTCCTGAATTCCACCCGAGTCTGTCAAAATTAAGTAAGAACGGGCCATCAGATGGATGAACGTTACATAGTCAACCGGCTCCATCAAAAATAGCCGTTCCTGGCCCTGGAGTTGCTCAAAAACGACGCGATGCACATTAGGATTCATGTGAACAGAAAAAGCAACAACCACATCAGGGCATAATTTAATGATGCGCTGTATTGCAGTACATATACGTCGAATAGGAGAACCCCAATTTTCCCTTCTGTGAGCGGTCACAAGGAGAAGACGCTGTCCCCTTGTTTCGGCATTTGTTACCCAATCAGGAAGGGGGGGGCGACTGTGCTTAAGAACAAAGAATAATGAATCAATGACTGTATTCCCTGTAATAAAGATTCGGTCCCCAGAAACTCCTTCTCTCAGCAGGTTTTGCCGAGCCCATTCCGTCGGTGCAAAATGCCAATCAGTTAACGTAGTTGTTAAACGCCTATTGATTTCTTCAGGAAATGGCTGGAATTTATCGTAAGTTCGAAGTCCAGCTTCTATGTGAGCAATGGGGATCTTTATATGGAAAGCGGTTAATGCCGCAGCAAAAGTGGTTATCGTGTCTCCCTGCACCAGAACGAGGAGAGGTTTTTCTTGCTCCAATATAGGGTGTAATTGTCGCAATACACGTTCCATTACTTCCAGAGGATGTTGATTGGACTGCATCACGTTGAGGTCATAGTCGGGACGAATGCCAAATATATTCATTACTTGTTCCAGCATTTCTCGATGTTGAGCAGTAACTACAACTTTGGGTTCAAGACAAGGTGAGGTGCGAAGATTCAAGACCACAGGGGCGAGCTTAATCGCCTCTGGTCGTGTCCCAAAGACCAACATCACTTTATGTCGTTCCATATAAACACCACCATCCCAGGAGTTTAAAAGTTTGATTTCTCGGTATCTTCTTTTTGACGAAAATTTTTAATGACTGCTGAATAAAACACTTCGATCTCAGAGACCACCTTTTGCCTGCTTCTTGAACTTGATCATACGCTTGACTCATCAGCAATTACATACACAAAGCTGAAAACCGCAATGTGCCGATCTGAATGAAAAGTTCAACATTACCGCCGCTTGTGCTGCTCGATGGCCTTTTCATAAATATTAATAAGCATCTTATAATTTCGCTCGGCGGTGTATTTGGCTTCATATTCAGCCCGAGCCTCACGACCCATTTGTTGCATTTGGTCAAGATGCGTCCATGCCCACTTGACTTTAGCTGCTAAATCCTCAGAGTTGCCTGGCTCAAAATGAAGCCCTGTCCGTCCATCATCCACGATCTCCGCCATCGCTCCCAGCCGCGAGGCAATCACTGGCACCCCACATGCAAAGGTTTCAGCAATGGTTACCGGGAAGCCCTCATACCATTCTGACGGAAAAACCAGGAACCGTGCTCCCTTCATCAGTTCAAGGACTCCTCCGTGATTGCACCGCCCTATCAATTCCACCCATTCCAGCGTATGCATTTTCACATATGCGCGTATCTCATCCATCAACGGTCCGTCGCCGACGATTTTAAGTGGAATCTTTTGTAAATACTGCCACGCCCAAAGTAGCGTCTTTATCCCTTTTTCAGGTGAAAGACGTCCTACAAAAAGGACATATTCTCCTTTACCTTCACGTATACCAGGGTCGGAATAGACAAAGTTGGGTTTAACAACGATTTTTTCTTCAGGTAGTCCACCTTCAATGAATTTCCTTCGAACGAACTCTGTGAGGGCAATGTAAACATGTACTTGATTCTGCCAAGTTTTGAGCAAACGGTGAAACACCAGCATCGCTGCCACCACAGCAGTTTGCATTCGTGAATTGTGATAGCATCCATGCAAAACAGCCGGCCACGGAGGAGTCCTGTCTAAGCAGTCTTCACATACGTGTCCATCTCTGAAGAATGTTGCCACTGGACAAAGCAACCGATAATTGTGAAGGGTCTGTACCACAGGCTGAGCGGTTTTCCAGCAGGCATAATAGGCAGCGGGTGATATTTGTAAAAAGGTATTGTGAAAATGCACCACATCAGGCTTTGTCTCTCGCAAGACCTGACTCAGTTTCTCTCGTGAAGCGTATGACCATACTGTGTTAGCTGCGGCTACTAAGGGATTTAATCCATCAATACGACGATTATCGTCTAAATACTCCACCACCTCATGCCCGTGCTTACGCAGAATTTCCGTTTCGGCAGCAAACACGGCATCTTCACCGCCAGGTTGCCGATAGCGGTTGTGAACCATCAAGATCTTACGAGATGATCGCATATTTGCTGTCCACTATCAGATGCAAACCAACGTGTATCCTGGTCCATAAACTGCCGCAGATTCCATTCTACTTGGTAACCACCGTTAAAGATCTTACGTATTACTCGCTTAACTCGAAACAAATAGGCGAGAATGTCATAGGGGATGGCGTTGTGCGCTTGCATTTTACTCCAAGTGCGTTGTACCCGAAGTCGTTCCTGACGCCGCCTTTGTAGATTTAGGCTTTGATTGGAACTATGCCATCGAAAAGCAGCTAGAGTACAATCAAGATACTTAAATATTTTCTTTGCCACTGCCAAGCGTACAAAGTACTCATAATCCATGACCACTTTGTAGTTGATGTCCAATAGAAAACCCTCTTTAAATAAAGATCTCTTGAAGAAAGATCCCCCAGTAGAAGGGATGTAGCAGCCATAATATAGCAAAATATCAGAATCGAATGTATGCTCCGTCTTCGCACGCTGGAAGCGTCCCTGGACATCTACAAAGATGCAATTTCCGTAAATGATCTCGACCTTCGAGTTTCTGGCTGTAAACTCGACTATGGCTTCAAAAGCACCCGGCAGATAATAGTCATCTGCATTCAACCAAGCCACTAAGTCTCCGGTTGCCATTAAAAAACCTTTATTAATGGCATCTGATTGTCCTCGATCATGCCCTGAGAACCAACGTAAATGAGGATACCGTTTCAGAATCTCCAAAGTATTATCAGTAGAACCACCATCCACAATGATATGTTCAAAGTTTGAATAGTTCTGTTTCAATACGCTTAAAATGGCGTCTTCGATGAAGGCTCCTTGGTTCAGTGAAGGTGTTACAATTGATAGTTTCGGCTGCTTCATATTTATCCTGGTATCCTTAATTAAAATGGCAAA
>Ga0209618_1000241_pt1 | contig 12487 bp, 10 predicted proteins | sample Rifsed13ft3_FD_184007 | JGI IMG/M metagenome (GOLD analysis project Ga0209618, IMG submission 184007) | Soil microbial communities from Rifle, Colorado, USA - sediment 13ft 3 (SPAdes) (version 2) | ecosystem: Environmental > Terrestrial > Deep subsurface > Rock core/Sediment | place: Rifle... | reverse complement strand
AATCGAGGACCCTCTTTTCAATTAATACTTTTTATAGAAACTTTTTAAGATAAATTTGGGAAGAAATTATCGTTGATTCACATAAAATCAGGTGATATGCTTTAACCTACTTTATTAATTATAAGTCTAGAGACATCCGAGAATTCCAGAAAAAGGAGGGATCAGAAATGAGCAAAAAAAATAATTTATATAAGGATAGTTTCCTAAATCTAATCACTAATATTCATATTCCAATATTGTTTGTAATAATACTATTCTCAAGCCACCTGACTCAGGCTGCCACTATAACGGTCTGTGCAAGCGGCTGCGATCATACAACCATTCAGGGAGCGGTTAACGCCGCCAGTTCTGGTGACACGATCAACATAGCTGCTGGTACGTACAAAGAAAATGTGACCATTGAAGTTAAGACCCTGACCGTTAATGGAGCTGGAGCGGATAGCACAATTGTGGATGGCAATAAAAGTGCCTCAGTTTTCTCTATACGAGGCAGTAGTGGCCCTCCCTTTTCAGTGACCCTGAAGAATATGACCATCACAAATGGTAAGGCCAGCGGATCAATAGGAGGAGGTATCTTTATTGAGGTTGATCCAAGTGTTACTGTCACCGATTGCACCATAAGCGGTAACTTTGCTAATAACGCTGGTGGCGGGATCAGTAATCTGGGAGGGGGCATATTGACCATCACGGACAGCAACATAAGCAGCAACTCTGCCGGCTTTGGTGGCGGCATCGCTAGCGGGACCATGGGGGGAGCGGGGACATTGACCATAACCGATAGCACTATCGGCGACAATTCAGCCGATTCCAATGGTGGAGGTATCGAAAACAGTGGCTTAATGAGCATCGACAACACCATAATAAGCAACAACACAGCCGCCGCCTTCGGAGGGGGGATCGCTAGTTTTGTCGAGGCTCTCTCCTTCGAAACAACTATCACAAACAGCATCATCAGCAGTAATATGGCTCTTGAGATAGGTGGCGGCATCATTCACGCTGGTAAGATGAACATCAATAATAGCACCATAATCAACAATACAGGCTCGGGTATCGTGAATCTTCTAATTATGATGACTATCACTAATAGTACTATTAGCGGTAATAAAGGCGTGGGCATCATTAATAATGCCACAATTAGCATCACTAATAGTAACATAAGCGGCAATTTTGGCGACGGCTTCTCTAACCAGGACAACGGGATGGGGATTCTTCCTAATACTGCGTTAACCTTCAGCACAATTAGCGACAATATGAGGGGCATTTCTAATTTTACCGGTATGGTAAATCTTGACAGTAGCATAGTGGCTAACAATTCAAGTGGAGACTGTTCCGGGAGTATGATATCTTTAGGCCACAACCTGGCTAGTGATAACTCTTGCAGCCTTACTGCTATGGGTGACCTCCCCAACACTAATCCTCTTCTGGGCCCGCTCCAGAATAACGGTGGACCCACAGAAAGCCAGGCATTGCTCCCTGGGAGCCCTGCCATTGGGAAGGGCAGCCCAGCTTGTCCTCCACCTTCCAAGGATCAGCGCGGGGTCGCAAGACCTCAGGGTATGTGTGACATAGGAGCTTTTCAAACCGCAGATAGTGATAGCGATGGCATTCAAGACAGCTTAGAGGGTGGCGAAGATGCTGATAACGATGGCTTGCCTAACCATGAGGACACAGATTCAGATGGTGATGGTATCCCTGATAGAAAAGAAGCTGGAGAAGACTTTGATAATCCTGTAGACACCGACAATGACGGAACGCCAGACTTCCTTGATCTCGATTCAGACAATGACGGAGTGCCTGATAGCGCTGAGGGTGGGGGTGGTTGTTCTGTTGCATCAATTAACACTACAACATCAATTCCACTTTATCTCTTAATTCCCGCATTGATTGTGATAAGGAGGGTGTGGAGAAGGTATAGGAGTTAAGGAAAAAGGAGCAAATAATTATTTCAAAACGTATAATTAGTGTTTATAATGAGTTTTAGGATTATTTAAGCAGGAGAGGATGCTAAATTGAATTGGATGATATTTGTATTTATCATCGTTTTTTCTTATCAAATACCTCCTTTGATGTCCGCTGAAAATGGATATTCAGATACTGATTTAAAAAATGAAATAACGAAAAAGTTTACAAAACTCTATATCTATGATGAATGCAAAAAAGCACAAGAAGAGCTTTGGAAAGAATACCAGAAGATAAGAGACGAGTTCATTAACGGCTATCTTGCAAAACAGCTTGAGATGACTTACGAAGAGTTTAAACAGATGGAGAAATCGTTAAGGGATAAATACATAGAGGAAAGAAAAGAATTGCCTGAGAAGTTTTTTAGGGAATCAGCTATCAGTAATCAGCAGTCAGCCATCAGCGATCAGTAAAAGGCATTTACTGACTTCGTCGTGAGTTCAGTCGAACGACCCTCGTGTCTGCCCTAAAACACACAGAAAAAACGGGCGAACACAGTGGTTCGCCCCTACAAAAGAGGAAAACCATGAAAAGCCACACGGAGTATCTCTGGTTTAATACAAAAAACAGGAGAGAGATAATTCACATCACTGATAAGGTAAGGGAAACCGTAAAGAAGAGCGGCGTGGAGGAAGGATTCGTTCTAGTTTCTGCGATGCATATAACGGCTGCTGTATATGTAAATGACCTGGAAGAAGGACTTTTTGAAGACATTTGGGAATGGCTAGAAAAACTAGCACCATATAGAAAAGACTATAAACACCACGGAACAGGAGAAGACAACGGTGATGCCCATCTTAAAAATCTAATAATGCATCATCAAGTGATAGTTCCCATCACAAAAGGGGATTTAGACCTGGGTCCCTGGCAGAGAGTCTTCTATGCTGAATTCGATGGACAAAGGAGAAAAAGGGTGATTATTAAGGTGATAGGGGAGTAGTAGTTCGCCACAGAGGTTTTGATGCTCTGTCATCGCCGATTACAGATTGCAGACTGCTGATGAGCCAATTTTAGATTGCGGAATGCGGATTTCGGATAAATTGAAACAACCAACTTGAGTGAGATATAATAAAAATATTATGACAGAACCTGAAGAAAAAAGAGATAAATTTCAGCCGAGAATATACATTGATAAAGAAGGAAATTGGTATCAGGATGGGATTCCCATTCTACATAGATGGACTTATCTCTACAATAACAAACTCCTTAGGCGTGATGAAGAAGGAAGATATTACGTAGATGAAGGAAGTGGGAGAGTTTACGTATATGTGGAAGATACCCCTTTTGTTGTGAAAATGATTGATAAACGCCAAGATGGGTTCTTTATAATATTAAATGATGAAACTGAAGAGAAGCTCGATTTCAATTTACTGTGGATGAACGAAGAAAACATACCTTACACAAGGGTAAAAAATGGAGAATTCGAAGCCAGGTTCTCAAGACCAGCCTATTATGAGTTTACCAAGTACTTGAAGCAGGAAGGGGATAAGTTTTATATAGAATTAGATGGGAATAAGTATGACTTAAAAGCAAAAAAGTAGGGGCAGACATTGTGTCTACTCTGATGACGGGCGAACACGAGGTTCGCCCCTACAAATGCAAAATGCACAGGCATTCTAATAAGGGCGACCGGCCGGTCACCCCTACTCCCATGCTTATTACCCGATTAAATTTTCAATAACCATTAGCTTTGCATTATTCTTATTCATAAACCCAAGAGTCACAAACTCTCATAATAAGCTCGTTTGAAACAAGGATTCCCTTTTTGGTCAAGAGAAGTGAATTATCAGATAACTCTAGAAAACCCTGCTTGAAGAGAGCGCTTAAACTATCGCAATACCATTTTGCCCCAAACCTTTCTTTGAAACTAGTAAGATTAATTCCCTCTCCAAGCCTTAATCCCATCATTATCTTATCCTGAAGAGCCTCTTCTTTACTGAGAAGCTCAGTAAATGCTAAAGGTCTTTTCCCTTCCAAGACTGTTCTCATATAGAGATCTGGATTTTTTAAGTTTGCCCACCTAACACCCCATGACGACCTTTCATTTAAATCTAGATGTGAGTGTGCTCCCGCACCAAGACCCAGATAATCTTCTCCTCTCCAATAAAGAAGGTTGTGCCTGCACTCATGACCCAGCTTTGCAAAATTAGAAATTTCATATTGCTTATAACCAGCTTTATCTAAGAAAGCACCAGTAAAAGTAAGCATCTCAGTAAGTGTGTCTTCATCGGGGAGGGGTAATTTGCCATCAGAATAAAGAACTCCGAACTCCGTATCATCTTCAATTGTGAGGCAGTAGGCAGAAATATGGTTCGTATTAAATTCGAGTGCCTTTTCTAAATCTGTTCTCCATTCCTCAAGTGTCTCAAAAGAAACCCCGAACATGAGGTCGAGGTTAAAATTATTAAACCCAGCTTTGATTATGTCCTCTAAAACCCTCCTGCTATCATCAGGGGTATTGATCCTCCCAAGAAGTTTGAGCTTCCTTTCTGAGAAAGATTGTACTCCGACACTCATTCTATTTACCCCAACATCTTTTAATGCTTTTAGTTTTTCCAAGTCAGCCGTTTTTGGATTCACCTCTAACGAGACCTCTATCGAGTCTAAAGGAAGGGTTGTTTCTAGAATTTTGCTAATTATTTTGCCTATACTATCCGCTGAGAATAAAGATGGCGTTCCTCCGCCGAAGAAGATTGAGTGAAGTGGAAGTTTTTCAATCGATTCTTTGTAGGAATCGATTTCTCTAAGAACTGCCTCTGTGTATTCCTTTTCCGGAATACGTCTCCCAACGCCGTATGAGTTAAAATCACAATAAGGGCACTTTTTTACGCAGTATGGTATGTGAACATAAACGCCGAATGTCATAAGGGTATTTTACATAATTAGATGAATCCCAACAAATTAATGAATAATTATTGTAACAGCCTTATTTTAGAGTCATATTTATACTCCTTATAGGGAGGTATTCAGATGAGAGCACTGTTCCTTTTATTAATTCTTTCATTAAGCACTCTTAACATTTCCTCTTCAGCCCAGGAAACTACCGAAACACTTACTTTAGATAAAGCCCTTGAGATTGCGTTAGAAAACAACCCTACTTTAGAAGCTTCAAGGGCTTCTGTGGACATTATGAAAGCAAGGGTGCAGGGGGCGCGTTCCGACCTCTTTCCCCAGATTAAGTCTAGGTTCATATACCCATTCGTTGGAACGGAATCAGGGGTATCTTTGGACCAGCTTATATGGGATTTCGGTTATACCTCAAACATTATTAAGGCAACCAAAGCACAAGTAAAATCCTCAGAATACGATAAAGTAGCAAATCGTGAGGATGTAATCCTAGATACTAAAATAGCTTATTATACAGTGCTAGCGCAAAAGAGGATTGTTGAAGCATCGGAGAAAAAGTTCATTGAGAATGAAAGACGTCTAGAGCAGGCAGAGGGTTTTTTTAAAGTAGGTAGAATATCAAAGATAGAGATCACAAAGGCAAAAGTAAATCTAGGAAACGCTAAACTCAATCTCGTGACTGCAAAGAACAACCTAGAAAGAGCAAAGTTGCAGCTATCAACAGCAATGGGAATAATAGGGAATTTCAACTACGAACTTGAGGATATGTTAGAATATAAAATGATAGATGTGAATCTAGAGCAGGCAATAGGTAAAGCCTTTGAGCTACGCCCTGAGCTGGATAGCCTAGAAGCCAAGAAGGTAGCTATGAAAGCAAATTTAAAGGCCTCAAAGCAGGATTATTACCCGACCATATTTGGAAGAACAGCATATAGGATAAAAGGAGAGGGTGCAACTCAACCAGGCTTTATAGCAGGAATTGGCGTTCAATTTCCTATTTTTGAAGGATTTTCAACCATATCTGAGATAAATGAAGCAAAGGCCGATCTAAGGCGTTCTCAGGCAGAGATTGAATCCATGAAGGGGCAGATACTATCAGAAGTGAAACAGTCATATCTTAACCTAAAACTTTCGGAGGAAAGTATTAAAGTAACTGAGACATCCAAAACATCTTCAGAGGAAAATCTCGAGCTTGCTAGAGAAAGATACCGCCTTGGAAGAGCCTCTTCGATCGAACTTGCAGAAGCTGAAGCTCTTTATGCCTCAACAAATGCAGACTACATTCAGGTTATTTACAATTATAAGATTGCTGTTGCTCAACTGGAAAGAGCAATTGGGGAAAAGCTAGAAGAATGAAAACGCTAAATAAAAAAACGATCACTATAATAGCTATTCTCCTGATTATTGTAATCTTTTTGATATTTCGAACCTTTCAAAATAAAGGTGCATCAATAGCCTATAAAACCGCAAAGGTTGATAAGGGGGATATAATTTCATACGTTACAGCAACAGGCACCTTAAATCCCATTTCTACTGTAGAGATCGGCAGCCAGGTTTCAGGAGCTATAAAAAACACATTTGTGGATTTTAACTCTGTAGTAAAAAAGGGTGATCCTCTTGCGGAGATAGACCCAACACCATTGAATTCACAACTTAAACAGGCTCAAGCTGATTTAAATAAGGCTGAAGCTGATGCTGAGATTGCAAAAAACTTGCAAAGGGCAAACGAAGAGCTTTATAAAAAAAGATTGATTTCAAAAGAAGAATATGACGATTCAAGAGCAAAATACTCCTCGGCTATTGCTACCTTAGAGCAGAGAAAGGCAGCGCTTGAGATTGCAAAAGCAAATCTCGATAACACAACAATCCGTTCACCAATTGACGGAATTGTAATCTCAAGGAAGATCAATATTAGTCAAATAGTTACTTCCGGGCAGTCTTCTTCTCCCCTTTTTCTCATAGCTGAAGATCTTAGTAGGATGAAACTTGATGCACATGTGAGTGAAGCCGACATCGGTAAGGCAAAGAACGAACAAGAAGCCGAATTTACGGTGGACGCATATCCTAACCAAACTTTTAAAGGAAAGGTGTGGCAGATAAAAAACGAGCCAATTGCCACAAATAATGTTATAACATATGATGTAGTAATTCTAATTGATAACAATGACCTAAAATTAAAACCTGGCATGACTGCAGAAGTAAAAATACTTGTAGCACATAAAAAGGATGTGCTTAGGGTTCCAACTGCAGTGCTTAGATTTATTCCACCTCCCTATGCGTTGGTTGATGAAGGATCTATAGAATTAAATAACACTTCAGTTGCATGGGTACCTCTAAAAAATGGGCGACTTAAGGCCGTTTCTATAAACCCCGGAGTAAGTGATGAGGCCTTTACAGAAATCCTAGACGGAAATCTTGGTGAAGGGGAAAAGGTAATTGTAGAAGCTACTGAAAATACTGGGGCTGGCTCCGAACCGCTTGGCCCTATTGTTCTCCCCAAACCCCAGAGGTTTTAAAACAGTGGAAGATATTATTGTTGTAGAAAACCTGCACAAGGTTTATAAGATGGGAGATGTGGATGTCCATGCCTTAAGAGGAATAACACTTACTATAAAAAAGGGAGAATTTATATCTGTAATGGGACCCTCTGGTTCTGGTAAGAGCACCTTCATGAATATACTTGGATGTTTAGACAAACCTACAAGTGGAAGATACCTTCTAGAAGGGAATGACATCTCTTCACTAGACAAGGATGAGCTTGCAAATATTAGAAATAAAAAAATTGGTTTTGTATTTCAAAACTTTAACCTCCTTTCAAGATCAACCGCAATTGAAAACGTAGAGCTTCCACTAATCTATAATGGGATCTCTTCTGATAAAAGATCTAAGCATGCTAAAGAAGCGCTTTTCATGTTAGGACTAGATGGAAGAGAAAAGCACTATCCGACCCAGCTATCAGGCGGAGAACAACAAAGGGTAGCAATAGCAAGAGCTATAATAAATAAACCTAGCATCATCTTAGCAGATGAGCCTACAGGAAATCTTGATTCCAATACAAGCATTGAGTTAATGGAAATTTTTAAGAGACTAAATAATGATGGAAAAACAATCATTATGATTACACATGAGACTGATATTGCAGCCTACGCCGAAAGAGTCGTTATGTTTAGAGATGGTAAGGTCATGAAAGAAGAATTGAGGAGTAAGGAAAAGCTTCATGAACCCGTTAGTCGCGTTTAGGGTTTCATATAGGGCTTTACGAAGGAATAAAGTCCGCTCGATACTTACTACGCTAGGTATCATCATCGGTGTTGCTGCAGTAATTACAATGGTATCACTTACCCAAGGTGCAAAAAAAATAATAGAAGAACAATTAACAAGCCTTGGTGGTAACTCACTTATAATTAATTCAGGAAGTCGATCACGAAGCGGTGTAGGCAATAGCATAGGCAAGAAAAATACACTGTCTCCGGATGATGCTGAGGCCATAAGAAAACTAAGTACAATTACTCACGTATCACCGATTCTGGATACAACAGAACAGGTTGTCTGGGGCAATCGGGACTGGTTTACAGCGCTTGTGGGTGTTTCGCCTGACTTCGTTTTCATAAACGGTTGGTTTCCAGAGCGAGGTAGCTTCTTTCACAATGAAGACGTTAAGAACGCAGAACTTGCGTGCGTACTCGGAAAAACCGTAGCGTCAAAGCTCTTTGGATATCAAAACCCTTTGGGTAAAACGATTAGAATAGGTAACATCTCATTTAAAGTAATTGGCGTTATGAGTTCTATAGGACAAACACCCAGTGGAAAGGATCAAGATGATATAGTTCTAATCCCCTACACTACACTGCAGAAAAGAATATTGGGTGTTAACCACGTAGATAACATATCCGTATCCGTCAGAACATCAAAGGATATACCATTTGCTGAGGCTCAGATAACCCAGCTTCTAAGGGAACGTCACCGTATAAGACCAAACATGGAAGATGACTTCTACGTAAAAACACAACTCAACATTATAGAAAGAATCTTCACTATCTCAAAAATAATGACGATACTACTTGGAAGTATCGCCTCCATTTCGCTAATAGTAGGTGGGATAGGAATCATGAACATAATGCTTGTTTCTGTCACAGAGAGAACAAGAGAAATAGGGATAAGAATGGCTGTTGGCGCCAAAGAGCGAGATATACTTATTCAGTTTCTCATAGAAGCCGTTGTACTCTCACTAACAGGTGGGGTGATAGGGATCGTATTAGGGATAGTAGGATCAAAAATTTCCTCATTTTTTACCCACTGGCCTACTCTTGTTTCTTTTGGCTCGATATTACTTGCTTTTAGTTTCGCAGCGATAGTAGGGATTTTCTTCGGTCTTTACCCAGCTAGCAAGGCGTCAAAACTAGACCCGATTGAAGCACTCAGGTATGAGTAATTACTAAAACTCCGCTCTTACAAAGCCGAGTCCACCGACTCCAATATCGGCTATAAAGTCCCCCGAGATATCACCAATACTAAGCACGATTCTTCCAAACTTCTCATCGGTAGGAAAACCTTGATTCATTCCATTCAAGGGGGGGAGGCATAACGAGGCTTCCATCGCGCATGAGCTTGCAAGAACTGAAGCCGGAAAACCATCGTCACTTCCAAAAAAAACATAAACCGACCCTCCTTCGGCTGTTCCAGGTGCACCTATTGCAAAATCAGGATCTGTAGGAATAAGTTCCAGTACAAAGAAAGACGTCCTCTTCACCTCGCTAACCTCTGGATTTATATCGCCGAGCATGCTTACAGAGGTACCAAACATATCCCCAGTGGTTTCACCAGTAAATTCTGTTTCAATGTCCGGGCTAGTATCATCTGATAGAGCCATAGCGATATCTGTCCCGGAGTAAAGGAAAACAGAGCCTGTATCCATGTTAGTACCGGGTGCTCCTACAAGAAGGTCTGGTAAACCATCTCCATCTACATCCTCTCCACCCGCAATACTAGAGGAAAAGCCAGCTGCAGGGTTGCTTATTGGAACTATTGATGAATCTACACTAATATCTCTATTTCCAAAAATTACAAAGACCTGCCCTGCTTCAGGTGCTCCAACTACAAACTCGGACAAAGAATCACCGTTAATATCTCCCAGATCAGCAAGAGTGAGACCAAACATGCCCCCTGAGGTCTGGCCGTTGAATATAGCTTCTGCCTCGCTAGCAGATGTGAGTTCTTTAATCTTGTTAGCTCGAAACAAATAGGCTTCGCCTGTTTCAGAGTTTGCACCAGGTGCACCAATAAGTACCCATATAGTACTCCCCCCTTCAACACCAACTAAGGCTTCAATAGCTGTTCCAAACTCGTCACCCGGGTTTTCTCCTGTAATAAGACGACCGGTTACATCACCCTTAGTACAATCTATAGTACAATCTATAACAGATGGTAGGTTAGGATTACCAAATATAATAAAAACTTCACCTGCCTCACCATTGGAACCAGGCGCCCCTATAGCTATGTCATCTGAAATCCCACCACCAAAAGTATCAATCCCTGCAACTGTAGCAGCGAACAAATCGGCAGGATCTCCAATTATAGTTACATCAGCAACCCCAGGAGAAGAAGCATCAAAAATTCCAGCCATAAGCTCAGTACTTCCAAAGAATATGTATGCCATACCCAAACATGGATCCCCAACGATTATATCGGTGATAAAATCGCCATTAAAATCACCACTACCAATGGACTCCGCGAAGCAACTACCATCGGTGTTATTCTCAAATTCAAGAGATACTAAAGGCGTTGTAACGTTAAGAGGTACATTTGAAGGGCCTGAGTTATTACCAACCTCATCACGAACATCTAGGGCAAAGAAAAAGGGTATCATCCCTGTGACATCCAGCCTTGGAAGAAGAAAGAACTGTTGTTGTCCAGAGGGAAAGGGTCTCGGCAGATTCTCGATATGAGTGGCGTTTGCGAAATCCTCGGCAACAACATTTTCTTCCATAGTAAACCGAAGGTCATAAATTGTCGCAGTCCCCTTATTTCCATCATCCCCAGTTGCTGTCCAGTTAAGCTGTCTGGTCATGATGTCAAAACTTAAATCCTCAATAGGCGCAGGAGGATCTGTATCTCCAACGCTACAAGAGATAACAAAAACTAAAACAACTAATAGTGAAACCCTCTGAAGGGGATCTAATTTTATTGCGTGATTCATGAAAATGACTCCGGTCGTATTTTTAAAGTTTATGAATTCTACCGAACTAATAGGGATATTCCAATAGTAAGAAATAAAGAGTGTGTACCATATTTCGTATTTCTGAAACACTTGTATATTTACGGACTTTGTTTAAGTGTCTTAAAATCCGAGAGACATAATTTAAAGTTTAAGCAAATAACAATTTTTGACTGATGTTAACAAAAGTAGGCTATTTTATTAAAGCGTTTCAAATTTAAATATGTCATCAACTGTCTCAGCTCTTCTTAGAACCTTTACTGATTCGTTTTCTATAAGAAGAACACAAGGACGGGGGAATATAAATGAACTAGATTGAGAAATATTATATGCCCCAACGTTTGTTATCACAAGTTTATCTCCCGCTTTTAATTCCTGGAGCTTAGTTTTCGCTAATATGTCAGTCTGGAGGCATAGTGGTCCATAAACAGTAGTTTCCCGTAAATCACCTTCTACTTTTGCTGCCGGTTCAATTTCCTGCCATCTCCAGAAAGAGGTAGGAAGAAGATTAATGCCAGCATCAACTATGATTCCTCTCTCGTCGTTTGGAAATTCCTTTACACCAACAACAGTTGCAATAAGATGCACTGCGTTATTAACAATTGCCCTTCCTGGCTCTAGGATAAGAATAGGTAACTCGTGCTTAAATCCGTTAAGAATGGAGTAAACAATGGCATCAACGTACGAATCCAATAAATCAATAGATGGAAATCCACCTCCCATATCTATATGCCTTATATTCACTGCAAATTTTTCTCTGATTTCATTTGCAAACCGAACAACCTTTTCCGCAGCTGTTCTATATAAGTTAGGGCTCTTAGGCCAGATGAGGTTTATTCGTCTTGCAGGAATGGTGTTTTCTTCATGATCTGGCTCAATAATGTAACTTGTAAGGTGAATGTGAAGCCCTATGATTCTAAGGAGCTTATTCTCGACACATCTTCTTACAATTTGAATTGCCTCACCAGAATCTAGATTAAAACCAAACCTATCGGGCAATTGATGGACTCCAACATTAATGTTAATTCTAATTCCTATCTCGAGTGTTCTTTCAAGCTCAGAAGCGATTTCTTCAAGCTGCTTAAGTTCGTGAAGATGGTCTACATTTATCAACGCCCCTTCTTCAGATGCCTTCTTGAGTTCCTCCTTCTTTTTATATGGACCATTAAAAACAATTGAATTCCCAGGCACGCCCAGCAATCTTGCTAGATCATATTCAAAACCCGATGCTACTTCAGCCCAAGCTCCCTCTTTATGTATAATATCAAGAATCCCTGAGAGATAGTTGGTCTTGTATGAATAAGCAACTACTACCTGTGGATACTTTTTAGAAAATTCTTCTCGGAATACTCTAAGATTAGTTTTAAGCGTCTTCGCGGAAACAACAAAGATAGGTGAACCGTACTCGTGAACTATCTTATCGGTAGAAATGCCATCAATATTGTTCATCAGAAATAGAACGATGCA
>Ga0209618_1000238_pt1 | contig 12574 bp, 13 predicted proteins | sample Rifsed13ft3_FD_184007 | JGI IMG/M metagenome (GOLD analysis project Ga0209618, IMG submission 184007) | Soil microbial communities from Rifle, Colorado, USA - sediment 13ft 3 (SPAdes) (version 2) | ecosystem: Environmental > Terrestrial > Deep subsurface > Rock core/Sediment | place: Rifle... | reverse complement strand
TCCTGACGCTGGGCTACGCCGTGGTGGGCTCCCCGGGCTACATCCACCCCGCCTCTCCTTTCTACGCACCCGGGCTGAAGTTCGAGGCCAGCAAGGCCAAGGCCGTGGCCATCCTCAACGAGGCGGGCTACCGGGACCGCAACAACGACGGCGTCCGCGAAACTCCCGAGGGCACACCGCTGCGCTTCACGCTGCTGGCTCAGGCGGAGAACCCCCTCCGCATCCGCGGCGCCGAATTGGTGCGCACCTGGCTCAAGGACATCGGCATCGCCATCGACGTGCGGGTCGCGGACGACGCCTCCGTCATCGACCTGGTCTGGCCGGACTTCGACGTCTGCAAGGGGCGCCGCTTCGACCTCTCCATGTTCGGCTGGTCCGCGCCGGTGATGACCCGCCCCACGGCCCTGGTCGATCTGTTCCACTCCAGCTGCCAGATCGGTACCATCAACATCGGCGGCTACAAGAACGCGCAGATCGACCGCCTCGGCGAGCAGCTCGTTGTCACGGTCGACTCCAACCGGCAGAAGCAGATCGCCGCCCAGATGCAAAAGATCGTCGCCGAGGAGCTGCCGGTGCACGTCTTGTACTATCAGGACGTGATCATGGCGTACCGCGCGGCCGCGCATGACAAGTGGGTCTTCCAGAAGGGCCAGGGGGTCCTGACGAAACTGTCGTTCGTCGATCCCCCGAAGCGCTAGCACATGGTGCGGTTCCTGGCGGGCAAGGGCGTCCAGTACGCCCTTGTCCTGCTCTTTGCGGTCACGCTGAACTTCATGCTGCCCCGGATGATGCCGGGGAGTCCGCTGGTCTTCCTGGCTGGCGAGGACGTGGGGTTCCTCTCCGAGGCACAGCGGACGGACTTGCTACGCTCGCTGGGGCTGGATCAACCGCTCTGGCGGCAGTACGTCCGGTATCTAGGCAACCTCGTGACGGGCAACCTGGGCTATTCCTTCCAGAAGGGCCGGCCGATCAGTGAAATCATCGCCGAGCGGCTGCCCTGGACGCTGCTCCTGGTCGGGTTGGCGCTGCTGGCGGCCACGCTGATCGGCGTGGTCTGGGGCACGCTCGTGGCCTGGCGGCGCGGCAGCGCCTTCGACCTGGGGTCGCTCGGCGTCTCCATGTTCTTCGAATCCACGCCGTCGTTCTGGCTGGGGATGATCTTCATCGCCGTCTTCGCCGCGCGCCTGCGCTGGTTCCCCATCTTCGGCGCCCAGACGCCGGGCGTCAGCCTGGCGGGCTGGGCCATGGTCGCAAACACCGCCTGGCATCTGGCCCTGCCGCTGGCCACGCTTACGCTGATCACGATCCCGGGCAACTTCTTGATCATGCGCTACTCCATGCTCAACGTGCTGGGCGAGCAATACATCGCCACGGCCAAGGCCAAGGGCCTGGCGGAGCGGACGGTGATCTACCGGCATGCCATGCGCAACGCTCTCCTCCCCATGGCCACCGTCGTCATGCTCAATCTGGGGTTCATCGCCAGCGGCGCCACCGTCATCGAGACGGTCTTCTCCTACCCGGGGGTCGGCCGCCTCCTTTATGAGGCGGTGCTCAACCGCGATTACCCGGTGATCCAGGCGACGTTCTTCATCCTCACCGTGAGTGTGATCGCCGCGAACGTGCTGGCCGACCTGCTTTATCCGCTCATCGATCCCCGGGTGCGCCATGCCCGCTGAGGCCGGGGCCGCGGCGGTGCCCCGATGAGTACGGTCACCGCCACCGCCGAAAGCGCTCCCGTGCGCGTCCGGCCGCGCCGCCGTCGCCTGGGCGTCGTGGGATCGGTGGGTCTGACCTTCTTGATCCTCCTCGCCGCCACGGCCGTCTTTGCGCCCTGGGTCGCCCCCTACAATCCCGAGGAGACCAGCGGCGGTCCCTTCGAGGCGCCCTCGCGGCTGCACCTGCTGGGCACAAACGACATCGGGCAGGACATTCTCAGCGAACTCATTTTCGGCGCGCGCATCTCTCTGGTGATCGGGTTCCTCGCCGCCATCGTGGCCATCAGTATCGGCACGGCGGTGGGCACCGTGGCCGGGTACTTCGGCGGCTGGGTGGACACCGTGCTCATGCGCGCGGTAGACGTCGTGCTGGTGATCCCCTTTCTCCCGCTGATGATCCTGCTCGCCGCGTACTTGGGGCCGTCTTTCTGGAACATCATCCTGGTGATCGGCCTGCTGGTCTGGGCGCGTCCGGCGCGCGTGCTGCGGTCGCAGGTACTCTCGTTGAGATCGCTGGAGTACATTGACGCCGCCCGGGCCCTGGGCGCATCCGCCGGCCGCATCCTCCGCCTCCACGTGCTGCCGGGGGTCATCTCGCTTTCGCTGGCGCAGTTCATCCTGGCGGCAAGCAACGCGATCTTGATCGAAGCCTCGCTCTCCTTCCTCGGCCTGGGAGATCCGACGGCGAAGTCGTGGGGGTCGATCCTGTACTACGCCCAGGTGCGGAGCGCCTTTCTCACCGGCGCCTGGCTGTGGTGGGTCCTCCCGCCGGGGCTGCTGATTACCCTGGCCGTGCTGGGGTTCGCCTTCACCGGCTTCGCGCTGGAGGAAGTGCTCAACCCCAGGTTGCGAGGGATGAGTTAACCCATATCGTAGCGGAGGGACCATGACGACGGGATCTCCGGGAAGCGAAGTCAACATTCTGCTGCTGGCCACGTTCGGACTGGAGATCGTGGAGGCCGGGGGCGCCCTGGCGCTCAACGCCGCGCGGGGCGGCCGCAGCGAGGCCGCCGTGCTGCTGGCCCGTCCGGAATCGCGCCCGCAGATCGAGCGGGCCGCCGCGATCCTATCCACAGGGCTGCGATTCCTGGACGGCAGGTACGGGGAGATCGAGCCGTCGGTGGACCTCAAGCGGCGTATCGTCACGGTGGTGCGGGAGGTCCGGCCCGACATCGTCATCACCCAGGATCCCGAACACTCCTTCGCCGATCTCGACCCCGACCGCCGGCCGGCGATGATCCTCTACCTGGAGGCATTGGCGCTGGCCGGTCGGGACTGGATGGTCGCTGAATGCGGCGGCCACGCGCCGCACACCGTGCGGACGATCTTCTACCTACGACCGCAGCGACCCAATTGCGTGGTAGACGTCGCGCCGGTGTGGGAGCGGATGAAGCAGGCACTGGCTGAACTGGGCGGCCAGATGGCCTTCAGCGGGCAGACCTTCCGGCAGACGTTGGGCGAGGGGCTCGAGCATCTAGTTCCGGGTTCGGCGTCCATGGATGACCGGGCCCTCGGGCTGGCTGCCCACGTGGAACTCGAACGGGCCATCCTGCTCTCCCACGGGATCGCCCACCACGGCCGGTTCGTGCTCGCGGAACCCTACCGTCGCGAAGGGACGTTCCACCTCGAGTCCCTCGTGATCTAGGGCGGCCGCTCGACCGCGGAGCTCTGGCGGGCAGCTCAGTGCGAGTGGACCGGGAGCCCGTCGTGCGCGTGTGCGGCGATCCGGTGATGGATCTCCCCGACCTCCCCGGCGGGATCGATATGTATCGTGGTCCGGGAAAGAAAAGGAACGTGGTGCAGGAGCTGGTGGTGGACGGTTTTGGCGAGATGGTGCCCTTCGGCAACGGAAAGCGCGGGAGGAACGGCGACATTGAGCTCCGCGTGGAGATGATGGCCGATCCAGCGAGCGCGCACATCTGTGACCGCCTGCACGCCGGGGATGTGCACGGCGGCGTGCGTGAGCGCCTCGATCACCTCAGGCTCCACGCCGTCGAGCATCCGCGTGAAGACAGCTTTCCCGGACTGCCAGACGATCGCGAGAATCGCCAGGGTGATGGCGAGACCCACTAGCGGGTCCGCGAGAGGGTAGCCGAGCCAGACTCCCACAGCCCCCACAAGCACGGCTAAACTCGTCCAGCCGTCCACGCGCGCATGGTAGCCGTCGGCCACGAGTGCGGCGCTGCCGATCTCCTTCCCCACGCGGATCCGAAAGACGGCGACGCCCTCGTTCCCCAAGAAGCCGATAATGGACGCCGCGACCACCGCCCACAGGTACTCCACGGGCCGGGGATGCAGGAGGCGATCCACGGCCTCGTATCCGGCGACAATCGCGCTGAACAGAATGATGAAGACGATGACGACCCCGGCGAGATCCTCCACCCGCCCGTAACCGAAGGAGAAGCGCCTGGTTGGCTTGAAGCGCGCGAAGAGAAAGGCAATCCAGAGCGGGACGGCTGTGGCCGCATCGCCAAAGTTATGGATCGTGTCGGCGAGGAGCGCAACGCTGCCGGATAAGAAGACAACGACCACCTGGAACATGGCGGTCGCCAGGAGCCCGACGAAGGACCACTTGATCGCCCAAATCCCCCGCTGCGTCGAGAGGATCGTCGGATCGATCATCCCGTGGGTGTGGCCATGGCCGTGACCGTGGCGCTGGTCATCATGGTGGTGGGGTTGACGGTCGTTCGCTGAGTCATGTCCTTGAGCCATTGTCTGCTCTCCCCGCCGTCGACGCTTCGCCTTAATGATGCCTGCTGAAGAGGCGCGGTCAAGCCCCCACAGCATCGGGTCGACTGTCTAGCCCTTTCGGGCGGACGAGTCCACTCGAAACAGGAGCGCCGAAATCGGGCGGCGGCCCGATGTCCAGGGCCCGCGGCGCCTGCGTATCCTGCATGTGGAAGGTCGGGCCTGAAGGATGGAACGGAAGGAGCCGCGCATGAGCGTCTGGCGGTGGGATCCCTTTGACGAACTCGTTACGCTCCGGGAGTCAATGGAGCACCTCTTCGAAGAAATGTACAGCTGCCGGCCGCCGCTGTTTCGCGACGCGCCCGTGATGTGGGAGACCGATGCCGCGCTGGTCTTCCGCGCCGAACTGCCCTCCGCCGACCCGGCCCGGATCGAAGTCAGCCTGAGTGAAGACACGCTGACCGTCACCGCGGAGGGGCTGCGGCGCACCATCCCACTGCCCGTGACCGTCGCGCCGGGTCAGGCGCGGGCGACGTTTCGCGACGGCGTGCTGGAGGTGCGCATGCCGAAGGCCGGCGCGGAGAAGGTCACGCGCATCACCGTGGAGGCGGCCTGAGGGAGGACGATGCAGACAGTGAGTCTGGCCAGGCGGATCGAGCACGCGGTGCTGAGCCCGGATGCCACCGCAGAAGACCTGGCGCGGGGCGTGCAGGTGGCGGTGCGCTGGGGCGTCAGGGCGCTGGTGGTGAAACCCTGCCACGTGGCCGCGGCGGCACGGCTGCTGGCCGGCGCCGGGGTGAAACTCGTGACCGTGGTCGGCTTCCCTCACGGGAGCCAGACGACAGAGACGAAAGTCCAGGAGACCCGGCAGGCGGTCGCCCGCGGCGTCGCGGAAGTGGACATGGTCCTGAACATCGGGGCGCTGCGGCAGGAGGACCTCGCCGCGGTGTTCTACGACATCCGCGCCGTCGTCGAAGCCGCGGACGGTCGCCCGGTCAAAGTCATCCTCGAGACCTGCTACCTGGAAGACCCGCAGAAGCGCCTGGCCTGCCGGCTGGCCGCCCACGCCGGCGCGGCCTACGTCAAGACCAGCACCGGCTTCGGAGCGAAGGGCGCGACGGTCGCCGACGTGGCCTTGATGCGGCGCACGGTCGGCACGCGGTTGGGGGTCAAGGCCGCGGGCGGTATCCGTTCCTACCCGGACGTGCTGGCGCTCATCCAGGCGGGCGCCGACCTGATCGGCACCAGCCACACCGAGGCGATCCTCACCCAGTCCGCGCGGGAAGCCGCGTAGTCTAGCGCGCCGGCCCGAACACAGCGCTGTTCTCTTTCCCCGTCACCCTCAGCATGCCCACGGCACCGCGGTCGATGCGGAAGATGCTGTGGTCCACCAGGAGGTAGGTCCCCGGTACCTGCAATGACATCTCCACGATCGACGCGCCGCCGGCGGGAACGAGCGTAGTCTGCACGTTCAGGTTGCCCCCGCTGCCCACCGCTCCTTCGGGATACACGCGGTCGAAGATCTCCCCGATAACGTGGAACGACCAGATGAGGTTCGGGCCACCATTGCCCGCGAAGATGCGCACCTTCTCACCGACCTGCGCCGTGAGCGCGTTGCCGTCGACCAGTGCGCCGACCCGCCCGTTGAAGACGACGTACTCAGGCTGGGCGACCTTGCCCTTGCCGCTGTCGTAGGCCTGCAGCCCCTTCTCCCCCAGCGCGCCCTTCGTGTAGAACTCGCTCTGCATCACGTAGTACTCGCGGTCCACGCGCGGCAGGCCACCCTCCGGCTCCACCAGGATCAGGCCGTACATCCCGTTGGCGATGTGCGTGGGGATGTGCGGGCTGGCGCAGTGGTAGACGTAGAGCCCGGGATTGAGGGTTTTGAAACGAAAGGCGGCCTCCTTACCGGGTGGAACCTGCGTCAGCCCGGCTCCCCCGCCAGGACCGTTCACCGCATGCAGGTCAATGGAGTGGATCTGTTTGCTGGTCTGGGCGTTTCGCAGCCGCAGGACGATCTCATCGCCGACGCGCACGCGGACCATCGGGCCGGGGACTGTCCCGTTGAAGTTCCAGAAGACGTACTCCACGCCGTCCGCCAGGACGCCCTTGTCTTCCCGCGTCTCCAGGTTCACGGTCACCCGGGCCGGAGCGCGCCGCACCGGCGGCGGGACCTTCGGCGCCGCGGTTAGCGTGGCCGTCACCTGCGGCAGGGATGCCGCGCTGAGCGCCGGGCCGCGCGCCAGCATCGCGAGAGACACCACGAACAGGATCAGCACAGCCATGCCGAGCAGGAGATATCGCCGCGCCATGCGCACCGCCCCACCCCCTCGTGAAAATATCCTAACCTTGCGCTTCCTCCCGGCGGCGCAGCCGCCGGGCCACCTGCCAGATCACCCAGATCAGCAATACGACCGGCAGCGCCCAGAAAAGGACGAAGACGATGGAGATGGTCCATCCGAGGATGTCGCTCATGATGCCTCCTCAGCGAAATCGCCGTGCACGATAATTGCTGTCCAATTGGCTATCGGCTGTCCCTCCCCTTCCGGGACGGCCGCGGATATGTAGGCCCGCGCCTAGACGGTGATCTGCTCGCCGCGCTCGGGGACACGGACCGCGACGCCCCGAGAGGTCAGGCGGTCCGCGAAGACCAGGGACTGACTCTCCTCGCCGTGCACGCAGAGGACCTGCCCCACCCGCGGCAGGCGTCCGACCCAGGCCAGCAGCTCGTCCCGATCGGCATGGGCGCTGAATGAGTCCAGCACGCGCACCTGCAGTCGCACCTCGTGCGGCTCCCCGAAGATGTTCACCGGTGAGGTGCCGTCCGCCAGCCGCCGCCCCAGCGTGTGCGCCGCCTGGAAGGAAACGATCAGCAGGGTGGAGCGCGGGTCGCCGATGTGCTGGCGGAGATGGTGGCGGATGCGCCCGGACTCGCACATCCCGGAGGTCGCGATCACGACGAAGGGCTCGGCCACATCGTTGAGTTGTTGGGACTCCGCCTGCATGCGCACGTAGCGCACTTCCTTGAAGCCGAATGGATCGCGCCGCTTCAGGCGTCCCCGCGTCTCCTCATCGAAGCACTCGGGGTGCCGGCGGTAGATGGCGGTGGCGTCCACGGCCATCGGGCTGTCGACGAACACCGGCAGCGAAGAGAGGTGGCCGCTCTCGCGGAGGCGGCGCAGGGAATAGATCAGGTCCTGCGTCCGGCCCAGGGCAAACGCGGGGATCAGGACCTTTCCCCCGCGCTGCGCAGTCTCCATGACGACCTCGGTCAGGCGCGCCTCCCCTTCGGCATATGACTGGTGCAACCGGTCGCCGTAGGTCGTCTCCATCAACAGCAGATCCACCGCTGGGGGGACCTCCGGGTCGCGCACGATGGGGGCGCCGAGACGTCCGAGATCGCCGCTGAACCCCAGGACCCGCCCGTCGGCCTCCAGAACTGTGATCGCCGACCCCAGGATGTGGCCCGCATCGTAGAATCGTACCCTGGCCGGGCCGATGGAGAATGTCTGCCCGTACGGCACGGTCGCGAGGCGACGGATCGCCCGCTCCGCATCCTTCCCGGTGTAAAGGGGCGTCACCGGCTTCTGGCCCTGACGCCGGCGGATCTTGTTAACGAAACGGATGTCCTGGCGCTGGACCTTCGCGCTGTCGCGCAGCACCAGCGCCGCCAGGTCGCGCGTGGCCGGCGTGCAGTAGATCGGCCCGTTGAATCCCTGGCTCACCAGGGTAGGCAGGTTGCCGCAGTGGTCGAGGTGGGCGTGGGAAAGGACGACGGCATCGATACTCGACGCCGGGAACGGCAAGCTGGCGTTGACCTCCTGGGATTCCGCTCGCCGCCCTTGAAACAGCCCGCAGTCCAGCAGCAGGCGGAGGCCTCCCGTCTCGACCAGGTGCATCGAGCCCGTGACCGTCCGGACGGCCCCGTAGGGCGTCACCCGCATCGCTGCTCTCTTGAAGTCTATCCCACCCGGCGGCTGCTGCCCCTCTGGGAAATCGGTTCTGCGGCTGACTTTCCATGCCGCCGCGTCGGCCTGCGCCAGTATCAGCCCCATGCGACGCCATCCCTGCCGGATCTCGGACTGCGGGCGCGCGCGCTGGGAAGGGAGATCAGAAGTTGGCCGGGGCGGCCGGAATTCATCCCGTAATCCTCATCAAGCAACGGCGGAACGGGCAGGAATTGGGCATTCCACGATAGCAGAACCATCTTAGACAGGAGGGACCGGAAGGCGGATCCTACCCGATTGAGCGGCGCAGAGGAACTACTCATTGTCGAGGGGCGCGAGATCCCAATCTCGAACCCGCGCAAGGTACTCTTTCCGAAGCCGAGATACACGAAGCTCGATCTCGCGCGCTACTACCTCGCGGTGGCCGAAGGAGCGCTGCGCGGCGCCGGCGGACGGCCCAACATGCTGGTGCGCTATCCCGACGGTATCGGCGGGGAATTCTTCTATCAGAAGCGCGCGCCGCGCTCGCGCCCACCGTGGATCGAAGTGGTGTCACTGCGCTTCCCCTCGGGGCGCAGCGCGGACGAGGTGGTGCCGCGAGACGCCGCCGCGCTCGTCTGGCTGGCAAACCTCGCCTGCCTCGAGCTGCACCCACACGCGGTGCGCGCCGAGGACCTCGAGCGTCCCGACGAGTTGCGGGTGGACCTCGATCCCGTATCCGGCGTGAAATGGGCGCAGGTGCGCGAGGTCGCGCACGTGGTCGAGGCGACGCTGAAAGACTTCGGGCTTACCGGCTGGCCGAAGACCTCGGGTTCGCGCGGCATGCACGTCAATGTGCGCATCGAGAGACGCTGGAGCTTCGACGAGGTGCGCCGTGCGGCGCTGGCGCTCGCGCGCGACGTCGAGCGGCGCGCCCCGCGCATCGCGACCAGCAAGTGGTGGAAAGAGGAGCGCCATGGCGTGTTCGTCGACTACAACCAGAACGCCAAGGACCGCACGGTGGCCTCAGCCTATTCCGTACGGCCCACGGCTGACGCGCGCGTGTCTGCGCCGCTCAGCTGGGACGAGGTCGACGACTGCGATCCCAGGGACTTCACAATGGCGACCGTGCCACGGCGATTCGCCAAGATCGGCGATCCGCACGCCCGAATCGACGCCTATCCCGGGTCGCTTGCACCGCTGCTCGAGCTCTCGGCGCGCCACGAGCGCGAGGGTCTCGGCGACGCGCCGTGGCCGCCGCACTTCAAGAAGCACCTCGGCGAGCCTCCGCGCGTACAGCCTTCGCGGCGCCGCGTGCCGACGCATCCGCTGATCGAGGTCGCCCGCGCGAAGCGCAGGGGGGATGCGCTCGCCGGGCTCGAGCGCTGGAAGGCGCGCCACCCCGAAGCGGCGGCGTACCTCGAGCCGGCGGATGTGCTCGTCGACTCGATGCGCGGCCGCTCGTCCACGTGGACGCGCATCCGCGTGAACCTGCAGCATGTGCCGGTCGAGCTCCGGCCGGCTCAGGAACCTCTCGACCCGGACGAAAAGACCTTGTCGAGCTCGTAGGGGCGCGTGACCTCAAGCTGGTCGTAGCGGCAGTCGCGCGGCCGCTTGTCCGGTCGCCAGCGCAGGAAGGTCGCGGCGTGGCGAAACCGGTTGCCCTGCAGATGGTCGTACTTGACCTCGCACACCCGCTCGAGGCGCAGCGGCTCCCAGGAGAGATCCTTGCCCGCGCTCCAGCGGCTCTGCGCGCCAGGCATACGGCCTAGCTCGCTCGCTTCCGCCTCCGCCCATTCTCGCCAGGGATGATTCTCGACGGCGTTCCGGCGCAGCGGCGCGAGCTCAAGTGCGAGCTGCCTGCGCATCGCCAGCGTGAACGACGAAGTGACGCCGATGTGCTGGAGCACCCCGCGCTCGTCGTAGAGGCCGAGAAGCAACGAGCCTACCGCGTCCCTTCCGGTCTTGTACCAGCGGAATCCGGCCACCACGCATTCGGCGGTGCGCACGTGCTTCACCTTGATCATCGCGCGCTTGCCGGGCTGGTAGGGACCGTCCGCCGGCTTCGCGATCACGCCGTCGAGACCGGCGCCCTCGAACTGTTCGAGCCACTGCGTTGCAATGTTGCGGTCTCGTGTCATCGGCGTGAGGTAGACCGGCGGGCCGATGTCTGCGAGCAGCCGTTCGAGGAGCGCCCGGCGCTCGCGTTGCGGCGCCGGCATCCGGCTGCGGCCGGCGGCGGCCAGCAGGTCAAAGGCGACGAACGATGCGGGCGTTTCCTTCGCGAGCTTCGCCACGCGCGAAGCCGCAGGATGTAGCCGCAACTGCAGTGCGTCGAAATCGAGCCCCCGCGGCGTCCTGATCACGATCTCGCCGTCGATCACACAGCCTTTCGGCAGCTTCCCGAGCAACGCCTCGTGCAACTCGGGAAAATACCGGTCGAGCGGCCGCAGGTCGCGGCTCTGGATGAAGACGTCGGACGCGCCGCGAAAGACGATGGCGCGGAATCCATCCCATTTGGGCTCGAAGAGAAAGGTCCCGGCAGCGGGCAGCGTGTCGGCCAGCTTGGCGAGCATCGGCTCGATCGGCGGCGCGATCGGAAACGCCTTGGCGCTACGTTGCGTTTTCATGTTTGGCCGGCAAAATGGTCCGCACTAAGCACTGAGCAGATTAGACTAGAAGGAGCTTTTTGGATTCCGCGTCGTAAGTAGGATATACCCATCCACCCCGCGGTTGAAGATCTGGGGAAAAGAGTGCTTCATTGGACTGATCTGGGAGAGAATGCCATGTGCCGGAACATTAAGACCCTGTTTAACTTCGAACCTCCCGCGACCGACGAGGAGATCCAGGGAGCCTCGCTCCAATTCGTGAGAAAGCTCTCGGGCTTCAACAAGCCTTCGCGGGCCAACGAGGCGGCGTTCAACCGGGCCGTTGAGGAGGTAGCCGTGGTGGCCCGGAACCTCCTGGATTCTTTGGTGACCAGTGCGGAGCCGCGCGATCGCGAGGTCGAAGCCATGCGCGCTCGCGCCAGAGCTGCAGAAAGGTTCGGGACCTCGCGCGCAGTAAACGAGTTGACGGGCCAATGAACAAGCAGGCGCTGTTCATTAGATGACCCGTCCGCTGAAGGTCGGCGTCCAGCTCCCCGAGGTGGAGCGGGAAGTGCGCTGGCCAGAGCTGCGCGACATGGCTCGGGCAGCCGAGCAGGCGGGGTTCGACTCGCTGTGGGTGGGCGACCACCTGCTGTTCCGCGACCCCGACCTGCCGCCGCGGGGTCCGTGGGAGGCCTGGTCGGTCCTGGCCGCGCTCGCCGGCATCACCGAGCGAGTCGATCTCGGGCCGCTCGTGGCCAGCGTCTCGTTCCACAACCCGGCCATCCTGGCCAAGAAGGCGGCCACCATCGACGAGATCAGCGGCGGCCGGTTGATCCTGGGGCTCGGTGCGGGGTGGAACGAGCCCGAGTATCGAGCATTCGGATTCCCGTTCGATCATCGCGTCGAGCGGTTCGAGGAGGCCTTCGCCATCATCCGAGGTCTCCTCCGCGATGGCGAGGTCGACTTCGCGGGCCGCTACCACCAGGCACGGGAGTGTGTCCTCCTGCCTCCGCCCGCACGGAAAGGCGGCCCGCCGATCATGGTCGGGACGAGGGGGCCGCGGATGTTGCGGCTGGCAGCCCAACACGCCGATGCCTGGAACGCCTGGTTCACCTGGTTCGGCAACCGGCCCGAGGGGATCTCCGCGATCAGGGAGAAGGTCGACGCTGCATGCGCCGAGGTCGGCCGCGATCCCGCCACCCTCGCGCGAACGGTAGCCGTGCTGGTCCAAGTAGAGGGGGAAGAAGTGGCGCGCAGAGGCGGCCCGCAGAAGAAGGTTCCGCCGCTGCGCGGCTCACCCGAGGAACTCGCCGATCAGCTCCGCGCCTTCGCTGCCGAGGGGATCTCCCATGTGCAGCTTGTGGTCGACCCGATCACGGTTAGATCGATCGAACGTCTGGCCCCGGTCCTGCAAGAACTCACTCGCTAGAGCCGGCGGGAAGTGCAGTTTCGTATTCATTGAATGTCGGCACGGGGACGATCGCGCTAGCATCTTCAAACTTTTCGATCTGGAGTACAAACGAATGTTGGAATTTTGGCTTCCCATCGTCAACGATGTTCGAACCGCTCTGATCGAGGATCCTCTACTTCTGGAGACGGTTAAGGGGTTGCTGACAGAAAGAGCCGGGGCCGACGCGGAAGGCGAGATGGCCAG